>Ga0209958_1001068_pt1 | contig 26425 bp, 31 predicted proteins | sample ThiBio_inoc_plan_FD_183942 | JGI IMG/M metagenome (GOLD analysis project Ga0209958, IMG submission 183942) | Wastewater bioreactor microbial communities from Cape Town, South Africa - Thiocy_inoc_plan (SPAdes) | ecosystem: Engineered > Bioremediation > Thiocyanate > Unclassified | place: South...
TCGGAACAGGCGGCGTACCAGGCGCTGCTGAAGCTGAGGGCGCGGGAGTTCCAGGTCAGCCGCAGCCGGAGCCGCAGCCAGTCGGGGCGGCAGGCCGGGTCGCCCTCGCAGCGGCAGCTCGACCAGTTGGAGCTGTCGGAGGACGAGAATCGGTTCGAGGAGCAGCGGCAGGCCCGCGCGGAGGAGACCTCGGAGGAGGCGAAGCAGCGGCGCGAGGCCCGCCAGGTCGCCAGCCGGCTCCGCGAATTGGCGCGGCGTCAGGAAGACCTCGGGAAGCGGCTGAAGGAGCTGCAATCGGCCCTCGAAGCCGCGAAGGACGAGGAGGCCCGCCGCGAGGCCGAGCGCCAGCTCAAGCGGCTCCGCGAGGAGCAGCGCCAGATCCTCCGCGACGCCGACGAGCTTCGCGAGCGCATGGAGCAGGAGCCGAACCGCGACCGCATGGCCGACGCCCGGCAGCAGGTGGAGCAGGGCCGCGAGAACCTGCGCCGCGCCTCCGAGGCCCTCGACCAGGATCGGATCTCCGAGGCCCTCACCGAGGGCGCCCGCGCCGGCGAGACGCTCGATCAGGTCCGCGAAGACCTCCGCAAGGAGTCGGCCGGCCGCTTCTCGGAGGACCTGGCCCAGATGCGCGACCAGGCCCGCAAGCTGGACCAGGACCAGGAGAAGCTGACCGAGCGCCTGGAGGCCGATCAGGCCGAGGCCGCGCACTCGCTCCGCGACTCGGCCGACCGGAAGGGGATCGAGCAGGAGTTCACGCGCCAGCGCGAGGACCTGGAAAAGCTCGTCGACCGGATGAGGGGGACCGTGCAGGAGGCCGAGGAGTCGGAGCCGCTGCTGGCCAAGTCGCTGTACGACGCCGCCCGCAAGGCCGACGAGCAGGCCGTCCCCGAAGCCCTCCGCGAGGCCGAGCGCCTGGCCCGGCTCGGCGTCCCCGAGGAGGCCGCGAAGTCCTCCCGCCGCGCCGGCGAGGGCCTGGACCAGCTCCGCCAGGGGGTCGAGCGGGCCGCGCGCGGCATCCTCGGCGACGAGGTCGCCGCCCTCCGCCGCGCCCAGGACGAGGTCGAAGACCTGGCCGACCAGCTCGACCGCGAGATCGCCCAGGCCGCGCCCGACCAGGCCGGCCCGCCGGGCGAGCCGCGACAGGATCGCCCCGGCGAAGGCCGGGCCGGACGCGAAGCCCGGGAGGGCGAGGAGGCGCGGCAGGGCGGCGGCCGTCGCGAGCCGGGCGAAGCGGACGAGCCCCAGCCAGGGCGAGAGCCGCGACCGGGGCAGGGGGGGCGAGGCCAACGCCCCGATGAGCCGGATCAAGGCGAGCGCCAGGCCGGCGAACGACGGCAAGGCCAGGGCGAGCGGCCGGGCGAGCAGCCCGAGGGCGAACCGCAGCAAGGGCAGCAGGGCCAGCAGGGCGAGCAACCCGACGGCGGGCGACGCCAGGGGGGGCAAGGAGGCCGGAACCCGTCGGCGGGGGATCGCCTGATGGACGGCCTCGCGGGAGGGCCCGGCGGGCCGGCGCGACCGGGCGGGCCGATCCGCGGCGAGGGCTTCCGCGAGTGGTCCGACCGGATGCGCGACGTGGAGGAGATCCTGGACGACCCCGAGCTTCGCGCCGAGGCCGCCCGGATCCGCGACCGCGTCCGCGGCGCCCGCGAGGAGTTCCGCAGGCACGCGAAGGAGCCGGACTGGGCCGAGCTGAAGCTCGGCGCCGTCGACCCGATCCGCGAGCTTCGCGACCGGATCGCCGAGGAGGTACGCCGCCGCGAGGAGCCCGATTCGTTGGTCCCGATCGACCGCGACCCGGTGCCGCCGCGGTTCGCCGAGGGCGTCCGGCGCTACTATGAGCGGCTGGGGAGCGGGCGATGACGGGAGCCTCCATCGTCCTCGGCGAGCCGTCGTGGTGGCCCTGGGCCGCCGGGCTCGCGGCCCTCGGCCTGGCTCTCGTCGCGTGGAGCTACGCCCGCGCGCGGGCCGGCGGCGGCGTGAAGGCGGCGTGCGCGGCGCTCAAGGCGCTGGCGTTCGCGACGCTCGCCGTGATCGTGCTGGAGCCGCTCCTCTCGGGGAGCCGGCCGCGGCCGGGGGCCAACACGATCGCCCTGCTGGCCGACGCCAGCCAGAGCCTCCAACTCCGCGACGACGGCTCGGAAACGACTCGCGGCGACTGGCTCCGCGACCGCCTGCGCCGCGAGGAGCCCTGGCGCGCTCGGCTGGGCCAGGACTTCGACGTCCGCGGCTACGCCTTCGACACCCACCTGCGATCCGTCGACGACTTCGACGGCCTCGCCTTCGACGGCCCCGGCTCGGCGATCGGCCCCGCGCTCGGCTCGCTGGCGAAGCGGTTCAAGGGCCGCCCGCTCGCCGGGGCCATCGTCTTCACCGACGGCCTCCGCACCGACGCCGGCGAGATCGACGTCGCCGGCCTGCCGCCGATCTACCCCGTGATCCCGCCGTCGCCCGGCGTGGCGCGGGACGTCGGCGTGCGCGACGTCTCGGTCAGCCAGACGAACTTCGAGTCGGCCCCGATCGTCGTCCGGGCCGACGTCGCGGCCGTCGGCTTCCAGGGGCGGCCGATCGTCGCCGTCCTGCTCGACGAGGCCGGGGCCGAGGTCCAGCGCCAGCGGGAGGCGGCGCCGGCCGAAAGCAAGCCCCTGAGCTTCCGCTTCCAGTTCCGCCCCGCGAGCCGGGGCGTCTCGTTCTACCGCGTGCGAGCCTTCCCCGCCGACGAGGAGCCGAAGGCCGAGGGGGCGCCGCCGTCGACCGAGCAAACGCTCGCCAACAACGAGCGGCTGGTGGCGGTCGACCAGGGGGGGGGCGAATATCGCATCCTGTACGTCGGCGGCCGGCCGAACTGGGAGTACAAGTTCCTCCACCATGCGCTCCAGGGGGATCCGCAGATCAGCCTGGTCGGCATGATCCGGATCGCGAAGAAGCAGCCGAAGTTCGACTTCCAGGCGGCCGGCGGCCGGGCCAACAAGTTCTTCGAGGGCTTCAACGACGCCGACGCCGAGACGTCCGAGGCCGACAAGCCCGTCATCGTCCGGCTCGACACGCTCGACGAGGCCGAGCTGCGCGACGGCTTCCCGAAGACGGCCGAGGACCTGTACCGCTACCACGCGATCGTCATCGACGACCTGGAGGCGGGCTTCTTCGCGCCCGACCAGCTCGCCCTGCTGCGCAACTTCACGTCGATCCGCGGCGGCGGCCTGCTGATGCTCGGCGGGCCGGACTCGTTCGCCGACGGCGGCTACGACCGCACGGCCGTCGGCGAGATGGTCCCGTTCTACCTCACGGATCGCGGCGAGCCCGTCGACGCCGCCGACCTCCGGCTGGGCCTCACGCGCGAGGGGATGCTCGAACCCTGGGTGCGGACCCGGGCCACGGAGGCGGAGGAGATGGAGCGCCTCGCCGCGATGCCCTCGTTCCGCACCCTCAGCCGCGTGGGCCGGCTCAAGCCGGGGGCGATGGTCCTGGAGGAGGTCACGGACCCGCAGGGGGCGAAGGCCCCGGCGCTGGCGGCGCAGAACTTTGGCAAGGGGCGCGTGGCCGCGCTGCTGATCGGCGACCTCTGGCGCTGGGGGATGCGGCGGAAGGACCCGGCGGAGAGCGACCTGGAGAAGTCGTGGCGGCAGACGGCCCGCTGGCTGACCGCCGACGTCCCGCGCCGCGTGGAAGCGTCCGTCCGCCCCTCGCCCGAGGCCCCCGCGCCGGCCGTCGAGCTGACCGTCCGCGTCCGCGACCCCGAATACCGGCCGCTCGCCGACGCGAAGGCGTCGCTCCAGGTCGCGCTGCCGGGGGGCGAGTCGGCGACGCTCGTCGCGGAGCCCGTCGCGGCCGAGCCGGGCGCGTACGCGGCGACGTTCGCGCCGAAGGCCCCCGGCGGCTACAAGGTCGTCGCGACGGCGACAGCGGCCGACGGCTCGACGGCCGGCGAGGCCGAGGCCGGCTGGGCCTCGCAGCCGGCGGCCGACGAGTTCGCCCGGCTCGCGCCCGACCGCGCGTTCCTGGCCGACCTCGCCGCGAGGACCGGCGGGGCGGTGGTGGAAGGCGACGGCCTCGAAGCGTTCGCCGCCGGCCTCCCCGCCCGCGGGGCGCCGATCACCGAGCCCTGGACGGCCCCGCTCTGGGACCACCCCGCCGCGTTCCTGCTCGCCATCGCCTGCCTCGCCGCCGAGTGGGGCCTGCGCCGGCTCAACGGCCTCGCCTGAACGATCGAAGGACCCGCACATGCTCATCCTGGCGACGGCCCTCCTTCTGATGCAGCCCCCGACGGCGGACGACCGGCCGTCGGTCTTCGTCGTCGTGGGGACGTCCGGGACGCCCGAATACGCCGCCGACTTCCGCCGCGCCGCCGACGCCTGGCGGGCCGCCGCCGCGAAGGCCCCGGCCGACTTCCGGCTGATCGGCCTGGATCCCGAATCCCCCGGCGAGCCCGACCGCGACGCCCTCCGCAAGGCCCTGGAGGCGACGCCGACCGCCGGCCGCGAGGCGCTGTGGCTGGTCCTGATCGGCCACGGCACGTTCGACGGCCGCGAGGCCAAGTTCAATCTCCGCGGCGCCGACGTCTCCGCCGACGAGCTGGCCGGCTGGCTCAAGCCGTTCGCCCGACCGCTCGCGGTCGTCAACGGGGCGTCGTCCAGCGGCCCGTTCCTCAACGCGCTGTCGGCCCCGGGGCGGACGGTCGTGACGGCGACCCGGAGCGGCGACGAACAAAACTACGCCCGGTTCGGCCTGAACCTCGCCGAGGCGATCGCCGACCCCGCGGCCGATCTGGACAAGGACGGCCAGGTCTCGCTCCTGGAAGCCTTCCTCTTCGCCGGAGCCCGGACGGAGGAGTTCTACAAGACGAAGTCCCGGCTGGCGACCGAGCACGCCCTGATCGACGACGACGGCGACAAGCTCGGCACGCCCGCCGGCTGGTTCCGGGGCCTGCGCGCGACGAAGAAGCCGGCCGGCGGCAAGGCCCTGGACGGCCTTCGCGCGCGGCAGCTCCACCTGGTCCCCAACGACCGCGACCGTCGCCTCTCCCCCGAACTCCGCGACCGCCGCGACGGCCTGGAGCGCGACGCGGAATCGCTCCGCGCGGAGAAGGAGAAGCTCGGCGAGGACGAATACTATCGGCGGCTGGAATCGATCATGGTCGAGCTGGCCCGGCTCTACCGCGAGTCCGACGCGGCCTCGACGCCGACCCCATAGTGCCTTGTCACGGCCGAAGTTTCGGGGAGTCTGTGTAGGCTGGATCGCGACCCAGCCCTGAGAAGGCCGCGGCTCGCTCGGGCTGGGTCGCGACCCAGCCTGCGAGAACCACCCGAAAAACAAGCCATGACGCAGCACTCGATTCAACCGCGCTCCAGCGCGACGCCCGCCAGGTCGCGCGAGGCTTGCAAGATCCGCCCGGCCAGCTCGTCGTCGTGGACCGACCGGGCCAGCCCGAGGCCGCCGACGCAGAGGGCGACGATCGCAAGGGCCCGGCCTCGATCGAGGCCGCCTTCGGCCAGGCGGTCGGCCAGGCGGAGGAGGAGCGATTCGAACGTACGGCGCACCGGATCACCGGCGTGCGCGACCTCGGAGGCCAGGGCGGCGAGGGGGCAGCCGTCCTCGACGGCCGCGCGGTGGGACTCGCTGAGGTAGTAGGCGACGAAGCCCTCGGCCCAGGCGCGTCCGTTGAGGCCGCCGAGCGTCGCGTCGACCCCGGCGGCCGTCGCGCCGGCGGCGTGCTCCAGGGCGTCGGCCAGGAGGGCTTCCTTCGACCCGAAGTGGGCGTAGAACCCGCCCGGCGTCAGGCCCGCCTCGTTCATGACCGCGTCGACTCCCGAGGCGTGATAGCCCCGGCGCCGGAACAGCCGCCCGGCGGCCTCCAGGATCCGCGCCCGCGTCTTCGCCTTGTGGTCGGCCGGGTATCGCATGGGGCCATCGTAAGACGGCCCCGGATTCCGTCAAGCGGGCCTCAAAGCCGCCCCCCGCACTGGCCGCAGAACTGATCGGACTCCTCGTTGAGGGCCCGACACTGGGGGCAGCGGATGCGCACGACCTCGACGGCCCGGTCGGAGGGATCGTCGACGAACCGACGGGCGGCGGGGATCTCGTCGAGGGCGTCGGCCACCACGCCCCCGCCCATGCGCGACCACGGCTCCAGGTCGCGCCGGGCCTGCTCCGGGTCGAGCTTCAGGCCGGAGCCGGCCAGGCCGCGGGCCGCCACGTTCATCATCCCGCCGCCGATCCACATGAGCACGATCCCGCCGAAGGCCCGGGCGACGATCCCCCCCGAGCGATCCCGCATCGCGAACGGGTCGTCGAAGCCCGACGCGATCACGAAGAAGTTCGAGACGAACAGCAGGAGCCCTATGGCTCCCGCGGCCATACCCGCGTAGTACAGGGCCTTGCGCTCGGGCGGGATGTCGCGGACTGGGACTCGGGGCTTCATCGGGGCCTCCGGGAGAGGGGCGATCGGTCGTCGCCAGTCCTTTCGCCGGGGGGGCCGCGATATTGGCCGTCGACGGCGATGTCGCTCAGCCCTTGGCGCGGGAGCGGGCCTTGGGCTTGGGCTTCGCGACGGGGTCGCCCTCGCCCTCGGCCAGGTAGAGGAGCCGGCCGCAGGACTTGCAGAAGGTGAGGCCGTCCCGGTTGATGAGCTCGTTGAGCATCTGGGGGGTGACGGCCGTGTAGCAGCCGAGGCAGGCCCCCCCCTCGACGGGGGCCAGGGCGTCGGCGCCGAGCTGTCGGACGGTCCGCCGGTATTGCTCGCGCTGGTCGGCCGGGATGTGGTCCTCCGCCGAGACGATGGCGGCCTCCAGCTCGGCGAGCTGGGCCTTCTGGGACACGGCCTGGTCGTCCAGCGTCTTCTTGAGGGCGGCGACCTCCTCGGCGAACTTACCGACCTCGGCCTCGGCGGCGGCCAGCTCGGCCTTCCTCGCCTCCACGACCTCGAAGCCGTTGAGGACGTCGTCCTCGTGCTTGCCCATGGCGGTCTTGTCGTGGGCGATCTGGTTCTGGATGGCCTTGTACTCGTCGTTCTTCTTGACGAGGTTCAGCTTCACCTTGAGGTCGTCGATCTTGGCCTGCGCGGCCTGCATGGAGTGCTCGCTCTTCTTCACGCCGAGCTGGGCGTCCTGGAGGGCCTTGCGGACCTTCTCCAGGTCGGCGGTGCGGGCGGCGAGGGCGGCGGTGCGGGCGGCGAGGGTCTTGGGCCCGGACGTGAGGCGGTCGCGGAGGGCCTTGGCTCGCTGGTGGAGGGTGTGCAGGTCGCGAAGGGCGTCGGCGGTCGCGGTCATGTTCGGGTCTCCGTCGGGTGAGGGGGGCTCGATGGGTCCGGGCCAAAAAAAAACCGCCGGTCGCAGTGACCGGCGGTTGTGGACCGCATCAACCGGTGCTTTCGAGGAAGCCCTCGAGCTGCCGGCTTCGGACGGGATGCTGGAGCTTGCGGACGGCCTTGGCCTCGATCTGCCGCACCCGCTCGCGGGTGACCTTGAAGATCCGGCCCACCTCCTCCAGGGTGTAGGTGTAGCCGTCGCCGAGGCCGTATCGGAGCTTGATGATCTCGCGTTCGCGGTAGGTGAGCGTCTTGAGGACCTGGTCGATCTTGTCCTTGAGCATCTCCTGGGTCGCGGCGTTGATCGGGCTCTCGACGGCCTCGTCCTCGATGAAGTCGCCGAAGTAGCTGTCCTCGCTCTCGCCGACCGGGCGGTCGAGCGAGATCGGGTGCCGGCTGATCTTCATCACCCGCCGCGTCTCCTCCACGGAGATGTTGGCGGCCTTGGCCGTCTCCTCGATGGTCGGCTCGCGCCCCTTCTCCTGGAGGAGCTTCTTGGAGACGTTGCGGAGCTTGGACATCGTCTCGATCATGTGGACCGGGATGCGGATCGTGCGGGCCTGGTCGGCGATGGCCCGGGTGATCGCCTGGCGGATCCACCACGTCGCGTAGGTGCTGAACTTGTAGCCGCGGCGGTACTCGTACTTGTCGACGGCCCGCATCAGGCCCGTGTTCCCCTCCTGGATCAGGTCGAGGAACGAGAGGCCGCGGTTGCGGTACTTCTTGGCGATCGAGACGACGAGGCGGAGGTTGCCGCCGGACAGCTCGCGCTTGGCCTGCTCGTATTCCTTGAAGCGGGAGTTCATGACCTCGACGCGGCGCTTGAGGCTCTTGGGGCTCTCCAGCGTGATCCGCATCAGGTCCTTCAGCTCCTTCACCAGGTTGGCGCGGTCTTCCTTGCCCCCCCGGCCGGCGCGGTGCTCGCGGAGCTGGAAGAGGAGCTCGTTCATGCGGACGGCGATCTGCTCCAGCCGCTTCATCAGGGGCTGGACCTTCTGCGTCCGGATCGACAGCTCCTCGACCAGGTTGACGGCCTTGAACCGGCGGCGCTTCAGGTCGTTGATCAGCCCGGCGCGGGAGGAGGGGTCGCGGTCGCGGACGAACGCCTTGAAGTCGCGGACGTTGCACTCCATCAGGTGCGCGAGCGTCGCCAGGTTGTGGGGCATCCGGCCGAGGATCTGGTCCTTCTCCAGGTTCTCGGTGACGGAGACCTTGACCGTCCGGTCGAACGGCAGCTCGCCCTCGGCGACCTTCTTCAGGACGTCGACGACCAGGGCCAGGGCGAAGTGGCACTCCAGGACCTTGCGGCGGAACTTCTTGCGCGTGACCTCGATCTTCTTGGCGAGGTTGATCTCCTGGTCGCGGGTGAGCAGGGGGATCTCGCCCATCTGGGTGAGGTACATGCGGACCGGGTCGTCGATCCGGCGGGAGATGTCCTCGAGCTCCTCGGGGGTGAGCTCGTTCTCCTCCTCCTCGGCCTCTTCGATCAGGTCCTCGGGCTCGTCGTCCAGCTCGCCGGAGGCCAGCAGGCGGGCCTCGGCCTCGTCCTCGTTGACCAGCTCGACGCCCAGCTCGTCGAGGGTCTCGAGGAGGCCGTGGATGCGCTCGGGGCTGTTGGGATCGTCGGGCAGGACGTCGTTCACCTGATCAAAAGTCAGGAAACCGCGTCGCTTGCCCAGTTCGAGGAGGGCCTTGAGGCCCTCGTCCAGCTTATCCATCATTCCTCCCTCACGCACGATACGTCGGATCGGGACGCGCGTTCTTCTTATTCGAGGTCCCAGCCCGCTGGGTCAGTAGTCTTCGGTATTCCAGTTGCAGGGCCCGATAGGCGTCGGGCTCGGCCTGCTTGTCGGTCTCGTCGAGGGCCTGCTTGAGGTCCTGCAAGCGAGACAGACGCTCTCGTTCGGCGAACAGGGCGAGCACGCCTTCCAGGCGGTCGGTCCAGGTCCCGATGGGGAACTGGACCACGTCCAGGGGGTGAAGTTCGGGTCTTTCCAGGCCTTCTTGCAGGTTGTTCAGGTATTCGACCACCGCCCGGGCCCCGGGGTCTTCGAGTTCGTCCCGGAGCGTTTCGCACGCCGGGCTCTCCCCCCGGCCGTGGATTTCATAGGCGGCGTCGAGGATCATTCGGGCCACATCGTCGCGGATCAAGGAGGGCGGGACGCGGATGACGAGCGAGGCGACCAGGTCCGGCTGCCCCACGACCACCGCGGCGAGCTCCCGGTCGACGGCGTCCATCGCCCGGAGCAGGTCGGCGGGGGAGGCTTCCGGGGCCGCACCGGGCCCGGCGGCCGTCCCGCCCGCGGGGACGGCCCCCTTCGGCTCCCCCTTCCGCCGCGCCGCGGGCCGCAGGGCCTTCAGCCGCTTCTGGAGGGAGCCAACCGGCAACCGAAGGGCGAACGCCAGCTTGTCGAGCGCCTTCTTCAGCGCGACGTCCTGGGCCGAGCCGGGCGTCGCCGGCGGCACTCGGGCCAGCACGCCCAGGACCCACTCCGAGGCCTGCCGGGCCCCGTCGATCGAGTCCAGGTCGAACCGGGCCCGCGCCCGGTCGAGCACGAAGGCCAGCGGATCCAGGGCCTCGGCGGCCAGCGTCCGGAATGCGTCGGCTCCTTCGCTCAAGAGGAAGTCGCAAGGATCCAGGCCCGAGGGGAGCGACAGCACCCGCACGTCCAGCTCATGCCCGAGGAAGATCTCCAGCGCCCGCTCCGCCGCGGACTGCCCCGCCTCGTCCCCGTCGTAGACCAGGCACGCCCGGTCGGCCAGGCGCCGCAGCAGGGGGACGTGTTCGTCGCCGAACGCGGTCCCCAACGTCGCCACGACGTTCTGAAGCCCGACCTGGTGCGCCGCCATCACGTCGGTGTACCCTTCCATCACCGCGACCCAGCCCGCCTCGCGACATGCGGCCCTCGCGAGATCCGCGGCGTAGAGGAGCCGACGCTTCTGGAAGAGGGCCGTCTCGGGGCTGTTAACATATTTTGCGACACGAAACCCCCGAGACGAAGCCGCCCGCTCCGCTTCCGCCAGGATCCGCCCGCCGAACCCCACCGGACGGCCCCTCTCGTCGTGAATCGGAAAGATCAGCCGACCCCGAAACCTCGCGTGGGCCCTGCCGGGCGAATCCTCCGCAGAGGTCGCCAGGCCGGCCTTCTCCAACAGATCCTTCGAATACCCCTTCCGCCGCGCCTCCTCGAACAGCCAGCCCGACTCGTCCGGGGCGTACCCCAGGCGAAACCGCCTCGCCGTTTCCGCCGTCAGCCCACGCCCCCCGACATAAGCCCGAGCCGACGCGTCCTTCTCCAAAGCCTTTTCGAACAGCCCTTCCGCCCAAGCCAGCACCGCCCCGAGGTCCGCCCGCGACGGCCCTTCCGCCCGCTTCGCCGCGCCCGGGTCGTCTAAGGCGACCCCCGCCCGTTCCGCCAGCGTCCGCAACGCCTCGGGGAACTCGACGCGGTCCATCCGCTGCACGAACTCGAATACGTCGCCCCCGATGTTGCAGACCCAGCATTTGAAGGTCTGCCGATCGGGGTTCACTTCCAGGGAGGGATGGCGGTCGTCGTGCCAGGGACAGGCCGCCTTGTAACGCGAGCCGGCGCGGTGGAGGGAAAGCCCGTAATCGCCTACAAGCTTCACGATGTCCACCGCGTTTTTTATAGCGGCTTTCGTGGCATCGGATGGCCTGGGCACGGGATTCTCCTGATCATTCCGGCGCGAACCCGGATCCCTGGTTGCCGCCACCGTTCTCGACGTACGAGATCGCTGACGTCCCGCGCCTCTGCTCTTGTGCCCATCGTCTGGTTGTCGGCGGTTTCAACAAAATTATAGCCCGCGGACAAAGACCGTCAAGTTTTCCGACAGCCCGACCGACACACTTGCGATTCCTGTAACATGGCATCGATTTAGCAGTTAGGACACGAGACCTTTCCCACCAGACTACTGATCGCCATTACACATATTCTCTTCCATTTCCCGTGCGATCGGCATTCAAGGATTGCCTCTTTTCGCAGAATCCACGTCCTAAGGACCAAGAAAGGCGACCGACGCGTCTTGCACACCAGGTGTCCAAGTCAAGAGGGAAAAGGAGATTCTTCCCAGATTGGATCGCACGGGCGAGTGCGCATGCGTGCGGAAGCCGTCGCGGCATCACGTCAGGACTGGCCATCCGCCCGGCGGTCGGTGCCCTTCCTATCGCCCGAGTTCCCGATGGTGCATTCCAAAGAATGAAAATCGCCACCGCCAATCCGTCGACACGACCGCCTTAAGTCGTGTGCTGATGGAGGGCGAGACGGCCTCGGACAAGGGCCGAGGGCCGAGGGCCGAGGGCGCGACTCGGAAGAGAGACCGATGGTCTCGACTGCCGAGGAGGGGGGAGGTCGGTCGCGCTCGGTCGCCCAGTCGCGGCGTCAGGGCACCGGCCCTCGGATCGCGCCGCAGGTCCGAGCCTCATCGAGCCTCCGGAAGGATGGCCCGATCGAAGGAAAGGGCGAAATGGTCAGGCCGGATCCAAGAGGTCGGTGATTCGAGAGGCGGTGCGGGCCATCTCGTCACCGGAATAGGCTTGGTGCGGCCAGGGCCAGTGGACGGGGTCGCCGTCAAATCGTGGGATGACGTGCCAGTGACAATGGTCGATCGTCTGGCCGGCCACGCCGCCGCTATTGATGATGACGTTCGACCCCTCGGCCCTGACAGCCGAAACGACCGCCCGAGCGAGACGAGGCAGCAAGGAGCCCGCGTGCGCGGCCAGTTCATCGGGCAGGTCGCGCAGTTGCGGATAGTGATCGCGAGGGATGATCAAGACGTGCCCCTTGACGACCGGATTGATGTCGAGGATGACGACCGCACGATCGGTCTCCAGGACGCGGGTCGAGGGGATCTCCCCGGCGACGATCTTGCAGAAGATGCAGTTCGGGTCGCGGCTCATGGCGGGGCGTCCCGGCGGGAAAAGAAAAGGGGCGTCCGGGATGAAGCCGGACGCCCCTGAATTCGCGGCCGATCAGGCGCCGGCTTCCGCCACGACGGGGCGGGAGGGGGCCTTGATCGTCTCGTCCTCGCCGAGCAGCATGATGACGGCCATCTCGGCGGCGTCGCCCTGCCGGACCTTGGCGAGCTTGTAGATGCGGGTGTAGCCGCCGGGCCGGGTGGCGAACCGGGGGCCGATCTCATGGAACAGCTTGTAGGCCACCGCCTTGCTGTTCAGAACGGCCAGGCTGCGACGGAACGGATCCAGCTTGAAGCCGCCCTTGGCGAGGGTGATGAGCTTCTCGACGTAGGGCTGGAGTTCCTTCGCCTTGGGGACGGTCGTCGTGATCTTGCCGTGCTCCAGGAGCGCCGTGGCCAGGTTGCGCAGGAGCATGCGGCGGTGTTCGGGGGAACGCTTGAACTTGCGGCCGGCTTTCTTGTGACGCATGGCGATTTCTTATCTGATCGAGGGATCTTCGAGATACGGGACCGGCCGCACGATCCGCGGGCCGGGGGCCGGTCGCACGCCGCGAAGGCCGGTCAGCTCTTGGGGGGGACGTTCATGCCCAGGTCGAGGCCGATCTCGTGGAGCTTGGCCCGGACCTCCTTGAGGGTCGTCTCGCCGAAGTTGCGGACGTTCAGCAGTTGATCCTCGGAGCGGGTCACCAGGTGGCGGACGGTGGTGATACCCTCGCTCTCCAGGCAGTTCGTGGCCCTGACGGAGAGTTCCAGCTCGGCGAGGCTCATGTCGAGCTTGCGCTCGAGTTCGGCGTCGAGCGGGGCGTACTGGTTGCCGTCGTAGGGGCCGGCTTCGCTGGGGAGGCCGGGGCCCGGCTCGTTGTACTGGACGAAGGGGTTCAGGTGCTTCCGCAGGATCTTGGCGGCCTCGACGAGGGCCATCTCCGGGTTGATGACGCCGGTGGTCCAGATCCGGAGGATGAGCTTGTCGTAGTTGGTCCGCTGGCCGACGCGGGTGTTCTCGACGTGATACTCGACCCGGTGGACCGGGCTGAAGCTGGAGTCGATCGGGATGACGCCGATTTCCAGGTCGTCGGTGTGGCCTTCGGCGGCGGTCTTGTAGCCCCGGCCGTTCTCGACGGTCATCTCCAGGTGGAAGGGGACGTCGTCGGTGAGCGTGCAGAGGATGTGGTCGGGGTTGATGATCTCGATCGACTCGTCGTGGAGGATGTCCGCGGCGGTGACGACGCCGCGGCGGTCGCGGTCGATCCGGATGGTGCGGGGGTGCTCCGAGTGATTCTTGACCACGAGGAGCTTGGTGTTCAGGACCAGGTCGGTGATGTCGTCGACCATGCCCGGGATCGACGAGAACTCGTGCTGGACGCCCTGGATCTTGATCTTCGTGATCGCGCTCCCCTCCAGGCTGGAGAGGAGGATGCGGCGCAGGCTGTTGCCCACGGTGTGGCCGAAGCCGCGTTCGAACGGCTCGACGTGGAACTCGCCGAAGGTGTCGGAGAGGCTCTCGCGGTTGCAGACGACGCGACTGGGCAATTCGAGGCCGCGCCAACGGATACGCATCATGAATCCCCCTGGTGGTGCTCTCGCTCCGGGCGGGCCGAGCTCAGCGGCTCAGCAACTCGACGATCAACTGGGGCGTGACCGGCAGGCCGACGTCCTGGACGGACGGCAGGCGGCTGACGCGGCCCTCGGGGGGATCGTTGCTGATGCGGTCGAGCCAGTCGGGGACCGGGGGCAGGAAGTCGGCCTGGGTGTTCTCGATCGCCAGGTTCCGCGAGTGCTCGCGGTTCTTGACGGACACCTGATCGCCGGGCTTCACGAGGTAGCTCGGGATGTCGACCTTCTTGCCATTGACCAGGATGTGGCCGTGGCGGATGAACTGCCGGGCCTGGGGGCGGCTGGCGGCGAACTGGAGGCGGGCGACGACGTTGTCGAGCCGACGCTCCAGGAGCGACATCAGGGCGTCGCCGGTGTTGCCGGTCTTGCGATTGGCCTCGGCGTAGTACTTGCGGAACTGGCGTTCGAAGATGCCGTAGTACCGCTTGACCTTCTGCTTCTCGCGCAGGCGGATGGCGTACTCGCTCGCCTTGCCGCGGCGGAACTGGTGCATGCCCGGCACGCCGTCGCGGCGGACGATGGCGCACTTGTTGCCGTAGCACCGCGCGCCCTTCAGGTAGAGGTTGGTGCCCTCGCGGCGGCAGAGCCGGCAGACGGGTCCTGTATATCGTCCCATGGTAGATCCAGCGAACCTCGAACTCGATGTATTGATGTCGTACGCGTGCGGCGAAGGCGGCGGGGCGGGCGAGGCGGCGGGGCTCCGCCTCGGCGGCTCAGACGCGGCGCTTCTTCGGCGGGCGGCAGCCGTTGTGCGGCAGCGGGGTGACGTCCTCGATGGCCTTGATCGACAGGCCGGACGCCTGGATGGCGGTGATGGCGCTCTCGCGGCCGGAGCCGGGGCCCTTCACCTTGACCTCGACCTCCTTGACGCCGAACTTCGTCGCCGAGGCGGCGGCCGTCTCGGCGGCGCGCTGGGCGGCGAACGGCGTGCTCTTGCGGCTCCCCTTGAAGCCGACCGTCCCGGAGGAGGCCCAGCAGAGGGCGTCGCCGTTGGGGTCGGTGATCGTCACGGTCGTGTTGTTGAACGTCGCCTTGATGTGCACGACCGCGCGGCTCACGTTGCGCCGCGTCTTCCGCTTCTTGGCCTTCGCCACGGGTCCTTCGCTCCTCGTCTGCCGGATTCGGTTCCCAACGACGCGAGCGGACGCCCCGCGCCCGCCCGACTCGACTCTCGCGCCCCACCGCCCCGCGCCCGGTCCCGGGCGCGGCCTCGACTCAGCGCATCTCCTTGACGCCCTTCTTGCCGGCGACCGTCTTCCGCGGCCCCTTGCGGGTGCGGGCGTTCGTCCGGGTCCGCTGGCCGCGGACGGGCAGGCCCTTGCGATGACGCAGGCCGCGGTAGCAGCCGATCTCGCGGAGCCGGCCGATGTTCTGCTGCACCTGGCGGCGGAGCTGGCCTTCCACCGTGTACTCGTTGTCGAGCAGGTTCGCCAGCTTGGCCAGGTCGTCCTCGGTCAGGTCGCGGGCGCGCTTCTCCGGGTCGATCCCCGCACGCTCGCAGAGCTGCTCCGCGAGGAACGGTCCGATCCCGTAGATATAACGCAGCGAGATCACCGTCCGCTTGTCATTGGGGATGTCCACGCCCAGGATACGAGGCATTCCGTCGGTCTCCGTCGATCACGCTGGTCAGGTCGGGGGGGATCGGCCGATCCGCCCGCCGCGCCGGGAGGCCCGTCGCGGCCGGGCGTCCTCAGCCCTGGCGCTGCTTGTGCCGGGGGTTCGAGCAGATCACCAGGACCTTGCCCTCACGCCTGACGATCTTGCAATTCTCGCAAATCCGCTTCACGCTCGATCGCACTTTCATGGCCGTCGCCGCTTTCGTGTCTGTCCGTGTCTCTCGTCTCGCCTCGACCGCCGCCACGCCCGGCGGCACCGCTCCTGCGGCGACGGCCGAAGACGCCGGTGGGACGCGTCCCGCGCGCCCCGGCGACATTCTTACGATCCTCGCGCCGCGGTCGTTCGCCGACCGGGAGGGCCCGATCCGACGCCGGACTCGACCGGCGAGGACGCCGGAACGGGTCGGAAACGACGCGGCTCCCGACGGCCGCGATTCCCGGAGCGGCCGCTCGAAGTCACGATGATCGCCCTCGCTTCGCCCGTCGATCGCCGACGCCTTGGGGGGGAGTGGGCGCGATATCGCTGGACGGGCAACGGGGAATTCGACTATCCTAACGCTCTTCCTCCCGATCCGCAAGGGGCGTCACGGCCCATTCGTCAAGATTATTCCGCCGAGAACGCTCGCGGGCCGTCGTCACGTCCCCCCCATCCGCCCGCCCTCACGGCAAGGTGAGGATCTGGGGTCCGTCGGACGTCATGGCGATCGTGTGCTCGAAATGGGCGCTGGGGCGTCGGTCCTTGGTCTCGACCGTCCAGCCGTCCTCCAGGGTCCGGACCTCCTTGGTCCCCATCGCGACCATCGGCTCGACGGCCAGCACCACGCCCGGCTCCAGGCGGATGTCGTGCTTCCGGAGCGCCTTGCTCACGAAGTTCGGGACCTGGGGCTCCTCGTGCATGTCCTTGCCGATGCCATGCCCGACGAAGTTCTCGATCACCGAGAACCCCTGGCTCTTGACGTACTGCTCCATCAGCGAGGCCACCTCGGACCAGTATCGGCAGCGGCCCATGGCGCGGATGGCGAGTTGCAGGGTCTCCGAGGTGACGTCCAGGAGCTTCTGGACCTCCGGCGCGACGGGGCCGACGGCCCAGGTGAATGCGGAGTCGCCGCACCAGCCGTTGAGGCGGCAGCCGGTGTCCACGGCCACGACGTCCCCCTCGCGGAGCGGTCGCTTGTTCGGGATGCCGTGGACGACCTGCTCGTTGACGCTGGAGCAGATCACGGCCGGGAACGCCGGCTTCCCCTTCGTGGAGCAGGGGTAGTTCAGGAACAGAGGGGTCGCGCCCGCCTCCCGAAAGACCGCGGCGACGGCGGCGTCGAGGTCGGCGGTGGTCGCCCCGGGGACGACCAGCTTGCGGACCTCCTCGTGGGCCCTGGCCACCAGCCGACCCGCCTCGCGCATCAGGGCGATCTCGCGAGGGCTCTTGAGCTGGATCGTCGGGGGCCGTCGGCCCGGCGGGGGAGCGTCGGCCGGCTTCGAACCGGCGGCCCCCTCCGGCCGTCGGACGACGCCGGAGAGGAACGACGGGAGCGAGGGTCGGCGGCCCGGGCCGCGTTGCGATGACACGGTGCGCTCTCCTCCGGCGTCACTTGCGGTTGACGAGGCCCGCGTAGTTCCGCATGACGAGGTGGCTGTCGATCTTCTGCACCAGGTCGAGGCAGACGCTTACGACGATCAGCAGGCCGGTCCCGCCCAGGAACTGGGCCACCGTGAAGTCGACGTTCAGGAAATTCTGGACGAGCGACGGGATCACCGCCACGAGCGACAGGAAGGCCGCCCCGACGTAGGTGATCCGCAGCATGACCTTCTCCAGGTACTCGGCCGTGCGCCGGCCCGGGCGATACCCCGGGATGAAGCTGCCGTAGTCCTTCAGGTTCTCGGACATGTCCTTCGGGTTGAAGGTGATGGCCGTCCAGAAGTAGCAGAAGAAGTAGATCATGATGATGTTGCAGACCGTGTACACGTAGCTCTGGCGCTGGAAGGCGTCGGCCAGGTCCTGGAACAGGGTCGCGAACATCGAGCCGACCGACCAGGTCTCCGACTTCAGGCTGGCGGTCGCCTTCGCCAGACCGTTGAAGATCAGCGACGGGAAGATGAGCAGGCTGGAGGCGAAGATGATCGGCATGACGCCGGCCTGGTTGACCTTCAGCGGCAGGAACTGCCGGGTGCCGCCGAAGACGCGACGCCCCCGGACGTGCTTGGCCGACTGCGTCGGGATCCGCCGCTGGCTCTCCGTGATGGCGATGACGCCGACGACGACGGCCACGAACAGGATCGCCAGCAACGCAAGCTGGATGATCCCCAGCTTCCCCTGCTCGGGGGTGAGCTTCGTCGAGGCGCTCTGCCAGAGGCCCTGGAGGGCCACCGGGAGCCGCGACAGGATGCCCGCCATGATCAGGAGGCTGATCCCGTTGCCGATGCCGTACTCGTCGATCTGCTCGCCGACCCACATCAGGAACACCGTCCCGGCGGTCATGATGCAGACGCTGACCAGGCCGTGCCAGAAGTCGCGGTACTGCGGCAATACCACGCCCATCTGGTCGCTCATCATGTACTGGACCCAGAAGGCGGATTGCACGGCGCATAACAAGACGGTCGCGTATCGCGTATACTCGTTGATGCGTTTCCGCCCGCTCTCCCCCTCCTTCATCATCGCCTCCAGCGAGGGGACGACGCTCCCCAGCAGCTGGAAGATGATGGACGCGGAGATGTAGGGCATGATGCCGAGGCCGAAGATCGTGCTCATGCCGATGGACGTGCCGCCGAACATGGCGACCGTGCCGAACACCTTGCCGGCGGCGTTGGTGTTGAGCTGCTCCTCCCAGTTGCGGAGCTGGGCCTGGTTGACGATCGGCAGCGGGACGTAGAACCCGATCCGGTAGATGGCCAGGAGCAGGGCGGTGAACAGGATCTTCCGCCGGAGTTCGGGGATCTTGAAGATGGTGATCAGCTTGTCCACGCGCGAAAGCTCCGCTGGGGCCGTGGGTCGTCTTCGGGTCGTCTCGGTCGGGTCCGGTCGGCTCGCGAGGCCCCGACGTCCGCGAGAACGGGACGGGGGCCTCGGCTCATCATTCCCATAGGACCGCCGCCGCGGCGAAGCTCGCCGGGACGGCGGGCGGGTGTCAGGACGTCGCGGCCTCGTCGGCCTTCTCGCCCTTCTTGACCTTGCCGACGTACGGGACCTCGACGGCCTTGCCGCCGGCCGCTTCGAGCTTCTTGACGGCCGAGGCGCTGAACTTGGTGGCGCGGACCTCGAAGGCCTTGGTCACCTCGCCGTCGGCGAGGATCTTGATGCCGTCGTAGTCGTACCCCTTGACGAGCCCGACCGACCGGAGCGCGGCCTCGTCGACGACGCCCGCCTGGGCGAAGACGGCGTCGATGTCGACCAGGTTGACGGTCGCGTAGTGCTTCTTGAACGACCCGTTGAAGAAGCCGCGCTTGGGGACGCGGCGGGCCAGGGTGATCTGGCCGCCTTCGAACAGGGCACCGATCTTGAAGCCCTGGCGGGACGAGTGGCCCTTGTGGCCCTTGCTGGAGGTCTTGCCGTGGCCGGAGCCGACGCCGCGGCCGACCCGCTTGCGCTTCTTCCGGCGGTGGATCCCCTCGTGGACGTCGTGGAGCTGCATCAGATCTGGACTCCCCGGAGGCGGGCGATCTCTTCCTTCGTGCGGAGCTGGCCCAGGCCCTGGATGGCGGCCTTGACCAGGTTGAGCTTGTTCGTGGACCCGAAGCTCTTGGTGAGGACGTCCTTGATCCCGGCGGCCTCGACCACGGCGCGGACGGCGCCGCCGGCGATGACGCCGGTGCCCGGGCTGGCGGGCATGAGGAGGACGCTCGCGGCGCCGAACCGGCCGACGACGGCGTGGGGGATCGTCGTCCCCTTGAGCTGCACCGACTTCATCTGCTTGTGGGCGTCCTTGACGCCCTTCTCGACGGCGGGCGGGACCTCGTTGGCCTTGCCGTAGCCCCAGCTCACCTGCCCGCGGCCGTTGCCGACCACGACGAGCGCGTTGAAGCTGAAGCGACGGCCGCCCTTGACCACGGCCGCGCAGCGGCGGATCGAGACGACGCTCTCCGTCCATTCGCCGCGGTCGCGATCGCGGTCCCGGCTTCGGCTATCGGTCGACACGGGGGGATGCTCCTTACGGTCTATTCTCTGCCAGTATGATTCGGTGGGGCCGGGCCGTCGATCGGCGATCACGTCGGGTTAGAACTGGAGCCCGCCCTCGCGGGCGGCGGTCGCCAGGGCCTCGACGCGGCCGTGGTACTTGTAGCTGCGGCGGTCGAAGCAGACCTTCTCGACGCCCGCCTTCTTGGCCCGGTCGGCGACGACCCGGCCGACCACGGCGGCGGCGGCCTTGTTGCCGCCGTACTTCACCTCGGCCTTGACCTCGGCGTCGACGGTGCTGGCCTGGGCCAGGGTCCTGCCCCCCAGGTCGTCGATGATCTGGGCGTAGATGTGCTTCGAGCTGCGGAAGACGGCCAGGCGGGGACGCTCGGGCGTCCCGCTGAGCCGCTTGCGGATCCGGCGCTGGCGGCGCAGGCGGCGCGTCTGGACCAGCAGGTGGTGGTTGGCGGTGTCCACGGGAACGATCCTCTCGCTGGGGGCGGCCTCCGCCCCGGTCCTGGCCTTGCGAACTGTGTCTTATACCCGGTCGCGGCGCGTCACTTCGAGCCGAACGCCTTGCCCGCCTTGCGACGGACCGCCTCGCCCTCGTAGCGGATGCCCTTGCCCTTGTAGGGCTCGGGGGGGCGGACCCGTCGGATCTCGGCGGCGAACTGGCCGACGGCCTGCTTGTCGGCCCCGGTCACCGTGACGTGGGTCGCGTCCGGCACCGTGACGGTCACGCCGGCGGGAGCCTCCAGGACGACCTGGTTGGCGTAGCCCACCTGGAGGACGATCGTGTTCGCCTTCTTCAACTGCGCCTGGTAGCCGACGCCGACGATCTCCAGCTTCTTGGTGTAGCCGTTCGCCACGCCCTCGACCATGTTGGCGACGAGGCTGCGCGTCAGGCCGTGGAGGGCCCGGCTCAGCCGCTCGTCGTCCTTGCGGGCGACGACCAGTTCCTTGCTGGACTCGTCGAAGGTCACGCTCACCTCGGGGCGATGGGCGTAGCTCAGCTTGCCCTTGGGCCCCTCGACGCTGATCGTCGAGTCGGCGACCGCGACTTTCACGTTGGCCGGCACGACGACCGGCTTGCGACCGATGCGGGACATGGCTCCGTCTTCCTCGTTCTTGCGACCGTGATGGTGGTTCGACCTCGGGGAGGGCCCCGATCAGTAGATCATGGCCAGGACTTCGCCGCCGACCTTCTGGTCGCGGGCGCGGCGGTCGCTGATGACGCCCCGGGGGGTGCTGAGGATCTGGATGCCCATGCCGCCCAGGACCGGCTTCAGCTCCTTGTAGCCGCGATAGACTCGACGGCCCGGCTTGCTGATCCGGTCGATCTTGGTGATCAGCCGCTCGCCGTTGGGGCCGTACTTCATGTGGAGTCGCAGGGTGCGGGCCGGGACGGTGTCGATCTCTTCGAAGTCCCAGATGTATCCCTCGTCCTTCAGGACCTGCGCGATCCCCCGCCGCATGTTGGAGGCGGGCATGTCGAGGGACGTGCGCTCGATCCGGACGGCGTTGCGGATCCGGGTCAACATATCGGCGATCGGGTCGGTCATCATGGCGGGGAAGCCTTCCTGAACCGTCGCGGGTAACGACCCCCACGGGGCGTCGGCGCGGCGGGCGACTCGGACGGACGCGGCTGTTCTGTTCGGGGTACGGGGCGTTCCGGGGGGGCCTGGCGGCGGCCGGCCCGGCGGGGTCTCACCAGCTCGCCTTCTTCACGCCGGGGATCAGGCCGCGGCTGGCGAGGTTCCGGAAGCAGATGCGGCAGATGCCGAACTTGCGGTAGTAGCCCCGGGGGCGGCCGCAGAGCCGGCAGCGGTTGCGATGCTGGACCTCGAACTTGCGGGGCGTCTCGGACTTGATCTTCTGGGCCTTGGTCGACATGCTCGCCCTTCCAGGACCGTGGGGGTGACGCCTCGCGGCGCCCGGTCAATATCGCGTCGGTGGGTTCCGGTCACTTGCCGCCGGCGCGGGCGCCGGGCTGGCGGAAGGGCACGCCGAAGAGGCGGAGCAGCTCTCGCGCCTGGTCGTCGTCCTTCGCCGTGGTCACGATCGTCACGTCCATGCCGTGGGTGTGCTGGATCCGGTCGGCGTCGATCTCGGGGAAGACCACCTGCTCGGCCAGGCCCAGGCTGTAGTTGCCGTGGCCGTCGAAGCTGTTCGGGTTCACGCCCCGGAAGTCGCGGATACGGGGCAGGGCGATGGCCACCAGGCGGTCCAGGAACTCGTACATCCGGGCCCCGCGGAGCGTCACCTTGCAGCCGATGTCGTTCCCCTCGCGGAGGCGGAAGCCCGACACCGACGTCTTGGCCTTGGTCAGCACCGGCTTCTGGCCGGTGATCTTCCCCAGGCTCTCCGCCGCCGAGTCCAGGATCGTCTTGTCCTGGGTCGCCTTGCCGACGCCCATGTTGACGACGATCTTCTCCAGCCGGGGGATCGCCATCGGGTTGTCGAGGTTGAACTTGGCGGCGACCGCCTTCTTGATCTCGTTCTTGTACAGTTCTTGGAGGCGAGCCATACCCGTAATCCTGTCAGTAGCGGTCGGCGGTCCCGTCCGCGGGCCGTCGGGGCCACGCCCCCGGCGATCCGACCCGGCGTCCTCGTTCGTCAACCCTTGGCGGCCCGGGCGGCGTAGGCGTCCGCGTGGGCCTTCTTCTTGGGACCGAGCGTCCCGAGTCCGCTCCCGCACTTGCGGCAGTACCGCTCCTTGACGCCCTCGGCGGTCAGCCGCGCGCCCTGGCGGACGCCCCGGTTGCACTTCGGGCAGAAGAGCATGACGTTCGAGACGTCGACGGGCATTTCCTTGGAGAGCCGGCCCCCCTGGGGGTTCTTCTGGCTCGGCTTCAGGTGCTTGTAGACCCGGTTGACCCCCTGCACGACGACCTTGTTCTTCGAGGGGAGGGCCCGCAGCACCTTGGCGATGCGGCGGTTCTCGGGGGTCCCCTTGTCGTCGCCGGCGATCACTTCGACCTGGTCGTCTTTCCGGATGTGCATGGTTCGCTCGCTATGGGAGGCGGGACGCCCCGCCGGCGTTCGGGCCCGGGCCGCTGGATTTCAGACGACCTCGGCGGCCAGGCTGATGATCTTCATGAACTGGCGGTCCCGCAGCTCCCGGGCGATGGCCCCGAAGATGCGCGTGCCGCGGGGGTTCTTCTCGGCGTCGATCAGCACGACCGCGTTGCGGTCGAACTTCACGTAGCTGCCGTCGGCCCGGCGGGCCTGGTTGCGGGTCCGGACGATGACGCACCGGACGACGTCGCCCGCCTTCACGTCGCCGCCGGGGGACGCCTTCTTGACGCTGGCGATGATGACGTCGCCGATCCCGGCCGAGCGCCGCTTGTAGCGGGACGCGCTGCCGCCGAGGACCTTGATGCACATCACTTCCTTGGCGCCCGAGTTGTCGGCCACGTCGAGCCGGGTCTGCATCTGGATCATGGTTCGCGAGCCTTTCGTCGCTCAGGGTTGGCCGTCACTCGGCGGGGGCGGCGGCCGGGGCCTCGCCCTCGCCCGCGAGCGCCTGCTGGGCGCCCTTGCGGATGATCCGCACCAGCCGCCAACGCTTGAGCTTGGACAGCGGCCGCGTCTCCATGATCTCGACCAGGTCGCCGACGTGCGACTCGTTGGCCTCGTCGTGCGTGTGGCAGACGGTCCGCCGCTTCATCAGCTTGCCGTACTTGTCGTGGGGCACGAGACGCTCGACCACGACCCGGCGGGTCTTGTTCATCTTGTCGGACGCCACCACGCCGACCTCCGTCTTGCGGGGGCTGCGTGCGGGCGTCGGCTTCGCGTTCGCGGGGCTGGGCTGGCTCATCGTGCGTGCTTCGATTCCTGGGGTTCTGGGGCCGCGCCGGTCGCCGACGCCCCCGGTGGGTCAGGAGGCGGCCGGGGCCGCGACGGCCGCCTCGCGGCCGATCTGGCGCTCGCGGAGGATCGTCTTGATCCGGGCGATCTCCCGCTTCGCCTTGATGATCTCGCTGGGCGCCTCGAGCCGCTCGGTCTCGCTCTGCAGCCGCAGGCGGAACAGGTTCTTCTGGACGTCCTTCAGCTGCAGCTCGAGCTGCTCGTCGGAGTGGTCGCGGAGTTCGGAGGCCTTGCTCATGGTCCTTCTCGTCCTTCTCGGTCGTCTCGGCCCGCGGCGGGCCCCCGTCGCGGTCTCTCGTCCTCGCCCGCCCTCGCCCGCGTCAGACCGTCGGCCGCCGGGTCACGAAGCGGCAGGCGACCGGCATCTTGTGGGCCACGCGGTTGAACGCCGCGCGGGCCGCGTCCTCGGTCAGGCCGCCGATCTCGTACAAGATCGTCCCCGGTTTGACCACGGCCGCCCAGAACTCGACCTCGCCCTTGCCCTTGCCCATGCGGGTCTCGGCCGGGATCGCGGTCACGCTCTTGTGCGGGAAGATCCGGATGTAGAGCTTCCCGCCCCCCTTCACGGCCTGGCTGGCCACCACGCGGCCCGCCTCGATCGTCTGGGCGCTGATCCGCCCCGGCTCCAGGGTCTGGAGGCCGTACTCGCCGAACGAGACGTAGTTGCCGCGGGTCGCATTACCTTTTACGCGGCCTTTTTGGCTTTTTCGATACTTGACCCGCTTGGGCATCAGCGCCATCGCCAGCCTCCATCTTCAAATAGTCGCCCTGGTTGACCCACACCTTGACGCCGATGTGGCCCTGCGCCGTCTTCGCCTCGGCGAACCCGTAATCGACCTTCGCACGCAGCGTGCTGAGGGGCACCGACCCCTGCGCCGCCGCCTCGGTCCGCGACATCTCGGCCCCGCCCAGGCGGCCCGAGAGCTGGATCTTGACGCCCTTGGCGCCGCCGTCCATCGTCTGCTCGAGGGCCCGCTTCATCGTCCGCCGGAAGCTCGAACGCTTCTGGAGCTGCTCGGCGATATCCTCGCTGACGAGCTGGGCGTCGATCTCGGGGCGGTTGACCTCGACGATCTTGATCTCGATGCGACGGCCGGTGAGGTTCTGCAGCTCCTCCTGGAGCTTCTCGACCTCGGCCCCCTTGCGGCCGATCACCACGCCCGGGCGGGCGGTGAACAGCAGGACCGTGACGGCGTCGCGGGTCCGCTCGATCTCGATCTTGGGGATGCCGGCGAACCCGTACTTGTTCTTGATGAACTTCCGGATCTTGAAGTCTTCGACCAGCAGGTCGCTGAACTCGTGCTTGGAGGCGTACCAGCGGCTCCGCCAGTCCTCCATGACACCCACGCGGAACCCGGTCGGCCGCACCTTCTGTCCCATCGCTCAGCGTCCCCCGGCTTGATGAATCTGCATCGATCGTCCTCGTGCGTCTCGTCCCCCCGCCCCCCGCGGCGTCTCGGGCCGGGGGCCGGTCGGCTCAGTCCTCGAGCTTCGAGTAATCCTCGAGCCCGATCGCGATGTGGCTGCTGCGACGGCGGATCAGGTAGGCCATGCCGCGGGCCCGCGGCATCAGCCGCTTGAACATCGGCCCGCCGTCGCCCCGCGCGTCCACGACCACCAGGTCGCCGGCGTGCCGGACGCCGCGGTCCTCGGCGTTGGCCATGGCGCTCCGGAGCACCCGCTCGACCAGCCGGGCCCCGCGGTGGGGCATGTACTTCAGGATGTCCAGCGCGTCGTCGGCGTACTTGCCGCGGATCAGATCCAGCAGGGGCCGGACCTTCCGCACCGAGATGCGGGCGAAGCGGTGGCTGGCCGTGTATTCGGCGATGGTGCTCATACCGGGGTCTCGCGTTAAATCCGCCGGGGCCCGGCCGCGGGCCCCGTCCGTCTCGTCCTTCGAGGTCTCTCAGGGTCGCGGCGGGCCGGAGGGCCGCCCGCCGCCGGGCTCACTTGCGGGCGCCCTTCGCCGACTTGCCGCCGTGGCTGCGGAAGGTCCGCGTGGGGGCGAACTCGCCGAGCTTGTGGCCCACCATGTCCTCGGTGACGTACAGCTTGATGAAGTTCTTGCCGTTGTGGATCGCGAAGTTCTTGCCGATGAACTCGGGCACGATGGTGCAGGACCGGGCCCAGGTCTTGATCGGCTCGCGGTTGCCGGCGGCGTCGGACTTGGCGGCCTTCTCCAGCAGCCGTTCGACGACGTAAGGGCCTTTCTTGAGCGAACGTCCCATTTCTGCGGCTTCCTTCGAGATACGGTGTCCAGGGGGGCGGGGCGACGGGGGGCGGTCAGACCTTCAGCTGGCCGTAGCGGACGCTCGTCCGGCGGCGGATGATCGCCTTGTTCGACGGCTTGCGGCGGCGGCGGGTCTTGCCGCCCTTCGCCAGCACGCCCGTCGGCGACTGCGGGGTGTGGCCCTTGGACCGGCCCTCGCCGCCGCCCATCGGGTGGTCGACCGGGTTCATCGCCATGCCGCGGACGTGCGGCCGGCGGCCCAGCCACCGCTTGCGGCCCGCCTTGCCCAGGCGGATATTCATATGATCGGCGTTCCCGACCACCCCGATCGTCGCCCGGCAGGCGGACGGGATGCGCCGCACCTCGCCCGAGGGGAGGGTGATCTGGGCCCAGGTCCCCTCGCGGGCGGTCAGCGTGGCCGAGACCCCGGCCGACCGGCAGAGCTTGGCCCCGCCGCCGGGCTGCATCTCGATGTTGTGGATCGCCATGCCGGTCGGGATCTTGCTGAGCGGCAGGCAGTTGCCCACCTTCGGCTCGGCGTCCGGCCCGGTGTTGACGCTCATCCCGGCCTTCAGCCCCTCCGGCGCCACGATGTACCGCTTCTGGCCGTCCGGGTAGACGATCAGGGCGATGCGGGCCGAGCGGTTCGGGTCGTACTCGATGTGCGTCACCTGCGCGACCTGGCCGTCGCGGTCGTTGCGCCGGAAGTCGATGATCCGGTACATCCGCTTGTGGCCGCCGCCGCGGTGCCG
>Ga0209958_1001069_pt1 | contig 26415 bp, 29 predicted proteins | sample ThiBio_inoc_plan_FD_183942 | JGI IMG/M metagenome (GOLD analysis project Ga0209958, IMG submission 183942) | Wastewater bioreactor microbial communities from Cape Town, South Africa - Thiocy_inoc_plan (SPAdes) | ecosystem: Engineered > Bioremediation > Thiocyanate > Unclassified | place: South...
TTCCCGAACTCAGAAGTGAAACCTCTTAGCGCTGATGGTAGTGTGGCACTTGCCATGTGAGAGTAAGTCATCGCCAGCTTTTAAATACGAACACCCCCTCCGCTTACGCTGAGGGGGTGTTTTTTATTGGGTAAAATTTTATATACTAAATCTTTATTGATCGGCTTTCTGATATGACTTGGATCGTAGTACAAAGCTTTTCATTTCCTTATGAAGCTCAAATTGCCAAAATTCAGTTAGAAGCAGCTGAGATTCCAGCGCGTATTGAAAATGAACATACCATTAATATGGATTGGCTTTACTCCAATGCTTTAGGTGGTGTGCGACTGTTAGTTCCTGAAAACTATGCAGAAGAAGCTAAAGCATTACTTGCTCAAGATTTTAGCCAAGAATTAGAACAACAATTTGGAGCAAGTGAAAGCTGTCCTAAGTGTGGCAGTACCGATATACAACCTTATACGGAAGGAAAACGGCCTGCTTATCTGGTTTTTCTATTGCTTGGTTTTCCGCTCTTTTCGTATAAACATGGAACCAAGTGTCAAAAATGCCAACATTTCTGGAGTTAAGCTTACATAAGCATTGATTAACAGAACCAGATTTGAACTTATACACGGCATCCTGTAAAAATAGATAAAAAATCAAAAAGGAAAAAAAGATGCAATATAAAGGAAGTTGTCATTGTGGAAAATTAACTTTCATTGCGCAGGGTGAACTCACTGAAGCATTGTCTTGTAACTGTTCAATTTGCCAGAAAAAAGGTTCTTTACTCTGGTTTTTACCTAAGAGTGAAGTTGAGATTACTGTGGAAGATGATGCTCAGGCGACTTATCAATTTAATAAGCATGTGATCGAGCATCATTTCTGTAAGGTCTGTGGTATTCATCCCTATGCAATGGGTGTAGATCCTCAAGGGAATACCATATGTGCGATCAATGTGCGTTGTATTGATGATCTGGAACTGGAAAGTATCAAGATCAATCACTTTGATGGCCGTTCGGTATAGCCATAAAATTTAGAGTATAAAAATGACCCAGAATAAAAAGTTAGATATTGAACAAGTCGCAGCACTATTTGAAATATTAAAGAAGCGTTTTGAAGCCAATATGCATCGTCACAAAGACCTGAGTTGGTCTGTTATTGAAGATCGATTACAACAGCAGCCAGAAAAGTTATGGTCACTTTACCAAATGGAAGAAACGGGTGGAGAGCCAGACATCCTTGTATTAGATGCAAAGTCATCAGAAATGATCTTTTATGATTGTGCCGTAGAAACGCCAAAAGGGCGTAGAAGCCTGTGTTATGACCGTGCCGCTTTAGACGCACGCAAGGAACATAAACCCGATAATAATGCGGTCGAGGTTGCTGAAGCCATGGGAATTGAATTGCTCACAGAAGAACAATATAGGCAGTTACAGGCAATAGAACATTTTGATCTAAAAACCTCGAGTTGGGTCAAAACGCCAGAGGATGTAAGAGCTTTAGGTGGCGCAATTTTCTGTGATAGTCGTTATGGTCGGGTTTTTACTTATCATAATGGTGCTCAATCTTATTATGCGACGCGTGGATTTCGTGGCCGATTAAAAATATAGTTTTTATGCTTTATTACAGTTTTTGACCTATTTTTTTAACTTTTAATTTTGCCAAGCGCTTGCTTGGTTTTTCCGGTTTTGCTACTTTAGTGCTCATTCAATTAACAATGATCAATAATTGCTAGGAAGCAGAATATGCACCTTAATCCTTTGTACTATAACGAGCAGCATCTTGAATTTGCCAAGAGTATTCGACGCTTTGTTGAAAAGGAGATTTCGCCTTTTATCAATGAATGGGATGAAAGTGAAACCTTTCCGCGAGAGCTGTATAAGAAAGCTGCGGATATTGGTTTGTTGGGATTAGGCTTTGAAGAGCAGTATGGTGGGATTGCGGGTACAGATGCATTTTATACGTTGTTATCTTCGATTGAGCTCGCAAAATGTGCTTCGGGTGGCTTGGCTGCTTCTTTACTGTCACATACTATTGGTGCGCCGCCAATCCAGCACTTTGCCAATGACGAAGTTAAAGCTGAAGTACTCCCTCAGATTTTGTTAGGTGAAAAAATCTCGGCCTTGGCGATTACGGAGCCAGGCGGTGGATCAGATGTCGCTTCGCTTAAAACCAAGGCAGTACGAGACGGTGATTATTTTCTAGTCAGTGGTGAGAAGACCTTTATCACTTCGGGGATGCGAGCAGATTATTATTCAGTAGCAGTGCGTACTGATCCAAATGCAAAAGGCGCAAATGGTATATCCATGCTTTTGATTGATGCACATAGTGCAGGGATCAGCAAAACCAAACTGGATAAAATGGGTTGGTGGGCATCCGATACGGCGCATTTGCATTTTGATAATGTCAAAGTGCCTGCTAGCCATTTATTGGGCCCTGAAAATATGGGCTTTCTGGTGATTATGAATAACTTCAATATGGAGCGTTTTTTCCTTGCTGCAAGTAGTTATGGCTTTGCCCTGACTTGTTATGAGGAAGCATTGGATTGGGCACAGCAACGCCAAACCTTTGGTAAGCGTCTGGTCGATCATCAGGTCATGCGTCATAAGCTAGTGGACATGGCTACGCGTCTGACCGCAACACGTGCTTTACTCGAGGATACTGCTTATCGCTTGGGCAAGCCTGAATTGCAGGGCAGTGAACTGATCGCCCAGATTTGTATGCTGAAGAATGTTGCTACTCAAACCATGCAATTCTGTGCCGATGCTGCGGTACAAACACTCGGAGGCATGGGCTTTATGCGTGGTACGAAATCCGAACGTATTTATCGTGAAGTGAAGGTGAATATGATTGGTGGTGGTGCAGAGGAAATTATGAAGGATTTAATTAGTAAACAGTTGGGTTATTAAACTCATTTCATACTTGATTAAAAGTGCGGTCAAAACACCGCACTTTTCCGTTTAAAATTTATTCTAGTTCAGCTAGCTCTTCTAAAGAAATTTGGCGGATTTCAAAGATAGGTTGTTTCAGAAAGGAATTCAGTGCTTTGATATCAATAAACTTTATGTTGTCGAGTGCAATACCTTCAATGCTATCTTTTTCGGCATCGTAACGAATATCCGCAGTTTGCTCGATAAACTGTTTCAATAATAATGGACTATCACTTAACTCTGAAAGTGGTTTGTTCATCAAGGCTTCGAACTCATAGTCCATCGCATAAATATTGGATTCCCAAGATACATCACTAAAATTCTCATCTTGACTAGAGATAATGCTGCCAGTCTCATAGCCAGATAAATAGTCTTCTTCTGAATTGATCCAAAGTACATAGCAAGGTTGTGTCGCATCGACCTCTAAGAGTTGATACCAGACGATACCTGAAATTTGGGCAAATTCGAAAGCATCATCTTCATTCAGCTTTGGAATTTTACCATCTTCGAGATCAAATTTTTTGCCTGTTTTTTCTAATACCAAAGCTTCAAGTTTTTCGTAGATTTCATCATCTACTTCGCCATTGCCGATGTCATAGTTACAGAGTTCATCATAATATAAGCCCTCAACAACTAAGGTTTTATAGGCCTTTTCTGCATCAACTTTATCTGTATAAATCTGTTTGATTGCCCCAGTTGAAACACAATTGGTCAAATGCCATTCATCATTATAAGCAAAGTCATTTTGACGAATCACGTATTGGATATTGCTCATTTTTATTTCCCCTTAAGTTAAGCAATTTTAGTTTTTAATTCTTGCAGCTTAGCTGCACTAGGCGGCACAACCATGCCATTGTCCATCCAGAGTTCAAAACGCATCGGGTTGAAAAAGAAATCGGGACGAATATCAAAATCAATCAATTTGGCTTCACCTTTTCCCATCATAGGAAGAATGGTATTGATAAACCAACTATTGTGGGTAATCAGCAAAGACTTTAATTGTCCTGTCACCGATAACGGAGAGAGCAGGGTTGCCGATAGCTTTGGATCATTAATCACATCAGCATGGAATTTCTCTAGGCGTTTTGCTAACCCATCTGTAGGGATATCCTGCATCGCTGCAACAAAATCACCTAAAGTTGGAATAAAGCGGTGATGGAAATCAACCAATAGGTGATCTTTTTCACAGAGATCTTTCACTTCAATGCTATTTCCTGCACTATTTTCGAAGTGATGGCCAAAGATCGGAATAATGACTTCCTGAACGCCCCAAAAAGTATGTAAGATACGATGGCGATTGTCGGTACACAACATTTTGGTGCTGTCGATTAGTGCATGAATATCAATATAATCTTCAAGCTCGCCCCCACGACGTTTCACCGAAATATTGGCATGTTGTACTGGATTCATTTTTCGAATTTTTATAATCATTTGATGTTTAAGAACAATAGCAGCTTTCTGATACAACGAACATAGATAAATAGACGTGAGCGATAAGCTGTGTCGTGCTTAAATTAGAATCATTTTTTTAGAATGCCTGATATTTTTTGTCGGTCCAATCGGCATTTAAAATTGCCCAGCGCTCATGGTCTTTCCATTCTTTTCCGCCCACTCGTAAATACTGGCGGGAGAAGCCTTCTTTTATAAAACCTGTATTTGCGACAAGGCGAATAGAGGATAGATTGTCTGGTTGGATATTGGCTTCTAGTCGATGCAGATTCAGTGTTTGAAATGCTTCTTTTAAAACCAGTTGCAGTCCTTGTCGCATGTAGCCTTGTCCTGCATAAGGAGAAAAGGCTTCATAACCTAAATAGGCGGAATGGAAGTGACCTCGAATAATATTCGAAATATTAAAGGTGCCAGCAATGGCATGATTTTCTTTCAAGCAGACAAAATAACGATGTTCTTGTTCGAGATATTGTTGAAAGTCTGTTGGTGGATAAGTCCAAGGTTGATGCAGTTGCATACTATTTTGGTAGGCAAGTTTGATTTCAGCTAAATCGCTGAGTTGAGGCTTACGCAAATAGATAGCACTCATTTCACCGCCATTTCCCAAACCATTTCAGTCAATTCATCAATTTTGACTTTGCCCTCAGGTCTGTACCAGGTCACGGTCCAAGAAATCGAACCACCGAGCAAACGACGCCAGATAAACGCATCGTGTTTCACTTTGCCTTGAGCACGTAATTTTTCAATCACATCCAACCAGACTTGCTCATATTCATTACGCATTTTTAGAAGGTAGTCTTGTTTCTCTTTGGAAAGGGCAAACCATTCATGTACCAATACGGCCATGGCTGCGCCTGTATCACCTGCAATGGAAAGTAATTCAGCTTTGATGAGATGACGTAATTGTTGTTCAGGATCGGTTGAGCGTTCAGCGGCTTCTTTTAAACGAGCAAAGTTATAAATGATGGTTTGTTCCATCACTGTCGCTAGAATTTCATCTTTACTTTTGAAGTGATGAAACAGGCTGCCCGATTGAATGCCAATAAATTCACCGAGTTGACGAACCGTGGTTTTGTCATAACCTTGCTTATAAAACAGATAGGCAGCACCTTGCAGTAAACGTCCACGTGGACTGTCATCAAAACAAACAATCTTGGGTATTTGCTCAATTGAGGTTGCGATCATGCCTATCCGTCTATCCCATTTAATCTAAAGTGTATTGTAACAAAAATCATTTGATGCATTGTCTTATCTTTTTATAACAAGCATTTGCTTGAGTTTGTCTGTTTTTGCCAATACAGCATAGCATTATGTACTTTACAAACCAAGCACTTGCTTGGTAATGTTAAGGCGTTTTTAGCAATAACAATGAGAAAGCGCATGACAACTGTCAAACAGGATGACCAGAGGCTAGTCAAAATCGGGTGTGCATCAGGATTCTGGGGCGATACCAACACTGCTGCCTTTCAGTTGGTGCATCTGAGTGATATTGATTATCTGGTGTTTGATTATTTATCCGAAATCACCATGTCAATTATGGCCAAAGCGATGATGATCGATCCAAGTCATGGTTATGCGCTGGATTTTGTCAGTCGAGTGATGTCACCCCTGATCCATAAAATTGCTGAGAAAAAAATAAAAGTGATTAGCAATGCGGGTGGGGTAAACCCACTGGCTTGCCGTGATGCCCTACAGAAAATTATTGATGAAAAAGGCTTAGATTTAAAAGTTGCCGTGGTGTTGGGTGATGATGTATTGCCTAAGCATGCTGAATTACTCACCCAAAATATTCAGGAAATGTTTAATGGTGATGCCTTGCCTGCACATGTGGCCAGTAGTAATGCCTATCTTGGTGCTGTTGCGATTCGTGATGCTTTAGATTTGGGTGCAGATATTGTGATTACTGGCCGTGTGGTCGATTCGGCGGTTGTACTGGCACCTTTGCTGCATGAATACAAATGGTCACTCGATGATTATGACAAGCTGGCACAAGGCTCATTGGCAGGGCATGTGATTGAATGTGGTGCACAATGTACAGGTGGAAACTTTACCGATTGGCGCCTAGTTCAAGGTTTTGACAATATGGGCTTTCCGATCGTAGAAGTCAGCGCCGATGCTTCATTTATCGTGACCAAGCCGCAAGGGACGGGTGGCTTGGTTTCAACTGCGACGGTAGCAGAGCAGATTGTCTATGAAATTGGCAATCCGCAAGCCTATCTTTTACCTGATGTAAGCGCTGATTTTAGTCAAGTCCATTTAGAACAGGTGGGCGAACATCGGGTCAAGGTGACTGGTGCCGCAGGTCGTGCACCAACTCAGCAATATAAAGTCAGCGCAACCTATGCCGATGGTTATCGAGTTCTAGTCAGTTTCTTGATCGCAGGTCGTGAAGCACCAGAAAAAGCCCAAGTGATTGCCGATGCCATCATCAACAAATGTGAACGAGTGTTGGCGTTACGATCAGTTCCCCCTTTTAGTGAAAAGTCGGTTGAGATTCTTGGTATTGAAAGCACTTATGGTGCACATGCGCAAGTGAAAGATAGCCGTGAAGTAGTGGTCAAAATCGCGGTCAAGCACCTATTTAAAGAAGCCTGTATGTTCTTTGCTTCGGAAATTGCCCAAGCCTCTACAGGGATGGCACCAGCATTGGCAGGGATTGTCGGAGGGCGTCCTAAAGCATCGGCAGTGGTGAAATTATTTTCATTCTTGATTGATAAAGATCGATTAAAAGTCGAAGTCGATTTTTCAGGACAGCGTTATCCCGTTCAGATCCCCGTTGGACAAGCTTCACAGGACTATGTGCAGCATCTTGTTGGTGACGTAGCGGTATATCAAGGTGATGAGGTTGAAGTTCCTCTAGTTGAAGTTGCACATGCACGTAGTGGAGATAAGGGCAATCACAGCAATATTGGGGTGATCGCGCGCAAGGCTGAATATTTACCATGGATTCGTGCAGGACTGACCGAGGCCAATGTTGCAGCGTATATGCAGCATGTTTTAGATCCTGAAAAATCAAAAGTGATTCGTTATGAACTACCTGCCATGCATGCACTGAATTTCATGCTGGAAAATGCATTGGGTGGCGGTGGTATTGCCAGCTTACGAATTGACCCACAAGGTAAGGCGTTTGCTCAGCAACTATTAGATATGCCGGTGAAAGTGCCAGCACAATTGTTAGAAAAATATTAAGGATTTAAACATGGCTTATCAATCAATTTTCAGGGCAGATGCATTTGCTGACAAAGTGGTGATCGTCACAGGTGGTGGTTCGGGTATTGGCCGTTGTACTGCACATGAGTTGGCTTCTTTAGGCGCACAAGTGGTCATCACAGGCCGAAAAGTTGAAAAACTAGAAAAAGTCAGCCAAGAAATTCTGGAAGATGGAGGCAAAGTCCATTGCATCGTCTGTGACAATCGTGATGAAGAACAAGTTAAAAGCATGATTGCTGAGGTGCTGGAAAAATTTGGCAAGCTCGATGGTTTAGTCAATAACGCGGGGGGGCAATTTCCTTCTGCATTAGAGAATATTTCTGCCAATGGTTTTGATGCTGTGGTCCGTAATAACCTGCATTCAACCTTTTACTTGATGCGTGAAGCTTATAACCAGTGGATGGCAAAACATGGCGGTAGCATCGTGAATATGACTGCAGACATGTGGGGCGGTATGCCGGGTATGGGACATTCAGGTGCAGCACGTTCAGGTGTGGATAACCTGACCAAAACGGCTTCGGTGGAATGGGGCAAATCTGGAGTACGTGTTAATGCAGTTGCGCCAGGCTGGATTATTTCTTCGGGCATGGACAACTATAGTGGTGATTTTGCCAAAGTGATCATTCCAAGTTTAGCGAGTAATGTTCCATTAAAACGAATGGGCACAGAGTCAGAAATCTCTTCCGCGATTTGCTATTTACTGTCTGATGCTGCTGCTTTTGTCTCAGGCGTTACTCTGCGCATTGATGGGGCTGCTTCACAAGGTACACGTATGTATCCACTGGCAGATGCGACCAACAATGAAGCCTTTAATGGTTTCCATCGTGCTTTTATGCCTGACATATTCAAAACAGATGGAGAATAAATATGAGTATTCTCCAATCTGAGATCACAGTGGGTGGTGAGCAATATGAGCAAAATCGAGAGGCATTATTAGCACAGCTGGCTGAAGTTCGTGCCGTGCAACAAAAAAGTATTGATAAGTCTTATGCGGCAAAACCCAAGTTTGATAAGAAAGGCAAAATCCTGCCACACGAACGTATTCGTTTACTGTTAGATGCAGACTCACCTTTTGTGGAGTTGTGTGGCTTGGTGGGCTACAACATGCATGACGATAAAGATGGTTCCGAAGCAGGCGGTGGTGTGATTGCTGGCATTGGTTTTGTCAGTGGGGTACGTGCGTTGGTCTCTGCCAGTAACAGTGCGATCAAAGGCGGCACCATGTCACCCATGGGGGTACATAAAACCCTACGCTTGCAAAAGATCGCATTAGAACAAAAGCTGCCAATGGTGACGTTGACCGAAAGTGGTGGCGCAAACCTGAACTATGCGGCTGAAGTATTTACCTATGGCGGTATGACTTTTGCCAATCAGGCACGCTTATCTGCGGCAGGGATTCCCCAAGTTGCGGTGGTGCATGGCAATGCAACCGCGGGTGGTGCTTATCAACCAGGGCTGTCTGACTATGTGATTGCAGTACGCAAGCAAACAGAAATGCTGTTGGCTGGCCCACCCTTGTTACTGGCAGCAACAGGGGAAGTGGCGACTGCGGAAGAGTTGGGTGGCGCAGAAATGCATACTCAAGTCTCTGGTGTGGCGGAATATCTTGCTGAAAATGATGCAGATGGTATTCGCTTAGCGCGTGAGATTTTTGAACATCTGAATTGGAAAGAACAAACCGCACAATCCAATCAGAATTATAAAGAACCACGTTATGCCGCTGAAGAGCTGTTAGGTATTGTTCCACAAGATCCAAAGCAACCATTTGATATGAAAGAGATCATTGCACGGATCATCGATGATTCGGATTTTCTCGAATTTAAGCAGGAATATGATGCTTTAACTGTTTGCGGTTGGGCCAAAGTGGGCGGACTACATATTGGCATTATTACCAATAATGGTCCGATTACCCCTCAAGGGGCGGCTAAAGCAGCTCAGTTTATTCATCTGTGTGAACAGACCCAACGCCCACTTTTATTCCTGCATAACACCACTGGTTTTATGGTCGGAACCGATGCCGAGCAGAACGGGATTATCAAGCATGGTTCTAAATTAATCCAAGCAGTGGCCAATGCGACAGTACCCAAGATTTCGATTGTGGTGGCAGGTTCTTATGGCGCGGGCAATTATGCGATGTGTGGCCGTAGTTTATCGCCGCAATTTATCTTTGCATGGCCAAACTCACATGTGGCTGTGATGGGTGCAGCGCAAGCAGGTAAAGTCTTACGGATTGTGGCTGAGGGCAAACAGAAAGCTTCAGGAATGGAACCGAATCTGCAGATGCTAGATTTTCTGGAACAAAGTACAGCAATGAAACTGGAACAGCAGTCGACGGCGTTATTCAATACGGCCATGCTGCATGACGATGGCATCATCGACCCAAGAGACACCCGTAAAGTACTGATCTTTTTATTACAAACCATTTATGAAGCACAACAACGTGAATTAAATCCAACACGATTTGGTGTGTCGAGATTTTAGTTTTAACACCCTCATCCTAGCCTTCTCCCAAAGGGAGAGGGTTAGGGAGAGGGGAAAAACAATTTTTAAGGAACAAAAACAATGAAATTTACCGCAGAACATGATGCTTTACGTCGTACCACACGCCAGTTTGTTGAAAATGAGCTAAACCCTTTTATTCCAGAATGGGAAGAAGCGGGGCGTTTTCCGATTCATGACGTGTTCAAGAAAATGGGGGACTTGGGTTTATTGGGGATTTGTAAGCCTGAGGAGAATGGTGGTTTAGGGCTCGATTATTCATACAACCTTGTGGTGGCAGAAGAGTTAGGTCGTGCTGCTTGTGGGGGTGTGCCACTGGCGATTGGTGTGCAAACCGATATGGCAACACCTGCACTGGCACGCTTTGGCAGCAAAGAGTTGCGAGATGAGTTTCTAAACCCTGCCATCCGTGGTGAATATGTCGCTTCGATTGCAGTGTCTGAAGTGCATGCTGGTTCTGACGTGGCAGCCATCAAAACCACAGCAAAAAAAGATGGTGATGATTATGTGATTAATGGCAGTAAGATGTGGATTACCAATTCACTGCAAGCCGATTTCTTCTGTTTACTTGCCAATACTTCTGACGATAAGCCACACGTCAATAAATCCATGATTATTGTTCCTGCAAAAACGGCAGGAATCAGCTTTTCAGAACCCTTAAATAAATTGGGGATGCGCTCCACCACCACGGCACAGGTCTATTTCGACAATGTACGTGTACCACAACGTAACTTGGTTGGGGTGGAAGGCATGGGCTTCATGATGCAAATGATGCAGTTCCAAGAGGAGCGTATGTGGGCCTGTATCAATGCGGTTGGCGGTATGGAAAAGGTCATTCAGCAGACCATTGATTACACCAGAGAGCGAACTACTTTTGGTCAACCATTGATTAATAACCAATATGTACATTTTCGTTTTGCTGAACTGATGACAGAAGTCGCTGCATTAAAAGCCCTAACCCTTCAAGCCTGTGAACAACATGTTGCGGGTGAAGATGTCACGTTAATGGCTTCAATGGCGAAGCTGAAAGCAGGACGCTTAAGCCGTGAAGTGGCAGACAGCTGCCTGCAATATTGGGGTGGTAATGGCTTTATGTGGGATAACCCTGCATCGCAATTGTTCCGTGATGGGCGCTTAGGTTCGATTGGTGGCGGTGCGGATGAAATCATGTTGGGGATCATTTGTAAGCTCACCGATATTCTGCCGAAGAAACAGAAAAACTAGGAGCAGAAGCATGACAGTTGCAACTTCTCTTGCAGGCTTAGCGTTAGATGACAGTATTCAGCTTGAACAGCAAGGTGGCATTTTAACGTTATGGTTAAATCGTCCTGAGAGCCGTAATGCCATGAGTTTAAAGATGGTTACTGCTATTCAACAGGTGTTTAGCCAGATTGCCGATGATGTCTCTATTCGTGCTGTGATTTTACGTGGTCGAGGTGGGCATTTCTGTGCTGGCGGCGATATCAAGGATATGGCGGGATTACGCGTTGAAGCTGCGAATACAGGCAGTTTGCAACCTTATGTCGATTTTAACCGTCGTTTTGGGACCATGATTGAACAAGTGGATCAAGCACCTCAGACCGTTGTTGCTGTGCTGGAAGGGGCAGTGCTGGGTGGAGGCTTTGGTTTAGCCTGCGTGTCAGATATTGCCATCAGCCGTGATACAGCTCAGTTTGGCCTACCTGAAACAGGCTTAGGTATTTTGCCTGCACAGATTGCGCCTTTTGTGGTGAAGAGAATTGGTTTGACCCAAGCCCGCCGTTTGGCGTTATTGGGTTTACGTTTTGATGGCAAGACGGCTTTGGACTTAGGTGTCGTTCATCAAGCTGCACAAGATGAAGTTGATCTTGAACAACAACTTACAGACATAATTCAACAGATTAAACGTGCTGCACCGTTGGCTTCTCGTGCCACCAAAGCTTTATTACATCGGACGCTGAATGAGCCTTTAGAGCAGCTTTTGGATGATGCTGCACAACAGTTTGCTCAGGCAGTCGCTGGCGCAGAAGGGCAAGAAGGCACCATGGCTTTTATTCAAAAACGTAATCCGAATTGGTTTGACTAACATCTCCCTCAAACCCTCTTTATGATTAAACAAGAGGGACTTCCTCCGTTAAGAGGTGGATCGAGAGGGATTTAATAATAGAGATGAAACAATGAGTTTTTCAAAAGTCTTAGTGGCAAACCGTGGCGAAATTGCTGTTCGCGTGATGCAAACAGCCAAAGCAATGGGCTATCAAACGGTTGCGGTGTATTCAGATGCAGATGCTAATGCCCGCCATGTACAGTTTGCAGATGAAGCGGTTTATATCGGTGCATCTAAAGTTTCAGAATCTTATTTATCCATTGCCAATATTATTGCAGCCTGTCAGAAGACTGGAGCTGATGCGGTCCATCCAGGTTATGGCTTTTTATCTGAAAATACCGATTTTGCTCAGGCTTGTCTTGATCATGGCATTACTTTTATTGGGCCAACGGCTGCTGCCATCGAGTTGATGGGCAGTAAACGTCTTTCTAAAATTGCCATGATCCAAGCAGGTGTACCTTGTGTGCCTGGTTATGAAGGTGATCAGCAAGACCTTGATTATCTAGCACAACAAGCTGAGAAGATTGGCTATCCTTTAATGGTCAAAGCTTCGGCAGGTGGTGGTGGGCGAGGCATGCGTCTGGTTGAGCAATCTGCGAATTTACTTGAAGCCTTAAAAACAGCACGTTCGGAAGCAGAGAATGCCTTTGGTTCGGGTGAGTTGATCTTAGAAAAAGCGGTGATTGCCCCACGTCATGTCGAGATTCAGGTGTTTGGGGATACGCATGGCAATTATGTGTATTTATTTGAACGGGACTGTTCGATTCAACGCCGTCATCAAAAGGTGGTTGAAGAAGCACCATGTCCAGTGATGACACCTGAACTACGTCAGAAAATGGGTGAGGCTGCTGTTGCGGCAGCACAGGCGTGTGATTATGTTGGGGCAGGTACGGTCGAGTTTCTGCTTGATCAATCGGGTGAATTCTATTTCTTGGAAATGAATACGCGTTTACAAGTCGAACATCCAGTCACTGAAATGGTCACAGGATTGGATTTGGTGGAATGGCAATTGCGTGTTGCCAATGGCGAAACCCTGCCTTTACAACAACATGAGTTGAGCTTAAACGGGCATGCGATCGAAGTTCGTTTATATGCAGAAGATCCACGTCAGGATTTTCTGCCACAAACTGGCAAAGTATTGCGTTGGCAAGCAGCGGGTGCTGATGGCAGTTTACCGAATGTTCGTATTGATCATGGCATGCTAGAACACGGTGAAATCAGTCCTTTTTATGATCCGATGGTGGCCAAAGTGATTGCCTATGGCAAGACCCGTCAGGATGCGATTCGTCTGCTTGCCAAAGCGGTAGATGATTGTGTATTGCTTGGTGTGAATAGCAATAAGCAGTTCCTTGTCAATTTATTGCGCCATCCAATCATTGTGGCGGGAGATACCAATACTGCATTTATTCAACAACACTTCCAAGATGATGTCAGCCTGCATCAACAAGCTTTGCCGCTTGAGACTTTAGCCGTGGCAGCCGCACTGTTTAGCCAGCAAAATCAGCAGCAAGTGCCTTGGCAAACCGGTGTTAGTATGCCATTTCCACTGAAATTGAAATATGTCGATCAGCAGATATTGCTACATGTGCATAATGATCAGCAGCAGGTCAAAGTTGTATTATGCGACCGACAAGCGACAATCAAGATTATAAGCATCAATGATGAACAGATTGTTTATAGCTATGAAGGCGTTCGACGTAAGCTTGCCTATGTCTTTGATCAAAATCAGCTATATTTAGATGCAGGCAATGGCAATAGCATGCTTGAAAATATTACCTATGCAGCACCAGAAGCGGCTGAGGTGGTGGGGGATGGCAAAATTCGTGCACCAATGGACGGTGCGATTGTGAGTTTGCTGGTCAATGTCGGAGATTCAGTAACAAAAGGACAAACCTTATTGGTGCTTGAAGCGATGAAGATTCAGCAACAAATCAAATCCGATGTTGATGGTGTTGTCGAGGAGTTGATTGGTCAAGTCGGGCAACAAGTGAAAAAACGTCAGCAATTATTAAATGTTTCATTACTTTAACTCCATCGGTTGATTGAACCCTTGCGATCAGGTGTCGCTTGGGTTCAATGGATTTAAGGAAACATTTTCAAACGTAGATTTTCTAAACGACTTTGATATTGCCTTTGCCATTCTTCATTTGATAGTTGATTTTTTAAAGGCTCCATCTCTTGTTGCAACTGCTGCACAGCTTGTTGATATTGATCGACTTGCTGCTGCTGTTGAACTTCACGTTGTTCTCTTTGCTGAACCTCTTGGCGTTGCTGCTCAGTCAGATAACGCTGTTGTAACATCTGTTTTAAGCGTTGTGTTTCAGCAGAGCTATATTGGCCTTGATTAATTAAACCGAGTGCCTGTTCATAAAGCCCCATTTTATTTTCTTGTTGAGTTGTATCTGGATACTGTTTCTGTAGCTGCTCAAATGCTTTTAAACGTTGTTCAGCACTGAGTTTCTGATTCTGTGCCAAATCCTGATAGGCAAAACGATAATCTGCATAGCTGCGTTCTTGTCCAAAACCAAGCATCGCTTCGGCCTGTCCCAAGGTTTGTTCTCTCAGCTTCCACACTGCATCAAAGCGTTCTTTTGGCGATAAAGAGGTTGATAACACGGTGCTTTGCATGCGTTGTTCATATTGCGGCATACGCTTTAATAGATTTTCCACCAAATGTGCAAATTTCTGATCGGGATAATGGGCAAGTGCTTTTGCCAGCGCGGCATTACAGTCAGTGACAGGACAGTTGGCTTTGAAGTCATTGAGAAACTCGGTGATATTGCCTGGTTGCTGCTGCAGCGTTTTTAATTGTTTCAGAAGAGAGTCTTGAAAAACTTCATCCTTGGTTTTATTGGGCATGTTTTCATCACTCATCTGTAAGGATGAATCTTGAGATGATGAGGTGGATTTGGTGTTCTGAATTGCCGCGGAAGAGGCGGTGCTCTTCCAGACAACAATCCCAACCAAGACCACGACAACAATGATGATTGTCAGCAATAGTCTTTTATTCATACCGCATTCCGTTTATGGGCCGTAATTAAACTGTCCCATTACCGGGAAGTGATCGGAAAGATCCCAAGTCATATACAGTGGGTCCGCTGTGGTACGTAAGATGCGCACATCGTTACGTGACTGAGTCGGTTGACGATGATTATTTGAAGCCACCACATAATCCAGATATTCCACTGTTGCACCGCCTGAACCTGCTGCTCCAGCCAATTTATTCACGCGTGGGTCAAAGGTCGAAGCTGTATAGCCTGTACTTGGTGCAGCTGTCGCATTCAGATTGGTCAACATGTCTTGATAATCTTGCGGCCATAACAATTTGTTCACATTAAAATCACCGCCCATGAGCACAGCATCAAAACTTGGAACATTCTGCTGATCCAACAATTGACGGATTTGTTTGAACTGAACTTGACGCAATGCGCGTGCTGCATCGGTATCAAAAGAGGCTGTATGCGTAGAGGTCACATGATAAGCCTTACCATTCTTAATGATTTCCGCATACAACACGCCTTTATCTGCAAAACAATCAGTTCCGGTACAATCTGGATAAATCAATTGTGCTGTTTTGACGATTGGATAACGGCTCACAATCACCAAACCACTATCAAATAAGTTATAACCAGAACCGACTGGAATATGGGTTTGATAGGGGTACTGCTGAGCCAGTTGATTCAGCATACCTGTGCGTGATGAAGCAAAGGCTTCTTGCATCATAATCACATCGTAACCATTTAAATGATTTGGTAATTCAGCCAAACGTTCACTGATTTTACTCGCCACCATGGGCAGGGCATAAATATTATAAGTCAGTACTTTTAACTCATCGGCACTGGCTGAAACAGGCTCTTGAACCGTGTTTTGATGGATGGTGTAGTGGAAATCATCATAACCCCCCGTGTACTCAGCTTTTACCGCTGCTTGTGCAGATAAACCAGCATAAGTTGTGCTAATACGATGTACATCACGATCTGAATACCAAGGTGATGTTGTGGTCGCCGTTTGAATCCCATGTTTAATATTGCTGCCCGACCAAGTTCCCGTCATGGTTTGTTTTAAAGTGACTTGTGAATTGCCACTGCTGAGAACGGTATCAAAGTTATAGGTTTTACCGGATTTGATCCCGGTATAACGGTTGATACGTAATACCCGTTTGGTCTCGTACGGTGCAAGTTGAGTCGCTTCCTGCGCCCATTCATTGCCTTGCTGTAAGCTTGCCCCAGTTTGATTGACTTGTATTGATACGGTTTGTGGTGTGGTATTGGTCACAAACACGTAGGAATCAGCCAAGGTCTGTTGGGTAGAAAAACCACTGATTAAGAGCGCGACCCCTGCGCCTAGTTTTAAGCTCTTCAGCTTCATCTTTATCTCTCCATAGTGCTTAATAATGTTTGAACAAATACATATTTCATTGTTGAAATTATTCATTTGTGAAAATTTTATGATTGTTATTTGTTCGAAAATTATAATAATGAAAAAATATTGCTAAATCATTTAAATTTCTAACCACTCATCTGATGTTTTAAAAAACAATATTTTATTCAAAATTTTTGACTGGAATAGGGTTTTTTAAACAGATTGGGATAGTTATTTAGTGAAATATAGGGAAATTAATGATTCAAAAAAGAAAATTGAAAAGTAATCTATTTATGATAGGGACTATAAATGAACAAAATCTGACAAACTTACGATGCTTGTCAGATTTTGTGATGAGAAAAATTAAGCTTGGTCAGCGTCGACGATTGCACTGCTGGTTTGTTTCAAACTATAGAGCAGCTGTCCTAACAAGACATCTTTATTACTTAAAGTCACCATGACCATGGGATGATGAGGGGCAGGGATTGAGGTCAGAATGGCCTTACCATTTTCAGCATCCAAGGTAATACTTTGGCAGCCTGTCAACTGGATTTCATTGAGAAAAGCAGTGACCATTGCCAAGATTGAACTGCTAACAGCTGCCAGTTTGGTACTGTTATAAGGGTTCTTCTTGTAAATGGAGGCGAGCTCAAAGCCATCGGTAGAGCAGAGCATAATATAATCGACTCCTCGGATATTGGTTAAAATATCATTGGCCTGTGCTTTTGCAAACTGAATCAGCTCTTTAGGTGCTGTACGTTGCTGACTGGGAATACTGAACATAATTCTTCTCTTTATAAAGTAATTAGTTTGTTGCTTTTAAATTGACTTCTAATGCAGCTATGAGGGATTCAATCATCAGCAAAATATGCTCTTGTTTACGTGCATCAATAAAAAATAGGGGATATTGGTAGTCATTTTGAATTAACCACTCGCGATAGATCGTGGTCGGTTGCCCCTTGTTTTCATCCACGTGGGTGATGCCGATTGAAATATTTTGGGTATAGTCCTTAAAGGTATCCAAATAACTCTCAAGTTCTTCGATCGGTACTTTACTGTTGTGGTCAACCAATAAAATAACGCCTAAAGCGCCTTGGCAAATCACTGGCCAAATAAAATCAAAGCGTGACTGGCCTGGAGTGCCATATAAGCCCACTTTTACACCGTCATCTAAAGTAATCTCACCATAATCAATACCTACCGTAGTTTGCATTTTATTATGGGCCTGACTATCAGTATTGAATGCTTCGGTCGCAAGGACAGGAATTTCTGAAAGCGATTTGATTGCTTCGGTTTTACCTGCACCCATGCTTCCTGCAAAGACAATTTTATATTGTTGGAGAATCATATCAATCCTTAAAGCCCAAAGCGGCGTCTGATCTTGCCGAAAAATTTATTTAAAAAACCTTGTTGTTCAACTGTTTGTTCAGTCGTTTCTATTCTTAAGTAATGACTTTCTGAAGCTGGGATAATGCCGCCATTGTCAGAAATAATGCAGGCAGCGATAAATTGTTGAACCGTTTGAATAGGAAGTTTTAATTGTGTTGCAACTTGATAGAGTTGGGCTCCTTGTATAAAGCAAGCAGAAAGCAATAAGCTCGTTTTGCGGTCAGTGCCTTGAGCTGGCTGTGGCCAATATTCAATTTTGTAGTATTCATTTTCATTGGGCGCTAAACGCTGAAACTCGAGTGAGTGCCAAAACAGGTTCCATAACCAATCTTGCAGGTTATATTCAACTTTGCGAGAGACTTTGGTGAAGTTTGAAGTGGTCGCAAATTCATATTTAAAACTATGGTTGGTTTGTGTGTGGGTACGCGTTGGCTCTAGCCATGCAATTTGACTCCGCGTATCTATAATGGCCAAAGTACCGTGGTCATCAAACAAATGCAGACGGGCATTTTCAGGATTTAACATCTCAGTTAAATACTTTTCATTGATGGCATTATGGGTGGAGATCGAATCGATCTTTGGTTGTTGCGCCTGTTGATGAGTGATATAGCTTAAAAGGCGAAGATGAATCCAGTTTTTTAATGCATCAGTATGCTGAAAAGGTAAGTAAAGCGTATTGTGTTCTTCTATATGCTGTGAGCCTTCTCCTTTTGAAATTTTTAAACAGGGAAGTTTTTTTTGTTCTAAAATACGTTGAATCCCTTCGGTTTCAAAAAAATTTTCATTTATTAATAATAAGTCGATATTGGGATCGGCAATGTTGATCCAGTTAATGCCAAATTCATGAGGTATTGTTTTTCTAAGTTCTATTTTTAACTCATCTGAAACTTTTAAACTTATACCTGAAATTGCGATATTAATGCAATGTCCATTCATAGTATCACTTTAATATTTTATAAAATATTGGACTGCACAAAATTAGTCTAATACTAAAGACTAATAATAGACCGCTTGCATATTTATATTTTCTTATAATGAATAATGAAAATAAGAAATATACAAGAAGTCTAATATATTAAGTATATTGAAACTTAGAATTAAGCAAAGTCTAATTCTTTTTCAAATGTTTTTAATTCGTGGCGAGCCATCGCAAGGTTAGACTTACTACGGTCTAATACGAGATAAAGGAATAGATTGCCATTGCTTTCTAATGGGCGGATTAAGTGATATGCCTTACCCAGTGTGATGAGGATGTCTTCGATATCATCGTTCAGTTTCAATGAGTTAGCTACACGGCGTTTTGCTCGAATCACTTCGGTATTACCCGCAGCTGCCAGTTCTAAATCAAGTGCCCCACCACCTTGAGTTGCTAGCGCCAAACCACTTTCTGTATCGACTAATGCTGCTGCAACGAACCCATCAATATTTGTTAAGCTTTCTAATGAAATTTTAGCCATGATTTTATCTCTACTAATACATCTTTGTTTATGAATTTATATTCGCCACTTCTGTTTTTGATTAGTTTTCAAAAGTAGTTAATCTCATTATAGGAAACTCTTTTATTAAATCAATCATGCTTTAAAATAATTAAATTGACCGATTTGCTAATAATTGACAATTTTTGTCAAACAAACAAATAAAAATACTAATTGAGGATTATATTTTATTTTTAGTGTGATTTTATTCACAGTAATCTTGGGTTTTAAATGCCTATTTTGATTGTAAATAAATGTAAATTATTTCTAATTAATATGAGTAAATTAATATTTTAAATAAAATTAAATTAATAGTAAGTCTATGATAAAGAAAGCAATCATACTTTCTTTATCATGTGAACGATGAGGTTAAACGGAAACCAATTGGCAATATGAACAATACAAAAAGATCAGAATGACCAATGCCACGATCGGGGAAACAAGATAAGCCCATGCTGGAGTTTCTGGTGTTTCAACCTCGGCAACAGGTTCATGCTCTGGCGTAATCGGTTGCGCTTGATGAACCATTTGATTGAACTCTTGCATCGTCGCTTCGAGAGATACTTCTTGCTGAATCACAGGCTTTGAACCCAGTAATTCTGTCAACTGATTGGTCGACCAGACCCAATCTTCGGCCTGACCAGATAAATGTTCGATTTGTCCCAATAATAATTCTGTCAGTCCGGTTTGCCCAAAACTACCTGTTTGATCAAGTTGTTTGAGTTCGGTCAACTGTAGAGCGAGTACATCTGAAAGACTGTTCTCCAACTCAGAGTTCTTGAGCGTCGATTGATTATGGGCTGAGGTGGTGAGATGGCGAGCAACTTCTTGAATATACAGTGGGTCAGCCGTTTGAACTTCTTGATACAGTTTCTGTGGATTCTGCTTCCATAGACTAATCAATTGTCCAAGGGCCAATACATTGACTTCATCAATATGCACTTGTTTTTCTTTCGAAGAATATTGAGCAAAAAGTTGCGGTTTTTGAATTTTAATTTGTTCAGAAAAATATTGAACTAAGTCAAATGCCATCGTGTCTATCCTCGCTTAATCTAAAATTCTTAGTGAAGGTTTCTTTTTCGTTGGTTCAGTTTCTTGCTTTGTTTCTTCGACCGATGTTGCAGTTGCTTCTTCAATCTCTGCATATTCAGAAGCATCAAAAAATAGGCCTTGACCATTTTCTCTTGCGTAAATGCCTAATACCGCACGAACAGGAACATAAATTTCCTTTGCAACGCCACCGAAACGGGCAGAGAAGCTAATCGCCTCATTACTCATATGCAACTGGTGAATGGCATGTGGTGCAAGATTTAAAACAATTTGACCATCTTTCACAAATTGTAACGGAACATCCGTATGTGGTTGCGTCGCATCCACCAATAAATAAGGAGTAAGTTGGTTATCGCAAATCCATTCATAAATGGCACGAGCAAGATATGGGCGTGTAGGCGTAAAAGTTATTTGCTCAGACATAATTGAAAAACTTATTAAATCGTAGAAATCAATTCATTGTAGCTGTTTTTTTCTTGAGCTGTCATTGATTTAATGAACGATGGTCGGCTAAAGATACGATGACAATACAAGAATATAGGTCGACAGTGCTGTGCAGGTAACTCCACTCCCATACTTTTCAGACGTATAAAGATCGGGGCTAGCATACAATCAAGAATTGAAAATGTTTCTGACATAAAATAAGGAAAATGTTGAAATAGCGGGGTGAGCGAGATCAAGGTATCTCTCAATTCTTTCTGCGCTTTCTGTTTTTGTTTTGGGTCTAAACTATCTGCATGTCTCAGCATATGGTCGGCGAGTTGGAACCAGTCTTGTTCAAAGCGCCAGATATATTGACGTTGTTCTGCGCGCGCCATCGGTGCATCTGCATAAAGTTTATTTTGCCGATAGCGGTCATCTAAATATTCAGCAATGACATTGGCTGAAAACAGCTTTAGATTTTGCTCAATCAACATAGGTAGCTGATTGTAGGGATTGAGATCGGCTAAATCCTCATCTTCATGATCCGTAATAATCAGTTGGTATTTGATTTGTTTTTCAGCGAGTAAAAAACGAATCCAATGGGAACGGAAATCATCTGCATGACTATAAAGCGTAATGCCTTGGACAGGGGGTGGGGGATTTTCTAGAGACATAAGTCCAAAAAATTATGGTTGACTGTTTAGAATACTAAAATTAACGTTGGAAATCACTTAAAGCTGAACAATATGCTTGTTACAGAATAGATTTATGATTCAATCAGTTCAAAGAGAGAAGAAGGGAATGAAACGATATTACTTTACTGTGCTTTGTGGCGCGTTATTACTCGGTGGTTGTGCAAGCTCAGCATCAGTCTCCAATCCGGTAGGTGTTGTCTCAGCAGAGGAGAGTGGAGCAGCTACAGATGTCGCGATTGCGGCGGCAGCAGATCAGGATGACTCACAATATGGCGGAATAAAAAAACAGTATGTGGTCAAAGGCTGTAAAGTGACGATTTATAACGATGGGCCAGTCCAGATGGTGAATGAAAAAACCGACCAGCCATGTAATGCGCCGATTCCTAAAGATCATCAATTTTCGAAAACGGCGCGAAGCTATCAAGAAAATGGCTGTACGATCACGGAGTTTACTTCTGCCGATGGCACTGGTGATGCGATGATGGATTGCTCTAAAAAGAAATAACTAAAACTAAGTAATAAAAAAACCTCGGATAAATCCGAGGTTTTTTGTCCAATTCGTAAAACGATTAACGTTTAGAGAATTGAGGACGTTTACGAGCTTTACGTAAACCAAGTTTCTTACGTTCAACTTCACGAGCGTCACGAGTAACGAAACCAGCTTGACGAAGAGCAGGTTTTAAAGTTTCGTCAGAAGCGATCAATGCACGAGTAATACCGTGACGGATAGCGCCTGCTTGACCACCAATACCACCACCTTTAACAGTGATGTAAAGGTCAAATTTTTCAGTAACTTCTAAAAGCTCTAAAGGCTGACGCACAACCATACGAGCAGTTTCACGACCGAAATATTGCTCAAGTGTACGGTTGTTAATTACGAGTTTACCTGTACCAGCTGATAAGAAAACACGTGCAGTTGCGGTCTTACGGCGACCTGTACCATAATTAGTAGCCATGTGCTGTATCCCTTAGATGTCCAAAACTTGTGGCTGTTGAGCAGTATGAGGATGCTCAGTACCAGCGTACACTTTCATTTTTTTGATCATTGCATAACCAAGAGGACCTTTTGGTAACATACCTTTAACAGCTTTTTCTAAAACTGCTTCAGGTTTGTGAGCAATTAACTTCTCGAAGTTAGTCTCACGGATACCACCAGGGAAACCAGTATGGCGATAGTATTTCTTATCAAGTGATTTGTTACCAGTCACTTGAACGTGTTCAGCATTGATCACAACGATGTAATCGCCAGTGTCAACGTGAGGAGTATAAGAAGTCTTGTGCTTACCGCGTAAACGACGAGCGATTTCAGTCGCAAGGCGACCTAAAGTTTTGCCAGAAGCATCAACAACATACCAGTCGTGTTGAACTTCAGCAGGCTTAGCGCTGAGAGTTTTCATTTAAACCACTACCTATTATAGTTGGTTTGGACGGTAAAATCTGTCCAAACAAAAGGAGACCGAATTCTACATGAGTTTATAAAATCACACAAGAAGAATTCACCTGAGACGTCAGATTTTGCTGCAATGTGACTGATTTGGGAATTATTAGGCGCGGAATTGAAGCGTACATTATTTGTCTTGTGAGGGGACTGGATTTACCCTATTATTTTTATAGCAATTATTTGAAATAAATAGAAGTATTTACCTCTTCTCTCGGGGAATTTGATGCAGTTGTCGTTTTCTACAAAAACTCTTGTAGTCATATTATTGATCGGCGTTTGTTCAACACAGACCAATGCAAGACGACTTTATAAATGGGTAGATCAGACCAGTGTGACCAACTATTCTGAATTTCAACCCAAAGAGGGAACCAGTCGTAAACTGGAGGTTTTAGAAAGTCGGGGCAATGATCATGTAGACCCAGCGATGGCTGTCACTGCGGAAATGAAAGCAATTGAAATTCCGGTCGACCAAATGAATCTGCAAGGACAAAGCTCAAATACAGCGGCGCAAGCGGTTCAACCCGCAACAACACAGACTGTAGTCAAGCAAGGGTCAATCGCAGCGCCATATACACGCCCAAGCAATACTGTTGTTGCGACAACGGCTATAGAGAAGAAAGAACCACAGCAGGTGCAGGCTGTTGTGGTTGAAAAGAAAGAGGTTGTTAATAATCCTTTGGCAGATAAAGCTGCTAGTGCTGTTGTGGTCTCTGAGAAAGAAGAAGCAGTGGTGGTACAGGCTGAGAAAAAAGTACAGCCCAAGATCAACCCATGGACACGCAAGGTCGAGTTCGTACCTTCTAATCTTGTTCCGCAAAACCTGTCTAAAGCACCGCCAACTGATCGCTGAGGTATCTGCTTGATTGAGCGGGTAAAATAATGTTTTATGAGCGTGAATCCAAATGAAGAGTCATGATATTGCGCGTTAAACAGTTTTTTTGGGGCTGTCTATTCGGTTTTGTAGCAACCTATGTGGTGCTGGTTACCTCGTTCTGTAGCTATTACGGTTTCAGTGGTATGGTTGGTGTGGCTTTAGTGAGTATGTTCATGCATTTCACTCCTTTTCCATATCTGCTTTATTTCGCAGGTGGACTGATTTTTTTATTCATCCCGGCACAGCGTTTTCCCCATATTCATCGTCAGCTGTGGAAATGGCTTTTTATTGCCATTGTTGTGGCGGTGTTTTTAATTTTCTTTTCAGAAATTGCCCATCAGCTCGGCTGGTTAAATGCCGAGTTTCATCTGCCACGAAAAGCAGAAGACTAGATTCCTGACCAGAAACATTACGAAGTTTATATAACCTTAGGTCAGGCACTTTTCCGACAGGATTTTACGAATTTACAATGCAGTGCGATGACATTTTCTTTTGCATTGGTTCGAGAGAATAGACAGGGATGGCGTTTAAACTCTATTTATAAAAATGTAGGGCTATACTGTATTTCGATTTTGGTTACACTAGAAGGGAATCAAAAGCTTGGCGGTATGTATGCTTCCTTTATATGTCACTTCAGGTGAACCTGCTGGAATTGGACCTGATATTTGTCTGAGTCTTGCCGATCGTGTGGATGAACGTCCACTGGTGGTATTGGCTGATATCGAAATGTTGCAACAACGTGCCAATCAGTTAGGAATGAACGTCGAGCTGATTGCATATCAAGGGCAGATCCAGTCCAGCTTGAAAGGACAACTTTTTGTTGAGCATGTGCCTTTAGCCAAAACGGTTGTTTTAGGGCAGTTAGATTCTGCCAATGCGGCTTATGTGCTGGAACAATTACGTCGTTCGGCCGATTATGCATTGTCTGGGCAGAGTGTGGGTGTGGCTACAGCGCCTGTACAAAAATCAATTATCAATGACGCGGGCATCGCATTTAGCGGACATACTGAGTTTTACCAAGAGTCCGCAGCTATCGAGCGTGTGGTGATGATGCTGGCGACCAAAAGCTTACGTGTTGCTTTGGCAACGACTCATTTACCGTTGCGGGATGTACCTGATGCGATTACGACAGAACGTTTGCAGCAAGTCATTGATATCCTGATTCATGACTTAAAGAGCAAGTTTAAAATTGCACAGCCACGGATTTTGGTTTGCGGTTTAAATCCGCATGCAGGTGAGGATGGCTATTTAGGTCGAGAAGAAATCGAAGTCATTAATCCTGTGCTGGAAAGTTATCGCGTACAGGGGATTAACATGAGTCTCAGTTTACCTGCGGATACCTTGTTTACCCCCGAAAATCTAAAAGATGCCGATGCTGTTTTAGCGATGTATCACGATCAAGGTCTACCTGTGTTAAAATCTCAAGGCTTTGGTGAAGCAGTTAACATTACATTAGGCTTGCCATTTATTCGAACTTCGGTCGATCATGGTACAGCACTTTCTCTTGCAGGCACTGGACAGGCAAAAGCATCAAGCTTGCATGTCGCAGTGGATTTAGCACTTGATTTAGCCCGTCAGTGATGGGCAAGAAATTATTCACGTTGGAATTATTATGTATCAAATTAATGCCCTAAACCCTAAAGATGAAGGGCATCAGGCTCGAAAACGTTTTGGTCAAAACTTCTTACATGATCAACGTGTGATTGCCAAAATTGTACGCTCAGTGAATCCGCGTGCGGGCGAAAATATTGTCGAAATCGGACCAGGTTTGGCGGCATTGACTTCACCTTTAATTGGCGAATGTGATGCGTTGACCGTGGTTGAGCTGGATCGCGATTTGGCTGCGGGTTTACCGGGTCGTGTGCCGCATCCTGAGCGTTTGACGATTATTGAAGCAGATGCTTTAAAATACGACTTCACCCAACTGTTTCAAGAGGGTCGTCCGCTGCGCGTGGTGGGTAATTTACCTTATAACATTTCAACGCCACTGTTGTTCCATCTCTTGGAGTTTGGTGACAAAGTGAAAGATATGCATTTCATGCTGCAAAAGGAAGTGGTTGATCGTATTACTGCAACACCAAACACCAAAGAATATGGTCGTTTATCGGTGATGATTCAGTATTACTGTAAACCAACCTTCTTGTTTGAAGTGCCACCGGGCTCATTCAATCCGCCACCAAAAGTTACATCGGCAGTATTCCGTTTAGAACCCTATGATGTTAAACCGATTGTGGCAAGAAATGAGAAAGCTTTAGCGCGTTTAGTGGGGCATGTATTTACCCAGCGTCGTAAGACCTTACGTAATAGCTTAAAAGGCATGTTGGTTGAAGATGGCTTTGAGAAAGCGGGTGTAGATCCAATGGCACGTCCAGAAACTTTAAGCTTAGCCGACTTTGTCGCACTTTCTGATCAGATGGTGTCTTAATGTCTAAACGCTATAACTATGTCATCGGCGATGTACAAGGCTGTTTTGAAGCACTGAAAGCTTTACTCAAAGAAATCCGCTTTGATCCAGACCAAGACTTTTTATGGTTTGCGGGTGATCTGGTCGCA
>Ga0209958_1001070_pt1 | contig 26405 bp, 20 predicted proteins | sample ThiBio_inoc_plan_FD_183942 | JGI IMG/M metagenome (GOLD analysis project Ga0209958, IMG submission 183942) | Wastewater bioreactor microbial communities from Cape Town, South Africa - Thiocy_inoc_plan (SPAdes) | ecosystem: Engineered > Bioremediation > Thiocyanate > Unclassified | place: South...
TATTGGTCGAAAAGCTGCTCCAGTCAATTGCAGCTTTTGCGGTGGACTGGTTAATCGTGGTGGTGGTACCTGCGGTTGAAATGCTTGCTGTTCCTGAACTCACCACCCCACCAGTTGGTCCTGCAAAAACAATACTTGCACTCAGTACATTCACCGCAAACAATGCTGCTAGTTTTGCTTTATTAGCAACTGAGCTTTTAGATTTGATTTTTGTTGTTGATTGGGTTGCAACAACGCCACCTTTGGCCTTCTCACTCACGGCTTGCCAGCAAAGATGTGTTGCATTCCAAACAATTCTATAAATTTTATTCACTTATATTTCCCCTTTGATTTTTAATATTATTTCAACTTTTTGTTGAGCGTTTTTTTTACCATATATTTTATTTTTTTGATTATCTTTTATCATTTTTCGGATAAAGCGCATGCAAAAGATCGTCGCATTTTGATCTCCTTTTTACGCAATTTTATAGATTGAGTGATGACTAAGTTCGTAACTGCATCACTGAACTTTAAGTCTTTAAAGCACGTGCCTCAGCAATATTATGCTGCTCCACCAAAGTCCGAATGGTATATTCATGATTGGTTTTTTGGTCACAGGCAAACTCACATTTCTGATCCAACGGCAAAGCACTACCGCCTAATAATGGACATCCTGCAAACAGTTCAGCCACCCAGTCGACAAAGACTCTAACTTTGTGGGATAGATGCCGACTTTGCAAATACACCACCGAAATTGGCATCGGTGCAGGCGTCCATTGTGGTAACACTTCCTTTAAAGTTCCCGCCTCAAAATGATTGGTCAACATATAGCGGGGACCTTGAATCAGGCCAAAGCCTTGCAGCGCCAAATCGATATAGGCATCACCATCATTGACAGACACCTGCCCATTAACACTGACACTTTGGATTAAGTCATCAACCACAAAATCCCAGTCAAAATTACGTCCTGTACGACTGGAGAAAAAATGAATGGCTTGATGATTTTTTTGTAAATCTTCCAGTGTCTTCGGTTCACCATATTTTTCTAAATAGCATGCCGATGCTGCTGTTGCACACTGAAACGTCCCAATACGGCGGGCAATCAAACTCGAGTCTTGTAGCTCTCCCACTCGAATCGCACAATCCACCGCCTCGCCAACCAAGTCCACTGGCCGATCATTCATACCGATCACCAAATCAATATCGGGATAGCGATGATGAAATTCTCTCAATCGTGGAATTAAAATCAAACGACCAATCGAGACAGGCACATCAATCCGTAAACGTCCTCGCGGCCCTCGTTCCTCGTCATGGAACGACGCCTCAATATCTTCAACATCCGCCAAAATTCGCAGGCTGCGGTCATAATACACTGCACCATCAGGTGTTAGGCTCAGTTTACGCGTGGTGCGATTGAGTAGGCGAACCTGTAAATGTTTTTCTAAACCCTGAATGGTCGTGGTCACCGAAGCGCGCGGTAGCCCAAGACTATCTGCAGCCAGACTAAAGCTGTTGGTTTCAACCACTTTATTGAAGACTCTCATTGCATGAAATAGATCCACAGGCCCACTCCCATTGTTGCATTTTTCCAGTTTCACACAACAATTATTATAAAAATACGAATAGTGTTATCAAATTTAGTATATTTATTCGTAATTGACAAACTTTTATGCTCCTTTCATTCCATAAACCTGTTTCTCCCATACAGACCACAACAAAAAGTCTGAAAACAGGGATTCAAATAACCAGGAGCATCCCATGTCAATTTCTCGCAAACAGCTGACGCTGTCTGCCGTCATTGTTGCTATTTTTGCAACGGGTGGCAGCTTTATTCTCTTCCAAGAAAAAGCAGATGCCAAAGCCACTCCAACAGCCAGCTCACCTCCTGCTGCGACCGTGGATGTGGCCAGTGTGGTCAGTCAGACCATTACCGACTGGCAAGAATATTCCGGACGTCTGGAAGCCATCGATCAAGTCGATGTCCGTCCTCAGGTCTCAGGTAAACTGATTGCCGTGCATTTTAAAGATGGCAGTTTAGTTAACAAAGGCGACCTGCTGTTTACCATTGACCCACGGCCTTTTGAAGCAGAACTAAATCGCGCCAAAGCACAACTGGCTTCTGCTGAAGCGCAAGTGACTTACTCTTCAGCGAACTTAGGCCGCAACCAGCGTTTAATCCAAAGTAATGCGATTGCCCATCAAGAACTTGATCAAGCGCAAAATGAAGCCCGCTCAGCCAATGCCAACTTGCAAGCAGCCAAAGCCGCAGTGGAAACTGCCCGTTTAAATCTGGAATATACCCGTATTACTGCCCCTGTCAGTGGGCGTATTTCCCGTGCCGAAGTCACGGTCGGTAACGTAGTCTCAGCAGGCAATGGTGCCCAAGTCCTCACCAGTTTGGTTTCGGTGTCGCGTCTGTATGCTTCTTTCGATGTCGATGAACAGACTTATCTGAAATACATTAGCAATCAACGCAATTCAGCCCAAGTTCCTGTCTATTTAGGTCTCGCCAATGAGTCTGGTTTTAGCCGTGAAGGTTTTATCAGTTCCATCGACAATAATTTAAATACCACATCAGGCACCATTCGGGTTCGTGCCACTTTCGATAATCCCAAAGGGGTGATGCTCCCTGGACTGTATGCCCGCATTCGTCTGGGCGGAGGACAACCCCGCGCAGCGATTCTGATTAGCCCGACTGCGATTGGTGTCGATCAGGACAAACGTTTTGTGGTGGTGGTCGATGCGAAAAATCAAACTGCATACCGTGAAGTAAAACTCGGCGCACAACAAGATGGTCTGCAAATCATCAATAGCGGTCTGCAAGTTGGCGACCGTATCGTGGTGAATGGTTTACAACGTATTCGTTCGGGCGATCCTGTGAGTCCACATCTGGTCGCTATGCCGAATCCTCAAATCATCGCCGATAACACAGCACAACAACCTCAGCCTACAGAAAAAACCCCAACTTCGGCAAAAGGTTAATCCGCATGAATATTTCTAAATTTTTTATTGATCGTCCGATCTTTGCTGGGGTGCTGTCCGTCCTGATTTTACTGGCGGGTCTACTCTCCCTTTTCCAACTGCCGATTTCTGAATATCCAGAAGTGGTGCCACCCTCTGTGGTGGTGCGTGCCCAATATCCGGGTGCCAACCCTAAAGTGATTGCTGAAACGGTTGCTTCTCCGTTGGAGGAATCCATCAACGGTGTTGAGAACATGCTGTATATGCAGTCTCAGGCCAACAGCGATGGTAACCTGACCATTACCGTCAATTTCAAGCTTGGAATTGATCCAGACAAAGCCCAGCAACTGGTCCAGAATCGGGTTTCTCAAGCCCTGCCACGTTTACCTGAAGATGTACAACGTCTCGGTGTGACTACACTCAAAAGCTCACCGACCTTGACTATGGTGGTGCATCTGACCTCACCCGATAATCGCTATGACATGACCTACTTGCGTAACTATGCCGTACTCAATGTCAAAGACCGTTTAGCACGCCTACAAGGTGTGGGTGAAGTCGGTCTATTTGGTTCAGGCGATTACGCCATGCGCGTATGGTTAGATCCACAAAAGGTGGCTCAACGTAATCTCACCGCGACTGAAATCGTCAATGCGATTCGTGAGCAGAACATTCAGGTTGCCGCAGGAACCATTGGTGCAGCGCCCAATAATTCACCTTTACAACTCTCGGTGAATGCACAAGGGCGTTTAAGTACCGAACAGGAATTTGCCGATATTATTTTAAAAACGGCAGCAGATGGTGCAGTAACGCGACTCGGTGATGTGGCACGTGTTGAATTGGCCGCTTCGCAATATGGTTTACGTTCATTACTGGACAATAAACAGGCGGTGGCGATTCCAATTTTCCAAGCTCCAGGTGCCAATGCCTTACAGGTCTCGGATCAAGTGCGTAGCACCATGGCGGAACTGTCCAAAGATTTTCCAGCCTCAATTAAATACGACATTGTTTACGACCCAACCCAATTCGTACGCTCAAGTATCAAAGCGGTGATTCATACCCTGCTTGAAGCGATTGCACTGGTGGTAGTGGTGGTGATCCTGTTTTTACAAACATGGCGTGCCTCAATCATTCCGTTACTGGCCGTGCCTGTTTCCATCATTGGTACCTTCTCCTTAATGCTGGCCTTCGGTTATTCCATCAATGCCCTGTCACTATTCGGGATGGTACTCGCCATCGGGATCGTGGTCGATGATGCCATCGTGGTGGTGGAGAATGTCGAGCGGAATATTGAAGCAGGACTCAGTCCACGAGATGCGACTTACCGTGCCATGCGTGAAGTCAGTGGGCCAATTATTGCCATCGCATTAACCTTGGTTGCCGTGTTCGTCCCGCTGGCCTTTATGACAGGATTAACGGGGCAATTCTATAAACAATTTGCCATGACCATTGCCATCTCCACCGTGATTTCGGCATTCAACTCACTCACCCTGTCTCCAGCTTTGGCCGCCATGTTACTCAAAGGTCATGATGCCAAACCTGACGTCCTGACCCGTGTGATGAACCGTGTCTTTGGGCGCTTCTTTACCCTGTTTAACCGCGTATTCTCACGCGCATCGGATCAATATGGTCGTGGCGTCAGTCGGGTGATTTCGCATAAAACCTCAGCGATGGGTGTCTATGCAGTACTACTCGGTCTGACCATTGGGATTTCTTATATCGTTCCGGGTGGCTTTGTCCCTGCACAAGATAAGCAATACCTGATCAGCTTTGCCCAATTACCGAATGGTGCCTCACTGGATCGAACCGAAACCGTGATTCGTAAAATGAGTGATGCGGCACTGAAACAACCCGGTGTAGAAAGTGCGGTGGCCTTCCCTGGTTTATCCATTAATGGTTTTACCAACAGCTCTAGCGCAGGGATTGTCTTTGTCACCTTAAAACCATTTGCGGAACGTAAAGCAGCCGATCTTTCTGCCAATGCCATTGCAGGTGCTTTGAATCAGAAATACGCCGCGATTCAAGATGCTTATATTGCTGTATTCCCACCACCACCGGTGATGGGTCTCGGCACAATGGGCGGCTTTAAACTCCAGCTTGAAGATCGTGGTGCTTTAGGTTATGCCGAATTGAATAACGCAGCGCAATCCTTTATGAAGGCGGCACAATCTGCACCTGAATTGGGGCCAATGTTCTCTAGTTATCAAATCAATGTACCGCAATTGAATGTTGATCTGGATCGAGTTAAAGCCAAGCAACAAGGCGTTGCCGTGACCGATGTATTTAATACCATGCAGATTTACCTCGGTTCGCAATACGTGAATGACTTTAACCGTTTTGGTCGTGTCTATCAGGTACGTGCCCAAGCCGACGCGCCGTTCCGTGCCAATCCTGAAGATATTTTACAGCTTAAAACCCGTAACAATGCAGGGCAAATGGTGCCGCTGTCCTCTCTGGTCAATGTCACTCAAACCTATGGCCCAGAAATGGTGGTGCGCTATAACGGCTATACCGCCGCCGATATTAATGGTGGACCTGCACCGGGTTATTCATCCAGTCAAGCCGAAGCTGCGGTTGAGCGCATTGCCGCTGAAACCTTGCCACGTGGAGTGAAATTTGAATGGACCGATCTGACCTATCAAAAGATCTTGGCAGGTAATGCCGGATTGTGGGTGTTCCCGATCAGTGTGCTGTTAGTGTTCTTGGTCTTGGCGGCGCAATATGAAAGCCTGACCTTGCCATTGGCCGTGATTCTGATTGTGCCAATGGGTATCTTGGCGGCACTAACAGGGGTTTGGCTCACAGGCGGTGATAACAACATCTTTACCCAAATCGGCTTGATGGTACTGGTCGGGCTGGCCTGTAAGAATGCCATCTTGATCGTGGAATTTGCCCGAGAACTGGAAATGCAAGGCGCGACCGCATTCAATGCTGCGGTTGAAGCTAGCCGATTACGTTTGCGTCCGATCTTGATGACTTCAATCGCCTTCATTATGGGGGTGGTTCCACTGGTCACATCAACAGGTGCTGGTGCTGAAATGCGTCATGCCATGGGCGTTGCGGTGTTCTTTGGTATGATCGGAGTGACCTTCTTTGGTTTGTTCCTGACCCCTGCCTTCTATGTACTGATTCGTACCCTGAACAGCAAACATAAACTGCATTCGGCAGCTGTGCATGAAGCACCACTGCACAGTTCACACGATCACTAAGGAGCAGAATATGACAGGATTAAAACCACACTGGATACTCTCCTCACTGATGGGAAGCCTGCTGCTTGCAGGCTGCTCATTGGCACCAGAATATCAGCCAGCCAAGGTGGTTATTCCACTACAATTCAAGGAAGCGGATACCAAACTGGATGATCCCAACTGGACCATCGCGCAGCCTGCCGATGCGCAGTCTCGCGGTGAATGGTGGCGTATTTTTAATGATCCCCAATTGAATGATCTGGAACAACAGGCCATTGCGGGTAACCAGAATTTAAAGGCAGCCGCAGCCAATATTCAGGCCTCACGCGCTTTAAGGTCTGCTGCGCAAGCTGAACGTTTACCTAGTATTGGGGCAGGTTTTGGGCCAACCCGTCAGAAGCCCTCACCCGCTTCTTTAGGACTTGATTCGGATGCATCCACATCTGCACGTACCTTATGGCGGGCACAAGCCAATGTCTCCTATGAACTGGACCTATTTGGACGGATTGCTAGCAGTATCAATGCAGCAACCGCAGATGTACAGCAACAGGAAGCCTTGTATCATTCTGCGCTGTTAGCACTGCAAGCAGATGTGGCACAGGCTTACTTTCTGATTCGTCAATTCGATGCTGAACAAGCCATTTATGCGCAAAACATCAAGTTACTGACTGAGAATCAAAATTTAATTCAAGCACGTTATCGCAATGGTCTTGTCAGTGATCTGGATGTTTCTCGCGCACAAACAGAACTCTCGACCGCCCAAAGCACTGCACTCAGCATTACACGGAATCGTGCCAGTACCGAACATGCATTGGCAGTATTACTCGGTAAACCACCTGCTGAATTTAGCTTAGCGATTCAACCCTTGTCTGCTACTGCGATTCGCCTGCCTGCGGGTTTACCTTCGAGCTTGCTTGAACGCCGTCCCGATATCGCTGCCGCAGAACGGGCCATGGCCGCTGATAATGCACGCATTGGTATTGCCCGTGCTGCCTTTTTCCCCAAACTTGATCTCACTGGTGCGTTGGGTTATGAATCTGCAAGTTTAGGAGATTTGGGTAAATGGTCGAGTCGAACTTTTTTACTCGGGCCTGTCGCGGGCACAATTTTGTCTTTACCGTTATTTGATGGTGGGCAACGTAAGGCGGGCGTTGCTCAGGCACGTGCAGGCTATGAGCAGAGTATCGCCAATTATCGGCAGACCGTGCTGAATGCTTTCCGTGAAGTTGAAAATGGTTTGTCTGATCAGCGTATTTTGGATCAGCAAATACAGGCACAGGGTCAAGCACTTGCGTCATCCCGACATGCCAATCAGCTTTCACATTTGCGTTATCGTGAAGGCAGCATTAGTTATCTGGATGTGATTGACTCTGATCGGAGCATTTTGCAGCAAGAGCAACTCGCTGCACAGCTTCATGGCAGTCGAATGATTGCCAGTGTGGATCTCATTCGGGCTTTAGGTGGGGGATGGCATACAGGGCAAGTGGAGCTGGTACGGCAATAAGGCTTAAATTGGGAAAATATACATGGATGTAGATTTTCTCGGTTATATTGGGCAAGTTAAATTTTATCTCAATCTTCCTCAATCCGCATCTACTCAAGAAAATGATTTGTTAGAAATATTTGAATGGATACAAAGCATATAAATCTTTAGATATGGTACTCATTGTTTGCTTAAATTTTTCTTGTTCATCTTTGCTTAAATTTTCATTTTTATCTAGTTCTTGTTCAAGTGCTTGATAGTGAAACGCCATTGTCAAAAAATCTTTAAAGTTGATATTCAAACTTAAAAATTGATCAATACTCTGATACTCCCCTTGATTGTGATCATAAAACAATACAGTTGGAATTTCTTCTTGATCTAAGAACCACTTGTCACCTTGACCACTGCAACCTATCACCCACAGCTGTTGGGCAATTTTTGGATATTTTTCTTGGAGATGGTGATTCTGTTTTAAAAATTCTTCATATCCCCAAATGATAATATCGGGAATAATTTCATTGTTTTTAAACTTCTCCAAAAACTCAATATAGTCTTTATCGAGCGTTAAGACATGATTCATTCTTTTTATGATTTGATTTCTTTTTTCCAAATTTTCTTCAATCGCTTGACCTAAACTCATCGTCAATAGCCTTGCTTCACCTTTCAACATAGCTTATCAATTTTTTTTAAGTGTTTAAACTTTTAATAAAGCAATACTCATCACTACCCTCCAACAATTCTGGATGAAAATCAACAAAATAGTCCATCGTATCTGTTAATATTGCATAAAAAATGGATTCTTGCTCTATCTCTTTAGATAATCCTAAAAGAATATTGTACAAACCATTTTTATCTAAAAAATTATTATCTTTTACTTCGATTAAAAAAATAAAAAAAAGCGTTATATCTTCGTATTCGTTCAAACTTTTCAAATAACTTTCTATATATTTTTTAATCTTAAAGTTCATTCTTCGGAATCCAATACTCTATATCTTCACAAGCTCTTTCTAAATCATCCATATCATCTTCTCCTAAACTAGTATCAAATTTGCTAGACAAAGTTTTTCTAATACCTGCTAGTCTTTCACAAATATTATTATCATCTATAAATTTAGTAGTTTCATTTGCATACTCAACATAAGAGTCAGGTAAGGTTTCAGCATAATGGGACCCCATCTTATGCAATGAAATTAGTATATACTCTACCTCTTTTAAGACCTCTACCATTTCACCACCTGAATAAGTTAAGGTTTTATTAACTTCCAACATAATACCTCCTTTAAAGAAAGCTCTACTCTTCATATCGACAAAAAACCCAACCTTTGTATGAAAGCAACTTGCCTATTGGCTTTTCTGACTTTTCTAAATAAATTTTTTGTTTTAAAAACTGTGGATAAGCTGCCATTATTTCTGTAACAGCAATATCAATTATTTCATAATCTTCATCTTTGGGTTCTACATCTAAATACCCATAAATAAATATAGTTTCATCATTAAAGTCGAATGCTACTGCTCTTACATTATTTGCAATAGCACCTAAAAAGCTTTTAAAAACGACCAACTTCAGGTTATTAGCATTCATTTCAAAAAAATCAATCATAAATAAAAACCTTTAAAATTAAAAAACATCATTTTCATATATTTTTTGTTATTAAACCCTCAATTATTTCTTCGTATGCTTCTTTGATACTACTTATATTACTATCCTTCCCTATCATGAGCAGTCTATCTATTAAATCCTTCCTCTCAAATCTAACCAACAATTCATACAAATAATTAAATGTGTAGTAGTCAAAAAAACATTTACCTCCAGAGTTTTCAACAAAGCCAACCAAAATACGATCAACTTCTTTTTTATAAAAACTCACTACTTCTTTAGTTAGTATCGTATTAACTATCACTCTTTCCTCATCACTACCATCAACAGAAATATTTAAAATACACTCCATCAAACTTACATTAGAATCATACAATGTAAAGCTATCCCTAATAATGGTCAAAACAGAACACCTTACGTCTTTACTTTTATCATTTAAAAGAGAAAGATAATTATCACAAGTTAATCTATTCGCTAATATTTTAGAATTTTCATAATACTTTCCTATTCTATGCGAAAATATAGAATAACCTTCAGAAAGAACATTACCATCACCATTTACAATTGCATATTGAAGCTCACTGTATTCACATATATTTTGATTAATTAAATACAGAACTCCATTCTCGTCAACCTCCACTACAATCCACCTTAAAATTACAAAGAATTTATTTTTTAATTAATAAACAATTAAATAGCCGTATTTATAAAAATTTGCTAAAAACCAATAAAAATATTTAAACAATCAACTTAAAATTTTAACCACCATCACCTCATTCCGATCGACCATCAAATACCTTGCATAAAAATCAATCCCTAGCACCTTTCCTGTTCCATTCAAATATTCCTTTTTAATTAGGAACTCATCAACCCTTTTAACTAGGTTACAATTATCCAAGAAATTCTCAGGGAAATTAAGATATATATTTCCGCAATAATTATTTACAAAATCCAAAGGAAAAACATATTTAACCTTATCACCAACCATTTTATCTGAAAAAAAACAAAAACCAGAAAAACCACTTCTGAATAAATTTAGGTTTTCATAAAAAAAATCCTTATACTTTGAAACATCATAATAATAAAGACTCTTACCAATATAAAACTTTTCACTGTAAAATTTACTTTTATTGTAATTCAAATATTTATTTTGACCAAAAGCACCTTTAAAATCCAAAATTTTTTCCAAAAAATCAAAATCATTAATTTTTACAGAATAATTAACTAAAAAATTTTCTTTCAAAAAATATTTATTAATTTCTAAATCAAAAAAATTATCCTTCTCACCAATAACAATAACTCCAGAGTTACTTCTAAAATTATCGGGTATATCGATAAAATCCGGAACAGTATCAAAATAAAACTTTAACATCCACATCCATCTCAAAAATCAATCCAACACTATAAAGTTATTTATTTTTAAAAATACTCCAAGCCAGTTTATAAAACTTAAGTTACAGCTGCTCATCACTTACCATTAAATTACAAAAACCTAATTATTCAAAAAATTCACTGATTAAAAATTTATAACTAACACTTTTTATCCCACCAATCCAGTAATGTTTCATCATCAAAATCTTCATAATTCTTATAAATATTAGTAAAAGCCCAGTTATTACCTGATATTTCACTGAAGTTTATAAAAAAACTATTTACTCTTTGGATACCTTGAGTTGAGGAAACAGTAATAGCCATATTATTCCCACTCAAACCATCTATAGTTCCTTCTAAATAGTCTAAAAGTTCATTCTTAAAATCTTCATAATCCTCAAGAGTTAAATTCGCCTCATAAATATGTATATTAAAATTCCCACCTCGATGTATAACCTTTACGGGTTCTTCGCTATTAAAAAACTTAAAAATATCACCTTTTGCTAAATTTAAAGCTAAGCCTGAGGCAGATAGTAGCTTATAAGTGTTTACATCTATATCTTCTACAAGAACTTCCTCTGCTTTAGTATTACCAGAGCTAGTTTTTCCTGCATAAATTTTTAATAATTTCAAGCTATCCCTCACTTATCAAACACTTCCAAGCACATAATAAAAACCCAACAAATATTTAAACCTACCTAATCAACATTAGAATTTAAAGCTATACCCTCTTAAAAAAACCTATTTATGTTTCATAAAAGTATAACCTTCAGAAAACAACCCTAATAAAAGACTTAACTTTAAAAATAAAAAAATAATTAACTTGCAATATAATATTGTTTTAATCCACCAATTCACCTTCAATTTAGCTCTAAAATTTTTTATATATCACATCTGTATGTGGATCAACTGAAATTAATTTAAATGTATATTTTTTTGCTATAATTACAATTTGATAATCATGACTGTTAACAACAAAGCACCTATAATCTTTAATATTAACTTTAGAATATTCCCATTTCTCTCTTTTCTTTAAGTATTTTCTTATCACTTTAGAATCTAAAACCTCATATATAGATGACCTATACTCGGGCTCATCTATTAGGTAACTTCTAATTTTACTTTCAATTTTGACACTTAAAACATCATTAAAAAAAATCTCTCCAAGTTTATTTTTTATCAGCTCAGCATTATCATCCCAGCATGTAAAATAGGTAATTAAATCATCCCGATAATGTTGAGTAAAAACATGACATTGGGGATCTTGCCAAAAGGGAATTTCTATTTCAACAATCATCGGATTCTATTCACCATAAAAATATACTAAAAAATAAAGCTACTTAAATGGATAGCTATTCACCCCCCTATTTCACCAGCTTGAAAGTTCTCCATCCTCATCTTGTATAGAAATAGTTGTATTATTACGTAACCAACCAAAAAATCTAATTAAATCTGAAGTTACAGTTTCTCCATGTGATGACACTTCAAAAAAAATATAATTCTCATGAAAGAAGAATCTAACATCATAAACCCAACCATTATCTCCACTTTCATCTTTCAAATAAACTACTTTCTTTTCCGTATCAAATACAGAAAAACTTTTTAATTCTTTAAGTTTATCAATCACTTTTAACTTGTTTTTCTCAAGCCATTCTTTATCATTGAATTTTATATATAACTCGGCTGACATCATTTAATCTCCGTGATTACGACCTGAAACTTGACAAAAATCTTTTGGATTTTTCACACCGATATGAGCTTCTTTTGAATGCTTAGAAACTTGAGTCACTCCATCATCATCCAATTCTATCGTATTTGGTTCACCGTGTTTACCAATAGATTTATGCACATGTGCATTGTTTCCTGCTTTGTATTGACTCGTATTTTGATTTCCATAGGCATGAATTTGAACCTCAGAACCATCTTGATGTACCCAGCGCTGATTTCTAAGATTTGCAGGATTCGTTCTTGTATAATTATTATCTACTAAAACCTTTTGTACTGAAGGAATAGATTTACCTTTAAATGCTGGTAAATTATTTATATTTTTAGAGGGTTGATTAGTTGTGTTAAGCCCTAATGGATCAATCCAACTTACAGGATTCGGCGCGTAAGCATAAACGTTATTACCGCCCAACAACCCAATTGGATCTTTAGAGATAAAACGTCCTATATAGGGCGAATAATATCGATAACGGTTGTAATGTAAACCTGTTTCTTCATCAAAATATTGCCCTTGGAAACGGATATTATTGGTGACGATTTCTGAATTTTCAAAAAAGTTAGATGCTGACTTTGCCGATACGCGCTCACCCCATGCCTTATATTCAGCTTTCCAGACCATTTGACCTTGAGCATCACTCATCTCCTGAGGCGTACCCAAATGATCACAATGATAGAAACAAATATCATCTAAAGATTTTGCTGGGGCAGTCTTACGCCATAAAGGATCTTTGGCAATATGATAAGGCTGATCTGTCCAATCAGGTGTTTGTACAAGCTCAATCGGTTCACGATAGATTGCTTGTAATAGAGGGACAAAACTATCCTTCTCATACACATAATGTTTGGTGATCTGTTCATTGGATTCAAAGGCCAAAGTATTGCCATCCCAGCCATAGATCACATTCTGTTCTTCACCTGTATGATGGTGTTTACTACGTTTTTGAATACGCCGCCCTAAAGCATCATAACGATACTCCGCAGTGTATTCTGTATTACGACTCTTGATTAACCGCCCACAAACATCCCACTCAAGGTACAAGTCCCCTTTAGATGATTTTTGGCGCACCAATTGACCATAAGCATCGTACTGATATTGCTGATCTAAATATGCTTTAACAACATTATTCACCAAACGGTTATAACCATAAGCATTACTTGCTGTTGCGGCTGCATTCGGTTCTTGAAGATGATTTCGGTCAATAATGTTACTTGCAGGGTCAAAACTAAAGGTTTCTTTACCCAACTTACTATTGGCTTCCAGTAAACGACCGACAGGATCGTATTTATATTGGATATTGCCACGGCGAGTATCTGCAATATTGAGCAATTGCCCCGTTTTATCGTACTGATATAAACGCTGAATCAACTGTTCAGTTTCTTGAATGGCATTGTTCTGTATTGCCTGCTGCGGCGATGTATATGCAAATTCATGCCCATTCAGCACGCGTTGCTGAGTCAGACGCCCCAGTTCATCATAATGCTGCTCTTGGCTAATCCCGTTGGCATAGTGGCGAACAGTTTCACGATGTAAATCGTCTCGTTCAAAACTGACAGTATCTTCACCATTCAGGACCAAACCATGAACATGCCCACTGCCATAAGTTAACCAGTCGACCTGTTGCCCATCTGGACGCATGGTTTTAATTCGATCATTGATTTCATCATAACTGTGTTTCCACACCGCAGTTTTATGCGTTTGATGATCTTGATGATGCTCTCTCACCAGATTACCGACGACATCGTAATACCACTGGAGATTGCTCTCATTATTTTTAGCCTGAATCAATTGGCCATTATTGTTATAGGCAAATTCTTCAACCTGTTTTTGTTCTAATTCCTGCTCGGTATAGCCATAGCCTGCCTGACGCTGTTCCAGTCGTCCCATGCTGTCAAATAGGAATTGTTGAATACGATCTTTCGGTGCAGCCCGATCTTTTAAGTCCTGCCCAAATGCAGAGGCCACCTCAATACTGCTGGATAAATTGCCATCTGTTTCATCATATTTGTACAGGGTTTCTTTACCATCAAAATCAATTTCTTTAATCAGGCGACTGGCAACATCATAGAAAAATTCGTAGCTTGCCCCATTTTCATTGGTCAAACGTTTCAGACGATTCAGCTTGTCCCATTGATATTTCAACGTATGCTTCAAGGCATCAGTACGAGATGAAATCAGTCCTGCTGCGTCATATTGATATTGTGTAAGATGTCCTTTGGCATCGACATGCGCCAATAAACGCCCTTCGGCATCATGGACAAAATGTTCTTCTGTGGCATCGGCATGTTTGATTTTTTCAAGCTGACCAAAAGCATTCAGTGGCATACCTTGAATGATCGGTTCACGTTGTTCTGTGGTTAGGTCACTATAGAAGTATTCAACCTTTTGTTTTAAGGCATTTTCAACTGATTTTACTCGTCCACGTTTATCATACTGCCATGCTGTGGTTTTGCCCGAACAGTCGGTATAACTGATCAGATTACCCTGATCATCATACTTTAACTGCTTGGAACCCCCTTTGGCATCTTTTATCGAAGTGAGTAAACCTAAAGCATTGTAACTGTATTCTGTTACACGTTTTAGCGGATCTGTTTCCTTGCTGATATTGCCCTGAGCATCATATTCCTTAAACCAACGCCCTTGCTCAGCATCGACCATACCTGTTAATTGACGCTTGTCATCATAGGCATAATATAAATTTGAACCGTCAGGTTGGGTAACACTGACAATATTACCACTTTCATCATATTCATAAATGGTTACCGCGGCGTCTCGATCAACATGCTTGGTAACACGGGCAAAATCATCACGGAAGAACCATTCTTCCAATCCATCAGGATAAATGATGCGATAGGTATAGCCATCAATATCATAGTAATACCAAGTTTCTGCCCCATAGGCATCCGTTACATAGGTTAAACGGATATTTTCATCCCATGCCAGTCTGCTCTCAGAGCTGCCATCATCAGCCCATTCGTGAAAGGCCTTCGATGTGGGTTCAATCCCGTCATATTCCAGATTAATACCACGACCAGTCAGATCGGTATAACGGCTTAATAAGTGATGCTCATATTGATAATGATAGCTTGCGCCATTTTCAGTAATGGCTTCGATCAAATCGCCTTTATGGTTATAGTTATAACTCGCAAGCGGACGAAGCAATTGTCCATTTTCAACCAACCATGCATCGTCAATACGGCCTTGTACATCGACTTGGAAAGCGACATGCGCCAATAATTTTTGCTTCTCTTTAATCAATACATCCGAAATAAATGAATGATCACCCGATTGATGGTCATAACGAACCGCTAAGGTCACCCCATTTTTATATTCAATTGCAGATAAGCGATAATAATCTTGATACTTTTCAAAAATATGCTTTTCTTCTTTTTGATAGGAAATCATCTGAATATGTTCAGAGATCACACTATAGTAAAAATCTTCTGTTTGATTGTGAAAGCTTTCGCCCACTTTTAATTGAGGTAATTTGACAGGGCGTGCATCTGGACCAATATATTCTAGCCCTGCCAACGGTTTGATATATGCGGCCTGTTGTTCCGTTTCCTCAATATATTCACTTTGCGGCACAATTCGGGTGGTAAAAGAGGTCAACCATCTTGCCCCGAACTCTCCTTGATCTAATTGATACAAGTTCGATGCATAGGTTCGATTTAAAATAAAATTTTCAATCGTAGACACATACGCATCCTGATGAGTTAAAAACTCAGTTCCCAATGCATAAGTAATATGTTTTTTAGTACCTGTTTTGGTCTTTCCACCACCTAAATTCAGTGGACATGACACTTCATTTGGATTGTTTTTAGCTTTGGCTTGGTGATTGGTTTTTTCCAGTTCCCCACTCGGTCGACTCTTCTCTTTTTTAGCGACCTGTTTCTGAGTAATATTGGCTGTGGCTTTTTTCTTTAATTTGAATTTTTGCACCGCTTTTAATAAGACATTCAATAACCAAGCAATACTCATTGCTTTGCCTGGATCGGCTAAAGTCATCAAGAACTGCGGCGCTTTTTTACCAAAACCACGAATCCCTGTAATAACCAGCTGAATCGGCTGTTTCGCACTGGCTGGCACAACCGATGAAACACCTTTGGCAACCGTGTTAATATTTTCCTTAACACTCGCTTTCCATAAGTTCGTCAAACCATCTACAGCATTATTGAAAGTAGCTTTCGGATTACGCTGTAAATTATCTAGATTGACTTTATTAAGTTGTTTCTGTGCTTGTTTGACATTACCTGCTGAACTAAAGACGTGACCATTTAATATTTTTTGTATGCCGTTGGCAAAATCATTACTGATGCTGGTGATTTTTGTTCCACAGTGCTGCATCATATCTTTAACAAGCGGTTGAGCTTTTGCCGCAAACTGATCGAGTTCACCTGCAATACGTTCATTTAAGTGATCACTTAAAATAACCAAAATGGTATCGGAAATGACCCCACCTGCTTTTTGACGAACCAGATTCAAAGTCGGTCTCAAGCTCATGCGCATTGTTGCCATGGTTGGCGGTACAGGAATAATCCCAATTACATCTAAACCAAGATTCAGCCAATCCCCAAAACCTGGGTTTGGTTTTTTACTGATATCGATAACATCATAAACGGCATCCACCAATGCAATCGCATTACCAATCACTGGAAGCGAGCCTGCTACACTTTTAATGGTATTTAAGTCGACATAGTCCTTGGTGTTCTTCTTCAACCATGAATTGATTTTATTCATACCTGCTTTGACATCAGCAGCATACATTTTGTTTAAAGGTACAACCGCAACTTGTCCAGTATTGGTTCTTACACTCTGTTTATTTTGCTGATTGTTGGTCTTCTTAGGTGGTGTCGCCATCTTTCATCATTCTCAAAGCTTAATTTTTAAAATCAAAACGCGTTAGATCGAACGGATCTTTGGTCTTTTTATCGCTTGCCATTAGGTTCTGTTGCGCACGCAATGGATTTTCGAACTGGGATAGACTGTCCAAAGGACTGCCCATATTTTTCATCACTTTTTGTGCCAATGGATTGTCCTTGATCTGATCAGCCAATAGCTTATTTGCTTGTTCTGTCAGGTTAGACTGAACCCCCTGCTGTAGCATTGGCAATAAAGCCTTTGCTCCACCCTCCTTCAACTGCTTTGCAGTCTCAAGCGTTTTTAACACTGAAGAAGGACTGGTAAAGGATTGACCTAAAGCATTCTTGGCGCTGCTAACTGCATTTTTTAGACCTGTTTCTGCTTTGCCCAATAAGGTTTGCGCATCAGAGTCATTTTCATTTGGCCACATTGGCGGGCGTTTAAAGTCACTGGATTCCGCCCACGGATCACGTTTATCATCTTCAAATACAACTTTTGCTGCACCCGTTGCCAGTCCAGAAACCCGTACAAAACCTTTATCATCCAACTGACCAGAAAACTGCTGCCCCAGTGAATCAATAACCTGATAGCCACCCTGTTTCACAAACTCGCCATGTTTGTAATCGTGAAGCAACTCCAGTACCCCTTGTCCACGTTTTGGTGGTGGTGGCAAACTGGATTGAGTACTAACACTTGAGCCGCTCATAAACAAATGCTGCCCCGCCTTCACCTCAAACTTGCCACCCGTCACAGGAAAAATACCTGAGCCATTCAGCTTGATTTGAGAACCGCCTGCGGTAATCACAATTTCTTTCGGACTGCTAATCTGAATTTGACTTTCAGTGGAAATGATCTGGATGCCTTGCTTGGCGAGCAAATCCAGTCCATCTGACTGTGCCTGAACCTCAAACTTACCTTTAGCAGCCACCTGCTTAATCCCATTCTGAGCAGCAAACAGACTAATTCGATTTTGAGCATGACCAATCAGATTTTTTTGCGTACTCAGGTTAATACTATCGCCTGCAATCTGATTGATTTGCCCATCTGCAGACACATGAATATCTTCATTGCTGCTTAGACCAATACCTGCTGGCGAATGAAGCAACAACAACGCTTTATTAAATTTGGCAATCTTTGCTTCAATCTGTTCTGCAAATTCTTTTAACTGTTCTAAAGACTCAATTTCATCAGTTTGCTGATTTTTGGCGACTTCACTTAAAGCCTTAGCATTGTTTTGATTGCCTTCTAGCTGTTGCTTGGCAGGTTCGGCATCAAGATGCTCCCCTTGGGCCTGATCCTGCTTTTGAGTACTAACCAGTAAACCTTTGCCTGCACGCACTGCGCCCCATTGGTCGGTCCGTAGCTCAAAGCCCTCACCACGATCTTCACTCTCAGCCGCGGCCTTAGGATAGCTGAGTTTACCCAGATTCAATTGAGTGGCGGCATGACTGCTTTGTAGTTGTGCACTGATTTGTCCCGTGGTGTCATCAAAACGTAACTGGTTAAAACCGTCCCCTTGGTATTCTTTGGATTTAATACCTGCCAGTTTCTTGGTGTCTGGTAACTTGCCTGCATCATCAAACTTGGTCGGACTACGCTGTGCTTCATGAATCCGCCCAACCACAAAGGGCCGATCAATATCACCATCAAAGAAATCAATCACCACGATTTCACCAATCCGCGGCAAGAATCGTGCACCGTAGCCTTCACCTGCCCACGGCGTTAATACATCCACCCATGCAGAGTCAGTATCATTGTCATTGGCACCTGCACCACTATCATGACTGTGGTCATCTGCTCGGGTAAACAGGAAACGAACTTTAATCCGCCCCCATTCATCCACATAAATTTCGTCACCGCTTGGCCCCACCACTTTGGCGCGTTGTGGATGTGTCGCAGGTCGATGTTGTAACGGGTTATACTCAGGAACCAGACCAATATTACGTCGTTGCAAGGTCAGTTGATTGGCTTGACGCTCATCAGAAACCACATGCTGAAAAGGACTACTTTGCCAATTGCTTTGTTGAAGCAAAGCTGCAACTTGATCCGTTAAATCTTTAGGTAGATTATTTTGGTTATAGAACGTTTTTGCGCTGATCAGAAACTCTTTGTCTGCGCCATCATGCTGATCAATTTCAGGATGTTCATTCAGTTCAAACCAATAGCCCACTGGGGTATCGCGAACAGTCGATGTCGCAATAAACTGCTTGGCCTGTGAATCATAATACTGGCTCAGGTTCTGATTTATTTTTTCAATTTGAGCATTGCCCGATTTGGTGGCGCCATCCTCCCCCTTTAAATCCTGAATCCAAGCAGGAGAAAAATGCCACGCCTGTTCTAAAGCAAGCTGTTGGTTATCATGTAGATCGCTATGCTGATGTTTACTCTGAACACTGCCTGCCCCTTCTTCTTGTTCTAAGGCATCGGCTTGCCAACGCTGTACATGTACCGCACTTGGTTGCAGAGAACGCTGTGCCACAAATGCCGTGATGCTGTCCTGTGTTTCTGTTGCACTACTGCGATGAAAGCGGATATGACGGCGCTCTAGGGCTTTATATTGATTATTGTCATCAATGAGTCTGAGTTTCTGCGGCTGAATCTGTTCACTTGAACTGGATACTTTCAGCTGTGCTTCATCAATCAACCAGTTAATCGACTCTGCTCGCATCAAACGGGTTAAAAAGTCGTAATCAAGTTCATTGGCCTGCATAATAAATGGACGAATGTCATATTGTTTGCTTAAGCCACTTAAATCCAGACTTAAACTGGCCGCAAATAGCGGACTTTTAGCCAGCCATTCTTTAAAAATGGTCTGGATGACATCCACGACAGATTTCGCCATAAAAACACGGCTGTTGCGACGGTGCTTCCACAAGGCGGTGGGGTCTTGTACACCTAAACGGTAAATAGTCAGCGAACCATCACTGGCCCCAATATCAGCTTGGGTAATAATCCCTGAGATACGCGTCAACTCTGCTTTATCGGTCACGATATCAATAGCTACCTGACTGCCAATAAAGCTTTTTAAAGGAATGACTGCATTGGTCGAAAGACAAAGTAATTGTAGGTCAAGACCATGATTGAGCTGATGCAGACCCTCAATACGTTGTAAGAAAACTTGGTTATTTAAAGATGTGTTGGAAAATTGGGCGTGAATCGCACGTTTTTGTGCTGTCAGGCCCAAGCTTTCTAAAGCTTGAAAGATATTATTCGCCATCTTTTTTTATAGATTATCTGCTTAAATTTAGCGCATTTTACTCAAAATATCGTTTTACTGTCCATACAGAACCGTCTATTTATGACAATTTGCGTCACATTTTTTGTTCGCTTTATATTACCGAATCAGGACGATTAAATTTATACTTTTGAGTTAGATTGTTTTTTACTTAAAATACTTTGATTCACTTTATAATAAGCGTTGCTGCAACTTGCACCTATAGCATCTAAAAAATCTATAGAATAAAGGCCTATTCTGATGGTTAGGCCTTTATTCACGATTAAAAATTTATTTTCTGCTGTTTAGAATTTGGCACGTAGCGATAAAGTTACATTACGTGGTTCACCCCAATAAACACCATTATAGAAACCGACCTGTTGATAGTATTTTTCATCAAATAAGTTATTCACTTGTAAGTTTGCACTGAATGACTCGTTGAAGGTATAGCCCATATTGGCGCTTGCCAAGAAGTAAGCATCTTGTCGTACAAAGCCATCAGAGTTTTTAGGTGCACTGGTCGATTTACTCACCACCTCACTTTGCCAATTCACACCAAAACCAATATTGAACTTATTGGCGCCGTCCCAGAGCTGTTCAGGGAGTTTGAAATTGGTATAGATTTTGACTTGATTCTGAGGAAGCGTGGTCGAAGCCTTTACGGTTTCTGAACTAATACTGTTCACATAGGTATAACCCGCGGTAATGTTCCACGTCGGTGTAATCCGTCCAATGGCTTCCAGCTCAAAACCTTCAATTTTCAGCCCCTCACCCGAAGCTTTCATTGGATCACCGCCGTCATCGGTTTTAATACCCGCTATAATCGCCTCTTCATCACGAACTGCAACATTCTCCTTTTTCGACCAGAACGCAGCAGCGGTTGCCAAAAGTTGATCATCCAATAAACTGGCTTTTAAACCCGCCTCATAACTTTTACCTGTTTCAGGATCTAGGAAACTGTTATTGCGGTCTTTTTGGCTACTTGGATTAAACATATCGGTATAACTGGCATAGGCAGTGACAATATCGTTAATCGCGTAAGTGGTACCAAAGTAAGGTGTGAAAGCATCGGTTTTCACATCACTCTTGGTACCATTCGTTGCCGAATAATCACTATAACGTCCCCCGACAATCAATTTTAGATCATCTGTTAGGTTTAGCTTTAAGGTACTGTATGCACCATAATTACGTTGTTTTGCATCTTTAGTCGAAGGAATAACCGTGTAGCCTGGTTTTGGCGTTGCATTACCATTCCATGTACGCCAATCATTGATCACACAGGTATCACCAATATTATTTGATGGGACGGTTACTCCATTTTTATCTTTTTTTGTACAGGTCAATTGATTACTGGCAATACCGTCAATGAATCCACCCGGACTATCTGTAGAACGATCAAAGCCATTTCCACCAATCACCAATTCATGCTCACGATTAAATAATTTAAACGGCCCACTGGCGAACAACTCTAAGCTGGTCTTTTTAGATTCAGATGTTGGATATACTGTTGACCAAACCCCAACGCCCGTTCCATCATTTTGGTTAGGAAAACCAGAACCGCCATAAGACATCAGCCAGAAACTTTTGGACAATGAATGTGAAGCAGCCGCCTTGATCATCCAGTCATTCTCAAATTTATAAGTCAAATCAGCAAATACAGTTTTGTCACTTTGGCTAATGGTATTCCAGCGATTGGCCAAGCTGAAATTGCGCGGTAAATTGGCCAGCGAACCATCTTGATTCCAGTATGGTACAGTTCCCCACGTTGAACCACGTGGTTGGTTGTCTTGATATTGAAAACCAATACTGCCTGTTAATTTGTCCGTGATATCAGCTTCAACCATTGCCATCGCCGTCAAGGTTTCCAGAGAGTAATAATCCATATAGGATTCTCCCTCTCGACGTGCGGCCATCACACGGCTGCGCACACTGCCATCAGCCGTCAAAGGAATTGAAACATCAGCCTCATTGCGAATGGTATTCCAGCGACTAAATGAGGTGGCAACCGAGCCAGTCAGTTCTTTTGCAGGCCGTTTACGAATCATATTGATGGTAGCAGATGGATTTCCCGTAGATCCTGTTAAACCTGTTGCCCCCTTCACGACTTCAATACGGTCAAAGAAAAAACTATCAACACGCGGGCTATTCTCTCCAATTGGCATGCCATCAATTTGACGGTTGCTAATCGCATACCCCCGCGCAGAATAGTTTGAGCGTTCACTATCATTTTTAGTAACTGTGACCCCTGGCGTGGCCGCAAGCACATCATCAATAATATTGAGATTACGTTGCTCAATCTGTTCCCGCGTAATGACACTGACGGATTGTGGTGTTTCTTTTAAGGAAAGTTTTAGCTTGGAGGATGTGCGAGATGATTTCGCTTGAAAGCTTTCGCTACCTTCCGTTTTTTCATCCTCGGCTGCAACTTTAATGGTTGGGAGTACGCTTTCGCCCTGTTCTTGCGCCCAAGTGTTATGTGAAAATGCCCCGAAAATCAGAATCGATTTTATCGCAATATTTAAAGCAGATTGTTTAAGCTGATTGTTCATAATGCTGCAATTAATTAAATAAGAATCATTATTATTATCAATATCAATACAAAAATAAATACAGAATTCACAATTGCTTAATATTTATTTGATTTCAGGTAAAAATTGGCTCAAGCCTCGATGGCTGTCATTAATCATTTGATTGATAGATCAAGAAATATACATAAATAGCGTACTTGCATTTTTTCAAGCACGACAACGCGCAACACAAAAGTAGCTTGAAAGTCTTAAATGGAGCCAAGCTTAAATTCTATTTATAATTATTATTTTTCAATTACTTAAAACTCTATTATTGAATCATCCTCGCGCTCTAAAATACGCGGACCTGAGCCCTGCTCTGCTAGAATATCTTCTGGATTACGCAAACGGCATTGTTCCAAAGATAAACATCCACAGCCAATGCACCAATCCATTTCATCTCTTAAACGAGTCAGCTTCTGGATTCGCTCATCCAAATCTTTACGCCAACAAGTGGATAATTCTGCCCACTGTTCAGCCGTTAACTTGCTGCCTATCGGGTAAACACTCAATGCTTTTTTAATCTCCTCCAATGAAATGCCAACTTTTTGCGCAACCTTAATAATTCCGATATAGCGCAGCACAGCCAAAGGATAACGACGTTGATTGCCATTGGTTCGAATACTTTTAATCAGTCCTTTGGATTCATAAAAATGTAGGGTGGAAACCGCGACACCACTGCGTTTGGCGACTTCCCCAACCGTCAGCATCCGATTGATATCAATTTTTCGTTCGGGTGTCATGATTCAATATCTCAAGATTACTTTAGGTTTTATAGTTTATGGCAAAGTAGTTTGTCAATTTAAAGCCTCCCATCATGAGTCAAAAACAAGCCATTTGCTTAAGCTCAGCTCCATAAAAAATGCAGAAGCATCGACACAAATTGTGCTGACACTCCTGCTAAAAATGCCTTTTTCCAGACTTTAATTTTCGAGCTCACCCCATTGACCTCAATATAACTTGAGGTTTTAGACTGCTTGGCACTGCATTATCAAATGCAATTAAGCAATTCATTTTTAATGTTTTTCAGCAGTCAGTCTGAATCTACTCAGGAAATACGCCTATGCCGTACTTCATTAAATCAAGTTTAGAAAGTCAATGGTTATGGATCATTAGCTGGTGTTGTCTGGCACTGTTATTTTTTAGCTCAGGTCTCAGCAAAGTGCTGGATGTCGATACTGGCTTTCAGGAAATGCAAGCTGCAGGTTTAGAGCCTACATGGCTGTTTAATTATGCCTCGGCACTGGTCTTACTTGTGGGTGCATACAGTATTTTGTTTGATCGCTACCTTTGGTTGGGTGCTGCACTGCTGTTTGTTTTTTTAGTAATTACGATTGTATTGGTACATACCTTTTGGAACATGTCTGGGGGACAAGCACAAATCTCGCTGTATTTTGCACTTGAACACATTTCGGTGATTGGTGGCTTAATCGGTACGGCTATTGCCAGCCATTTTCGTCAACAGCTGCAAGATGTTGGAGTGATCGCATGAAAACCAAACTGCGTATTTTGCTGATTATCAGTATTTTAATTGTCATTGCTGTAGCCGCTTATGTTTATTTTAAATCCCGCTCCACAGAGAATGCTTCCAGCTACAGTTATCCACCCGTCAAAGTCGCGCTGACAACAGTCAAACAACAAGTCACACCGCGTATTCTCTCCAGTATTGGCGAGTTGGAAGCAGTACGGCAAGTTCAAGTCTCTGCGGAAACGACAGGCGTGATTGAACAGATTTATTTTCAGTCAGGACAATCCGTCAAAAAGGGACAATTACTGGTTCAACTCAAAACCAATGTCGAGCAAGGCAATTTAGGGCGGCTACAAGCCAAGTTAAAACAGGCGGAAATGGCCTATCACCGCACCAAACAACTGATTGATAGTAATGCGATTTCACGCGCAGAAATGGATACGGCCTTGGCCGACCGAGATATGACCCGCGCTGAAATCCAGCAACTGCAAGCACTGATTGAACAGAAATCTATTCGTGCACCCTTCTCTGGGGTGATCGGGATTCGCCAGGTGCATCAAGGGCAATATCTTGAAGCAGGCACCAATATTGCCAATCTGGTCGATACACAGCAACTGCTTGCCAATTTCACACTGGATGAACAACTGGCGGCACGCTTAAAAACCGGCCAAGCCGTTCAATTAAAAATAGATGCCTTTCCTGAACAAAGCTTCTCTGCGGTGGTGAATGCGATTGATCCGATGGTGAGTAAATCCAGAACCATGACCGGACAGGCACTGCTCAATAATCAACATCAACAGTTAAAACCAGGCATGTACGCAAAAATAGAAATACAGGAAGCCAATCTACCCAGTTTGGTCATCCCTGAAACAGCGATCACCTATACCGCCTATGGCAACACTGTTTTTCTAGTGAAACATGAGCCACAAAAACAAACGGTACAACGGGTTGCGGTCGAACTCGGCGAACGTCATCAAGGTTGGGTCGAAGTGCAATCTGGTGTTAAAGCAGGTGACCAAGTGGTGGTTTCAGGTCAAGTTCGACTCAGTGATGGCATGCAAATCGAACCAACGGTGAATAGCCTAGAGCAAACTTCATCTTCCCAAGCCAAAGCCAAGCTTTAGGGAGACACTCAGATGAAATTTACCGATCTTTTTGTGAAACGCCCTGTGCTGGCATTGGTGGTCAGCACCCTGATTTTATTGGCAGGTCTATTCTCACTGAATAAACTGCCAATTCGCCAGTATCCCTTATTAGAAAGTTCAACCATCAGTATCAGTACCGAATATCCAGGTGCATCGGCTGAACTGATGCAAGGTTTTGTCACGCAACCAATTGCCCAAGCAGTCTCTTCGGTTGAAGGCATTGATTATCTCAGTTCGTCCTCAGTACAAGGCCGCAGTGTCATCACCTTGCGTATGCAACTCAACCGAGACTCCACGCAAGCCCTGACCGAAGTCATGGCCAAGGTCAATCAAGTTCGCTACAAACTGCCAGAACAGGCATTTGATCCTGTGATTGAACGCTCCTCGGGCGAATCGACCGATGTGGCCTATATCGGCTTTTCCAGTGAACAGCTGTCTATGCCTGAGCTAACCGACTATCTATCGCGGGTGGTCGAACCCATGCTATCCACCATTGAAGGCGTGGCAAAAGTTCAAACCTATGGTAGCCAACGCCTTGCGATGCGAATCTGGCTGGATGCAGATCGTTTGGCCAGTCGGGGTGTGACCGCTGCCGATGTCGCCAGTGCCATTCGTCAAAACAACTACCAAGCCGCGCCCGGCCAAATCAAAGGTGAATTGGTGGTTTCCAATGTCAATGTGTCAACCGAGCTAACCAATATTCAGGACTTTAAAAATCTGGTCATTCGCAATGATGGGCAGAACCTGATTCGTTTGCAGGATGTCGCCACGGTTGAACTCGGTGCAGCATCTACCGAAACCAGTGCCTTGATGGACGGACAACCCGCAATTTTTATTGGTTTACAGGCC
>Ga0209958_1001073_pt1 | contig 26251 bp, 18 predicted proteins | sample ThiBio_inoc_plan_FD_183942 | JGI IMG/M metagenome (GOLD analysis project Ga0209958, IMG submission 183942) | Wastewater bioreactor microbial communities from Cape Town, South Africa - Thiocy_inoc_plan (SPAdes) | ecosystem: Engineered > Bioremediation > Thiocyanate > Unclassified | place: South...
CTCTTCCACTTGTAGTACGTCGGCTCGCTGATGCCGTGCTTCCTGCACGTCTCGCCTACCTTCGCGCCCATCTCGACTTCCTTGAGGATGCCGACTATCTGCGCTTCGCTGAATCTGGATTTCTTCATGTAGAGACTCCGTCTGGGGGAATTCTCTACTTCCGGGTGGTTCAGGTTTTCAAGGAGACTTCAAACGGAATACTTCGAAATTCCAAGTCACTTTGGACATCTTGCAAGTGGTTTGGATTGGCGGCTTTGGGATGATTGCCTGAAAGGATTCATCGATTGACGACCTTTGATTCCAAAAGAACATGTTCCAGCTTTCGAGGATACTGCCAGGAGCTGTACCTTGTGGTCGCTTGTAGCCCGTGTCCGGCAATTCAGTATCCGGCGCCACCCCAGAAGTGACGTCGAAGTACAGGGCTGGACGGCTGCGATCTCTGGCGTCCGATGAGACAGAGAAATGCGGCACTCTACTTCTAGCTCTATCACCCCCGGCTTGCATCTTCCCCCATACGAGCCCGGAACACGTTCGGCGTGGTGCCAATCGTTTTCTGAAACATCGCGATGAATGCTGAGGTTGTGCCATAGCCAAGCTTTTGCGCAACCACTTGAACAGCAAGACCGTCCGCCAGCATGGCAAATGCGCGTGACAACCGAAGTCGCTGCCGCCATTCCAAGAAGGTCATGCCGAGGTCGCGGGTACATCGGCGCGCTAACGTTCGCTCTGTGCTGTGGACATACCTGGCCCATTCAACAAGCGTGCGGCTGTCGCCAGGATTCTTGCAGAGTGCCTCCAGCACCTTCCGGAGTGCGGCATCGCTCGACATCGGGAGGAAGCTGTCCACGGGTGCGCTGACGCTCAGCTGATCGATCAGCACCTCCATCAACCGGACATCCTCCGGGCTTTGGGGCTTGCGCACTTGTCGCCTTTGCAGGTCCAAAAAAATCGCTTTCGCAATAGGTCCGACGGAGAGAACGCCAGCGCGCTTTGGAAGGCGCACGCACCGATTGGCATCAATGTCTAAAACGAAGTAAGAGGTTTCGTCACCTGCTTGCGCCAGATGTTCAGTCCCTGGCGGCAACCAAACTCCAAAGTCTGGCGGGGCTGCATACCTGTTGCTTCTGACGGTCAATTCGATGACGCCAGCACGGGGGTAGACGAATTGCCCCCAAGGGTGCTGTTCCACAGGAAAGTTGCCCCCCCCGGGAAGTTGCACGACTTTCACGGTGACGGAATCCGGAGGCGATGCCATGCACTGCTCGGTGTCTGGGTTCGTAGTCATTTTGTCGGGAGCGGCGTATGCAGTGTCCTGCATTCAGTATGCCCACTAAGTACAGTTTGTGCACCTGATGTTGCTTTGAGGACTCTGCGATGACTGCCCTGGAAACGTTGAACAAAATCCCTCGCCTGGATCTGCGGGGATTCACTTCTCCCGTACAACTATTGGAACGATTCAGCCAGGAAATTGGCGTCGAAGTCTGGTGCAAGCGGGACGATATCGGCACCGTGGGACTCGCGGGCAACAAGGTTCGAAAGCTTGAGGTGGAGCTGGCTTATGCGCTGGCAAGCGGCGCTACGCATCTGGTTGCAGAGGGCTCACGCCTGTCGAATGCAACGCGCGCCGTGGCCGCCGCCAGCGCCGCTCTCGGCTTGAAATGCACCTTGCTGCTTTGCCACGATGCGCCCAATGAGCCGGTGGGAAACCTGATGCTCGACGGCCTGTTTGGCGCGGACATGCAGTTTGTCGGGGACATCAGCTGGCATGAGCTGGGTCAGCGTGCCGAGTCACTTGTCAGAGAGCTGGAGCAAGCGGGGGAAAAGGTCTATCGACTTCCAATCGGCTGCGCTTCGGAGCGCAGCTGCCTTGGCTTCTCCCTCGCTTATGGCGAACTTCGTCAACAGATGAGTCAGCATGGCCGCACCGTGAAGACAATTGTGCATGCCAGTTCTTCTGGCGGGACTCACGCCGGTCTTGTCCTTGGGAACGCGTTGCACGGGTTCGAAAGTGAGATCCGTGGCATTGTGGTGGCCGAAGATGTGTACACCGATGTGGTGGGTACCTATCTCTCGTTTGCGCAGGGAGGCGCGCGTTTGCTGGGCACACAGGTGGATTTGACCCGTGACCATATCAACATCACCGAGGACTATCTTGGGGACGGGTATGGGCTGCCACTGACGGGAATTTACGAAGCGATCGATTTGCTTGCTTCCAAGGAGGGCGTGGTTGTGGACCCGATCTACAGCGGCAAAGCCGTGGCTGCAATCATCGATCTGGCATCAAAGAATGAATTGAAGGGGCCCGTTGTCTTCTGGCACACGGGCGGCTATCACGCGGTGTTCGATCCCAACTATGCGAAGCGCATTTGGTCGTCGATCGGAAGGCTTGCCACCGTCACTTTGTGATCAGAGCGCTGGATTTTGGAACCGATAGGGCAGCTGCTCTGCAACCCCCCGTAGGAGCCTCAGTCATGGGTGCATTTGATCCTGATGCTTTGGAATGCCTGGCGGCTGTGGTGGAGGAAGGGAGTTTTGAGCGGGCCGCACAGCGGCAACTGATCTCCCAGTCCGCAGTGTCGCAGCGGCTCTTGGGACTGGAGGCACAGATTGGAGTTGCTTTGGTCGTGCGCAGCCGGCCTGTCAAGCTTACAACGGCAGGGCAACTGCTGCTCAAGCACGTGAAGCAACTGCGTGTGCTACGGGCCGACTTCGGGCGAGATCTGCGGACCTTGGTACCGGGAGCCATGCGGCGCGCCTTCGACGAAGAGCGCATCTCTATTGGCGTGAATGCCGACTGTCTTGCCACCTGGGTACTGCCTGCGTTGCGCGACCTCGCGCACTATCGACTTCCGCTAGAAGTCATTGCGGACGATCACACGCTCACACATCAGTGGCTGCGGGAAGGTCTGGTGCAGGGGTGCGTCACGACGCAGGCCCAGGCCCTGAAGGGCTGCAAAGTGGTGGCCCTTGGCCAGATGGACTATGTTGCCGTGGCCCAGAAGGCCTACGCGGCCCTCCATTGCCCACGAGGCCTCGGGAGAGACAACTTTCGCGAGATACCGTTCGTGGCGTTCAATCGCAGGGACGACACGCAGACGCAGTTTGTTGCGGCGGCGCTAGGCCTGCCTCAGGTCAAACTTAACCAGCTGTTTGTGCCCAGTGCAGAGGGGCGTCTGGACGCGGTGCTGGATGGCTGGGGGGCGGGTGTTTTTCCTCGGGTTCTCGCGCAAAGGATGCTGCGAGAAGGCCGACTTTGCGATATCGCACCGGGTGCATCGTGGGCCGTGCCGATGTACTGGCACTGCTGGACGCTCGAATCTGAAGTGCTGGACAGGTTGACTGCAGGGTTGGTCCATGCCGCTGAAGATCTCATGTCAGCCGCACCACTGGCCGCTTGAGCTTGCAATCGGATAGAGGGCGTAACTAAGGACGCCTGTGGGAATCAGCGCGAATGTGTGCAATGACTGCTCAGTGGCCAATACCGGGTGTTCGGATCGAACTTACCACCGGCAGCAACCGCTGCGAAGCAGTCGCTCGCCAAAAAGTCACGAGTGACTGGAACGGCTCGGAATCCATCCCAAAACCCACTACCAGCCGCCCCTCACCCCTTCGCCAAAATCCACCCAGCGTGTGCGGCTACAGCAAAAAGATCGCTTTTGCTCATCTATTGATAGCTTTCAGCGCTTTCCATACAAGGGCTGGATGCCATATTTACCTCAAACCAGCAGTGGCACAGATAACATGCCCTGTGCCGGCCAACCCCAGCCCACGCCACCCTCTCAATAGCTCAAGCGCTCGGGCCGCACTTCCTGCAGGATGGTGGTGGCGATTTCCTCGATGGATTTGGTGGTGGACGACAGCCAGCGTATGCCCGAGCGGCGCATCATGGCCTCGGCCTCCTGCACTTCGAGGCGGCAGTTCGCCAGGCTGGCGTAGCGGGAGTCGGGGCGGCGTTCGCTGCGGATCTCGGACAGGCGCTCGGGGCTGATGGTCAGGCCGAAGATCTTCTTCTTGTGGGGCACCAGCGCGGGCGGCAGTTGGCGGCGCTCGAAGTCCTCGGGGATCAGCGGGTAGTTGGCCGCCTTCAGGCCGTGCTGCATGGCCAGGTACAGGCTGGTGGGTGTCTTGCCGCTGCGCGAGACGCCCACGAGGATCACGTCCGCCTCTTCGAGGTTCTTGTGGCTCTGGCCGTCGTCGTGCGCCAGGCTGTAATTGATGGCCTCGATGCGGTCGTGGTATTCCTTGCTCTTGCTGATGTCGGAGAAGCGCCCCACGCGGTGGTGCGACTTGATGCCCAGCTCCACCTCCAGCGGGTGCACGAAGGTGCCGAACATGTCCAGCAGCATGCCCTTGCAGCCGTCCTGCAGCACCTTGAGCACCTCCATGTTCACCAGCGTGGTGAAGACGATGGACTTGCGCCCTTCGAGTTCGGCCGTGTGGTTGATCTGGCGCACGGCCTGGTGCGCCTTGTCCACGGTGTCGATGAAGGGCAGGCGCACGCGCCGGGGCATCATTTCAAATTGCGCCAGGATGGCGTTGCCGAAGGTTTCGGCGGTGATGCCGGTGCCATCGGAGACGAAGAAGACGGTGCGGGAGTGCATGCCAGGGCCTTGGGGGAAGCAGCAGGCCGCCGCCCGGAGCGGGGCCCTACAATGGCGCCCATTATTCCCAAATTCCATCCAGGCGTGCCGTGGGCCCACACACACAACGACAAAGCCGTGCGCCACGCCTGGACACCCGCCCGCAGCCCTGCACGGGCCTGGGCGCAGACCCGGTTTCAACTTCTGGAGCTTTCCCATGTCTGCACTCTTTGATGCGACCGCCCTGGTCGTACCGTTTGAGAACCTGAGAATGAGCGACGTCGAGGTCGTCGGCGGCAAGAACGCCAGCCTCGGCGAGATGATCTCGCAATTGCCGCAGGGCGTGCGCGTGCCCACGGGCTTTGCCACCACGGCGCATGCCTTCCGCGAGTTCCTCAAGCACGAGGGGCTGCACGAGCGCATCAGCCAGCGCCTGGCCGCGCTCGACACCGAAGACGTGCGCGCCCTGGCCGCCGCCGGCGCCGAGATCCGCGGCTGGGTCGAGGCCCAGCCTTTCCCCGCGGACCTGGAAAAGGCCGTGCGCGATGCCTTTGCGCAACTGAGCGCGGGCAGCCCGCACGCCAGCTTTGCCGTGCGCTCGTCCGCCACGGCCGAGGATTTGCCCGACGCCTCTTTCGCCGGCCAGCAGGAAACCTTTTTGAACGTGCACGGCATCGACGAGGTGCTGCACAAGATGAAGGAGGTGTTCGCCTCCCTCTACAACGACCGTGCCATCAGCTACCGCGTGCACAAGGGCTTCGCGCACGACGTGGTGGCCCTGTCGGCGGGCGTGCAGCGCATGGTGCGCTCCGACCTGGGCGCGGCGGGTGTGATGTTCACCATCGACACCGAGAGCGGCTTCGAGGACGTGGTGTTCATCACCAGCAGCTACGGCCTGGGCGAGACGGTGGTGCAGGGCGCCGTGAACCCCGACGAGTTCTACGTGCACAAACCCATGCTCAAGACGGGCAAGCAGGCGGTGATCCGCCGCAATCTGGGCAGCAAGCTGATCCAGATGGTGTTCTCCACGCCCGACGAGAAGCAGGCCACGGGCAAGCTGGTCAAGACCATCGATGTGCCGGCCGAGCAGCGCAACCGCTTCTCGCTCACGGACGCCGAGGTGGCGCAACTGGCGCACTACGCGCTGGTGATCGAGCAGCACTACGGCCGCCCCATGGACATCGAATGGGGCAAGGACGGCGAGGACGGCCTGCTCTACATCCTGCAGGCGCGCCCCGAGACGGTGAAAAGCCAGGTGCAGGGCCAGGCCGAGCTGCGCTACAAGCTCAAGGGCACGGGCACGGTGCTGGCCGAGGGCCGCGCCATCGGCCAGAAGATCGGCACCGGCCCGGTGCGCATCGTGCACAACATTGCCGAGATGGACAAGGTGCAGCCCGGCGACGTGCTCGTCACCGACATGACCGACCCCAACTGGGAGCCGGTGATGAAGCGTGCCAGCGCCATCGTCACCAACCGCGGCGGGCGCACCTGCCACGCCGCCATCATTGCGCGCGAGCTGGGCATTCCGGCCGTGGTGGGCTGCGGCAACGCCACCGACAAGCTCAGCGACGGCACCCTGGTGACCGTGAGCTGTGCCGAGGGCGATACCGGCAAGATCTACGACGGCCTGCTGGAGACCGAGGTCACCGAGGTGCAGCGCGGCACCATGCCGCCCATCCAGACCAAGATCATGATGAACGTGGGCAACCCGCAGCTCGCCTTCGACTTCGCCCAACTGCCCAACGAGGGCGTGGGCCTGGCGCGGCTGGAGTTCATCATCAACAACAACATCGGCGTGCACCCCAAGGCCATCCTGGACTACCCGGCGGTCGATGCCGACCTGAAGAAGGCCGTGGAATCCGTGGCGCGCGGCCACGCCTCGCCCCGCGCCTTCTACGTGGACAAGGTGGCCGAGGGCGTGGCCACCATCGCGGCGGCCTTCTGGCCCAAGCCGGTCATCGTGCGCCTGTCGGACTTCAAGAGCAACGAGTACCGCAAGCTCATCGGCGGCAGCCGCTACGAGCCCGAGGAAGAAAACCCCATGCTGGGCTTCCGCGGCGCGGCGCGCTATGTGAGCGCGGACTTCGGCGAAGCCTTCGCCATGGAATGCGAGGCCTTGAAGCGCGTGCGCAACGACATGGGCCTGACCAACGTGCAGGTCATGGTGCCCTTCGTGCGCACGCTGGGCCAGGCCGAGCGCGTGACCAAGCTGCTGGCGCAGCATGGCCTGCAGCGCGGCGAGAACGAGCTCAAGCTCATCATGATGTGCGAGATCCCGAGCAACGCCATCCTGGCCGAGCGCTTCCTGGAGTTCTTCGACGGCTTCTCCATCGGCTCCAACGACCTGACCCAGCTCACCCTGGGCCTGGACCGCGACTCGGGCCTGGAACTGCTGGCCGCCGACTTCGACGAGCGCGACCCGGCCGTAGAGGCGCTGATCCACCTGGCCATCCAGGCCTGCCGCGCGCAGGGCAAGTACATCGGCATCTGCGGCCAGGGCCCCAGCGACCACCCGGACTTCGCCCAGTGGCTGGCCAAGGAGGGCATCACCTCCATCTCGCTCAACCCCGACAGCGTGATGGCCACCTGGCAGCAATTGGCCGGCTGAGCGCGCCGTCCCGCGAGAACCCGTCTCCGGCCCCCGCATGTCGCCCGCGCCCCCACCTGCACCCGAAGCCCCGCAGGGCGTGCTGTTCCCGCCCGACCTGCACGACGTGCGCCACCTGCAGCTCAAGGGGGCGCTGCTGCTGCTGTGGATGCTGGTGTCCTTCGTCGCCATGTACTTTGCGCGCGAGCTCGGCAGCATCGTGGTGGCGGGCTGGCCCCTGGGCTACTGGATCGCGGCGCAGGGCGGGGTGCTGGTGTTCATCGCCATCGTGGTGGCCTACGGCTGGGCCATGAACCGGCTCGAACGCATGGACGCCCAGGCGCAAGCCCCGCAAAGCCCGCAGGCCGGTGCACCGCGCCATGGCTGAGGACCTGGACGCGCGCAGCTACCAGTGGCGCCTGCACCGCATCCTGGCGCTGTACGTGGGCGGGGTGCTGTGCTTTCTCGCCCTCATGGCCTGGGCCGAGGCGCAGGGGCTGGCGCGCCACTGGATCGGGCCGATCTTCCTCTTCCTCTCGGTCATGGTGTATGCGGGCATCGGCGTCTACGGCCGCACCACCGATGCCGACGAGTACTACGTCGCCGGCCGGCGCATCCCGCCCGTCTACAACGGCATGGCCGCCGCCGCCGACTGGATGAGCGCCGCCTCGTTCATCAGCCTCTCGGGCGCACTGTACCTGCAGGGCTTTGGCGGCACCACCGACAGCGCCGGGGGTCTGGCCTACCTGCTGGGCTGGACGGGGGGCTTCTGCCTGGTCGCCATCCTCGTGGCGCCGCACCTGCGCGCCATGGGGCTGTACACCATTCCGGACTTCTTCCACGTGCGCTTTGGCGGGCGCTGGCCGCGCGTCATCGCCGCGCTGGCGGCGGTGCTCACCTCGTTCACCTACGTGGTCGCGCAAATCTACGGCGTGGGCCTGATCGCCTCGCGCCTGACGGGCGTGCAGTTCGAGATCGGCATCATGCTGGGCCTGGGCGGCGTGCTGCTGTGCTCCTTCCTGGGCGGCATGCGCGCCATCACCTGGACGCAGGTGGCGCAGTACGTGGTGCTGCTGCTGGCCTTTCTCATCCCCGTGTCCTGGCTGGCATACAAGCAGTTGGGCAACCCCGTGGCGCCGCTGGTCTACGGGCAGCAGATCGGCAAGATCGCCGACCTGGAGGTGCAACTGCTCGCCTCGCCCGCCGAGGCGCAGGTCGTCGCCGTCTACCTGCAGCGCGCGCGCGACTACGAGGCGCGCCTGCAGAACGTGGAACACGCGCTCGAGGAGGAGCGCCGCGCCATCGAGGACCGCATTCGCAAGCTGCGCTCGCACAACGCCGACGTGGGCCTGATCATCGCCGCCAGCCGCGAGCTCGCGGCCCTGCCGCGCGACGCCGCCGTGGCGCGCGAGCGCTGGACGCGCCTGATGCGCGAGAACTACGCCCGCGCCCAGCCCCTGGGCGGCCTGCCGCCGCACAGCCAGGCGTTTGCCGGCTACCCCGACGGCACGCCCGAGGAGCAGCAGGCCTATTCGGACTCGCGGCGCAACTTCCTCGCGCTGATGTTCTGTCTCATGGTCGGCACGGCCGGCATGCCGCACCTGCTCACGCGCTACTACACCGCCCCCTCGGTGGCCGGGGCGCGCGCGTCCGTGGCCTGGTCGCTGTTCTTCATCGCGCTGCTGTACCTGAGCGCGCCGGCGCTTGCCGTGCTGGTGAAGTTCGAGGTCATGAACAACCTGGTCGGCAGCCGCTTCGACCAGTTGCCCAACTGGATCGCGCAGTGGGCGCGGGTCGATGCCTCGCTGCTGTCCATCGAGGACGTCAACCACGACGGGCTGGTGCAGTTCGGCGAGATCCGTCTGGGCGCCGACCTCATCATGCTGGCCACGCCCGAGCTCGGGGGGCTGCCCTACGTCATCTCCGGCCTGGTGGCCGCCGGCGGGCTGGCGGCGGCGCTCTCCACGGCCGACGGCCTGCTGCTGACCATCAGCAACGCGCTGGTGCGCGACCTGTACTTCCAGTCCCGCCCGCGCAAGACCTCGTCCGAGCAGCGCGTGATCCTGAGCAAATTCACCCTGCTGGCCGTGGCCCTGGCGGCGGCCTTCGTCGCGGCCCTCAAGGCCTCGGACATCCTGCCGCTGGTCTCGGCCTCGTTCTCGCTCGCGGCCTCGGCCTTTGTGCCGGTCATGGTGCTGGGCATCTTCTGGCGCGGCACCACGCGCCAGGGCGCCGTGGCGGGCATGCTGTGCGGCTTGGGCGTGACCATGTACTACATGCTCTCGCACGTTTCCGGCGTGCGCGCCGTGCTGCCCGGCTGGCTGCTGGCCGACGGCCACTGGTTTGCCATCCAGCCCATCTCGGCCGGCGTGTTCGGCGTGCCCGCGGGCCTGGCCGCGGCCGTTCTGGTGAGCTGGGTGACGCGCCCGGCGCCGCCGCGGCCGCCGGTGCGCCTGGAGATGTGAGCGCGCTGCGTCAGCGGCCCACGTTGAGCAGTTCCACGTCGAACTTGAGCGTGGCATTGGGCGGAATCACGCCGCCCGCACCGCGCGCGCCGTAGCCCAGGCCGGGGGGAATGATCAGCGTGCGCTGGCCGCCCACCTTCATGCCTTGCACGCCCTCGTCCCAGCCCTGGATGACCATGCCCATGCCCAGGCCGAAGATGAAGGGGTCGTTGCGGTCGCGGCTGGAGTCGAACTTGGCGCCCTGCTGGCCGTCGTTGTAGAGCCAGCCCGTGTAGTGCACGGCCACCTGCATGCCGCGCGCGGCCTCGGCGCCGGTGCCGGCCACGGTGTCTTCGTACTGCAGGCCCGAGGGGGTGGTGGTCATGGCCATGGTGGTGTTCCTGATGCTATCAAAAAAATAGCTTCCAGCGCTTGTGGATAGGGCGCTGGAAGCGAAAAACCCTGAAACCCGGGCGGGGTGGCGGGGCCTACTTGCGCGCGCGCCCGGCGGCCCAGCGGTTGGCAAAGGCCTGCACGTCCGAGAGGCGCTTGAGCAGGTCGGCCCCGGAGGCGGTCACGGCGTAGCCTTCGCTGCCGTGGTCGATGAGGCCGGCCTCGCGCAGTTCCTTGATGCGCGTGTTCAGCGTATTGGGGGTGATGCCGCCCACGCTGTCCTGCAGCAGGCGGAAGGTTTGCGGGTGTCCGTCGCGCAGCGCCCAGAGTACGCGCAGGGCGTAGCGGCATTCGAGTTTCTCGAAGAGCTGGTGGATGGCTGCGTTTTCCTTGGAGCTCATGCGTGTTCTCCTGCGCTAAAGTGACTGAAAAACGATAGCACTATAGTAGCGTGGAATTGCCGTTGCTACAAGTTTGCTAGCTCGAAACGCACGGCAGACATGCTTTGAGTTAAAAAAGTCCCGACAACTGTTTCGCCATGACGACATCCACCGACGCCGCCTCCCCCGATCGCCCGCTGCCGCTTGCCGGGCTGCGCGTGGTCGAGTTCTCCCACATGGTCATGGGGCCCACCTGCGGCATGGTGCTGGGCGACCTGGGCGCCGAGGTCATCAAGGTCGAGCCCATCGAGGGCGACCGCACGCGCCACCTGCTGGGCGCGGGGGCGGGCTTCTTCCCGCTGTTCAACCGCAACAAGAAGAGCATCGCCATCGACCTGCGCCACCCCGAGGGCCAGGCGGCGGCGCGCCGGCTGGCGCTCTCGGCCGACGTGGTGCTGCAGAACTTCAAGCCCGGCGCCCTGGCCAAGTATGGGCTGGATTACGCGAGCCTGAGCGCGGAGAACCCGCGCCTCATCTACGTCAACCACACGGGCTTTCTGCCCGGCCCCTACGCGCACCGCACGGCGCTGGACGAGGTGGTGCAGATGATGGGCGGCCTGGCCTACATGACCGGCCGCCCGGGCGACCCGCTGCGCGCCGGCGCCAGCGTGAACGACATCATGGGCGGCATGTTCGGCGCCATCGGCGCCATGGCGGCGCTGATGCAGCGCGGCATCACCGGGCGCGGGCAGGAGATCGATTCGGCGCTGTACGAGAACAACGTCTTCCTCGTCGGCCAGCACATGCTGCAGTACGCCATCACCGGCCAGCCCGCCGCGCCCATGCCCGAGCGCATTTCGTCCTGGGGCCTGTACGACGTGTTCAGCGTGAAGGACGGCGAGCAGATCTTCCTGGCTGCCGTGAGCGACGCGCAGTGGAACACCTTCTGCGAGGCCCTGGGCTTTGCCGACCTCCAGGCCGACCCGCTGCTCGCCACCAACAACGACCGCGTGCGCGCGCGCGCCACCCTGCTGCCCGAGCTGCGCCGCCGCCTGGCCACGCGCTCGGCGGCCGAGCTCTCCGAGCTGTTCGAGCGCAACGGCCTGCCGTATGCGCCCATCCGGCGGCCCGAGCAGCTCTACGACGATGCGCACCTCAACGCCACGGGCGGCCTGGCCGAGATCACCCTGCCCGACGGCGACCTGGCGGGCCAGACCGTGCGCACCACGCTGTTCCCCCTGCGCATGGACGGCCAGCGCCTGGGCGTGCGCCTGAGCCCGCCGCGGCGCGGTGAGCACACGCAGGACCTGCTGGCCGGCTTAGGCTACGGCCCGGCCGAGGTGCAGGCGCTGCTGGACGCCGCGGCCGTGGCCTGAGCGGGCGCCGTCTGCTCCGAATTCGATAGCTGGCAGCGCTGGTTGGATCAGCGCTGCAGGCCCAAAATGCCGAAAATCCCATGAAAAAGGCGCCTGCCTCCTTGCGGAGACAGGCGCCTGGGGCAGGGGCTCTTACAGCGAGTCGATGAAGCTGCGCAGCTTGTCGCTGCGGCTGGGGTGCTTCAACTTGCGCAGCGCCTTGGCCTCGATCTGGCGGATGCGTTCGCGCGTCACGTCGAACTGCTTGCCCACTTCCTCCAGCGTGTGGTCGGTGGACATCTCGATGCCGAAGCGCATGCGCAGCACCTTGGCTTCGCGCGGCGTGAGGCCGTCGAGGATGTCCTTGACCACGTCGCGCAGGCCGGCCTGCATGGCGGCGTCCACGGGCGCGGTGTTGGCGCTGTCCTCGATGAAGTCGCCCAGGTGGCTGTCGTCGTCGTCGCCGATGGGCGTTTCCATGGAGATCGGCTCCTTGGCGATCTTCATGATCTTGCGGATCTTGTCCTCGGGGATCTCCATCTTCTCGGCCAGCACGGACGCATCGGGCTCGAAGCCGAACTCCTGCAGGTGCTGGCGCGAGATGCGGTTCATCTTGTTGATGGTCTCGATCATGTGCACCGGAATGCGGATGGTGCGCGCCTGGTCGGCGATCGAGCGCGTGATGGCCTGGCGGATCCACCAGGTGGCGTAGGTCGAGAACTTGTAGCCGCGGCGGTATTCGAATTTATCGACCGCCTTCATCAGGCCGATGTTGCCTTCCTGGATCAGGTCGAGGAACTGCAGGCCGCGGTTGGTGTACTTCTTGGCGATGGAGATCACCAGGCGCAGGTTGGCCTCGATCATCTCCTTCTTGGCGTCGCGCGAGGCGGCCTCGCCCTCGTTCATGCGCTTGTTGATGTCCTTGAGCTCGGCCAGCGGCACGACCACGCGCGCCTGCAGGTCCATGAGCTTTTGCTGCAGGTCCTGGATGGGCGGGATGTTGCGCCCCATCACGGTGCTCCAGGGCTTGCCGGCCTGGGCCTGCTTTTCCACCCACTTGAGGTTCAGCAGGTTGGGCGGGAATTCCTTGATGAAGGTCTCCTGGGGCATGCCGCACTTGTCCACGATGATGCGGCGCAGCTCACGCTCCTTCTTGCGCACGTCGTCCACCTGGCCGCGCACCATGTCGCACAGCTTCTCGATGGTCTTGGCCGTGAAGCGGATGGTCATGAGCTCGGCCGAGAGGGCGTGCTGCGCCTTCATGTAGGCGGGCGAGCCGTAGCCTTCCTTGTCGTAGGCCTTGTGCACCTTCTCGAACATCTCGCGGATGCGGTCGAAGCGGCGCAGGGCCTCGTTCTTGAGCTCTTCGAGCTTCTTGGTCAGGGCCTTGGAGCCGCCCTTGCCGTCGTCGTCGTCGGCTTCGTCGTACTCGTCGAAGTCTTCCTCGGCCACGTAGTCGTCGTTCTCGTCGGCGTCCACGAAGCCGTCCACCACGGTGGAGATGACGATCTTGCCCTCGCGGATCTCCTCACCCATGTTGAGGATCTCGGCAATGGTCGCGGGCGAGGCGCTGATGGCCTCCATCATGGCCTGCAGCCCGCCTTCGATGCGCTTGGCGATCTCGATCTCGCCCTCGCGCGTGAGCAGCTCCACCGTGCCCATCTCGCGCATGTACATGCGCACGGGGTCGGTGGTGCGGCCGAATTCGCTGTCCACGGTGGACAGGGCGGCTTCGGCGGCTTCCTCGGCCTCTTCCTCGGTGGCGGCGGTCTGCGCGGTGTTGGTCAGCAGCAGGGTCTCGGCATCGGGCGTCTGCTCGTACACGGCCACGCCCATGTCGTTGAGCATGGAGATCACGACTTCCAGCGTCTCGGCGTCGATCAGCTTGTCGGGCAGGTGGTCGGAGATTTCGCCGTGCGTGAGGTAGCCGCGCGTCTTGCCCAGCTTGATCAGGGTCTTCAGGCGCGAACGGCGCTTGGCCAGGTCTTCCTCGGAGAGGACGGTTTCGTCCAGGCCGAATTCCTTCATCAAGGCGCGTTCCTTGGCCTTGCTGATCTTCATGCGCAGGGGCTTGACCTTCTCGACCGTGTCCACCACCTCGGGGGTTTCCTCGGGCTCGCCTTCGAGCTCGGCCTCGATGTCCGACATGTCGGCGTCGTCAGCGACCTCTTCCTTGCCCTTGGCAGGTTTGCGGCCGCGCTTGGCGGGGGCCTTGGCGGCGGCGCCTGCAGCCTTGGCCGGGCGGCCGGGGCGCTTCTTGGGGGTTTCGGCCTCGGCGGCCACCTCGGTCTCGGCGGCGGCCTTGGCGCGGCTGGCCTTGGTCTTTTCTTCGGCGGCGGGGGTCTTGGATGCGGGCTTGGTCACGGTCACGGAACGTTTCTTCTCGGGCGCTGCGGCGCTGGCGGTGGCCTTTTTAGGGGCGGCGGCCTGGGCGGGCGCTTTCTTGGCGGTTGCGGGGGAAGCCGTGCTGCCGGTGGTGGACTTGGGCGACTTCGCGGACTTTTGAGCGGGCATGGACGACCTCAGATTCAAAAAGAAGACAAAGAGAACACAAGCGCCACAATTCCCGGCGCGGGAGGCACGGCGAAGGCAGGGCTTCGCGGTTCGGGGGTAAAACCCCTGGGCAAGATGGGTGGGCGATCATTTGGTGTGCAGTCCTTGCGGTGGGGTGGGCCATTGCAGTGCCTGCAATATGCGTGGGTGCCACGGGGGCCCGGTCCGGAGGTGCTGCTGTCGCTCTTGCCGCGAGAAACTCTACATTATACCGTTGGCGGCATTTTTCAAGGGGTTTTCAGGGCAGGGGGTCCTGCGGCGCGCTGCGGGCCAGCAGGGCGTTGCGTTTTTGCTCCAGGGCGCGGTAGTGCTCCAGGGCCTGGGGGTCCTGTGCGGCGCGCGCGATGAGCGCGCGCTGGCGCACCTGGATGTCCTCGATCAGCATGCGGTCGAGCAGGCCGCGCAGCTCGCGCTGCAGCTCGGGCAGGTCGCCCTCGGTCTGGGCGTGGGCGCCGGTCATCACGTGCAGCGCCAGCGCCTCGCAGGGGTGGGCGCGCAGGCGCTCGCGCAGCACGGCCCAGGGCTGCGCGCCGTGGGCGTGGAACTGCTCCTCGATCCAGGCGAACAGCGGCCCGTGCGGCGCCTGCTGGGCGCAGAGCACGGTGTGGTCCTCGTGGTCCAGGTGCTCCAGAAAGTCCATGTGCGACAGCAGCAGGCGCGCCGCGTGGTCGATGCGCGCGCTGGGCAGGTTGCGCGGCAGGCGGGCCGGCGGGCTCCAGGCGGGCGCCGTGCGCGAACGCCCCGGCGGGCGGTGCGTGCCCGCGGCGGCGCTGGCGCCGCGCGCGGCCTGGCCCGGGCGCGGTGCGGCGGGCGCCGGGCCCGGGGCGTGCGGCGTCTCGCGGGCATTGGCGCGCTGCCACAGGTCCAGCAGGTCGCGCGCGTCGAGCTGGGTCAGGCCGGCGAGCTCGCCCAGCAACTGGCGCTTGAGCGCGCCGTCGGGCAGCAGGCTCCAGAGCGGGCGCGCGTGGCTGGCCATGAGCGCGCGCCCCTCGCCCGTGCCCAGGTCGCAGCCCTCGCTGGCGGCCTCCACGAGGAAGCGGCTGAGCGGCAGCGCGTCGCCCACGTGGCGCGCGAAGGCGTCGGCGCCGTAGGTGCGGATGAAGCTGTCGGGGTCGTGCTCGGCGGGCAGGAACAGGAACTTGATGGCGCGCGTGTCGCTGGCGTAGGGCAGGGCGCCTTCGAGCGCCTTGCGGGCCGCGCGCCGGCCCGCGGCGTCGCCGTCGAAGCTGAAGACCACCTGGTCCGTGAAGCGGAACAGCTTGTGCACGTGCTCGGGCGTGCAGGCCGTGCCCAGGGTGGCCACGGCGTTGGGAAAACCGAGCTGGGCCAGCGCCACCACGTCCATGTAGCCCTCGGTGACCAGCGCGTAGCCCTGCTCGCGGATGGCGGCGCGCGCCTCGTACAGGCCGTAGAGCTCGCGGCCCTTGTGGAAGACCGGGGTCTCGGGCGAGTTCAGGTACTTGGGCCCGGCACCGGAAGGTGACGTTCCGTCACGGTCGCCCAGCACGCGCCCGCCAAAGCCTATGCACTCGCCCTTGACGTTGCGGATGGGGAACATGATGCGGTCGCGGAAGCGGTCGTAGCGCTTGCCGTCGTCCTCGTTCACGATCACCAGCCCGGCCTCCTGCAGCAGGGGGCTGTCGTACTCCGGGAACACGCTGGCGAGGCTGCGCCAGCCCTCCGGGGCGTAGCCCAGGCCGTAGTGCTTGGCCACGGCACCCGAGACGCCGCGCCCCTGCAGGTAGGCGATGGCGCGCGGCCCGGCCTTGAGGTGCTTGCGGTAGGCCGCGGCGGCCGTCTCCAGCACCTCGCTGAGCGTGGCCTGCTTCTTGCGCGCGGCGGCGGCGCGCTCGCGCTCCAGCGGCGAGACCTCGTCCTGCGGCACCACCAGGCCCGCCGCCTGCGCCAGCTCCTGCACCGCCTCGATGAAGCCCATGCCCGCGTGCTCCATGAGAAAGCCGATGGCATTGCCGTTCCTGCCGCAGCCGAAGCAGTGGTAGAACTGCTTGGACGGGCTGACGCTGAACGAGGGCGACTTCTCGCCGTGGAAGGGGCACAGGCCCATGTAGTTGGCCCCGCCCTTCTTGAGCTGCACGTAGCGCCCGACGACCTCGACGACGTCGGTGCGCGCGAGCAGCTCCTGGATGAATGGCTGGGGGATGGACACGGGGGTATTTTCGCCCAAGGGGGCGCGGGTTTTCAGGCTGGCGTCAGTCGGCTCTGGTGTAATGAAAAGTTCTGTATTCCCCGCACCTGCGAAAGCCCGAGGAGCCCGCCGTGACCAGCATTTTTGACCAGCACCTGCCCCGCACCGAAGCCAACCATGCGCCGCTCTCGCCGCTGGCGTTCATCGAGCGCACGGCCGAGGTCTACCCCGAGCGCCTGGCCATCGTGCACGGCAGCCTGCGCCAGACCTGGGCCCAGACCTACGCGCGCTGCCGCCAGCTCGCCAGCGCCCTGCAGCGCGCCGGCATAGGCAAGAACGACACCGTGGCCGTGATGCTGCCCAATACCCCGCCCATGGTGGAGGCGCATTTCGGCGTGCCCATGGCCGGTGCCGTGCTCAATGCGCTGAACACGCGCCTGGACCCCGAGGCCATTGCCTTCATGCTCGACCACGGCGAGGCCAAGGCCGTGATCGTGGACCCGGAGTTCGCCCCCACCATGGCCAAGGCCCTGGCGCTGCGCCAGTCGCCGGCGCCGCTGCTGCTCATCGACGTGGAGGACGCCGTCTACGGCCCGGCCGCGCAGCGCCTGGGCACGCAGACCTACGAGGCATTTTTGGCCCAGGGCGATGCGCAGTTCGCCTGGGAGCTGCCGGGCGACGAGTGGGACGCGATCGCGCTCAACTACACCTCAGGCACCACGGGCAACCCCAAGGGCGTGGTCTACCACCACCGCGGCGCCTACACCAACGCCATCAGCAACGTGCTCGAATGGGACATGCCCAAGCACGCCGTGTACCTGTGGACGCTGCCCATGTTCCACTGCAACGGCTGGTGCTTTCCCTGGACGGTGGCGGCGCGCGCGGGCGTCAACGTGTGCCTGCGCCGCGTGGAGGCCCAGGCCATCTTCGACGCCATCCGCCAGCACGGCGTCACGCACTACTGCGGCGCGCCCATCGTGCACGGCCTGCTGGTCAACGCCCCGGCGGCGCTGAAGCAGGGCGTGCCCGCCGGCGTCAAGGCCATGGTGGCGGGGGCGGCGCCGCCGGCCGCGATGATCGAGGGCATGGAGAAGATGGGTTTCGACCTGACCCATGTGTACGGCCTGACCGAGGTCTACGGCCCGGCCACGGTGTGCGCCAAGCACGAGGCCTGGGAGCAACTCGACATCGGCGAGCGCGCCCGCCTCAACGCGCGCCAGGGCGTGCGCTACCACCTGCAGCGCGCGGCCCGGGTGCTCGACCCCGAGACGATGCAGCCCGTGCCCTGGGACGGCGAGACCATGGGCGAGATCATGTTCCAGGGCAACATCGCCATGAAGGGCTACCTCAAGAACCCCAAGGCCACCGAAGAGGCCTTCCGCGGCGGCTGGTTCCACAGCGGCGACCTGGCCGTGCAGTACCCCGACGGCTACATCAAGATCAAGGACCGCAGCAAGGACATCATCATCTCGGGCGGCGAGAACATCTCCTCCATCGAGGTCGAGGACGTGCTCTACCGCCACCCCGACGTGCTCGCCGCCGCCGTGGTCGCCAAGCCGGATGCCAAGTGGGGCGAGACGCCCTGCGCCTTCGTGGAGCTCAAGGCCGGTGCCCAGACCACGCCCGAGGACATCGTGGCGCACTGCAGGAAGCACCTGGCCGGCTTCAAGGTGCCGCGCGCCGTGGTGTTTGGCGAGCTGCCCAAGACCAGCACGGGCAAGATCCAGAAGTTCGAGCTGCGCAAGCAGGCCGGCTCGGCTGCGGCCATCGACGTCTGAATGCTATTGAATCGGTAGCTGCTAGCGCTTGCTGGATAAGCGCTGCGGCCCGATTTCATCCAAAAACGCCGAGCCCGCCCAGCATCACCGCCAGGATCAGCAGCGGCGTGACCCAGCGCAGCAGCCAGGCGATGGCGCCGGCCCAGCGCGCATAGGACGGCGGGCCCTCCCCGCGCAGGGCCGCGCGCAAGGCCTGCGCGCCCCAGGCCCAGCCCACGAACAGCGCGATGCCTATGCCGCCCGCGGGCAGCAGCAGGTTGGACGAGACGAAGTCCGCCCAGTCGAACAGCGAGCGCCCGCCGGGCTTGAAGTGCGCCAGCGTGCTCTGGCTGAGCGCGCAGCCCGCGCCCGGCGCCACCAGGGCGAGCAGCGTGAGCAGCGTGGCCCGCGCGCGCGACAGGCCCCAGCGCTCGTGCAGCGTGGCCACCGGCACCTCCATGAGCGAGAGCATGGCGCCCGTGGCGGCGATGGCCGTGAGCACGAAGAACGCCGCCATCAGCACCTGGCCTGCCGGCATCTGCGCGAACACCGCCGGGATGGTGATGAACACCAGCGAGGGCCCGGCCGATGGCGCAAAGCCGAAGCTGAACACCGCCGGGAAGATGGCCATGCCCGCCAGCAGCGATACGCACAGGTCGGCCGCCATGACGCGCACGGCCGTGGCCGGGATGTTCTGCTGCGCGCCGAAGTAGCTGCCGTAGGTCAGCATGGTGCCCATGCCGATGGACAGCTTGAAGAACGCCAGCCCCATGGCCGTGAGCACCACGGGCGCGCTGATCTTGTGCCACTCGGGCTGGAACAGAAAGGCCAGCGCCTGCGCCGCGCCGGGCAGCGTGAGGCTGTAGGCGCACAGCAGCAGCAGGAGCAGGAACAGCAGCGGCATGAGCCTCTTGGTCAGCGCCTCGATGCCCTTGGACACGCCCAGGAGCAGGATGGCGCCGATGAAACCCAGCACGCCCCACTGCCACAGCAGCGCGGACACGGGGTCGCCGATCAGCGCCTCGAAGGCCGCCTGCGTCACCGCCGGGTCGCTGCTGAGCAATTGCCCGCCCAGGGCCTTGGCCACGTAGGCGAACACCCAGGCCACCACCTCGGAGTAGAACGACAGGATCAGAAACGCCGCCAGCATGCCCGCCACGCCCAGCAGCCACCAGGGCTGGCCCGCGGGCGCGAGCTGGCGCAGCGCCGTGATGGGGTTGGCGCGCGCCTGGCGGCCGATGCTGATCTCGGCCACCATCAGCGGCAGGCCGATGAGCAGCGTGGCCAGCAGGTACACGAGCAGAAAGCCCGCGCCGCCGTTGGCGCCGGTGAGCGAGGGGAACTTCCAGATATTGCCCAGGCCCACGGCCGAGCCCAGGGTGGCGGCGAGCACGCCGAAACCGGAGGTGAAACTGCCGCGCGCGGTAGCGGCGGCGGGGGCGTGCGAACGCCCGGCAGAGCGGGGTGTGCTCATGATTTGATAGCTGCTTGCGCAGGTCGGTAGTGCGCGAACGGCGTATTTTGCCCCAAAGGCTTTCAGGCCGGCTGCGGCCCGGCGCGGCCGTCCTCCACCACGAAGCGCGCCAGCACCTGGGCGCCGCTGTCGGCGCGCAGCGGGTCGTCCACGGCGTGCAGCGTGGCCGTCCAGTGCCGGGGCGTGATCTCTGCCAGGCCCCAGCCGCGCTCGGCGCAGCGCGCCAGCAGCACATGCGGGTTGTGGCGCGCCATGGCGTCCAGGCGCTCCTGCGTGGTGCCCGCGCGCGAGCTGATCGAGGTGCCGCAGAACTCGCTTGCCAGCACGGGCGAGGCGGGGTCGCCGGGGTCGGCATGCACCCGGCAGACGTAGTTCTGGTGGATGTCGCCGCCCAGCAGCACGGTGTTGCGCTGCGGGTGGCGCTCCAGGGCCTGCAGCAGGCGCGCACGGGCGCCGGGGTAGCCGTCCCAGGTGTCGGTGCTGCGCAGGCCCGAGGGGTAGTGGCGCGGGGCGAACAGCGTCTGCTGCGCGAGCACGCTCCAGCACGGCGCCTGCCGGGCGAGCTGGCGCGCCAGCCACTGCTCCTGCACCGGGCCCAGCAGCGTGCGCTGCGGCTCGTGCCAGGCGGGGCAGGCGTCCGGGTGCACGCCGGCCGCGCCGCTGCTGCCCGGGGCGCGGCAGGCCTGCCAGTCGCGGTACTGGCGCGTGTCCAGCAGGTGGATGCGCGCCAGCCGCCCCCAGTCCAGGCTGCGGTAGAGCCCCAGCGCCTGCGTGCCCTGCGCCAGGCGCGCCGCGCGCAGCGGCATGTTCTCGCCAAAGGCCTGCCAGGCCGCCAGGCGCTGCTCCAGGAAGGCCAGCGGGTCGGCCTCGCGCCCCAGTGCACCGGCCCAGTCGTTCTGTACTTCGTGGTCGTCCCAGGTCACGCTCCAGGGGCAGGCGGCGTGCGCCTCCTGCAGTTGCGGGTCGCTCTTGTGCAGGGCGTAGCGGTCGCGGTAGTCCTGCAGGGTGCGGGCGTGGCGCAGGCCGTGCACGCGCGCCAGGCCCGTGGTGTCGCGCGGGCTGGCGTATTCGTAGATGTAGTCGCCCAGGAACAGCACCAGGTCGGGCGCCTGCGCCGCCACATGGCCCCAGGCGGCGTAGTGGCCGTGCTCCCAGCGCTGGCAGGAGGCGAAGGCCAGGCGCAGGCGCGCGGGCAGGGCGCCGGGGGCGGGCGCGGTGCGCGTGCGGCCGGTGCGGCTGACGGCGGCGCCGCAGCGGAAGCGGTAGTGGTACCAGCGCTCGGGCTCCAGCCCCTGCAGCTCCACATGCACGCTGTAGCCGCGGGCGGGCAGGGCCTGGGCCTGGCCGCGCTGCACCGGGCGGCGAAAGTGCGCGTCCTCGGCCAGCTCCCAGTGCACGGTCAAGGCGGCGGGCGGGGCATCGGCACCGGGCAGCAGGCGCGTCCACAGCACCACGCCGTCGGGCGTGGGGTCGCCGCTGGCCACGCCCAGGGCGAAGGGGTCCTCGCGCAGCGGCGGGGTGCTGCCCCAGCCGCTGCGCGGCCAGGGCGCGGCGGTGGCCAGCGCAGCGCGCAGCAGCCATTGGCGGCGAAGAGAGTCCATGGGCGGGCCGGAGTGCAAGGGGTGAGTGCAAACGCCATTGTCGGCTTCTGCGGCGGCATGCGATCATGGCTCCCATCGGCAGAGCATGATGGAGGCGCGATGGCACGGTCAGGGGGGGCGGGAGAACAAGGGGTGGAAGAAAAGAGCACAGGATCACAGGGCGCCGCCAAGGAGGAGACTGCGGCAGCCGCGCCCGGGCGGCGCCGCACCGGCAGGGTGCGCCGGCGCATGCTGCTGGCCGGGGCCGCGCAGGCCCTGCTGCTGCCGGGCGGCCCGGCCTGGGCGGCCAAGCCCGTGCTGCGCGTGCTCGCCTGGCCCGGCTACGCCGATGCCGACACCGTCAAGGCCTTCGAGGCACGCCATGGCGCGCAGGTGGAGCTCACCATCGTCGGCTCCGACGACGTGCTGCGCGCGCGCCTGGCGGACGAGCGCGGCGGCGGCTACGACGTGGTCGCCGCCAACACCGTGGAGCTGGCGGCCCTGCGGGCGCAGGGCGCGCTGGCGGCGCTCACGCCCGCCGATATTCCGCACATGGCGCGCCAGTTGCCGCGCTTTCGCAGCGCCATCCCCGGCATCGTCCACGACGGCAAGGCCTACGCCGTGCCCTACACCTACTCCGAGATGGGCCTGATCTACGACCGGCGGCAGTTGTCCATGGCGCCCGCGTCGCTCGCGGCGCTGTGGGACACGCGCTGGCAGGGCAAGGTGCTGGCCTTCGACGGCGGCAGCCACGGTTTTGCGCTGGCGGCGATGGCGCAGGGCCTGCCCCCGTTTCAGATCGCCGGCGGGCAGTTCGCCGCGCTGGCGCGCCGCCTGGTGGCTCTGCGGCGCAATCTGCTCTCCTTCTACGCGCTGCCCGAGGAGGCGGTGGAACTGTTTCGCCGCCACCAGGTCGCCGTGATGCACGCCAACTACGGCCAGCAGCAGCTCAAGCTGCTGCGCGACGCCGGCCTGGACGTGGGCTACGTGGTGCCGCGCGAGGGCGCGCTGGCCTGGCTGGACTGCTGGGCCATTCTGCGCCGCTCGCCGCAGCAGGCGCTGGCGGCGCGCTGGATAGACCACCTGCTCGAACCCGCCACCAGCCGTGAGTTCACGCGCCGCCAGGGCCTGGCCAATACGCTGGAGGAGCCCGCGGCGCTGGATGCGGCCCACCTGCTGGGGCCGCTGGCCTGGCTGGAGCCCGTCGAAGACAGCGCACGGCGCGAGCGCCTGTGGCGGCGCATCGTTGCCGGCGACCGGCTGGAGACTTTCTGAATGCGCTGGAACATAGGACAACGGCTGGGCCTGCTGCTCGCCAGCTTCAGCGTGCTGGCGGCGCTGGTGCTGGGCTACCTTACCTACACGGCGGCGCGAGACATGCTGGAGCAGCGCGCCCAGCGCACCCTGATGCGCACGGCGCGCGTGCTGGCGGCGCAATTGCGGACGGGTTTTGACAGCGTGGGGCGCGACGCGGCCTTGCTGGCGCACCTGGCCGCCAGCCCTGCGGTACAGCAGGCGGCGGCGCACCGGCAGGTGCTGGCCGATGCCTTCCAGTCCCTGCTGCTGGCACGGCCGGCCTACCTGCAGGTGCGCTTCATCGGCACGCAGGACCATGGACTGGAACGGGTGCGCGTGCACCGGCAGGCCGATGGCCGCGTCGTGCGCACGCCCGAGGCGCAATTGCAGGAGAAAGCGCACTTTCCCTTCGTCTTCGAGACCCGGCGCCTGGCGGCGGGGCAGGTGTACCTGGGCGACTTCGGTACCAGCCAGGACGAGGTCCAGGGCCTGCCGGGGGAGGCGGTGTTCAGCGTCGCCACCCCCGTGGTGGCCGGCGCGGACGTGGTGGGCGTGGTCGAGGTGCGCGTGGATGCCTCGGTCTTTCTGGCGCGCGTGAGCGCGGGCCTGCCCGAGCCCTACGGCTTCTACCTGGCCAACCGCTGGGGCGACTACCTGGTGCACCCCGAGCGCAGCAAGGCCTTCGGCTTCGAGCGTGGCGAGCGCGTGCTGGTGCAGGAGGAGTTTGCCGCCGCTGCCGCGCTGCTCGACGGCTCGGCGGCGGAGCAGGGCTTTGCCCAGCCCGACGCCCAGGGCATGGGCCAGGCCTACGCCTTCCTGCGCGTGCCCCAGGGCGCGCCGGAGAGCGGGCGCTTCCTGGTGATGGGCCTGTCCGAGCCCATGGCGGCCGTGCAGGCCGATGTGCAGCAGCTGGGGCGCAGCATGCTGCAGATGCTGGCGGTGGTAGCGCTGGCGGCGCTGCTGCTGGCAGCCGGGGTGTCGCGCGTGGTCACCGGGCCGCTGCGCACCGTGATGCGCGCTGCCGAGGCCTTCTCGCAGGGCCGCTCCCATGGGGATTTGCCGGTGGCGCGCCAGGACGAGCTGGGCGAGCTGGCGCGCAGCTTTGCCGACATGGAGGAGCAGATCCGCCGCCAGATGCACGAGCTCAACCGCAGCCGCGACGCCATGGCCCACCTGGCCCACCACGATCCGCTCACCGGCCTGCCCAACCGCCGCATGTTCGAGCAGCGCCTGCAGGAGGCGATCGAGCGCGCGCAGCGCAGCGGGCGCTCCTGCATGGTGGTGTTCGTCGATCTCGACGGCTTCAAGGCCGTGAACGACAAGCTGGGCCACGCCGTGGGCGACGCCGTGCTGCAGGCGGCGGCGCGCACCATCCGCGGCGCCGTGCGCCAGGTGGACACGGTGGCGCGCCTGGCGGGCGACGAGTTCACCGTGCTGTGCGAGAACGTGGACACCGAGGCGGACGCGCAGCGCGTGCTGGCCAAGCTGCGCCGCGCCTTCGAGGAGCCCCTGCAGATCGAGGGCCGGCCCATGGCCGTGCGCGCCAGCATGGGCGTGAGCCGCTACCCGCAGGACGCCCCGGACGCGCACACCCTGCTGGCCAGCGCCGACGCGGCCATGTACCGCAGCAAGAAGCAGCGCGGCGGCGAGTGAGCCTTGGATGCGCTACTCTTTCAGTAGCTGCTGGCGTTTGCAGTGATTGGGCTGTGGCCGTTTTTCTTTCTCAATCGCCCATCACCACGCCTTCGCGCCGCGGGTCGGCGCCGCCCAGCCACACCGGCTGGCCCTGGGCCTGGCCGCGCGTGATGGCCTGCAGGCCGCTGGTCATGTTCATCTCGCGCACCTCGGCGCCGCGCGTGCGCAGAGCCTGCACCGTGGCGGCGGGAAAGCGCTGTTCCTCCAGCAGCGTGGGGCCACCCAGCGAGCCGAAGTTGGGCAGGTCGATGGCCTGTTGCGGCGTCAGGCCCCACTGCAGCACGCCGTACAGCGTCTTGGCCGTGTAGTGGATGATGAGCGCGCCGCCGGGGCTGCCCGCGCTCATCAGCACCTGGCCCGTGGCCTGGTCCAGCACCAGCGTGGGCGCCATGGACGAACGCGGGCGCTTGCCCGGCTCCACGCGGTTGGCGATCTTGCGGCCCTGCGCGTCCTCGGGCGCGAAGCTGAAGTCGGTGAGCTCGTTGTTCAGCAAGAAGCCCTGCACCATCTGGCGCGCGCCAAAGGCGTCCTCGATGGTCGTGGTCATGGCCAGGGCGCGGCCCTGGGCGTCGACGATGCTGATGTGGCTGGTGCCGTACTCGGGCTGCGGCGGCATGGGCGCAAAGCTGGTGCGCTGCACGCCGCCGGGCTGGCCGGCGGGCGCGGTCTGGAGGCTTTGCGCGCCGATGAGGCGTGCGCGGCTGGCCAGGTAGGCCGGGTCGAGCAGGCTCATCCAGTCGCCGCCCGGCGCCGGCACGAAGTCGGGGTCGGCCACGTACTGGGCGCGGTCGGCAAAGGCCAGGCGCGCGGCCTCGGTGTACAGGTGCAGCCAGTCGGCGCTGGGCAGCAGCCCTTGCGGGCCGTCCTGCAGCGGCAGGCTGGCGGCCGGCGTGTGGCCCAGGATGCCCAGGATCTGCCCCACCGCGATGGCCCCGGAGCTGGGCGGCGGAAAGCCGCACAGGCGCAGCGCGCGCGCCTGCACCTGCCAGTCCTGGCACAGGGCCTCGCGTTCGCGCGGCTGGTAGCTGGCCAGGTCCTGCAGCGTCATGCGGCCGGGGTTGGTGGGGTGGGTCTGCACCTTCTGCACGATGGCCTGCGCCACCTCGCCCTCGTGCAGGGCGCGGCTGCCCTGCGCGGCGATCTGGCGCAGCACGGCGGCCAGCGTGGGGTTGCGCAGCACATGGCCCACGGGCCAGGCTTCGCCCCGGCTGTCGAAGAAATAGGCGGCGGCCACGGGGTCGAGCTTGAGGTACTTGTCGCTCTGCACCAGGGTGTGCAAGCGCTGGCTGACCTTGAAGCCCTGTTCCGCCAGGGTGATGGCCGGCTGGAACAGCGTGGCCCAGGGCAGCCGGCCGTGCTGGCGGTGGGCCTGCTCGAGCATGCGCACGGTGCCGGGCACGCCCACCGAGCGCCCGCCGACCACGGCGGTGGGGAAGGGCAGGGGCTTGCCGTCGGGGCCGAGGAAGAGCTTTTCGTCCGCGTCCGCGGGCGCTGTCTCGCGCCCGTCGAAGGCCTGCATGCGCTGGCCGTCGTAGTGCAGCAGAAAGGCGCCGCCGCCGATGCCGCTGGACTGCGGCTCCACCAGCGTGAGCACCATTTGCACGGCGATGGCGGCATCCACCGCCGAACCTCCGGCCTTGAGGATCTGGTAGCCCGCGTCCGTGGCCAGCGGATTGGCCGCGGCCACGGCGAAGCGGCTCGTGGTCCAGCCGGGCTTGGCGCTGTAGCCCGAGCTGCCCTCGGGCTGCTCGGGCACCGTGTAGCTGAACGGGGCGCTAGTGTGGGCGCAGCCCGCGAGCCAGGCGGCCAGCACGAGCGCACCCAGGCGGGAGGCAGGCAAAGAGGTCATGGGCGTCTTTCGCAAAGGGCGGGCGCCCATGCTAGGGATGTCCTGAACAACTCGGTTTCGCGCGTGCTACGAGACTGAGTTTTTCAGCTGGCGCAATGGAGACCGTCTTTCCAGCGGTTTCGCCTTGTTTGGTGCCCCTTGTGGGGGCCGCTTGCGCAGCCG
>Ga0209958_1001074_pt1 | contig 26240 bp, 23 predicted proteins | sample ThiBio_inoc_plan_FD_183942 | JGI IMG/M metagenome (GOLD analysis project Ga0209958, IMG submission 183942) | Wastewater bioreactor microbial communities from Cape Town, South Africa - Thiocy_inoc_plan (SPAdes) | ecosystem: Engineered > Bioremediation > Thiocyanate > Unclassified | place: South...
CTCATCAGCAATACGTCGGGGCGGCCGTGCATCTGCCAGTAATCGCGGATGTTGGCGGCCAGCGCCTGGATGTAGGCGGGGTGGTCGTGGTAGTGCTTGAGCGTGCGCAGCGCCGGCTGGTTGCGGACTTGCTGCAGCCAGGCAAACGCCATGTCGAATGCGGTGGCGGTGCTGGAGGCGGCGTATTGCGGGTAGGCGGGCAGGATCAGGATGCGGTCGCAGCCGGCGGCCTTCATCCGCGCCAAGGTGTCGGGGATGGCCGGGTTGCCGTAGCGCATCGCGAATTCGACCATGAGCGGGGCGGCGATTTTCACGCCCAGCCAGCCCTTCAGCAGCTTGGCTTGCTTTTCGGTGTGGACCTTGAGCGGCGAGCCGTCCTTGGTCCAGACCGCGGCGTATTTCGCGGCCGATTTTTTCGGCCGGGTGTTGAGGATGATGCCGTTGAGGATCGGCCACCACACGGCGCGCGGGATTTCCACCACGCGCGGGTCGGACAGGAACTGCTTCAGGTAAGGCCGCAGCGCCTGGGCGGTGGGCGCCTCGGGGGTGCCGAGGTTGACCAGCAGGATGCCGGTGCGGGCGGGCTGGCCGTGGGCGTATTCGGGTTCTTTGAAATAGCTCATCAATGATGCGACAGCGCGCTCGATAAAAGTTTGGCGGTGATGTCGACGATCGGCACCACGCGTTCGTAGGCCATGCGGGTGGGGCCGACGACGCCGAGCGTGCCGACCACCTGGCCGTCGGCCGAATAGGGCGCGGTGACCAGGCTGCATTCGTCGAGCGGCAGCAGCTCGGATTCGCCGCCGATGAAGATCTGCACCCCGGCGGCGGTGCGCGACTGGTCGAGCAGTCGCAGCAGCCCGGTCTTCTGCTCGAAGGCGTCGAACAGGCGGCGCAGGCTGCCCATGTTGCTGGAGAGATCCTGCACGTCGAGCAGCTTGCGGCTGCCGGACACCACCACGTTTTCCTGGCTGGCGTCGAGCGCTTGGCTGCCGGCATCCACCGCCGCCGCCATCAGGCGGGTGATGTCGTCGCGCATGCGGCCGAGTTCGTCGCGCAGCTTCGTGCGCACCTGGTCGAAGCTGTGACCGGCGAAATTCTGGTTGAAATAATTGGCCGCCTCGGTCAGGGCGGAGGCGCTGTAGGGCTGTTCGGTGAGGATGACGCGGTTCTCGACCTCGCCTTCCATGGTGACGATGATGAGCAGGATGCGCTTGTCGGACAGGCTGATGAATTCGACCTGGCGGAACGCCGGGCTGCGCCGCGGCGTCATCACCAGGCCGGCAAACCGGCTGAGGTCGGACAACAGGGTGGAGGCCGCCGTCATCAGCCGTTGCGGGTCGGACGAGGTCAGGCTGTTTTCGAGCTGGCTGACTTCGACCTGCGCCAGCGGGCGCACCGTCAGCAGCGTATCGACAAAGAAGCGGTAGCCGCGCGGCGTCGGCACCCGCCCGGCCGAGGTGTGCGGGCTGGCGACGAAGCCCATTTCCTCGAGGTCGGCCATGACGTTGCGGATGCTCGCCGGCGACAGCTCCAGCCCCGAGTGCCTGGACAGGGTACGCGAGCCCACCGGTTCGCCTTCGGCAATATACCGTTCAACCAGGGTTTTCAGCAGGATGCGGGCGCGGTCGGTGAGCATGGGGAGATTATATAGGCGAGATGCAGGTTGCAAGATTCGAGAGACAAGATCCAGGATTCAAGATTCAAGGTGCAGGCAAAGCGAGCCGTTTCTCGCCTGGCGATGAATCGTTTGTACCTTGAATCTTGCAACCTGCATCTCGCCTTATAATCGGCCCTCATGCAAACCCCTTTCCATACCGTCGGTCTTGTCGGCAAATACAACAATCAGGGCATGGAAGCCCCGGTTCGGGCGCTGGGGGAATTTCTGCGGGGGCGCGGGCATGCGGTTCTGCTTGCCTGTCAGACCGCCGAACATCTGGGGATCGAGGCGTTTCCCACCCGCAATCTGCACGACCTGGCGATCGACAGCGATGCGGTCGTGGTGCTGGGCGGCGACGGCACCATGCTGTCGATCGCGCGCGAACTGGCGCCGCGCGGGGTGCCGCTGATCGGCATCAACCAGGGGCGGCTGGGCTTTCTCACCGACATCACGGTTGAGCACATGTACGATGCGGTGGCGGAAATCCTCAGCGGCCAGTACATGGCGGAAGAGCGCATCCTGCTGAATGGCCAGGTTCGCCGCGGCGGCGAGCGCGTATTCGAGTCCACTGCGTTCAACGACGTGGTGGTGGGCAAGGGCGGCTCGGGCCGCCTGATCGACCTGGAAATTTCCATCAACAGCGAATTCGTCTACAGCCAGCGCGCCGACGGCCTGGTGGTCACCAGCCCGACCGGCACCACGGCCTATGCGCTGTCGGCCGGCGGACCGATCATGCATCCGACGCTGGAGGCGATGGCGCTGGTGCCGATCTGTCCGCACACGCTGTCGGCGCGCCCCATCGTGGTCAGCAGCCATGCGCGCATCGAGCTGCACCTGACCTACGCCGACGACGCGCGCGTCCACTTCGACGGCCAGCAACATTTCGACCTCAAGAGCGGCGACCATGTGTGGATCACCCGTGCCAGCCACCCGGTCACGCTGCTGCATCCGCATTCCTACAGTTATTACGACACCCTGCGGCAGAAGCTGCACTGGGGCAAGAAGCTTTAACGCGCTGCGCGTTCCCATGCTGTCGCATCTTTCCATCCGCAACTACCTGCTGGTCGAATCGGTCGAGCTCGACTTCGCGCCGGGACTGACCGTGCTCACCGGCGAGACCGGCGCCGGCAAATCGATCCTGGTCGACGCGCTGGCGCTGGCGCTGGGCGACCGCGCCGAGGGGGGCGTAGTGCGGCAGGACGCACCGCGTGCCGAGATCGCCGCCGAATTCGCGATCGACGGCCTGCCTGCGCTGGCGGCCTGGCTCGACGAAGCCGGCTTCGCGGCGGACGGCGATGTCTTGATCCTGCGCCGCGTGATCGACGCCGGCGGCCGTTCGCGCGCCTTCATCAACGGCAGCGCCGCGCCGCTGGCGCAGTTGAAGGAAGCCGCCGATTTTCTGCTCGACATCCACGGCCAGCACGCGCATCACGCGCTGCTGCGTCCGCAGGCGCAGCGCGAGGTGCTCGATGCGTATGCCGGCGCACAGCCGCTGGCCATGACGGTCAACGCCGCCTGGCACGCCTGGCAGGCGGCGCGACAGCAGCGCCTGGACGCCGAAACCCACGGCCAGGCGCGGCAGATCGAACGCGAGGGGCTGCGGCTGGCGGTGGAGGAGTTGCGCGCGCTCGGCGACGACCTCGCGCGCTGGGACGAGATCCAGGCCGAACACGCGCGGCTGGCGCACGTCACCACGCTGCTGCAAGGCAGCCATGCGCTGATCGAGGGGCTGGACGAGGGCGAGGCGGCGGTGGCCAGACAGCTTGGCGAAATGAGCGCGCGGCTCGACGGCATGCAGGCGGTGGACGACAGCCTGAAGGAGGTCGCCGCGCTGCTGAATTCGGCCAGCGCCGATTTGACCGAGGCGGTGCATGCGCTGCGCCGCTACGCCGGCAACCTCAATCCCGATCCCGAGCGGCTGGCCGAACTCGACCGGCGGCTTGCCGACATGCACCGGCTGGCGCGCAAGCACCGCGTGCAGCCGGATGCGCTGGCCGGTTTGCTGGAGCAGTTCGAGATGCGATTGGCCGCCCTGGCGGCCGGCGACGATCTCGATGCGCTGCAGGCAAGCGAAGATGCAGCCCTGGCGCGATACCAGAGCGATGCGGGTCAGCTCGGCGCGCTGCGCCGCAAGGCGGCGACGGCGCTGTCGAAGCAGGTGACGGCGGCGATGGACGAACTCGCGCTGGCCGGCGGCCGGCTCGACATCGTGCTTGCGCCGACCGGCGAGCCGCGCGCGCACGGACTGGAGGACGTGGGCTTTCTGGTGGCCAGCCATCCCGGCCTGCCGCCGGGGCCGCTCGGCAAGGTGGCGTCGGGCGGCGAGCTGTCGCGCATCAGCCTGGCGATCCAGACCGCGCTGTCGGGCGTGGCCGGCGTGCCGACGCTGATCTTCGACGAAGTCGATGTCGGCATCGGCGGCAGCGTGGCCGAGGCGGTCGGGCGGCGGCTGGCGAAGCTGGGCGCAACCCGACAAGTGCTGGTCATCACCCACCTGCCGCAGGTGGCGGCGCGCGGTTCGCAGCACTTGCGCGTGGCCAAGCAGGCCAACGGCGGCTTCGTCTCGTCCAACATCGAGTTGCTCGATGCCGGCGCGCGGGTGGAGGAAATCGCGCGCATGCTCGGTGGACTCAAGATCACCGCGACGACGCGGCAGCACGCTGCCGAGATGCTCGCGAGTTGAGACGCCTGCTTGCGCTGTTCCTGCTGCTCGCCGCCGGTGCGGCGTGGGCGGAAACGCTGACCGGTGTTGTCGTGGTGGTGATCGACGGCGATACCCTGCTGTTCAAACCGGACCGCTATCTCCCCGCAGCGCGGGCCTTCCTCAAGGTGCGCCTGGTCGACATCGACGCGCCGGAAAAGGGGCAGCCGTATGGCGAGGCGGCCACCCGCGCGCTCGAGGGCATGGCATTGCAGCAGCGCGCGACGCTCGAGGTCGTTGCCACCGATGTTTACGGCCGCAGGCTGGGCAGGCTCGGGGTCGGCGCGCTGCCGGTGAACGAGGAACTGGTGCGGCGCGGTTACGCCTGGGCGTCATCGCGCAATCCGCGCCGGGCGATGCGGCCGCTGCAGGACGAAGCGCGCCGCGCGGGCATCGGGCTGTGGCAGGATCCCGCGCCTATCCCGCCGTGGGTGTGGCGGCGCGCGCAGCCAGCTCGCGGTCGCTGAGGCTGCGCGGCGTTCCGTCGGGCAGTGCGACGTGGCACTCCTGGAAGATCCGCGCCGTGCAGCGGCGGCAGATTTCGTTGTCGAGCCGCGGGTAGATCGCCTGAATCGCCTCGCCCTTGTGCTTGAATATCTGGTCCTCCCCCACGGTGTCGACCTGGCCGCTGCGGCGCAGCATTTCGCAGAAATCCGGCTGCACCCCCACCAGATACAGGCCGCCGCCGAGCTTGCGGCGGCGGGTGGCTTCCTTCGACAGGAGTTCGGCGCCGGCGAGGTCGATGAAGCCGATCGCCCGCGCGGTGATCAGCAGGTTCTTCTTTTTCGGGTCGGCCTCGTCGACGTTGCGGAAGTGCTGCTGCACGTGTTCGACCGCGCCGAAGAAGATCGAACCCTCGACCCTCAGTATGGCCATCTGCGGACAGGTGGACGCGCCTGTCGTGACCGGCACGAATTTGCGGCGCGGATTGTCGAGTTCGAACGCGAGCGGCACCAGTTCGCGGATCGACGGCTGCGAGGTGCGGTACAGGTAGAACAGCAGCGACACCAGAATGCCGAGGAAGATGCCTTTTTCCAGGTCGATCAGGGTGCCGGCGAAGGTCAGCGCGAGCACGATGCGTTCGCGCTTGTGGCGCTTGAAGATTTCGCCGATGTGGTGGAAGTCGATCAGGCTCCACGCCACGATGAACAGGATCGCCGCCATCGACGGCACCGGCAGGTAGGCGGCGAGCGGCGCCACCAGCAGCACGATCAGCAGCAGAAACACTGCCGACATCGCGGCGGCCAGCGGCGTCTTGGCGCCCGCGGCGTAATTCACGCCGCTGCGGTTGAACGAGCCGCTGGAGGCATAGCCGGAGAAGAAGCTGCCGGCGATGTTGGACAGCCCCTGGCCGACGAATTCCTGGTTGCTGTCGATGCGCTGGTCGGACTTGATCGCCACCGAGCGCGCGATCGCCACCGCCTCGGTCAACGCCAGGATCGCGATGATGGTGGCGGGGAACAGGGTCTGCTTGATCGCGGTGAGCGAGAAGTCGGGCAGCGACAGCGGCGGGAACGAGGCCGCCAGCGCGCCGACGGTTTTGATGCCGGTTGTCTCGGCGCCGTATTCGGCGTTGAGGATGGCCGCCACCACGCTGCCCGCCACCATGGCGACGATCATGTAGGGCAGCTTCTGCAGGTAGCGCTTGGCGAGGATGCCCGACGCCAGCGTGACCGCGCCTACCGCCATCACCCAGGGCTGGATGTCGGCGAGGTGGCTGCCGAAATGGATCAGCACTTCGTGGAAGTGGGCGCCGCGCGGCACGTCGAGACCGAAGAAATTCTTGATCTGGCTGGCGGCGATGAGGATGGCCGCGCCTGCGGTGAAGCCGATGATGACGGTATGCGAGATGAAGTTGACCAGCGCGCCGAGGCGGGCCAGGCCCATTGCCAGCTGGATCAGGCCGGCCAGGAAGGTGAGCGTGAGCACCAGGCCGATGAATTGCGGACTGCCGGGTTCGGCCAGCGGGCTGATCGAGGCGAACACCACGATCGAGATCGCCGTCGTCGGCCCCGACACCAGGTGCCAGCTCGATCCCCACAATGCGCCGACGATGGCGGGCAGCATCGCCGCATACAGGCCATATTCGGGGGGCAGCCCGGCGATGGTGGCGAACGCCACCGCCTGCGGCAGCACAATGAGTGCGCCGGTGAATGCCGCGACGGTATCGGCCTTGAAGGTCTGCGGGGTGACGTTGGGCCACCAGCGCAGGAAGGGCAGCAGGCGGTAAAGCCAGAGCGGACAGGCTTTGAGATCGATCACGCAGACTCCAGAAGCATATTGGCGGATAAGACTATAACTATTTGTAGCAAAGGAGTTTTTGCATGGCTTCCTGTTGCGGGCAACCTATAATCAGTCGCAAATCCCGTGTCGGACAGGGGCGCAACGACAACTCAACCAGAGAGAGCGAGGGGAAGATGAAATTCACCACGATGACGTTGTGTGCATCCGCGCTGCTGCTGTTGGCCGTGCCGGCCCAGGCAGCGGGCGACCCCCGGGCCGGACAGCTTAAAACCTCGATGTGCGCCGGTTGTCATGGCATTGCCGGCTGGCGTACCGCCTATCCCAGCGTATACAGCGTTCCCAAGCTCGGCGGGCAGCACGCCGATTATATCGTGGCGGCACTCAAAGCCTATAAAAGCGGCGAACGCAGCCACCCCAGCATGACGGCCATCGCGGGCAGCCTGTCCGAGCGGGACATGGACGATCTCGCGGCGTATTACGCGTCGTCGTACAGCGGCGCTGCCAACTGAGGAGGCCCCATGAAAAAGACATGCTTCATCCTCGCCGTGATTGCACTGGGCGCTTCCCCGGCGGCGCATGCCAAGGGCAACTACGAGGCCGGCAAGGCCAAGTCGGCCAGCTGCGCTGCCTGCCACGGTGCGGACGGGGTCAGTACCGTGGCATCCTTTCCCAAACTGGCGGGCCAGCACCGCGATTATCTCTACCAGGCGCTCAAGGATTACCGCTCCGGCAAGCGCAAGAATCCCATCATGGCCGGCCAGGCGAAAAACCTCTCCGATACCGACATGCTCGATCTGGCGATGTATTTCTCCAAACAGCAGGGACTGACCCTGAAGTATTGATTCAGGGGCGGAAAGATGGCGGGCGCGGCCGATCCGGCCGGCGCAGCGCTTCATAAACCCGCCAGGGTCTTGATGTGCACCGCCGCGCTGCGCCCCAGGGAACTGAGGTCGTAGCCGCCTTCCAGCACCGAGACGATGCGTCCTTCGGCGTGGCGCGCAGCCACGCCCATCGCCTGCTCGGTGATCCAGACATAATCCGCTTCCACCAGGCCGAACTGTGCCATGTCGTCCTCGCGGTGGGCGTCGAAGCCGGCGGAGAAAAACAGCAGCTGCGGCCGGAAGGCTTCCAGGCGCGGCATGATTTGCGTGCTGAAGGCTTCGCGGTAGGCGGGGCCGGCGGTGCCGGCGGGCAGCGGCACATTGACGATGTGTCCGCTGGCGCTGTCGGTGCCGCAGAACGGGTAGAAGGGATGCTGGAAGGTGGAGCACAGCATCGCGCGCGGATCGTTCCTGAAGATGTCCTCGGTGCCGTTGCCGTGATGGACGTCGAAATCGACGATGGCGACCCGTTCCAGGGCGTGTGCTGCCAGGGCATGCGCGGCTGCCACGGCGACGTTGTTGAAGATGCAAAACCCCATGGCCTGGCTGCGGGTGGCGTGGTGTCCGGGCGGACGGCAGGCGACGAAGGCGTTGGCCACTTCGGCGCGCATCACCAGGTCGACCGCCATCACCGCGCCGCCGGCCGCATGGTAGGCGGCGTCCAGGCTGTGCGGGTTCATGCCGGTGTCGGGATCGAGCGCGTGGAAGCCTTCGTAGGGCGAGGCGGCCTCGATGGAATCGATATAGGCGGCGTCATGCACCCTGAGCAGCTGGCTGCGGTGCACCAGCGGGGCTTCGCGGTGGAGCAGGTAATCGAACAGGTGGGCGGCATGCAGCCGGTCATCGATGGCGCGCAGGCGCAGCGGGCTTTCCGGGTGCCAGCTGCCCATGTCGTGCTTGAGGCATTCAGGGTGGGTGATGTAGGCGGTGTGCATGACGCGGCCCAGGGGCAGAAGGGCTCAACTATACGCCCGGCGGGATGGCGCTGTAACAGGGGATGGCCTAGGATAGGGCGTCCCCGGTCCGATCGGCGCGCCGCCGCACGCAGTCCTCAACCAAGCCATGCCCCAACACTATCTGCATCCCCTGTTCAACGCCCGCTCGGTTGCGGTCTTCGGTGCCAGCGAACGCGAGGATTCGGTCGCCGGAACCCTGTTCCGGAACCTGCGCAAATCCGGCTACAGCGGCGCGGTCTATGCGGTCAATCCGAAGCACGCCACGGTGTTCGGCGAACGCTGCTATGCCAGCGCCGGCGAATTGCCGGCGGTGCCCGAGCTGGCGCTGATCGCCACCCCCGCGCCGACCGTCGCGCCGATCATGGCGCAATGCGGACAGCGCGGCATCCGCCATGCCGTCGTGCTGTCAGCCGGTTTCCGCGAGGTGGGGGAACAGGGCGCGGCGCTGGAAGCGGCCGTGATCAGCGCGGCGAAGCAATACGGCATCCGCTTCATCGGCCCCAACTGCCTGGGCATCCAGCGGCCGGCCATCGGGCTGAATGCCACCTTCAGCCAGGGCGCCACCCTGACCGGCGATCTCGCGCTGGTGTCGCAGTCCGGCGCGATCTGCACCGCGATGATGGACTGGGCGGAAACCAACGGCATCGGCTTTTCCAGCGTGATCTCCACCGGCGCGTCGGCCGACCTGGATTTCGGCGAAATCCTCGACTACCTCGCCTACGACACCCAGACCCGCGGCATCCTGCTCTACATCGAAGGCATCCGCGACGCGCGCCGTTTCATGAGCGCGCTGCGGGCGACGGCCCGCGTCAAGCCCGTCGTCATGGTCAAGGTGGGGCGCCACGCGACGGGGGCCAAGGCGGCGCAGTCGCACACCGGCGCGCTGGTGGGATCGGACGCGGTGTTCGACGCCCTGGTGCGGCGCGCCGGGGTGGTGCGGGTCAACACCATCCTGCAGCTGTTCGCCTCGGCGCGCGCGCTGTCCACCCACATCCGGCCCAGCGGCAACCGCCTCGCCATCGTCACCAACGGCGGCGGCCCCGGCGTCATGGCGACCGATCTCGCGGTGGACCTGGGGGTGCGCATGGCGGAGCTGTCGCCGGCGACGCTCGATGCGCTCGACGCCGTGCTGCCGGCCAACTGGTCGCACGGCAATCCGCTCGACATCATCGGCGACGCCGCCGCCGGGCGTTACCGCGCGGCGGTGGACGCCTGCCTCGCCGACGACAACGTCGACGGCGTGCTGGTGATGCTGACGCCGCAGGCGATGACCCGGCCGACCGAGGTGGCCGAGGCGGTGGTGGCGGTGGCGAAGACCTCGCACAAGCCGGTGCTGACCTGCTGGATGGGCGAGGCGCAGGTGCATGCGGGACGGCGCCTGTTCAAGCAGGCCGGCATTCCGTACTTCACCACGCCGGAACCGGCGGTCGAGGTGTTCTCCTTCCTCTCCGCCTTCTACGAGAACCAGCGCCAGCTGATGCAGACGCCGGGACCGTTGTCGCAGCAGACCGAACCGGATGCGGAAGGCGCCCGCCTGATCGTCGAAAGCGCGCTGGCGCAAGGCCGGCATCTGCTCAACGAAGTGGAGTCGAAGGCGCTGCTGGCGGCTTTCCGCATCCCGATCGCACCGACGCTGATCGCGCGCAGTCCCATGGAGGCCATGCTGATGGCGCAGCAGATCGGCTTCCCGGTGGTGATGAAAATCAATTCGCCGGACATCACCCACAAGTCCGACGTCAACGGCGTGCGGCTGGGCTTGTCCAGCGGCCAGGCGGTGCGTTCCGCCTTCGGCGAGATGCTGGCCGATGTGAAGCGTCTGCGCCCCGACGCTACCCTGGACGGCATCGTCATCGAGCCCATGGTGATGCGCCCGCACGCCCGCGAAGTGTTGCTCGGCATGACCTCGGACCCGGTGCTGGGGCCGGTGATCGTGTTCGGCGCCGGCGGCGTCGACGTCGAAGCCCTGCAGGATCGCGCGGTGACGCTGCCGCCGCTGAACCGTTATCTGGCGCACGACCTGATCCGGCGCACCCGCGTCGCCACCCTGCTGGGCGCGTTCCGCAACCGTCCGCCGGTCGACATGGACGCGCTGGAGAACGTGCTGTTGCGGCTGTCGGAAATGGTCTGCGAATTGCCCTGGCTGGCCGAGCTGGACATCAATCCGCTGCTGGTGGACGAACGCGGCGCGCTGGCGCTGGATGCCCGCATCGTCATCGCACCTCGCGTGCCGACGGCCGACCGCTACGGCCACATGGCGATCCACCCTTACCCGGCGCATCTGCTGACGCATTGGCAGTTGCCCAGCGGCAACGACGTCGTGATTCGCCCGATTCGCCCGGAAGATGCCGAGCTGACGCAGAGCTTCGTGCGCAGCCTGTCCGAGGAAACCAAGTATTTCCGCTTCATGGACGCGGTAAGCGAGCTGTCCCCCGCCATGCTGGCGCGCCTCACCCAGATCGACTACACGCGGGAGATGGCGCTGCTGGCGCTGGCGGAAATCGACGGCAGGGAGGTGGAACTGGGGGTGGCGCGCTATGCCATCAATCCGGACGGCGAGTCCTGCGAATTCGCCCTGGTGGTCGACGACGCGTGGCAGAAGCAGGGGATCGGCCACAAGCTCATGGATGTGCTGATGGACGTGGCGCGCGGCATGGGCCTGAAGATGATGGAGGGCGAGGTGCTGAAAACCAACCGCCCGATGCTGAAACTGGCGGCAGGCCTGGGCTTCCATAGCGAGCCGCACCCGGAGGACGATACGGTGCAAAGGGTTTCGCGCGCACTGTAAGCGGCGAGCCGGGCGCGGTTTGCAGCCGGGTCACCGGTTCGTGGCCGCTGTCCCCGCGCCGCGGCCTGCTTGCCGCGTCAACGGGACGCGGGATGCTGGCGGGTGCAGGTCCGGTTGCGCCCGGCCTTCTTGGCCGCATAGAGCGCCTGGTCGGCGGTGCTGACCAAGGAATCGATATCCGCGGTGCCGGCTTCCCGGGCAGCCACGCCGATGCTGGCGGTGATGGTTTTTTCCGTCTGTCCGATGGTGATTCTTTTCGCTTCCAGGGTGGCGCGCAAGCGCTCGGCCGACTGCAGCGCGGCCTTGAGGTCGGTGTCGGGGCAAATGACCAGGAATTCCTCGCCGCCGATGCGGCAGACGCTGTCCCCCCGGCGTGCCGACATGCGCAGGGTGTCGGCCGCCTCGCGCAGGACGGCGTCGCCCGCGGCGTGGCCATAGGTGTCGTTGATGTGCTTGAAGTGGTCGATATCGATCACCATCACGGCAAGCGGTGCACCGGAGCGCGAAGCGGCGCTCCACGCCTGTTCGAGCTGATCCATCGCCGAACGGCGGTTGGGCAGCCCGGTCAGCAGGTCGGTCAGCGCGGCATTCGCCAGCCGCCGGTTGGCCACGGCCAGCTCGGCGGCGATCTGGCGCAGTTGCGCGCGGTCCTTTTCCCAGGCGTTTTGCAATCGCACCAGGCGCTGCGCGGCGTTGAGCCGCGTGCGCAGCCCCTTGGCGCTGATGGTGCTGGGCACATAGCCATCCGCGTCGACTTCGTAGGCGCGCGCCAGCTGCGCTTCGCCGTGATCGTCGGCCATCAGCAGAATATGCATGCGGCGGCCGTCTTCGGTCGCGCGCAAGGCCTGGCACAATTCCGGGCCGTCGAGTTGCGGCAGGTTGTAGTGCGCGATGATGACATGCGGGAGCACTTCCATCGCCAGCGCCAGGGCCGTGTTGCCGTTGTCCGCCGGGTAGACGATGTGGCCGCTGTCTTCGACCAGCAGCGCCATGGTTTTGCGGCGGCTGAAGGCATTGCCGTCTGCCACCACGATGCGCAGCGGCGCCCCGTCTTCCGTCGTCTCCGCGTGACCGTGGCTGATTTCGGCAAAGGGCGGAAGTATCGTCGTCGGAATCTTCAGCAGGGCGCCCCAGTCATGCCAGCTGGCGATCACGTCGTCGATGAAGCTCCCGGCAGCGGTCTGCGGGATGTCGAGTTCGGCCGCCAGCGCCATCCATTCCCGCGCCAGTTTCGGGCGCTCGGCGGCATTCGCCAGTCCAAGATTGGCGAGCAGATGCGACAGCCGCAGCATCTGCGTCAGGCTGCTGGTCCGCGAGTCGTGGGGAAAACAGGGGCGATCCGGGTTCTCGTAATGGGCGAGCGGCTCGGTGAAGACCCGGGGGATGCCCCAGTCGGTCAGCATCACGATGCCCAGTTCGCTATGGTCGGTTTCCAGGCGGGCGCGTTCCTGGGCAATGATTGGCTGCGCGGGATCGGCATGATGCGCCGTCAGGACCGCGTTGTAGTCGTCGGGGTAGGCGGTTGCCAGCGCCAGTTGCCCCACCTGGGCCAGCAAGCCGCAGACGAACAGTTCGTCGGCTGCGGCTACCGGCATCCGCGTGCCCAGCGCCTGCATGGTCAGGCCCATCAGCAGCGAGTGCGCCCAGTATCCCTGGTAGTCGAAGGCTTCGCATGCGCCGGCGCGATACTGGTCCAGCAGCGAAAACCCCAGTGCAAGCTGGCGTACCGTCGCCATGCCCTGGCGCACCACGGCTTCCTGTACCGATACCACCGGGCGCGCGCCGTGCGAAGCGGCGTTCGCCAGCTTGATCAGCCGTCCGGACAGCGCGGGGTCGGTCTGCACCACCCGGGCAATTTCGCTCAGGGTCGCGTTCTCGCGCCGGGATAACTCAAGCACGGCCAGCGCAACCCCGCGTGGACTGGGCAGCTGGCCGCTGATTTTGAGCTGTTCAACCTGTGTCATCAATCAACCTGTTTTCGGTAAAGCGTATGAATGCCGTTGCGGATCGGCAAATCCCGGCCTGAATGCACTGCGGCTGCCACCCGTGTGGCGGCATCTTCAGGCTGAATGGGTGCCGGACTATCGATGGCCGTGTCGGGGTGGCCAGCATGCAGCGAGGCTTTCCGGGGCGCCGCTGTCATATTTTCAGCAGTGTTATCGACAGGATTTCGACAAAATGAAGCCCGCTGTGCGAAATCCGGGCGCTGGCGGGCGGCCGTCAGGCGACGCCGAGCTTTTGATCCAGGCAGCGCAAATACGCCGCCGAATCGAATGCCGTCTGGTAGCGCTGTACCTGCCAGATCATTTCCGCGAGGCAATCCATAACGTCGTGCTGGGCGGCCATGGCGTCGCCATGCCGGCTGAGCAGGCGCTGGTAGCGGTCGCGGATCCCCGGCGGCTGGTCGACCGAGAGCTGCTCGGCGATCGCCAGGTGCATGGATAGATGCAGAAAGGGGTTGGTTTCGCCGGACTCGGGCAGGTAGTCGCGCTCTTTATGGCGCTCGGGCCGATCGAGCATGGCGTGGTATTCGGGGTGCGCCAGCACGGCGTCGAGCGCCGGCTGCTCTGCGCCTGCCAGCGGCTGCCCGGCGCGGTATTTCGCCCACACGTCGAAGAAGAACTGGCGCACCTGGTCGCGGCTGGGATTAAACAAGCTTGTCCTTGTACTCGCACAGATCCGCAATGAGACATGCGGGGCATTTCGGCTTTCTGGCCTGGCACACGTAGCGGCCGTGCAGGATCAGCCAGTGGTGGGCGTCGATGCGGAATTCGGCGGGGATGGTCTTGAGCAGCTTTTTTTCCACCTCCAGCACGGTCTTGCCGGGAGCCAGGCCGGTGCGGTTGGCGACGCGGAAGATGTGGGTGTCGACCGCCATGGTCGGCTGGCCGAAAGCGGTGTTCAGAATCACGTTGGCGGTTTTGCGCCCCACGCCGGGCAGCGCTTCGAGCGCGGCGCGGTCGGCGGGAACCCGGCTGCCGTGCAGCTCGACCAGCATCCGGCAGGCGGCAATGAGATGCCGGGCCTTGCTCTTGTAGAGGCCGATGGTCCTGATGTAGTCCGCCAGGCCCGCCTCGCCCAGCGCGTAGATGGCTGCGGGGGTGTTGGCCACCGGAAACAGCCTGCGCGTCGCCAGGTTCACCCCTTTGTCGGTGGCCTGCGCCGAGAGCACCACCGCCACCAGCAGTTCGAATGGCGTAGCGTATTCAAGCTCGGTGGCGGGATGGGGATTGGCTGCGCGCAGGCGGCTGAAGATTTCGCGGCGTTTGGCTGGATTCATGGCGGGCTTGGCATGCGGCGCGTCACTGCGTATCGAGCGACTTTTTCAATGCCTGTTTTTCGGCTTGCCGCTTGGCGCCGGCCGGTTTTTCATGTGCGCCGGCACGGCGCTGGATCGCCAGCGCGACATAGGGATTGCGCGGCTTGGGAACGCGCTTTTTCAGCGGCGGTTTCATGCCGCAAGCGGCACGGCCGCGCGGGCGCGCCGTTCGGCGCGCGCCTTGTTCCAGTTGTTCGCGGCGATCAGCAGCCCCAGCGCGATGAAGGCGCCGGGCGGCAGGATCGCCAGCAGAAAGCCCTGGTAACCGGGCAGCAGGTGCAGCACGAATTCTTTGGCCTCCTCGCCGAACACCAGGTCGATACCGGACAGCAGCGTTCCCTGCCCGGCGAGTTCGCGGATCGCGCCCAGCACCACCAGCACCAGCGTCAGGCCCAGACCCATCGCAATCGCGTCGATCACGCTGTGCAGCGGGTGATTCTTGGCGGCAAACGCGTCGGCGCGCGCCAGCACGATGCAGTTGGTGGTGATCAGCGGAATGAAGATCCCCAGCACCAGGTACAACGGATGCACGAAGGCATTCATCGCCAGATCGATCACCGTGACCAGCGCGGCGATGATGAGCACGAACACGGGAATGCGGATTTCGTTCGGCACGAAATGGCGCACGCCCGACACCGCCCCGCTGGAGGCGGCCATCACCAGCACGGTCGCCAGCCCCAGCGACAGCGCGTTGATGACGTTGTTGCTGATCGCCAGCAGCGGGCACAGGCCGAGCAGCTGCACCAGCCCGGTGTTTTGCTTGATGAGGCCGTTGTGAAACAGGCTGCGGAATTCTGTTGCGGTGATCATGGCTGGGCTCCTGGCTCGGGCGTGGCCACCAGTGCGGCGCGGTGGCGCGCAAAATAGTCTAGCGCGCCTTTGACCGCCTTGACCACGGCGCGCGGGGTGATGGTGGCGCCGGCGCGGGCATCGAAGACGCCGCCGTCCTTCGCCACTTTCCAGTGCCTGGGCGGCGGGGCGGTCAGCGATTTGCCGGCAAACTGGTCGATCCAAGCGCTTTTGGCGCGGTCGATGTAATCGCCCAGTCCCGGTGTTTCGCGGTGCGCGGTGACGCGCACGCCGGTCACGTTGCCGTCGATGTCGATGCCGACCAGCAGGGCGATGTCGCCGCTGTAGCCGTCCGGTGCGACGGCTTCCAGCACCACGCCGCTGACTGCGCCGCCACGACGGGCGATCCAGATCGCCGAAGGCTTGCGGGTGCCGAGCAGCACGTCCGCCGGCGCGCTTTGCTGGCTCGCCAGCAGATCGTTGTCGTACTGGGCGGCGGGCAATACCTGGCTGATGAGCGCGAGTTTCTCCGCCTGCTGGCTGCGGGCGATGGTCGGCTCGGTGCGGTCATGGGTGAACGCCAGTATCGCGGTGCCGATCAGCGAAAACACGAACAGGATGAGGCCGGTGCGCAGTGCGTTACGCAGGGCCGCCCGGATTTGCGGCGTCATGCGGGTGGCGCCTTGGTGTTTTTCGCACCGCCATAAATGCGCGGCTGGGTGTATTGATCGATCAGCGGCACGCACAGGTTCATCAGCAGGATGGCAAACGCGACGCCGTCGGGATAGCCGCCCCAGGTGCGGATGACGATGGTGAGAAAACCCGCGCCGAAGCCGAAGATCAGCTTGCCGCGCGGCGTCGTGGCGCCGGATACCGGGTCGGTGGCGATGAAGAAGGCGCCGAGCATCACCGACGGCGCGAACAGATGGAACCACGGTGCGCCGAAGCGGCCGGGGTCGAAGAAGTGCAGGAAGCCGGCGGTGAGCCAGATGCCGGCGAGGAAGGCCAGCGGCACCTGCCAGCCGATGATGCGCAAGGCCCACAGCAGGAGGCCGCCGAGCAGGAACGCCGCCGCCAGCCACTCGAAACCGATGCCGCCGTAGTGGCCGAAAATCGGCTGCGTCATGATTTCGTCGACGGTGTGCTGCTGCAGCAGGCCGGTGCGCAGCGAGTCCAGCGGCGTCGCCATGGTGACGGCGTCGAGCGTGGCCTTCGGCACCTCGCCGCCGAAGATCACGCTTGCGCTCTGCGCCAGGGTAAGCGGCGTCGCGGTCAGTTCGAGCGGACCCGCCCACTGCGTCATCTGCACCGGGAACGACACGATCAGCACCGCGTAGCCGACCATCGCCGGATTGAAGATGTTCTGCCCGAGGCCGCCGTACAGGTGCTTGGCGACCACGATGGCGAACAGCGTGCCGGTGACGATCAGCCACCACGGCGCCAGCGAAGGCAGCGAGAGCGCCAGCAGCCAGGCGGTGACGATCGCCGACAGGTCGGTGAGGAAAGGCTTGGCCGGATAGCCGCGCGCTTTCAGCATCGCCGCCTCGGCAGCCAGCGCGGTGACGGTGGCGAGCGCCAGGGTGACGAGGATGCCCGGCCCGAACGCCCAGACGTACACCGCAATGCCGGGCAGCAACGCGGCCAGCACCCAGGCCATGACCTGGGTGACGCTGCTGCGATCGATAATGAAAGGGGAGGGCATGATGCGTTTTCTTCCGTGACGCCTTAGGGTTTCTCGTCGGGTTCCAGCGGCTGGCGCGCCAGCTCGCGGATTTTAGCCCTGCGCGCCTCGATTTCCTCGATTTCGCGCTGGGTGCCGGGCGACAGGTGATCGGTGTTCTTCGGCGCCGCCCCGGCTTTTTTTGCCTGCGCGCGGGCGAGCGCGGCGGCGATCAGCGCTTTCTTGGCATCGGCTTCGCTGGGAGCGGCGGCGCCGGCGGCGGGCGCGGCGGCAAGTTCGGCGCGCTGCGTTTGATCCAGCGCAGCTTGCGCTCGCGCGGCCTGGGCCTTGGCGGCAAGCTTCTCGGCTTTTTCCTTTTTCTCGCGCTCCTGCCGGAACTGGCGGAACTCGTGGCGTTCGCGTGCGAGGTCGGCGGCACGCTTGTCCTTTTCGCGGGTCCAGATTTCGCTCTTGGCGTAGCGGTAAAAGTCGACCAGCGGAATGTGGCTGGGGCAGACGTAGCTGCAGCAGCCGCACTCGATGCAGTCGAACAGATGGTATTCCTGCGCGCGGCCGAAGTCGCCCGCCTTGGCGAAGCGGAACAGTTCCTGCGGCTGCAGTTCCGCCGGGCAGGCGTCGGCGCAGCGGGTGCAGCGGATGCACGGCAAAGCCTTGGGCAGCGGCGGGAACAGCTCGGCCGACTGCACCAGGATGCAGTTGGTCGCCTTGACCACCGGCACATCGAGATTGGGCATCGGCATGCCCATCATCGGCCCGCCCATCAGCACGCCGGTGGTGCCGTCGCGCTCACCCGCCAGGGCGATCAGCACATGCATTGGCGTGCCGATCAGCACCTCGAAGTTCTGCGGCCGCAGCACGTGGCCGGTGACGGTGACCAGCCGCGAGATCAGCGGTTCGCCATGGTGCACCGCGCGTGCCAGCGCATAGGCGGTGCCGACGTTGAACACCTGGATGCCGATGTCGGTGGACAGCTTGCCGGACGGGACCTCCCTGCCGGTGAGCACCTGGATCATCTGCTTGGCGCCGCCGCCGGGGTAGCGCGCCGGCACGACCACGATTTCCACCGCAAAATCCATCCGGGCCGCGGCGGCCTGCATCGCGGCGACGGCTTCCGGCTTGTTGTCCTCGATGCCGACGAGGATTTCCGTGCTGCCCAGCAGGTGGCGCATGATCGCCACGCCCTGCAGGATCTCGTCGGCACGGCTGCGCATCAGCACATCGTCGCAGGTGATCCACGGCTCGCATTCGCCGCCGTTGATGATGAGGGTGGGGCAGTGCTGCGTCGCGCCGGGGTCGAGCTTGACCGCGCTGGGGAACACCGCGCCGCCGAGGCCGGCCAGCCCCAGGTCGCGCAGCCGTATGCGCAGGTCGGCCGGCGCCAGCGCCCGGTAATCGAGCGGACCATGTTCCATCCACTCGTCGCGGCCGTCGGTTTCGATGCTGATGCACAGGTCGGGCAGGCCGGAGACATGCGGTACCGGCTGCAGGTCGACGGCGGTGACGATGCCCGAGCTGGAGGCATGCACCGCCGCCGAGATGGTGCCGTCGGCTTCCCCGATCATCTGGCCCTTCAGCACCCGGTCGCCCACGCTGACCAGCGGTTTGGCCGGGCTGCCGATGTGCTGGCGCAGCGGAATGACCAGTTTCTTCGGCAGCGGCGCGGCGCGGACCGGCCGTGCGTTCGACTCCGCCTTGTGCTCGGGCGGATGCACGCCGCCCTTGAATTTGAAGAGTTCGCGGCTCATGCGCTGCGGTCTCCGGAAACCTGCTTCAGCATCACCACCGGATGCTTCCACTTCCAGTGCGGCAGATCTTCGGCGATCGGCACCATGGTGATGCAGTCGACCGGGCACGGCGGCAGGCACAGTTCGCAGCCGGTGCACTCGGCCGCAATGATGGTGTGCATCTGCTTGGCGGCGCCGGAAATGGCGTCGACCGGACAGGCCTGGATGCACAGGGTGCAGCCGATGCAGGTCTGTTCGTCGATGAAGGCCACCGACTTGGGCTTGGGTGCGCCATGGGTTTCGTCGAGCGGCTTGGGTTCCACGCCGAGCAGGTCGGCCAGTTTCTTCACCCCCTCCTCGCCGCCCGGCGGGCACAGGTTGATATCCGCCTCGCCCTTGGCGATCGCCTCGGCATAGGGCCGGCAGCCGAGAAATCCGCACTGCCCGCACTGCGTCTGCGGCAGGATGGCGTCGATCTTTTCCGCCAGCGGGTTGCCTTCCACCTTGAAGCGGATGGCCGACCAGCCGAGCGCCAGCCCGATCGCCACCGCGATGCCGGCCATCACCAGAATGGCGGCAAGCATTACTTGACCAGCCCGGAGAAGCCCATGAATGCCAGCGACATCAAGCCTGCGGTGATCATTGCAATGCTGGTGCCCTTGAACGGCGAAGGGACGTCACAGGTCTCCATCCGTTCGCGGATGCCGGCAAACAGGACCAGCACCAAGGTGAAGCCGAGCGCTCCGCCGGCGCCGAAAAACAGCGACTCGACGAAGCCGTGCTGCTCCTGCGCGTTGAGCAGCGGAATCCCCAGCACTGCGCAGTTGGTGGTGATGAGCGGCAGGTAGATCCCCAGCACCTGGTACAGCACCGGGCTGGATTTGTGGATGAACATCTCGGTGAACTGCACGATCCCGGCGATCACCACGATGAACGACAGCGTGCGCAGGTAGAACAATTCGGGGCCGAGCAGGTATTCGTTGACGAGATAGCTCGCCCCGGACGCCAGCGTCAGCACGAAGGCCGTCGCCAGCCCCATGCCGATCGCCGCTTCCAGCTTTTTCGATACGCCCATGAACGGGCACAGACCGAGAATCTTGGCCATCACGATGTTGTTCACGAACACCGTGGAAATAATGATGAGGATGTAGGTTTCCAAAGCAGGCAGCCCGACGCGATAGCGCATTATCCGCCTTTAGGCGCGTTGGATTCAAGCTGCTGCGGGCAGGGCTATTGGCCTGTGCCGGCTGCCGCGACCCGTAAAGGGGGCAATCATGGCCGCCTTGTTGATGGATATCGAGGATCGGGCGCCCATTCGTGCGGGGCAGCCTGCAGGTCGTCCGCCGCATGGGGCGTTGCCTGCGCACCGGTTCAGCCGAGCGACTTGCCGCTGGCCCAGAAGTCGTAGCCCTTGATCAAAAACTCGTCCCACGGCAGGTAGTGCGAGCCGTCGCACGAGAAGGTGAGACCGACCATGCCGTTGAAGATGTTGAGCGAACCCCCGCGCAGATAAAACGTCTCGTCCATGAAGCGCAGCGCGCGCAGGCTGTCGAGCACCGTACGGATCTTGTCGCGCGGCACCGCGGCGTCGGCCGGGTAGGGGTGGCAGGGATAAATCAGGCAGGTGTCGGGGTCGGTCAGCGCGTCGATGTCGAGCAGGCGGTAGCGATAGGGGTCGTCGACCAGCCAGATGGTGGCGCGGCTGCTGGAAAAGTGCAGTTTGCCGTGGAACACGCCGCGATCGGTCATCAGTTCCTCCATCACCCCCAGCACCGTGTCGAGGTTGAGGTCCATCTGGCTGTCGCTGCGGGTCTGGTGGAACACCGCGCCGCGGATCGCCGGGTCGCCTTTGATCTGTCGCCAGTAGGTGGGTTCGTCGTACAGCTTGCCGGTGATTGGCAGGTCGCGCAGGTCGAAATCGGCGCCGACGAAGCCAAGCGCGCGGCCGTCGTCGTCGCGCACGATCTGGATCGCGGTCAGCGACGGCCGCTTGGCGCGCAGGCTGATGTAGGCCTGCGTCAGCAGAAAGCCCTGGTTCGGCACCGCTTCGCGCATGTAGGGACGGTCGGAGCGGTCGCGCCCGTAGTCCGTCTCGATCAGGCCTTCGCGGCTGATGTTGTCGGAGAGCTGGATCGCACGGGTATCCAGCGCATACAGGTATTTGCACGCGGGCAGGGTCGTCAGCGCATGGCTCAGCGCGGCGTTGAGCCCGGCTCGGCTCGGCCATGCCCGGCTGCACGCCTGCGCGGCCAGCGCCAGCGGCTCGCGCAGCAGATTGGCGAGGGCGTCGCGCTGGTGGGCGACGCTTTCGGCGAGGGTGCTGGGGGTAGACATGGCGGTTCGGTTAGCGACGGTCGTTTGAATGTTTTCCACCATCAGGCGCGCAGCGAAATCACCGGCCAGCCCTTGCCCTCGGCGTGGGCGCGCAGAGTGGGGTCGGGGTCGACGGCGACGGGATGGCGGACTTTTTCCAGCAGCGGCAGGTCGTTGTGCGAGTCGCTGTAGAACCAGCTGGTAGTGAGGCAGTCGAGGCGGGTGCCCTGGGCTTCGAGGAAGTGTTCGAGGCGGGTGACCTTGCCTTCGCGGAAGCAGGGGGTGCCGGCGACTTCGCCGGTGAAGCGGCCGTCGCGCTGCTCGGGTTCGGTGGCGATCAGGTGCGGGATGCCGAATTCGCGCGCAATCGGCGCGGTGACGAAGCTGTTGGTGGCGGTGATGACGGCGACCAGATCGGCTTCGCCGAGGTGCCGGGCGACCAGGTCGCGTGCGGCCTGGGTAATCATCGGCTTGATGCGCGTCTCCATGTATTCGGCGTGCCAGGCGTCGAGTTGTTCGCGCGTGTGGGTGGCGAGCGGGCGCAGGGCAAACGCGAGGAAGGCATGGATGTCCAGCCGTCCGGCCTTGTAGTCTTCGTAGAACGCGCGGTTCTTGGCTTCGTAGTGGGCGCCGTCGACCACGCCCCTGGCGATGAGGAATTGACCCCATTCGTAGTCGGAGTCGCCGGCGAGCAGGGTGTTGTCGAGGTCGAACAGGACGAGATTCATAGCGGAATACAAATTAAACGATTCAAGTTACAGGAATTCAAGCGCGCGGAGCCTGGCCGCGGTCGCGCCAGAAGTCGCGCAGCTCATAGCAGCTCCAGATCGCCATCGCCACGTAATCGTTGCGGCTGGTCTGGCGCTCTGCTTCCGTCCACTCTTCGGGCGGCGTCATCAGCACATACAGCGGGTCGAGCATTTCGTCGACGAAGGCTTCGTCCTTGCTGTCCGGCGGTAGTTCCCAGTCGGCTTCCCAGTGTTCCACCACCTGCAGGAACCCGGCTGCCCACAGGCTGGCATAAGGCGGGACGCCTTCGGCCTTGAGCGCGGCGGCCTCGTTTTTCGGCAGGTCGGCCAGCAGGCCTTCCCAGTCCATGATGAGCGGGGACAGCGCGCGCGGGTCGGCCAGGTTGTCGATCGGGACGGCGAGCGCGCGCGCGATCTCGTTCCAGCGGCGGCCGAGCAGCGCTTCGAAGCGGCCGTATTCCGCGGCATCGGCGAACAGCGTTGCGGGAGCGTCATGCTCGAACAGCACCGGCAGATAGCTTTCCGCTGCGATCGGGCGCGGCGCGCATTGCAGGGCCGTGACGAAGCCGTCGACGCCTTCGAGCGACAGCGGCGCGTCGGTGCGCGCGGCGGCATCGTCGATCAGGTCGGCCAGTTCGGCGATATCGTCGTCGTTGAGCGGCGCATTCTGGTTTCTGGTGGACATGGCAGGGGCTCGATGCGAAGGGCGCGGCAGCGCACGGGGCTTCGCGTAAAATTGATGGATGAATTTTACCGCGCTTGTGCTGCCGCAATCATTACATCTGTTCGGCTGGCTGGGGCTGGCCTTTCTGGGCTGGCGCTGGCTGGTGTCGGGCGACTGGCGCAGGCTTGCGCAGCCGGCGCGTCTGAACCTGTTTTTGGGCGCCACCGTGGCAGTGCTGGCGCTGTGGCAGATCCGCACCGGGGTGAAGCCGGGGCTGGCGTTCCATCTGTACGGCATTTCGGCCATGACGCTGATGTTCGGCTTCTGGCGCGCGAGCTTCGCCGGGGTGCTGGTTCTGCTCGCCAATGCGGTGTTCGGGCGCGGCAATCCGGTTGCGCTGGGGATCGATGCGCTGTTGCAGGCGGTGCTGCCTGCGGCGGTGAGCTGGGGCGTGTTCCGCCTGCTGGAACGCCACCTGCCGAATCATTTTTTCATTTATGTGCTGGGCAACGGCTTTTTCGGCGCGGCGCTGGCGGTGGCGGCCGTCGGGCTGGCCACCACGGCGCTGATGGCGCTGGCCGGCGCCTATCCGCTCGACTACCTGCTGACGCAGTACACGCCGTATGCCGCGCTGCTGCTCGCCTGGGCCGAGGCATTTTCCACCGGCATGGCGATTACCGTGATGGCGGTATACCGGCCGGCCTGGCTGGAAACCTTCGATGACGCACGGTATATCCAGAACAAATGAACATTTTTTGTCCGCGCACTGCGTGGACGGTTTTTGAATTTTGAGCCCCACCTTGCACATCACCTATCCCGACCTGCCGGTCAGCGCGCGCCGCGACGACATCCTTGCCGCGCTCAAGGCCAACCGCGTGCTGATCCTGTGCGGCGAGACCGGCTCCGGCAAGACCACGCAGATCCCCAAGATGTGCCTCGAAGCGCGGCTGGCATCGGCTCCGGCGCACCCCGACAGGCTGATCGGCTGCACCCAGCCGCGCCGCATCGCCGCGCGTTCGGTGGCGGCGCGCATCGCGCAGGAACTCGGCGGCGAACTCGGCGGCCTGGTCGGCTACAAGGTGCGCTTCACCGACAAGGTGCGCCACGACACCGCGATCAAGGTGATGACCGACGGCATCCTGCTGGCCGAAAGCCAGGGCGATCCGCTCTTGAGCCGCTACGACACCCTCATCATCGACGAGGCGCACGAGCGCAGCCTCAACATCGATTTCCTGCTCGGCTACCTGAAGACGCTGGTGGAGAAGCGCAACGACCTGCGCGTGGTCATCACCTCGGCGACCATCGATGCCGAGCGTTTCTCCAGGCACTTCGACGATGCGCCGGTGATCGAGGTGTCGGGGCGCACCTACCCGGTGGAAATCCGCTGGCGGCCGATCGAGCGCAGCGAACGCGAGGAGCGGGCCAGCCCTGCCAAAGCCGAAAAGAAGGACAAGGGCGCGCCCGACCTGATCGCCGCCATCCTCGACGCCACCGACGAACTGGCGCGCGTGGGCCCCGGCGACATCCTGGTTTTCCTGCCCGGCGAGCGCGAAATCCGCGACACCGCCGAGGCGCTCAGAAAGCACCATCCGCCCGGCACCGAAATCCTGCCGCTGTTTTCCCGCCTCTCGGTGGCCGAGCAGGACGCGATCTTCAGGCCCACCAGCGCGCTGCGCCGCATCGTGCTCGCCACCAACGTGGCCGAGACCTCGCTCACCGTGCCGGGCATCCGCTACGTGATCGACCCCGGCAGCGCGCGGGTGAAGCGCTATTCGGCGAGGAACAAGGTCGAGCAGTTGTTGATCGAGAAGGTCTCGCAGGCCTCGGCCAACCAGCGCGCCGGGCGCTGCGGACGCGTCGCCGACGGCGTCTGCATCCGCCTCTACGACGAGGCCGATTTCGCCAACCGCCCGCGCTTCACCGATCCGGAACTGCTGCGCTCGTCGCTCGCCGGCGTGATCCTGCGCATGAAGTCGCTTGGCCTCGGCGATGTGGTCGGCTTTCCCTTCATCGACCCGCCCAGTTCGCGGCTCGTCACCGACGGCTATCAGCTCCTGGCCGAACTGCACGCGCTCGACGAGCAGGGGGCCTTGACCAAGATTGGCAGCAAGCTCGCCAGGCTGCCGCTCGATCCGCGCATCGCCCGCATGCTGCTGGCGGCCGAGCAGCAGCGCTGCGTCAACGAGGTGCTGATCATCGCCAGTGCGCTTTCGGTGCAGGATCCGCGCGACCGCCCGATGGAGCGCGCGCAGGCGGCCGACGAGAAGCACAAATTATTTGCGGATGAGCGTTCCGATTTCATGGGCTGGCTGAAATTGTGGCGCTGGTATGCGGAGCAGGTGCAGCACAAGAAGACCAACCGCCAGCTGCAGACGCTGCTGCAGGATCATTTCCTGTCGCCGCGGCGGATGCGCGAGTGGCGCGACATCCACGGGCAGCTGCATGCGCAGGTCGCCGAACTCGGGCTGCGCGAGAACGACAAGGACGCCGGCTACGATGCCATCCACCAGGCATTGCTGACCGGCCTGCTCGGCAACATCGGTTTCAAATCGGACGACGCCAAGGCGCGCGCCAAGCCCGGCGAGGGCAACTACCAGGGCGCGCGCGGCATCAAGCTGGCTATCCACCCCGGCTCGGCGCTGGCGAAGAAGGGCCCCAAATGGATCATGGCGGCCGAACTCACGGATACCGGCCGGCTGCTCGCGCGCACCGTCGCCGAGGTGCGTCCCGAGTGGATCGAGGCTGCGGGCCGGCATCTGCTGACGCGCATGTACATCGAGCCGCACTGGGAAAAGGACGGGGCGCGCGTGGTGGCGTTCGAGCGGGTGAGCCTGTACGGCATCACCCTGGTGGCGCGGCGCAAGATCCACTATGGCCCTGTCGATCCCGCGCTGTCGCGCGAGCTGTTCATCCGCGGCGCGCTGGTGGCCGGCGAATACGACACGCGTGCGCCATGGTTCGCGCACAACCGTGCGCTCATCAAGGAAATCGAGGACCTCGAACACAAGGCGAGGAAGTCCGGCGTGTGGCTGGACGAAGAGCGCATCTTCCGCGTGTTCGATGCGCGCATTCCGGCCGGCCTCCACAACGGCGCCGCGTTCGAGAGCTGGCGTGCCGAAGCCGAGGCCGCCGATCCGAAAATCCTGTTCCTGCGGCGCGAGGGCATTCTCGGCGAGGGACTCGGCGCCGACCACGCGCTGTTTCCCGAGACGATGGCGATCGACGGCGCGGCATGCCAGCTCAAGTACCGCTTCGAACCCGGCCACCCGCTCGACGGCGTGACGCTGCGCCTGCCGCTGTATCTGCTCAACCGGATCGAAGCAGCGCAGGTCGACTGGATGGTGCCCGGCCTGATCCGCGAAAAGCTCACTGCGCTTTTGAAGTTTCTGTCCAAGGACAAGCGCCGTCCGCTGATTCCGCTGCCCGACACGGTGACCGCCTTCCTCTCGGCGACGAAGCCGGGCGAGGCCCTGCTCACCGACGCGCTCGCCGGCTTCATCCGCAGGAAAACCGGCGCCGACGTCCACCCCGACGAGTGGAAGGGCGAGCTGCCGGCGCACCTGAAGATGAATCTCAGCGTGACCGACGACAGCGGGCAGGAGCTCGCCAGCGGCCGCGATCTCGCGAGCCTGCGCCAGCAGCTCGGTGGCGCGGCCCGCATCACCTACGGCGGCGGCGCCGAGGACAGCGAGTTCGAGCGCACCGGCCTCGCCGAATGGAATTTCGGCGACCTGCCCGAGCAGGTGAAATTCAGGCGCAGCGGACGCGAGCTGA
>Ga0209958_1001075_pt1 | contig 26158 bp, 28 predicted proteins | sample ThiBio_inoc_plan_FD_183942 | JGI IMG/M metagenome (GOLD analysis project Ga0209958, IMG submission 183942) | Wastewater bioreactor microbial communities from Cape Town, South Africa - Thiocy_inoc_plan (SPAdes) | ecosystem: Engineered > Bioremediation > Thiocyanate > Unclassified | place: South...
CAGCGGCTCCAGCGCGGCGGGCACGTCGGGGTCGTTCTTGAAGCCGTAGTGGATGGTGACCGCCCAGCAGTCGTGGCCCAGGGGCTCGACCTCCAGCCGCTCGCTCATGCCGATCCAGGGCACCTGATGCGAGCGCACGGTGACGAACAGGTTCTGCTCGTGCAGCACCTTGTTGTGCTTGAGGTTGTGCAAGAGCGCGTTGGGCACGATGCCCGGGTCGGCGGTAAGGAACACCGCCACGCCGGGCACGCGCAGCGGCGGCTCGACGAACACCGCGTCGAGAAAGCCATTGAGCTCCAGTGCCTCGGCCTGCTGGGCCTTGGACATGAGGCGGCGTCCCTGCTTCCAGGTCATCATCAACGTGAACACTGCGCCGCCGATGACCAGCGGGAACCATCCGCCATGGAACAGCTTGAGCATGTTCGAGCTGAAGAAGGCCAGGTCGATGACGAAGAACAGGCCCGTGGCGCCCACGCACAGCCACAGCGGGTATTTCCAGCCGTAGCGGATGACGAAGAAGGTGAGCGTGGTGGTGATGAGCATGTCCAGGGTGACCGCGATGCCGTAGGCCGAGGCCAGGTTGCTGGAGGACTTGAACATCACCACCGCCAGCACGATGGCGGTGAACAGCGCCCAGTTGACGAAGGGGATATAGATCTGCCCCGTGTCGCGCACGCTGGTGTGGCGCAGGTTCAGGCGCGGCAGGTAGCCGAGCTGGATGGCCTGCTTGGTCACGCTGAAGGCCCCCGAGATCAGCGCCTGCGAGGCGATCACCGTGGCCGCCGTGGCCAACACCACCAGCGGCAGCAGCGCCCAGGTGGGCGCCATGCGGAAGAAGGGGTTGCTCACCGCGCTCGGGTCGGCCAGCAGCAGCGCGCCCTGGCCGAAGTAGTTCAGGGTGAGGCAGGGCATGACCACCGCGAACCAGGCCAGACGGATCGGCTTCTTGCCGAAATGGCCGAGGTCGGCGTACAGCGCCTCGGCGCCGGTGACGGCCAGCACCACCGCGCCCAGGATGATGAAGCTGATGCCCGGCTGCTGCCACAGGAAACGCAGCGCGTGGTGCGGGCTGAGCGCGCCCAGGATTTCGGGGTGGTGCACGATGTGCGAGACGCCCAGCGCGGCCACCGCGAGGAACCACAACAGCGTGATCGGCCCGAAGTAGCGGCCGATGCCGCCCGTGCCGCGCTTCTGCACCGCGAACAGCACCAGCAGCACCAGCAGGGTCAGCGGGATCACGTAGTGCTGCAGCGCGGGCGAAATCACCGTCAGGCCTTCGACCGCCGAGAGCACCGAGATCGCCGGCGTGATGACGCCGTCGCCATAGAACAGCGAGGTGCCGAAGATGCCGATCACCATCAGCGAGCGGCGCAGCGCCGGCTTGTCTTTCACCGCATTGGCGGCCAGCGCGAGCATGGCGATGAGGCCGCCTTCGCCCGCGTTGTCGGCGCGCAGCACCAGCACCACGTACTTGAGCGAGACGATGGTCGTCAGCGTCCAGAAGATGATGGACAACACGCCATAGACGTTGCCGTGCGTGAAGGGGACGTGGCCGGACCCGAAGATCTCTTTCACGGCGTACAGCACGCTGGTGCCGATGTCGCCGTACACCACACCGATGGCGCCCAGCGTGAGGGCGGCCAGCGAGGACGGAGCGCGGGAATTCAAGCGAGAAGCCCCACCGGGTTGCCGCGGGGCGTGAACTCAGAAGAGGCGGATTCTGCGCCCGCCAGACGCGGGGCACCACCGGCTGGGGCGCCTAAAGCCATGGTCTGCGTGGATTTTGTTGCACCGCAACAACCCCGACCGGCCTGTCAGTCGAGGTTTTCGGCCTCGGGGTCGGTGGCTTCCAGCTCGTAGCTCGCCGCCAGCATGGCCAGGCGGCCGATGACGCCGTACATGTAGAAGCGGTTGGGCACGCTGGCGCCGGGCTTCACGCCGGGCTGCGGCAGCTGGGCGCTCTGCTCGAAAGCCAGGGGCACGAAGCTGGAGCCCGGGGCGTTCAGGTTCTCGTCCTCGCCGCGGTCGGCGTGGATGCGGTAGAAGCCGCCGACCACGTAGCGGTCCATCATGTAGACCACGGGCTCGGCCACGGCGCTGTTGATGCGCTCGTGCGTGAGCACGCCCTCCTGGATGATCACCTCGCTGACCGCCTGGCCCGCCTGCACCGTCGCCATGCGCGCCTTGGTCTTGGGCGAGAGCTTGTCGATGTCCTTGGCGTCGCGCACCGTCATGATGCCCATGCCGCCCGTGCCGTTGTCGGCCTTGATCACCACGAACGGCTTCTCGTTGATGCCGTATTCCTTGTACTTGCGGCGCACCTTGGTGAGCAGCGCGTCGGTGTTGCTGCGCAGGCATTCCAGGCCCGCGTCGGCCTCGAAATCCACCTGACCGCATTGCGCGAACAGGGGGTTGATGAGCCAGGGGTCCATGCCCAGCAGCTTGCCGAAGCGCTTGGACACTTCCTCGTAGGCCTTGAAGTGCAGGCTCTTGCGCCGCGTGCCCCAGCCCGCGTGCAGCGGCGGCAGCAGGTATTGCTCGTGCAGCTCTTCCAGGATGCCGGGCACACCCGCGCTCAGGTCGTTGTTGAGCAGGATGGTGCAGGGATCGAAGTTCTTCAGGCCCAGGCGGCGCTTGCCGCGCTGCAGGGGCTCCAGCGTGACGTGGCCGCCGTCGGGCAGGTCGATGCGCGTGGGCTCGGTGATCTCGTTCGACAGCGAGCCCAGGCGTACGTTGAGCCCGGCCATGTAGAAGATCTTCTGCAGCGTGGCCAGGTTGCTCAGGTAGAAGCTGTCGCGCTGGTTCTCGGGCACCAGCAGCAGGTTCTTGGCCTCGGGGCAGATCTTCTCGATGGCGGCCATGGCGGCCTGCACGGCCAGCGGAATCATCTCGGGCGTGAGGTGGTTCCAGCCGGCGGGAAAGAGGTTGGTGTCCACCGGGGCGAGCTTGAAGCCCGCGTTGCGCACGTCGACCGAGCAGTAGAACGGTGGCGTGTGCTCCATCCATTCCAACCGGAACCAGCGCTCGATCACCGGCGTGGATTCGAGGATGCGCTGCTCGAGTTCGTTGATCGGGCCGGTGAGGGCGGTGACGAGGTGGGGGACCATGGCGGGGCGGGGGAACCGGGCGGGAGGGCCAGTGTAAATGGGGACGGTGACGGGCATTCCAAGCGCCCGCCGGCGCCCCCGCGCCCGGCTGGCGGCTCGGTGGCCCGCCGGCGCCCGAGGGGCCTCAGCCCGACGACCGGAGCGCGGTCACCTCGATCTCGATGCGCATGCGCGGGTCGGCCAGGCCGGCCGAGATCATCATGGCCGCCGGCCGCACCTCGCCAAAGAAGCGGCGCAGCACCGGCCAGGTTTTCGGGAATTCGCTGCCGTCGGGCAGCACATAGGTCACCCGCACCACGTCGCGCAGGCCGGCGCCGGCCTGCTGCAGCGCGGCCTCGATGTTGCGCAGGCATTGCTCGGTCTGCGCCTCGATGCCGGGCGCGATGTCCATGGTGGTGTAGTCGAAACCGGTGGTGCCGGAAACGAAGACCCAGTCGCCCTGGACCACGGCGCGCGAGTAGCCGATCTCCTGTTCGAAGGTGGAGCCCGATGAGATGAGGGTGCGTGGCATGGTCAACGGCCCAGAAGCAGCAGCACCAGGCCGAGCGTGGCCGGTACCGCCTGGATGAACAGGATGCGCTTGCTGGCCGTGGCCGCGCCGTAGAGGCCGGCCACCAGCACGCACAGCAGGAAGAAGACCTTGACCGCAAAACCCTCGGGGCCCAGCGCCAGGCCCCAGAACAGGCCCGCCGCCAGGAAGCCGTTGTAGAGGCCCTGGTTGGCCGCCAGCGTCTTGGTCTGGGCCGCGAACTCGGGCGTGAGATTGAACGCCTTCATGCCCTTGGGCTTGTCCCACAGGAACATCTCGAGCACGAGGATGTAGACGTGCAGCAGGGCCACGAGCAGCACGACGGCGTTGGCGAGGGTGGCAAGCATGGGCGGGGTCTCCGGGAAATCGGACCGGGCGATGCTAACGCGGGCGGGCCTCGCGGCCGCCGAGCGCCAGTTCGCGCAGCGGGTCGCCGCCGTCGATGAACAGCCGCCCGCCGTCCACCAGCGCCGCGCGCAGCCGCTCGATCGCGCGCCGGCCGGCCTCGGGGTGGCGCCCATCGAGGGCGCCCACGCGAACGGCAAAGGCGATGTCGTAGCGCGCTTCGCCGGGCGCGAGCGCGAAGTCCTCCACCGCCACCTCGCGAAACGCCAGGCGCCCCGAGGCCAGCGCCTCGCGCGAGCCCGCGAGGGCCTGCGCGATGGCCTTGGCCGAGCGGTCGATGCCCAGCACGTGCCCCGAGGGCCCCAGGCGCTCGGCCACCGCGCGCGCCGCCACGCCCGGGCCGCAGCCGATCTCCAGCACCCGCAGGCCCGGGCGCAGCGGCAGCGCGTCGACGATCGCGGCGAGCCGCGGCGAGAGCGCGCTCATGCCTTCAACGCCAGGCCCAGCGCCAGCAGCGCCAGCGACACGGCGCCGAGCGCGCTGCGCACGTGGTTCCAGCGCAGCCAGTCGCGCACGTAGCGCGGCCACAGCACCGGCGCCTCGCGCAGGTCGGTGCGCGCCAGGCGGTCGTTGAGCGGCACGTTGCAGGCCATGGTCACGCCCAGCGGGCCGATCAGGTAGGCCAGCGCGCCCGCGCACCAGGCGATCGCCCCGGCGCCGCCCTGCCACAGCGCGCCGATCAGCAGCAGCAGGCACAGCACGGCCGTGCCCAGGAAGGGCAGCAGGAACAGCGGGCGGATGATCAGCCGGTTGATGCTCTGCATGGTGCTCATGCCGGCCTCGGCCGGCTGTTCGAGCAGGGCGCGCATGGTCACCAGGGAGAAGGCGTAGAGCAGGCCGGTGACCAGGCCCCCGCCCACGATGGCGGCGATGGCGATCCCCTGCAGCAGCGTGGCCATGGGACGCTCAGGCGCGCGCGGGCGCTTCGCACAAGGCCTTGAGGCGGGCCAGGGCCTTGGGCCAGCTCTCGTCCATCATGGCCGCGTACTCGGGGGGCACATCCTGCTCGATGTCCAGCCGCGTGCCACCGGCCTCCGGCGCGAAGCGGTAGTTCTCGTAGGCGGGCGGCCCCTCGTGGGGCACGGCCGGCTGGCCCGGCGACACCATGCCCAGGTGGCGGATCGACAGGAACACGTGGCGCTGGTTCTGCGCGATCTGCGCTTCCATGCCCTCGCCCGAGGGCGAGAGGAAACGGATGCGCGCGCCCTGCTCCCAGCTGCCCTCGTAGTAGGAGCCCTCCATGAAGGCCGAGGTCCAGTCGCGGTAACCGTCGTCGGCGAGCATGGTGGCCCAGACCCGTTCGACGGGGGCGTGGATGTGCGTGCGGTAGTTCAGGCGTTGCAGTGGGGTGCTCATGGACAGGTCCTTTCGGGGGCTGGGGAAACCCAAACGACGGCCGACACCCCCGGTTGTCGACACGCCCCGGGTAAACCCCGACGCCGCGGGGCTCAGCGCGCCGCCGCGGCCCGCCCGCTGGGCGTTTCGTTGCCGTCGCGGAACGCGCTCGCGCGCTCGGCCTCCAGCGGTCGGATCTCGAAGCTCAGCCCGGAGGCCAGGCAGGGGTTGCGCGAGGCGATGCGCGCGGCCTCGTCCAGGCTGCCGGCGGTGATGAACCAGTAGCCGCCGATGATCTCCTTGGCCTCGGTGAAGGGCCCGTCGAGCACGCGCTCGCGCGTCACCAGCCGGCAGCCCGTGCCCAGGCGGCTGCCGGCCCGCAGCACGCCGGCCGCGGCCTGTTCGCCGAACCAGGCGTAGAAGGCGTCGATGGCGCCCTGGATCTGTTCGGGGGACCGGTCGGCGTCCCATTGGCCTCGGGACAGCAGCAGGAATTCGCTCATGGGCGGTGTCTCCAGAAGAACGGGTTCAGTGGGCCAGGTCCGCGCCGGCCGCGGCCAGCAGCTCGCGCAGCACGGAGCGGTGGCAGTGCGACTCGTGCTCGCAGTAGCAGCCCACCGAGAAGTCGCTGCCGTGCGACATCGCCGCCAGCAGCGCGATCGCATGGGCATTCTCGGGTGTGGCCATCTCGGCGCGGTAACGGCGTGTGAACGCGGCCCACTCGGCCGGCGTCTTGGCCTGCTGGGCCTGCTTCATGGTCTGCAGGCTGGGCGCGAGGTTGGGGAACCAGACGTCGTACCAGTCCTGGCGCGCGAACTCGCTCTTGGGCACGCCGCGCGGCGGACGCCGCACCGTGCCGATGCGCAGGCCTTCGTTGTTCGCTCGCGGGCTGCCGAGCCGCACCACCCTGATCGCCATGGCTGTCTCCGGTTCCATCGACCGGCGACAGCGTAGCCGGTTCAGGCCCGGGCGCGCAAACCGCGCCGAGCCTGGGGGGGTGGCGCTCAGCCACGCACCTCACCCTCGCCCAGCACCACGTACTTGAGCGAGGTCAGGCCTTCCACGCCCACCGGGCCGCGCGCGTGGAACTTGTCGGTGCTGATGCCGATTTCGGCGCCCAGGCCGTACTCGAAGCCGTCGGCGAAGCGGGTGCTGGCGTTCACCATCACGCTGGCCGAATCGACCTCGCGCAGGAAACGCTGGGCGTGTCCGTGGTCGGTGGTGAGGATGGCGTCGGTGTGGTGGCTGCTGTAGCGGTTGATGTGGGCGATGGCCTCGTCCACGCCGTCCACCAGCTTGATGCTGATAACGGGCGCGAGGTACTCCTCGAACCAGTCCTGCTCGCTGGCGTCCACCAGGGTCGCGCCGGCCACGCCGGCCAGCAGGGCCTTGCTCTCGGGGCAGGCGCGCATCTCCACGCCCTTGGCCGCGAAGACGGCACCGATCTTCGGCAGGAAGTCCTTCGCCACGCCGCGCGCCACCAGCAGGCTTTCGGTGGCGTTGCAGGGGCTGTACTTCTGCGTCTTGGCGTTGTCGGTGACCTTCACCGCGAGCGCGATGTCGCAGGGGTCGTCCACATAGGTGTGGCAGTTGCCGTCCAGGTGCTTGATGACGGGCACCTTGGCCTCGGCGCTGATGCGCTCGATCAGGCCCTTGCCGCCGCGCGGGATGATCACATCCACGTACTGCGGCATGGCGATGAGCTGGCCCACGGCCGCCCGGTCGGTGGTGGGCACGAGCTGCACCGCGTCGGCCGGCAGGCCGGCGTCGATCAGCGCGCGCTGCACCAGGGCGGCCAGGGCGCGGTTGGAGTCGATGGCCTCGGAGCCGCCGCGCAGGATGGCGGCGTTGCCGCTCTTGATGGCGAGCGAGGCGGCCTCGATCGTCACGTTGGGGCGGCTCTCGTAGATCATGCCGAAGACGCCAATGGGCACGCGCATCTGGCCCACGCGGATGCCGCTGGGCATCTGCCGCATGCCCATCAGCTCGCCGATGATGTCGGGCATGGCGGCGAGCTGCTCGCAGCCCTGGGCGGCGGTCTCGATCACCTTGGGCGTGAGCTTCAGGCGGTCGACCATGGGCTCGGCCAGGCCGTTGGCGCGGGCGCGCTCCAGGTCCTTGGCGTTCTCCAGCGCCAGTGGTTCACCGGCCTCGCGCAGCAGGGCGGCCAGGCGGCGCAGCGCCTGGGCCTTGGCCGCGACGCTGGCCTTGGCCATGAGCCGCGACGCCGCCAGGGCCTGCTGGCCCAGGGTGTGCATGAGTTCGGTGGTGTTGCTGGCGTTCATGGGTCGGGATTTTCGCACCGGGGGCCGACAAGCGCCCGGGCGCCCGCGCCATGCACCTAGGCCGCCAGGGGCCGGCGCGCGATCAGGGTGAGGAAGCGCTTGGTGGTGCCGCCGGGCGCCTCGAAGCTGTCGATGGCCTCGTGCAGCCGTTCCCAGCCGGCGAAACGCTCCCGCACGCGGCCGGGCTCGAACAGGCAGTGGCCCTCGGGCCCGAACATGCCCAGGAAGGTGGTCCCCTCGATCAGCACATTGAGCGACAGCACGCCGCCGGGCTCGGTGGCCGCCTGCAGCGCCGCCAGCTGGCGCCAGGCGCTGGCGCAGTCGAAGAACATCAGGAGGCCGATGCAGACCACGGTGTCGTAGCGGCCCTCGGGCGTGCGATCGCGCAGGTCGGCCTCGGTGGCGCGCAGCGGCAGCGACTCGCGCGCCGCCACCGCGCGCAGGTGGGCGATGGCGGAGGCGCTCGCGTCCAGCGCCTCGACCGTGCAGCCCCGGCGCGCCGCCTCCAGGGCCAGGTGGCCCAGGCCGCAGCCGAAGTCGAGCGTCCGCCCGCGCAGGTGCGGCAGGGTCGCGCGCTCGAAGGGGTTGAGGGCGTGCTCGCCCTCGGCGATCTGCCGCTGGAACTGGCGGTCGAAAAAATCGACGCTGTGCGGGGGGGTCATGGGCCCGAGTCTGCCTCGGCGGGGCGCGGCCCGTGGCCCGCCCCCCTCAATCCTGGGTGATCTTCTCGTCCACCACCACCTGGCGCCAGCGCTTCGACTCGCTGGCCACGAAGGCGCCGAAGGCGGCACCTTCGGCGCCACCGGGCTCCGCGCCCGAGGTCTCGATGCGCGAGGCCACGTTCGGGTCGGCCAGGGCCGCGACCAGGGCGCGCTCCAGCCGCGCCACGATGGGCGCGGGCGTGCCGGCGGGCGCGGCCACGCCGGTCCAGCCGCGCAGATCGATGCCGGGGTAGCCTTCCTCGGCCAGCGTGGGCAGACCGGGGAAAGCCTTCTTGCGCTGCGGCGCGGCAATGGCCAGCGCCACCACCCGGCCGGCGTTCAGGCCCTGCTGCGCCGCGGCCGAGCCGGAGAGCACCACGTCCACCGTGCCGCCCGTCAGGTCGGTGACGGCCGCGGCGATGGTGCGGTACGGCACGTGCCGCAGCTCGATGCCGGCGGCCCGCTGCAGCAGCGCCATGCCCAGGTGCGACGGGGTGCCCGCGCCCGCGCTGCCCAGCGTGAGTTGCCCGGGCTGGCGCCTGGCCAGGGCCACCAGCTCGGCCAGGGTCTTCACGCCCAGGCCCTGGCGCGCCAGCAGGACGGGCGACTCGGTGGTCAGCTGGGTCACGGCCACGAAGTCGCGCTGCAGGTCGAAGGGCGTCTTCGCGCGCAGGGCCGGCGTGACCGCCGACTGCAGGTTGATGAGGCCGACGGTGTAGCCGTCCGGCGCGGCCTTGGCGAGGGCCTCGACGCCGATGATCCCTTGGCCGCCGGGGCGGTTGTCCACCACGATGGCCTGGCCGAGCTGGCGGGCGAGCACGTCCTGCAGGGCGCGGATGGCCACGTCGGCGGGCGAGCCCGGGCCGCCGGGCACGATGACGCGGACCGGGCGCGAAGGCCAATCGCTGGCCCAGGCGGACGGGATGCGGGCCAGGCCCAGGGCCGAGGCGGCGATGAAATGGCGGCGTTGCATGGTGGCTGTCTCCTTCAGGCCGCGTAGCGCGCTGGTGGACTGCTGTCCACCGCGGCGAGCATCTTGCGCAGCAGTTGTTGCATCAGTTGGGATTGGGTGTCGCGGTGCCCGGGCGCGTCCCAGAGGTTGTGGGTCTCGCCGGGGTCCTGCTGGTGGTCGTACAGCTCGCCCCAGGACTCGCCCTGGTAGACGCTGAGGCGGTGGCGCTCGGTCAGCAGGCTGCGCACGCAGGCCGGGCGCTGGAAGCCCTGGCGCGTGCGGCTGTCCTGGTACTCGATCAGCAGCGCGTCCCACCCGCGGCCCTGGCCGTCGAGGCAGCCGAGCAGGGAGCGGCCCTGCAGCCCGCCGTAGGCCTCGACGCCGGCGCGCGCCAGCACGCTGGGCGCGATGTCGATGGTGGAGGCGAGCGCCTGGCTGACCGCCGGCGCGGGCTGGCGCGGATCGCACCAGATGAAGGGCACGCGCGTGATGCCGCGCGAGGCCAGCGCGCCCTTGAGCATCAGGTTGAAGTCGCCCAGGTAGTCGCCGTGGTCCGAGGTGAAGACGATCACCGTCTCCTCGCGCTGGCCACTGTCGTCGAGCGCGCGCACGATGTCGCCGACCGCGTCGTCGATCATGGCGATCATGCCGGCGCTCAGCGCCATGGCCTCGCGGATCTCGCGCTCGGTGGCGAAGAAGGCGTCGTGCGGGCCCTGGCGCTGGCGGCTGCCGTCCAGAAAACGCTCGCGGCACCAGCCGATCGGCGGCGGCGGGTTGTGGTGCGCCTCGTAGGGCAAACGCAGCGTGAAGTCCGCCGGGTCGTACAGCCCCCAATAGCGGCCGGGCGGCGTGAAGGGGTGGTGTGGGTCGGGGAAGGACACGAAGGCGAAGAAGGGCTGTTCCTGCCCGCGCGTGCCGCGCAGGAAGTCGACCGCGCGGTCGCGGATGTAGCTCGTCGGGTAGAAGGCCTCAGGGATCGCGGTGCGGTGGGCCTGCGGGCACACGTAGCCGTGCGGCAGCTGGCTCGCGCGATCGCGCAGCCGATCGGCCTGCGGCAGGTGGCGGCGCAGCCACTGCAGGTAGTGGCCGCCCGCCTGGTCGCCATGGAAGGTCACCAGGTCCACTTCGTCGTAGCCGTAGTACGGCGTGTGCAACGGGTGGCGGTCCAGGCCCGCGTAGTGGCCCGGCTGTTCCTGCGTGTAGTCGCCGCCGTCGTCTTTCCAGGCGTCGACGGCGGGCGCCGCCGCGCCGCCTTCGGCCGGCCGGTCCGTCATGGGCTGCACATGGCTCTTGCCGATGCTGGCCGTGCGGTAGCCGGCGCGCCGGAGCTGCTCGACGAAGGTCGTGGCGCGCACCGACAGCGCCGCGCCGTTGACGCGCAGCCCGTGCGCCGATGGGTAACGCCCCGTGAGCAGCGAGGCGCGGTTGGGCATGCACACCGGGCTGGCGGCGTGGAAGCGCTCGAAGCGCGTGCCGCGCGCGGCCAGCGCGTCGATGTGCGGCGTGCGCAGCACCGGGTGGCCGTAGCAGCCCAGGTGGTCGGCGCGGTGCTGGTCGGTGACGATGACCAGGAAGTTGGGTCGGCGCATGGGCTCAGAAGTTGTGGCGGATGCCCAGCGCCAGGGCGCGCACGTCGTCGCCGCTGCCGGCGGTGACCGGGGCCAGCGCCAGCGTGTTCGCGGCCGTGCCCTGGTTGTTCAGGCGCAGCAGACGGCCGTACAGCGTGGTGCGCTTGCTCAGCCGGTAGTCGTAGCCCACCGCCATGGCCTGGGCGTCGTTCGGGCTGTTGCGCAGGTCGCGGCGGTTGAGCTCGGCCATCCAGCGGTGCGGGCCCAGGTCGTAGGCGGCGCCGAGCACGGTGTGCGCCGCGCGGCGCGCGCCGGGGGCGGTGCTGTCCGACACCAGGTAGGCGGCCGACAGGGTGAGGCCGCCGATCGCGTAGCTGCCGTTCAGGCCCTGGGTCTGGTTGTGGAACGGCGTGGCGGCGGCGCTGCCGCTGTCCAGGCGCTGGGCCGCGTAGCCGATGAAGTAGCGCTCGCCGCGGTAGCTGGCGCCGAAGGCCAGGATGCCGCCCAGGCCGGCGGCGCCTTCGTCCGGCGCCACCGCCACGTCCACGCGCAGCCCCTTGGCCCGCGGACCGCCGCCGTAGCGGTAGCGCAGCAGGTTGGACTGGCGCATCGCCAGGCCCACCGTGCGCGCGGCCGCGGGCTGGCTGTCCACGCTGCCCGCGAGCTGCACCGGGGCCCAGTTCGCGTTCATGCCGAATGGCACGGTGGCCAGCAGGTTGAAAAAGAGCGGCGTGTACTGGCGCCCGGCCTCGACGGTGCCCCACGGACCCTGCAGGCCCACGAAGGACTGGCGGCCAAAACCGCCACCCAGGGGGATGGTGCCGTTGTCCATGGTGAGGCCCATTTCCAGAACGAAGTGGGCCGACAGCCCACCGCCCAGGTCCTCCTTGCCGCGAAAGCCCAGCCGCGAGACAGCGTTGCCGCCTTCGTTCACCACGGTGCGCGAGTCGCTGCCGCGGATGCTGCCGACGTACAGGTCGGCGATGCCGTAGAGGCCGACGTCCTGGGCCAGGGCGCTCAGGCCCGGGGCGGCCAGGAGGCCCAGCGTCAGGGCCTGGCGGATGGGGTGCTTCACAGTGTCTCCTCTGGGTGATCGGGAGGTCGCACTGTGTCAGCGTGGTGTCCGCGCGCCCAATACTTTGTCATGAGGCCGCCATTGCGTTGCGCAATGGATCGACCCGGGACCCGACCACCAAAGGACTCCTTGCTACCCGAACGAGAGCATCAAGAGCGCTTGACGGCCTCGGACAACAGGCGCGCGAGCAGGGACTCGCCCACCAGCATGGCCTCGGACCAGCCGGCCTCGGGCGCCATGGCGATGCGCACATGCCGCTCCAGCCCACCCTCGGCGATGGGCAGCGCGATCAGCCCCGGGCGCTGCACGGCGCGGCGCGCGGCGAAGGTCGAGAGAATGGTCGCGCCCACGCCCTGCTCGCACAGCTCCAGCATCGACGACAGGTCCTCGATGCCGCCGAGGATGCGCAGGGACAGGCCCAGGCGCTCGGACGCGTCCATCACCAGGCGGTGCGCCGGCTGCATGGGCGACAGCAGCAGCTCGACCGCCAGCGCGTCCTGGAGCCGCGGCCGCCGCGGCAGCGCGCGCAGCCGCTCGCGCGAGCCCACGAGGGCCAAGCGCTCCGAAAAGGCCGTGCCACGCGCCCCCTCGACGGCCGTGGCCGACACCAGCGTGGCCATGTCCAGTTCGCCCTTGTGCAGCAGGCGCTCCAGTTCGGCCGAGTAGCCCACGCGAATCTGCGGCTGCACGCCCGGCATCGCTTCGCGGATGGCCCCGAACAGCCGCGCGCTGAGCAGCGGCGAGAGGCTGCGCAGCAGGCCGATGCTGAGCACGCCCTCCACCACGCCGGCCTTCTCGCGCGTGGCCGCGGCCGCGTAGTCGATCTGCCGCAGGATGCGCTTGGCGCGCTCGTACAGCTCGGTGCCGGCCGGCGTGAGCGCGGTGCCCACGCGGCCGCGCACCACCAGCTTCACGCCCAGCCCCCGCTCCAGGTCGCCCAGGCGCTGGCTCAGCGCGGGCTGCACGATGTGCAGGCGCCGCGAGGCTTCGGTCAGGCTACCGGCCTCGGCGATGCCGACGAAGTACTTGAGCTGGCGGATGTCCATCGGCGGTCCTTGGTCCGGCGCGGCGCGCCGCGCCTGAGCCTAGCGCAGCGCGAAGCAGGCGATGTCCACGCGGTCCGGGTGGCGCACGCCGCTGCCGACGAAGAGGCGCTCGTTGATCCAGCCCAGCGCGGCCGACGAGGTCTCGAACGCGGGCACGCAGCGGAAGTACACCAGCGAGGGATCGACCGGCTCGCCACGCACCAGGCTCGCGGTCACCGCCGGTGGCGCCACGCGAATCGCCTGGTTGCTGACGTAGATGAGGTCGCCGCCGTCGGTCTCGAGCACGTAGCGCGCGTCCAGCCGCGCCAGCGAGGGCGTCACGATGGCCTGGAAATCGGCCCCGCCCGGCAGCACGCGCCCCGTCCAGCCGTCGCCGCGCACCGTTCCGCCCGTGATGGGAATGACGCGCCGGTTGCCGGCCGGCGTGGGACCGATCTCGTGCACCGGCCCCACCTGCACGCTGAGCTGCGCAAAAAAGTCGAGCCCCGGGGCGGCCGGCGCGGCGGTGTCCACGCGCTCAGTCATTCGCCTTGAACCCCGTGGCCTTGACCACCTGCGCCCAGCGCGCGGTTTCCGTGGCGATGGTCTTCTCGAACGCCGCGCCGCTCTCGGCCGGCACGTCGAAGCCCTGGGCTTCGAGCTTGCCCTTGTAGCCGGCGTCGGCCTGCGCCTTCACCGCCGCCGCCATGATCGCGTCGGTCACCGCCGGCGGCGTGCCGGCGGGCGCCATCAGGCCGAACCACACCGTGGTATTCAGGTCGCCATGGCCCAGCTCCGCGAGCGTGGGCACCTGCGGCAGGAAACGCGAGCGCTGGGCGGAGGTGACCGCCAGGGCCTTGAGCTTGCCGCTCTGCACGTGCGGCAGGGCGCTCTGCAGCTGCGTGAAGCCCAGCGGCACCTGGCCGCCCAGCAGATCGGTGATCTGCGGCGCCGAGCCCTTGTAGGGGATGTGGACCATGGGCACCTTGAGGCGCTCGCTGAACTGGAAGCCCAGGAAGTGCGAGGGCGTGCCCGGGCTGAACGAGGCGTAGGCGGCCTTGTCCGCGTGGGCCTTGAGCCAGGGGCCCAGATCGGCCAGCCGGTCCACCGGCACCGAGGGGTGCACGACCAGCACCAGCGGGCTCTCCACGCCCTTGGCGATGGGCTTGAAGTCCGATTGCTTCCACGGCAGCGCCGGGTAGGCCGAGGGGTTGATGGTGAACATGGCCTGCGTGCTGATCCACAGCGTGTGCCCGTCGGGCGCGGCTTTGCGCACCTGCTCGGCGCTGAGGTTGCCGTTGGCGCCGGCGCGGTTCTCGACCACGAAGGTGCCGCCGGTCTGGCGCGCCAGCTGCTCGCCGAGCGTGCGGGCATAGACGTCCACCGCGCCACCCGCCGGCGTGCCCACCACCAGCGTCACCGGGCGGGTGGGCCAGGTCTGCGCGGCCAGGGGCATGGCGCCGCCGAGGGCCAGCAGCGGCATCAGCCACTGGCCGAGTCGGCGCAGCGCGGTGGTTGGGCGGGGGGTCATGGCGGGTCTCCGGTGAATTGAGGGGAACCGCGCAATCTAGGCTTGTCAGAATGATTGACAAAGCGAATCGTTCCTGGGGAATCCCCTAGCTGCCATGACCACCACACCAGCCTTGCTGCACGGACTGCCGCCGTTCGACCAGCCCCTCAACGCCGCCGGCACCTTCACGCCCGTGGGCGTGTCGCGGGCCTCGCCCGCGGTGGCCGAGGCCACGGCCTGGGCCTTGCAGCGCTTTCTGGTCATCGACGAATGGCAGGACCTGGCCTCGCGCGAACTCGCCGCGTTCAGCGGCGCGGCGGCGGGCACGGTGGTGCACTGCGCGGCGGCGGGCATCACGCTGTGCGTGGCGGCGGCCATGGCGGGCACGGACCCGCGGCGCATCGCGCAGCTGCCCGACAGCGAAGGCCTGCGCCGCGCGGTGGTGGTGCCCGCGCCGCACCTGATCGACTACGGCCACCCGCTGGCCACCGACATCCGCCTGGCCGGCGGCACGGTGCGCGCCTGCGGCCAGCCCGAACGCTGCACCGCCGACGACTGGCTGCCCGCGCTGGCGGCGCCCGAGGTGGGCTGCCTGCTGCTGGTGTCCTCGCGCCTCACGCGCGACCCGGCGTTCGACTTCGCCGCCGCGACCGAGGCCGCGCGCGCGGCCCGCGTGCCTGTGGTCATCGACGGTGCCGCGCAGGACCTGCGCGTGCGCGAGCTGGTGGCGCTGCAGCCGGCCGCCGTGGTGCTGAGCGCGCAGAAGTACCTGGCCGCGCCAACGGCGGGCCTGGTGGTCGGCGAGGCCGGTTTCATCGAGGCGGTGCGCGCGCAGCAGAAGGGCATCGGCCGCGCCATGAAGCCGAGCAAGGAGGCCTTGGTGGGCGTGCTCGCGGCCTTGCACGAGCGGCGCGCGCTGGACCTGGGCGCCTGGTCGCGCCAGCAGGAAGCCAAGGTGCGCCAGGCCGTGGACGCCCTGGGCGGCCTGCCCGGCGTGCAGGCCATGCGAATGCCCGACCCGCTGGGCGCGCCCGTCCCGCGCGTGCGGCTGCGCTTCGCGGGCGGCGCCGAAGCGGCGCGCGCCGCCGCGCAGGCGCTGCGGCGGCAGGACCCGCCGGTCTGGGTGATGGAACACGGCGTGGCCGAGGGCGTGCTCACCCTGGAACTGATCGCCCTGCGCGCGGACGAGGTGGACGCCCTGACCGGGGCGCTGCGCCGCTGCCTGGCCTGAGGCCCCGGGCGCTCAGTCCTTCACCGGCTCCAGCGCCTGCAGCAGCGTCGGCAGCAACTCCGACACCGTCGGGTGGATCGGCATCGAGCGGATGAGGCCGTCCACCGGCTGCTTCAGGCTCATCAGGTCCAGCAGGCCGTGCACGGCCTCGTCGCAGCGGTAGCCCAGCAGGCTCGCGCCCAGCAGCTGGCGGGTCTGCGCGTCCACCACCGCCTTCATCAGGCCCTGTGTTTCGCCGGCCTCGCGCGCGCGGCCCACGCGGTGCATGGGCAGGGTGGCCCGCAGCAGCGGCCGCCCGCTCTCGCGCGCCTTCGCCTCGGCCAGGCCCACGCGGCCCAGCGGAGGGTCGGTGTAGAGCGCGTAGGCCTCGATGCGGTCCGACAGCCGGCGCGGGTCCTGATCGAACAGGTTGGCCACCACCACCTCGTGGTCGTTCCAGGCGGTGTGCGTGAAGGCGCCGCGGCCGTTGCATTCGCCCACCGCCCACACGCCCTCGGCGCTGGTGCGGCATTGCTCGTCCACGCGGATGTAACCGCGCGGGTCCACCTCGATGCCGGCCGCGCCGAGGTTCAGTCCCTCGGTGTTGGGCTGGCGCCCCACGGCCAGCAGCACATGGCTGCCCACCAGGCGCGGCGGCCGGCGCTCGCAGCGCGCGCCCACCGCGATGCCGCTCTGGCGCGGCGCCAGCGCGATGCACTCCGCGCCCAGCTCGAAGCGCACGCCCTCGCGCTCCAGGATCTCCCGGATCGCCTGGGCCACGTCCTCGTCCTCGCGCGGCAGCAGGCGCGCGGACTTCTCCACCACCGTCACCCGGGCACCGAAGCGGCGCATCACCTGCGCGAACTCCAGGCCGATGTAGCTGCCGCCGATGATCACCAGGTGCCGGGGCAGCGTGTCCAGCCGCAGGATCGATTGGTTGTCCAGCGTGGGCACGCGGTCGATGCCGTCCAGCGGCGGGCGCGCGGCGCGCGCGCCGACGTTGAGGAAGATGCGCGGCGCCCGCAGCTCGCGCTCGCCCACGCGCAGGCGGCCGGGCGCGACGAAGCGGGCCTCGCCCAGGATCACCTCGACCTTGTCCAGGCCCCGCATCCACTGCTCCACGCCCTCGCGCGACTGGGCCACCACCGCTTCCTTGCGCGCCATCACGCGCGCGAAGTCCACCCGCAACCGGCCGGTGGCGAAGCCGAATTCCTCACCGCGCCGCGCCAGGTGGATGGCGCGCGCACTGGCCACCAGCGTCTTGGTGGGGATGCAGCCGTGGTTCACGCAGGTGCCGCCGAATTCGGCGCGCTCGATGACGGCGGTGCGCAGGCCTTCGCGGTGGCAGCGCGCGGCGATGGCCGGACCGGCCTGGCCGGCGCCGACGACGATGGCATCGAAGGTGTCGATGGGCATGGGCGTCTCCTGTGGCGGTGTTGAGGGCCTCCCCGGGTGGCGTGGCGGCCGGCAAGGCGCGTGCCGGCCGCGCGCCAGCCACTAAGTAGCCGAGAAAGCCCCTGTCCGCAAGGCCGGCATTGCCGCCCCCCGGCCGGAAAACCCCTGTTTGCAGTGATTTAATGCCTGGTCAATAACTGCCTAGGCAGTTAAATTCCTGCCCAACCATGAAACACCCACCCCCCTCCCCGGCCGGCGACACGGCCTTCTACCACCCCGACACCCTGCGCCCGGACGACTCCGTGGGCCGGCTGATGCGCCAGATCCTCGTCGCCAGCGCGAACGAGGTGGAGCGCGAACTCGCCCCCCTGGGCCTGACCGAGGCCCAGTGGATGCCGCTGTTCAAGCTGCACATGGCCATGGCCAGCACCTCGTCCGAGCTGGCGCGCGAATGCCGCATCGACACCGGCGCCACCACGCGCATGATCGACCGGCTCGAAGAGAAGGGCTTCATCCAGCGCGAGCGCTCGGCCGCCGACCGCCGCGTGGTGAAGCTGGAGCTCACGCCCGAAGGACGCGCCACCGCCGGACACATCCCCAGCGCGCTGTGCAAGGTGCAGAACGAGCTGCTGGCCGGCTTCACGCGCGAGGAGTTCGACACGCTGAAGTCGCTGCTGCGGCGCATGCTGGCCAACGCACAAACGCTGGCCACGAAGGAGCGCGCATGAACCGTTCCTTCAAGAGCCGCTGGCTGCTCGCGCCCCTGGCCGCCGCCGCGCTCGTGGGCTGCGCCAGCATGCAAGGCACCACGCCGTCCAGCGCGCAGCTGCGCGACGCCGCCTCGCTGGGCCTGAGCGAATCGCGCGCCGCCGCCGAGGTGGCGCCGGTGGAGCCCCAGTGGTGGCGCGCGCTCGGCGATCCGCAGCTCGACCGCCTGGTGGAGCAGGCCCTGCAGGGCAACCCGAACCTGCGCGTGGCGCAGGCGCGCGTGGCCCGGGCCATGGCCGCCGTCGACGGCGTCGACGCCACCAGCGGCCCGCAGCTCAACGGCCAGTTCGACGCCACGCACCAGCGCTTCACCGCCAAGGGCATGGTGCCCCCACCCCTGGCCGGCAGCGTCGAGGACACGGCCACGCTGCAGCTCAACGGCTCCTGGGAAATCGATTTCTTCGGCAAGCACCGCGCCGCGCTCGACGCCGCCCTGGGCACGGCCCAGGCCGCGCAGGCCGAAGCCGCCGCCGCGCGCACGCTGCTGGCCACCAACGTGGTGCGCGGCTACGTGCAGCTGGCGCGCCTGCAGGACCAGCACGAACTGGCGCAGCGCGCGCTCGCGCAGCGAGAGGGCATGCTGGCCCTGGTCAATCAGCGCGTCTCGGCCGGGCTGGACGGCGTGCTCGAACAGCGCCAGAGCGAGGGCGCCGTGCCCGAGGCGCGCCAGCAGATCGAGGCCATCGGCGAGCAGATGCAGCTCACGCGCCACGCGCTGGCGGCGCTGAGCGGCCAGCCCACGCAGGACCCGGCGCCCCAGGCGCCGCGCCTGGCCGGCCTGCGCCCGCTGCCCGAGCCCCAGGCCATCCCCACCGACCTGCTCGGCCGGCGCCCCGACGTGGCCGCCGCGCGCTGGCGCGTGCAGGCCTCGCGCGGCGAGGTGGACAACGCGCGCGCCCAGTTCTATCCCAACATCAACCTGGTGGCCTATGTCGGCCTGTCCAGCATCGGGCTCGACCAGCTCTTCAGCGGCGGCGCCCGGCAGTGGGGCATCGGACCGGCCGTGCGCCTGCCGATCTTCGATGGCGGGCGCCTGCGCGCCAACCTGAGCGGCAAGAACGCCGAGCTCGACACCGCCATCGAGAGCTACAACGCCGCCGTCATCGAGGCCGTGCACGAGGTGGCCGACCAGCTCGCCTCCGCGCGCTCGGTGGCCCAGCAGCGCGCCCAGCAGCAGCAGGCCCTGCAATCGGCCGAATCGGCCTATTCCATCGCCGAGCAGCGCTACCGCGCGGGCCTGTCCAACCACCTGCAGCTGCTGTCCGCCGAAACCGCCGTGCTGGCCCAGCGCCGCCTCGACGTCGACCTGCGCACGCGCGCCCTGCAGGCCCAGGTGAACCTGGCCCAGGCCCTGGGCGGCGGCTGGCGCGCGTCCACCGAACAACCCTGAAGCCCAACACCCCCTCCTTCACCATGAGCACGAACACCGCAACGGCCCCGAACGCCCCCGCCGGCAACCCGCGCCGCAAGAAAGCCCTGCTCGCCATCGCCACCGTGGTGGTGCTGGGCGGCCTGGCCGCCGGCGCCTACGAATGGCTGATCGCCAGCCACTACGAAACCACCGACAACGCCTACGTGCAGGGCGACGTGGTGCAGATCACGCCGCAGATCGGCGGCACCGTGCAGGCCATCCTGGCCGACGAGACCGACTTCGTGAAAGCGGGCCAGCCCCTGGTGAAACTCGACCCGGCCGACGCCACGCTGGCGCTCGAACAGGCCGAGGCGCAGCTCGCGCAGACCGTGCGCCAGGTGCGCAAGCTCTACGCCGACAACGGCGCCTTCGACGCCCAGGTGGCGGCACGCCAGGCCGACGTGGCCAAGGCCCGCAACGAGGTGGCGCGCGCGGGCGATGACCTCAACCGCCGCCAGTCGCTGGCCGGCAACGGCGCCGTCTCCAAGGAAGAGCTGCAGCACGCCGAGGCCCAGCTCGCGGCCGCGCGCAGCGTGCAGTCGGCCGCCGAGGCCGCGCTGGCCGCCGCGCGCGAACAGCTCGCCAGCAACCGCGCCATGACCGAGGGCACCTCGGTCGAGCGGCACCCGCAGGTGCAGACCGCCGCCGCCAAGGTGCGCGAGGCCTGGCTCGCCACGCAGCGCCTGACGCTGCCCGCGCCGGTGGACGGCTACGTCGCCAAGCGCACCGTGCAGCTCGGCCAGCGCGTGGCCGCCGGCACGCCGCTGATGGCCGTGGTGCCGCTGCAGCAGGTGTGGGTGGACGCGAACTTCAAGGAGGTGCAGCTGCGCCACATCCGCCTGGGCCAGCCCGTCGAGCTCACCGCCGACGTCTACGGCAAGGACGTGCGCTACACCGGCCAGGTGGTCGGTCTGGGCGTGGGCACCGGCTCCACCTTCGCCCTGCTGCCGGCGCAGAACGCCACCGGCAACTGGATCAAGGTGGTGCAGCGCGTGCCGGTGCGCATCGCGCTCGACCCCGGCCAGCTCGACCAGCACCCGCTGCGCGTGGGCCTGTCGATGGAAGCGACGGTGAACGTGCGCCAGCAGGACGGCAAGACCCTGGCCAGCGCGCCCACCGCCGCGCACGCCGCCACCCAGGCCTTCGAGCACACCGGCGCCGACGCCGACGCGCTGGTGCGGCGCATCATCCAGGCCAACCTCGGCGCCTCCACCCTCGCCCAGCGCGCGCTCTGACCATGGCCGACACCGCCGCCGCGCCCGGCGCGGCCCCCGCGAAGCCGGGCACGCCGCCCGCGGGCGCGCACCCGCCGCTCGAAGGCAGCGCGCGCCTGTGGGGCACGCTCGCCATCTCGGCGGCCACGTTCATGAACGTGCTCGACACGTCCATCGCCAACGTCTCGCTGCCCGCCATCGCTGGCGACCTGGGCGTCAGCCCCAACCAGGGCACCTGGGTCATCACCAGCTTCGCGGTGGCCAACGCCATCGCCGTGCCGCTCACCGGCTGGCTCACGCAGCGCCTGGGGCAGGTGCGGCTGTTCGTGACCAGCGTGCTGCTGTTCGTGCTGGCCTCGCTGCTGTGCGGCCTGGCACCCAACATGCCCACGCTGATCGCCTTTCGCGTGCTGCAGGGCTTCGTGGCCGGCCCCATGATCCCGCTGTCGCAGGCGCTGCTGCTGCAGAGCTACCCGCGCGAACAGGCCGGCCGCGCCATGGCCGCCTGGGCCATGACCACGCTGGTGGCGCCGGTGATGGGCCCGCTGCTGGGCGGCTGGATCACCGACAACATCGCCTGGCCCTGGATCTTCTACATCAACGTGCCGGTGGGCCTGCTGGCGGCCTTCTTCATCTGGCGCGTCTACCACCGCCGCGAAAGCGCGGTGCGCAAGCTGCCCATCGACCGCATCGGCCTGGCGCTGCTGGTGGTGTGGATCGCCGCCCTGCAGATGGTGCTGGACCTGGGCAAGGAGCACGACTGGTTCGCCTCGCCGCTGATCGTGGGCCTGGCGCTCACGGCGGTCGTCGGCTTCGCCTTCTTCATCGCCTGGGAGCTGACCGACGAGCACCCGGTGGTGGACCTGAAGCTGTTCAAGGGCCGCAACTTCTGGGCCGGCACCATGGCCGTCTCGGTGGCCTACGGGCTGTTCTTCGGCAACGTGGTGCTGCTGCCGCTGTGGCTGCAGCAGTTCATGGGCTACACCGCCACCGACGCCGGCATGGTGACCGCGCCGGTGGGACTGCTGGCCATCGTGCTCTCGCCCTTCGTGGGCCGCACCATCGCGAAGGTGGACGCGCGCCGCTACGTCACCTTCTCCTTCGGCGTGTTCGCCCTGGTGATGCTGATGCGCTCGCACTTCTCCACGCAGGCGGACTTCACCACCATCCTCATCCCCACCATCGTGCAGGGCGTGGCGGTGGCCTTCTTCTTCATTCCGCTGAACACGCTCACGCTCTCGGGCCTCACACCCGACCGCATCCCGGCGGCGGCGGGCCTGTCCAACTTCGTGCGCATCACCTTCGGCGCGGTGGGCACTTCGGTGGCCACCACGGTGTGGGAGAGCCGCGCCGCCCTGCACCACGCGCACCTGGCCGAGGCCATCAACCACGGCAGCCCGGCCGCGCAGGCGGCGCTGGCCGGCCTGGCCAACGGCGGCATGACGCAGCCGCAGGCCCTGGCCGCCATCGACCGGATGCTGCAGCAACAGGCCTTCACCATGGCCGCCAACGACATCTTCTGGCTGTCGTCCATGCTGTTCCTGGCGCTGATCCCGCTGGTGTGGCTGACGCGCGTGCCCCGGCGCGACGGCGCGCCCTCGGCGGCCGCGGCGGAAGCGGCGGCGGGCGCGCACTGAGCGCAGGCCAGGCGCCGGCGAGCGGGCTTGGCTCGCCCGCCGCTGGCTGCCATCATCCGCACCGGCTCTCCCCGCACGTTCCCCAACCGGCCCCGCGCCGCCAGGAGTGGACCCATGAGCGCAGCACACATCCGCCAATCCGTGGAACAGCTCGCGAAGCACTTCGCGGAGCGGCCGCAGGACGCGTTGTCCCAGGACAAACCGGCCGTGGCCACCCTCGAATCGGGCCTGCGCTGCAAGGCCGTGGGCCCCAAGGGGGAAACGCTGATCACCGACATGCCGGCGCCCATCGGCGGCGGCGGCAGCGCGCCCACGCCGGGCTGGTACCTGCGCGCCGCGCTGGCCAATTGCGACGCCACCATGATCGCCCTGCGCGCGGCCCAGCTCGGCATCGAGCTGAGCCAGCTGGAAGTGACCGTGGGCAGCCGCTCGGACAACCGCGGCCTGCTCGGCGCCGAGGGCGTGGCGGCCGGGCCGCTGGACGTGGTGCTCAGCGTGCGCATCGCCGCCCCGGGCGTGCCCGAGCCCACGCTGCGCGAGCTGGTGCACTGGGCCGAGGCCCACTCGCCGGTGGGCGATGCGCTGCGGCGCGCCCTGAACGTGAAGGCCGATATCCAGGTGGGCTGAGCGGCGCGCCTCAGCCGCGCTCGGCCCGGCGCCGGACCGCGTCCTCGTGCAGCGCTTCGTTCAACTGGTCCACCACCAGGGCCCAGGGGGCGTCGGCCTTGATCTGTTCGCTCAGGAACTGGCGCTGGGCCTCGTTCCAGTACGGGGCGTCGCACAGGGCCACGTCCGCCGCCAGCTGGTGGGCCTGGATGAAGCCCGCGATCTCCCGCTCGCCGGCATCGAGCCCCAGCTGCAGGAACAGGTTGGTCATACGGGGGGTGGTCTCGTCCATCGGCAATCTCCTGAGCGCTTGAATGGGGGGATTGTCGGACACCGCCGGGCCCCGGCCGTGTAGGCCAAGGCCGCGCCTTGTCGCCTCGCGTCAAGAGGCTGGCGCCCGAGGTCATCGCCGGCCAGGCCGCCGCGCCGCACACTGGGGCCCTCCAGACACACACCGAGATCGACATGCTTTCCCGCATCAACCTGGCCACGGCGCTGGACGCCCCGGCGGCGAGCGCCGCCACCCCGCTGCCCACCCGCTTTCTCGACACCGAAGGCGGGCGCCTGGCCTACGACGACACAGGTGGCGCGGGCCCCGTGGTGGTCTGCGTGCCCGGCATGGGCGACCTGCGCGGCGAATACCGCGCGCTGCGCCCCGCCCTGGTGGCGGCCGGCTGGCGCGTGCTCACCCTGGACGTGCGCGGCTTCGGCGATTCCTCCGCCTCGTGGTCCGAGCTGTCGGCCCGCGCCGTCGGCCGCGACGTGGTGCGGCTCATCGAGCACCTGCGCAGCGGGCCCGCCATCGTGCTGGGCAACTCCTTCGCGGCCGGCGCCGCACTGTGGGCCGCGCGCCAGGCACCGCAAGGGGTGGACGGCGTGGTGCTGCTCGGCCCCATCGTGCGCGATGCGCCGCCGAATCCGCTGATGCGGGCCGTGCTGCGCCTCGGCTTCGCCGGCCCCTGGCGCCTGGCCTTCTGGATGGCCTACTGGAACAGCCTGTTTCCGCTGCGCCGCCCGCCGGACCATGCCGAGGCCAGGGAGGCCCTGCGCCGCAACCTGCGCGAACCCGGCCGCATGGACGCGCTGCGCACCATGGTGGGCCTGTCCAAGGCCGACACCGAGGCCATGCTGCCCGACAGCCGCGTGCCGGCCCTGGTGGTGATGGGCACGCGCGACCCCGACTTCGCGGACGCCACGGCCGAGGCGCGCTGGCTGGCGCAGGGCATCGGCGCCGAGCTGATGCTCGTCGAGGGCGCGGGACACTACCCGCACCTGGAATGTCCCGGCCAGGTCGCCCCGCGCGTGCTGGACTTCTTGCGGGAGCGCCTGGCCGCGCGCGCCCGTTGAGCCATGCGAACGCCCTCAGTGCCGCCGCGGGCTTTCCCGCCGGGCCGCCGCCGGCGTCCTACCGGTCCAGCGCTTGAACGCCCGGTGGAACGGGCTGGGCTCGGCATAGCCCAGCAGGTAGGCCACCTCGCCCAGCGCCAGGCGGCGGTCGGCCAGGTAGCGCAAGGCAAGTTCATGCCGGACCCGGTCCACCAGTTCGGAAAACCGCGTGCCCTGCGCCTCGAGTTGCCGCTGCAGGCCGCGCTCGCTGGTGTGCAGGGCGCGGGCGATCTCGCCCAGGCTGGGCGGCCCGTTGGCGATGCGTTCGCCGATCAGCTGGCCCACCTGCGCCACCACGCCGCCGTCGATACCGCCGGGCGCGCGCTCGGCCAGCAGGCGATCGGCGTGCGCCGTGACGATGCGCGAGAGGCCCGGGTCTGCGTTGGGCAGCGGCCGGCGCAGCAGGGCGGCGTCGAAGACCAGCTTCGACACCGGTGCGCCGAACCGGGGCGTCACGCCGAACGCCTGCACGTAGGGCCGCGCATCGATCGGCGCCGCGTGCGCCACCTCCACCGCCAGCGCGGTCACGCGCTGGCCGAGCATTTGCGAGGCCACGACCGGCAGCGAGGCCAGGGTGAAGTCACTGGCCTGCCAGCCCGGCGCCTGGCCCGGCGCGGCAAAGCCGTGCTCCACCGCCACGCGCGTGCCCTCGTCGATCACACGAAAGCTCGCCAGGTCATGCACCAGGCGGTTGTAGCGCGCCAGGCGCTGCAGGGCGCTCAGCAGGTCCGGGGCGGTGCGTACGGCGTAGTCGAGCGCGTCGAAGGCGCCAGGGCGGATGCGCGTGGCCGCCCACAGACCGAAGCCGGCATCGCCCGCCAGTTCGGCCGCCGTGTCCCACAGCGCGTTTTCCTGTGCGAGCGCCATGCGCGCGTCCGCCTCGTCCAGCACCGCCGGATCGAAGCCCGTGCGCGCCAGCAGCACAGGCAGCTCCACCCCGCGCGCCTGCGCGGCGTCCAGAATGAACCCGCCGATGCGGGCCAGAACGGTGGGCGGGTGCGGTGGCGTGGGCATGGACCTCGCAGTGTCGGCCAATTTCCCCCATCCCCCCGGCGGGGCCGTCGGGCAAGTCGCCCCCTGTCTGTTCCCGGCCGACAAGCTCCGCCAGAATCCGCCCTGGCGCCTGAAGGAGTCAAGCCACCATGAAGATCGTCCGCGCAAAGGAGTACCGCGCCGAACGCGCCTGGGGCGCGCTCGACATTGCCTGCATGAACGGCATCACCACCCGCCTGCACTGGACGGACCAGCCCTACCGCTGGCACGTCAACGACGGGCAGGAGGTCTTCGCCGTGCTCGATGGCGTGGTGGAAATGCACTACCGCGCCGGCGGAGTCGAATCCATGGTGGTGCTGGAGACCGGCGACGTGTTCTTCGCCGACGTGGGCTGCGAGCACGTGGCGCATCCGCGCGGCGCCGCGCGCATCCTGGTGGTGGAACACGCCGGCTCGGTGTGAGCCCCCACAGCCGGCACACCGATTGCCCCCCATCCCCATGAACACCACCTCCCCGGACACCGGTTCCCGCCTGCCCAGCCTGGCCTTCTGGCTGCTGCTCACCCTGGCGGCGGGCGGCGTCGGCGCCATCGCCTCGGCCAGCGCGCCGGCCTTCTACCTCAGCCTGGACCGCCCCGCCTGGGCGCCACCGCCCTGGCTGTTCGGTCCGGTCTGGACGCTGCTCTACGTCTTGATGGGCCTGTCGGCCTGGCTGGTGTGGCGCGCACGCCGCCTCGACGCGGGCGCCACGCCCTATGTGCTGTTTTTCGCCCAGCTCGCCGCCAACGCGGCGTGGACCTGGCTCTTCTTCGCCTGGCGGCAAGGCCAGTGGGCCTTCATCGAGATCTTGCTCCTCGTCGCGCTCATCGTCGCCACCATGGCGGTTTTCGCGCGCATCCGGCCGCTGGCGGCCGTGCTGCTGGCGCCCTACCTGGCCTGGGTCTGTTTCGCCACCGCGCTCAGCTTCTCGGTCTGGCAGCGCAACCCGGGCCTGCTGTAGCGCGCGCGGCGCCGCGCTCAGCGCAGCGGAATCGCCGTGCCGCGGTC
>Ga0209958_1001077_pt1 | contig 26086 bp, 21 predicted proteins | sample ThiBio_inoc_plan_FD_183942 | JGI IMG/M metagenome (GOLD analysis project Ga0209958, IMG submission 183942) | Wastewater bioreactor microbial communities from Cape Town, South Africa - Thiocy_inoc_plan (SPAdes) | ecosystem: Engineered > Bioremediation > Thiocyanate > Unclassified | place: South...
GGCCGTCGCCGCGGAGCGCCAACTCCTCGGCGTGGACGACGAGGTCGCGGCCGGACGGGACCAGGTGGAGCGACTTCGCGCGGGCGACCTCGGCCAGCCCCTTCCCGCGCGGTTCCTCCTGGCGCAGGACGATCCCGCGGTACAGGACCTCGCCGGGGCGCGGGTAGGTCACGGCTTCGAGCGTCACCTGCAAGCCCAGGCCGCGGCCGAGCGTGATCTCGACGTCGCGGACGTGCCCCGGGCGGTTGATCCGCCAGGCGTGGAACGCCGTGAAGGCCGTCGGGACCATCGTCAGGGCGACCATGGCCGCCGTCGCCAGCCCCTGCCGGGCCGGGCGCGAAAGGGGGACCATCCCTGCCTCCCTCGTTTCGAACTCGAACGGACGCGCGGGGAATGGCCGACGACTCCCCGGTTCCTCCGGGCCGCCATCGGCCGGCGCGACACCTATCCTCTATCGAGCGGCCCGACGGCCGGAATCCAGCCGCCGGACGCATCGCGAAAACCGGGCGTGCCGGTTTTACGGGCGATCGGCCCAGGTGGCCAGCTTCTCGCGGTTCAGGGCGTGGACCGCGGCCATCGTCGCCTTGAGGGAATCCAGGCTGGAGCCGTCGTAGCGATCCAGCAGCGCCGCGGCGACCTCGAAGCCGACGACGTTCTCGACGATGACGCTCGCCGCCGAGACGGCGCAGACGTCGGATCGCTCGTAGGAGGCCGGCGACTCGCCCTTGGTCGCCATGTTGACCGACGGCCCGCGCTTCGCCAGCGTGCTGATGGGCTTCTTCGCCGCCCGGACGACGATCGGCTCGCCGTTGGACGTCCCCCCCTCGATCCCCCCCGCGTTGTTGCTGGGACGGCGGAAGCCGTAGCGGCGGTCGTCGGCGTCGTGATCGGGGTCGTAGCGGATCGGATCCATCACCTTCGACCCGGGCCGGCGGCCGGCCTCGAAGCCCAGGCCGATCTCCACCCCCTTGATCGCCTGGATCCCCATCACGGCGCAGGCGAGGCGGGCGTCGAGGCGGCGGTCGGGCTGGACGTGGCTGCCGAGGCCGATCGGGCATCCCGTGACGATCGTCTCGATGATGCCGCCCAGCGTGTCGCCGGCCTCGCGGGCCGCGTCGATCGCCGCGACGATGGCGGCGTCGGCCTCGGGGTTGAGCGTGTAGACCGGGCTGGCGTCGCGGACGGCGACGTCCAGCGACAGCGGCGGCGCGACGATCCCGCCCAGCTCCGCGACGTAGCCGAAGACGTGGATCCCGACCTCCCGCAGCACCAGCCGGGCCATCGCGCCGGCGGCCACCCGCACGGCCGTCTCGCGGGCGCTGGCGCGTTCGAGCACCTGGCGGATCCCGGTCTGGTAGCTGATCGAGCCGGCCAGGTCGATGTGGCCCCCGCGCGGGGCGGCGGGCTCGGCCAGGCGTTCGAGCTTGGCGTCGTTGTTGATGAGCCGCAGCGTGATCGGCGCGCCGGTGCTGACGCCCTTGAACGTGCCGGAGTCGATGAAGACGCGGTCGGTCTCCAGCTTCTGGCGCTTGCCCCGTCCGTACCCCCCCTGCCGCCGCTCAAGCTCGCGGTCGATGAACGCCTTGTCGAGCGGCACCCCGGCGGGGAAGCCCTCCACGATCGCGGTCAGGGCGGTTCCGTGCGATTCACCGGCGGTCAGCATGCGGAGCATGGGCGGGGTCTTCCGGTCCTTCTTCGGCCTCGGGTCTCAGCGCCAGGGGAACGGGCGGCCGGTCAGCCGCTCATAGGCGTCGATGTACTTGGAGCGGGTGCCGGCGACGACGGCCTCGGGGAGTGGGGGCGGCTCGCTGGCCTTGTCCCATCCGGTCGTCTCCAGCCAGTCGCGGACGAACTGCTTGTCGAACGACGGCTGCGCGCCGCCGGGCTTGTAGGTCTCGACCGACCAGTATCGCGAGCTGTCGGGCGTCAGCACCTCGTCGATCAGCAGGAGTTCGCCGGTCTTCTCGTCGAAGCCCCATTCGAACTTGGTGTCGGCCAGGATGAGGCCCTTCGAGAGCGCCAGCTCGGCCCCCCGCGCGTAGACGTCCAGGCTGACGTCGCGGAGCCGGCCGGCGACCTCCGCGCCCAGGGCGTTCGCCATCACGTCGAACGAGACGTTCTCGTCGTGGCCGGTCTCGGCCTTGGTGGCGGGGGTGAAGACGGGCTCGGGAAGGCGGTCGCTCTCGACCAGCCCGGCCGGCAGCGGCACGCCGCAGACGGAGCCCGACGCCCGGTACTCCTTCCAGCCCGACCCGGAGAGATACCCGCGGACGACGCACTCGAACGGGGCGACCTTCGCCTTGCGGACGAGCATCGCTCGCCCGCGCAGGGCCTTGCGGGCCGCGTCGTCGAGCGCGACCGGGAAGTCGTCGACGTTCGTGGAGATCAGGTGGTTCGGCACGCCCAGGCGTTCGAACCAGAACTCGCTGAGGCTCGAAAGGACGCGGCCCTTGTCCGGGATGGGCGTCGGCAGGACCCAGTCGAACGCGCTGATGCGGTCCGAGGCGACCAGCAGCAGCCGGTCGCCCAGGTCGTACACGTCGCGCACCTTGCCCTGCTTCTTCGGGAGCCCGTCGAGCCCCGTCGCCGAGATCGCCACGTCCGCCTCCGCGCGACATCCGTTCATCAACGCAAAGGGATGAATGTAATCGATGCCGCCCGCGGAAACAAGGCGAGGCGCGAAGGGCCCGGCGGACGCTCGTCACCGACGCCGTCCGCGACGTATAACCGAATAGGGTCGGCGACGGAACGATGGCGTCCGGGGTCGCGGCATGACGGTCGAGACGTCCAAGAGCCTGCTGGATCGGCTGCGGAGCCGGCCGGACGACCAGATGTCGTGGCGGCGGTTCGCGGGGCTGTACGCGCCCCTGATCCGCCGGTGGCTGGTCGGTCAGGGGACGCCCGATGCCGACGCGGAGGACCTGGCCCAGGAGATCCTGATGGTCATCTTCCGCGAGCTGCCCGGCTTCGACCACAACGGCCGCAAGGGGGCGTTCCGGACCTGGATCCGCACCGTCACGGTCAACCGCCTGCGCGGCTACTGGCGGTCGCGCCGCGTGGGGGCCGTCAGCGGGATGGAGGAGCGCCTGGCCCTGCTGGAAGCCGAGGACGGCGAGCCCGGCCGCGCCTGGGACCGCGAGCACGACGAGCACGTCGTCGCCCAGGTCATGAAGCTGGTCGAGCCCGAGTTCGCCCCCTCCACCTGGCGCGCCTTCCGCCGCACCGTCGTCGACGGCCTATCCGCCGCCGAGGCCGCCGCCGAGCTGGGACTCACGCCCAACGCCGTCCTCATCGCCAAGTCGCGCGTCCTCCGGCGGCTCCGCGAGGAGGTGCGCGGGCTGGTGCCGTGAACATCGCCGCGCTGTTTTTTCGCCACATCCCCCGCTCGCGTGAAAGGATGCGGGCGGACGCGCACTCCCCGGTCGGACGACGGAGCGAGGGACGGCCCTCGGCCCGGCGATCCGGGATCCGACTGAACCAAGGAGACACGCGCGATGAGACTCCCCCGCCCGCTCCGCCCGGCGGCGCTCGCCCTGGCCCTCGCCGCCGCCCCGGCCGCCCGCGCCGACTGGCTCGACCCCGCCTCGTTCGCGTCGCTGGGGGCGCTGAACCTGGCCTCCGGGTCGTACACCATCGAGACCGACGGCGCGCCCGTCCTGAAGGATTCCGGCGGCAACGTCCTGTACATCGGGACGACCTACGCCCAGGGCGGGACGTACAACCCGACGGTCTCCGTCCTGACGTTCAGCTCGATCTCGATCGCGTCCGGGGTGACGATCACGGCGGTCGGCCAGAACCCGCTGGCGCTGCTGTCGCAGTCGGACCTCGTCCTCTACGGCGTGATCTCCGCGAACGGCCAGAACGGGCACGATTCGCCCCGGCTGGGCGGCGACGGCCTGGGTGGGGCGGGTGGCGCGGGAGGCGGTGCCGGGGGGAATTCGAGCCAGACCGGGGAAGGGCCCGGCGGCGGCCCGGGGACCCCGGGGGGCCTGCCCAACTGGGCGGGGGGCGGCGGCTACGGCGGGCACGGCGGGGCGTCCGACCAGGGCCTGACGGGGCCCGCCTACGGCGACCTCCATCAATATCTCCTGGGCGGTTCCGGGGGCGGCGGAGGCGGCGGCAACCTGTTCCAGACGGCCGGCGCGGGGGGCGGGGGCGGCGGCGGCGGGATCGAGCTGGGGGCGTCCGGCTCGATCCTCTTCGGCGAGAACTCGGCGCTCACGGCGAACGCCGGGCTGGCCGGCGGCGGGTTCGCGTCGAACGCCGGCGGCGGCTCCGGCGGCGGCCTTCTGATCCACGCCCCGACCATCGAGACGCGCGTCGGCTCGGTGATCTCGGCGCTGGGCGGGGCCTACTTCGGCGGCGGCGGGCGGATCCTCTTCCTCACCGACACGGCGACGATCAACCAGCGCGGGGGGAACATCTCGGCGGGCGCCGGCGGCGGCGCGAACGATCAGGAGAACGGCGTGGTCGAGTATGATTACCTGCGGGCCCGCGCCGTCCCCGAGCCGGCGACCCTGGCGATGGGCCTGACGGCGGCCGTCGGCGTCGCCGCCCTCGCGCGGCGGCGGACGCTCGGCTGAGTCGGGGCGGCGGGCCGGGCGCGGCGGAGGAGACCTCATGGCCGAGATGCGGCGCGACGAGCACCCTTCACCCGCACTCCTCGCCGCGTTCGCCCGCGGGGAGTCCGACGGCCTCGACACCGAGGCCGTCGAGCGGCACCTCGACTCGTGCGAGTCGTGCCGCTCGGCCGTCGAGGCCGCCTCGGGGGACGATCCGCTGGTGGAACTCCTCCGCGCCGCCGGCCGCAACATCGAGGACGGAGGGGCCCCGCCCGCGATCCCCTCGGGCTACGCGCTGGAGGACGTGATCGGCCGAGGCGGGATGGGCGTCGTCCACCGGGCGCGGCAGGTCGGGCTGGGGCGGGTCGTGGCCCTGAAGCGGATCGCCGCGGGCGTCGACGCCACCCCGGCCGAGCGGTCGCGGTTCCGCGCCGAGGCCGAGGCCGCCGCCAGCCTCCGCCACCCCAACATCGTCCCGATCCACGACGTCGGCGAGCTGGACGGCGTCCCCTACTACGCCATGGAGCTGCTCGACGGCGGCACGCTGGCCGACCGCCTGGCCGGGGGCCCCCTCCCGCCGCGCGAGGCCGCGACGCTGGTCGAGGCGCTGGCGAGGGCCATCGAGCACGCGCACCGGCGGGGCGTCGTGCATCGCGACCTCAAGCCCCGCAACGTCCTGTTCGACGCCGAGGGGACGCCCAAGGTCGCGGATTTCGGCCTGGCGAAGCGGCTCGACGCCGGGACCCTCACCCGCACGGGGGCCCTGATGGGGACGCCCCTGTACATGGCCCCGGAGCAGGCGACGGCCGGCCCCGGCGTCCCCGTCGGGCCGGCGGCCGACGTCTACGCGCTGGGGGCGATCCTGTACGAATGCCTGGCCGGCCGCCCCCCTTTCCCGGGCGACTCGCCGGCGGAGGTCCTGGACCTGATCCGCTCCAGCGAGCCCACCAGGCCGGGGCGGCTGCGGCCGGGCCTGCCCCGGGACCTGGAGACGATCGCCCTGAAGTGCCTGGAGAAGTCCCCCGCGCGGCGGTACGCCTCGGCGGCCGGCCTAGCCGACGACCTGGGCCGGTTCCTCCGCGGCGAGCCGATCCTCGCCCGCCCCGCCGGCCGCGCGGCGAGGCTGGCCAAATGGGCGCGGCGGCGGCCCTCGCAGGCGGCGCTCGCGGGTTTGGCGATCCTCGCCGCGGCCGGGGCCGTCGCCGGCCTGCTCGTCCACGACGCCCGCCTGCGCGAGGCCCTCGGCCGGGCCGAAACGTCCGCCGACGAGGCCCGACGCCAGCGGGCCGCGGCCGACTCGAACTACCGCGACGCCCGGGAGGCCCTGCGCCGGCTCACCGGGGCGTTCAACGACCCGAAATTCCGCGGCCTCCCGCGCCTCGGCGAACTGCGTCGGGTGCAGCTCGAAGCCGCGCTGGGCTTCTACGACCTCGTCCTGGCCCGCAGCGACGCCGACGCCCCCGTCGTCCGCCGCGACACCGCCGAGGCGGCCGTCGAGGCCGCCAACCTCCAGATCGTCCTGGGCCGCCCGGCCGACGCCGAGGCCAAGCTCCTCCGCGCCCTCCGCCTGTACGACGCCCTCGCCCGCGAGGACCCGGCCGACGCCCCCGCCGCGCGCGGCCGGATGGTGGTCCACCTGAAGCTGGGCGTCATGCTGATGGAACTCGACCCGGCGCGATCCGCGCGCGAGCTGGAAGCGGCCCTCGCGCTGGCCGAGGCCCGCCCGGACTCGGAATCCTGGCAGGGCCGCCACGACGTCGCCTGGTGCCTGCACAACCTGGCGTCCTTGCACATGCTCTCCGCCCGCCACGCCCAGGTCGAGCCGCTCCTCGCCCGCGCCTCGGCCATCTACGACGACCTGATGCGCGAGCGCCCCGGCGACCTGGCGCTGGAGGCGTCGGCCGCCGAGACGCTCATCAACCTGGCCGACTGCCGCGCCGCGGCCGGCCGGCCCGACGAGGCCGAGGCCGATTTCGCGAGGGCCGCCGGCTTCCTGGAGCGGGCGCTAGCCGCCCAGCCCGACGTCCCCTCGCACGCGGCCGACCTCTGCGACCTGGCCGTCAACCGCGGGAACCTCCTGCGGAACGGCGGCAAGCCGGAGCGGGCCGTCGAGCAGCTCTCCGAGGGGCTCCGGCGGATCGCGCCGCTGGTCGCGGACGACCCGGCCTCGTCGCGGCTGCGGCAGACGCTCCAGAACCTGCACGGGGCCCGCGCCCAGTCCTTCGAGGCCCTGGGCCGGTACGCCGACGCGATGCCCGACTGGGACGCCGTGGTCGAGGCCCAGGGCGACCGCCCGGGGCGGCTCGGCCTCCGCTTCCTCGGCCTCCTCTGCGCCGCGCGCGGCGGCCAGGCCGCGCGGGTGCGCGACGAGGCCGCCGCGATCCTCGACCATCCCGACGAGCCCCTGAAGGCCGCCGACCGCTACAACGTCGCCTGCGCCCTCGCCCTGGCGACCGCCGCGCCCGGCGGCGACCTCGACGGGCCTTCCCGCGCCGCGATGCTCGACCGCGCCGCGGCCGAGCTGGCCCGCGCGCTGGCCGAGGACCCGGCGCTCCGCGAGGCCGCCCGCGGCGACTCCGACCTCGCGGCGCTCGCCGGCCGCGACGACTTCCGCAAATTGGTCGACGGCCCGTGATCTCGTCAGGCGCCGCACGCGGCGTCGACGTCGGCCGGCGTCGGCTCGGCGAGCGGGACGCCGTTCCGCTCGTGGCGGCGGGCCGAGACCTCCCGATAGACCCTCAGTCGCGTCCGGTTGATCCCGCCGATCGGGACGTGCTCCGGCAGGGCGTGCCAGGGGGTGAACGACAGGTCTTCCACGAAGGCCATGCGCGCCCGGGTGTCCGGGACCTGGGGCGGGATGACGATCTCCGCGACCTTGATCGGCGGCGCTTCGGACTCCTCCCATTCGACCATCGGGTTCTCGACCGGCGTCTTCTCGGGCCCCGCGTCGAGCTGCACGAAGAACGAGAAGCCCGCGCCCCCGTCGCGGAGCGTCGACCACAGGGCCTTGCGGAGGCGGTTCTCCGGGGCCTCCCGCTCGGCCGACTCGGGCGAGCCGTCCGGGCCGGCCTGCGGCGGGGCGTCGGTCGACGTCGGGACGGCCATGTACTTGACGGCGCGCCGGCCCAGGGCGTAAGGCGTCGTGCTCCAGTACCGCGAGGTCAGCGGGCTGGTGGGCGTCTTGCTGAGGACCCGCTTCGCGATCTTCAGCATGGCCGTCGCCTTCGCGAAGCCCAGCGAGGCGATCAGCGAGGCCGCCATCGCCATCCCCCCGCGCCGGTCGTCGGACAGGAAGAAGAGGGCGCTCCGGACGATGGAGGGGCTCACGCCCTTGAACTTCGCGAACGCCTCCGAGAACGGGACGTAGTCGATCGCGTCGGGGACGAAGAAGGCCGGGTCGTCGACGAGGATGAAGTCGTGCGTCCGCGCGTCCTTCTCCGCCGTCAGGACCTTCTCGCCGTCCACGTCCATCAGCTTGATCGCCATGCCGTGGACGTCGGGCAGCCGGTCGTCCTCCTTGCCGCCGTTGGAAAAGCGGATGAGGGCGGGGAACTCCTTCTTCTCGCGGAACAGCCCGACGCGGCATTCCGGCGGGAGCCCGGACGGGTCGACCCGGAACGCGGCGCGGACCAGGCCGTGATGCTTGGGATGCTGGCCGCGGCGCCGGCCGCCGTCCTTCTCGTGGGCCCGGATGCTGATCTCGACGACCTTCCCGATCACCGCATCCTCGCCGTGGGGGATGGTTTCGAGGGAGTGGATCCCGAAATGGGTCGCGTGCGTTCCCGCCATGCACTAGCCTCGCAGGTGAGCCGGTCGGATCGTGAGGTCGGAGCGACGTGCGACATTGGAATACGGCGTCGTCCCGGGAACCTTTCATCGGGCGACGCGCCAGCCTCGATCTGCCCTCACCCTTCGAAAATGAACGACCCCGCCGCATCGTGCGATGCGGCGGGGTCGTTCTGCGGCGTACGGCCGGGGCGATCAGCGCCTCGACTTGCCCTTGGGAGTCGGGAGGTAGTTCGCGGCCTCGGCGCTCTCGGCGTCGGCGACGGCCCGGTCCTCGGCGACGCCGGCCGAGTGCGCCTCGGCGCTGAGGGGCGGGGCCTCGCCCGGGTTCTTGAGGTAACCTGGGCCTTCGTCGCCGCCGCATCCCAGGAAGAGGGCGAAGGCCGTGGCCAGCAGGGCGGCGCAGGTGAGGCGATTCAGCGAGATCACGGGCGGGATCCTTTCGGTTCGATGGGCCGGGGCCGCCTCAGAACTCATCCGAGCTGAGGATCTCGCCGTCGTCGATCACGGCGAGCTTCCGGAACGCTGTCGGGTTGACCGAGAACTTGATGAACCGCACCGAGCCGTCGCCCAGCAGGGCGTTCAGGCCGCCGGGGTGCGGGCCGCCGAACTGGTGCCGCCAGAGGGTCGACCCGGTGTTCGGGTTGGAGGGCGTCGAGCAGGCGCCGTTCAGCGTGGGGGACTGGTTGTCCGACAGGGGGAAGAAGTGCCAGCGGATGCAGTCCTCGTCCCAGCCGCTGTTCTGCCAGCGCTCGTTGTCGCCGCCGTCGCTCCCCTGGGCCTTGGTGGGGAGGCTCTTCTCGGCGAAGACGATGGAGTTCGAAGTGCCGTCCTTAAAGTCGCCCCAGTAGCGCTTGGCCCCCTTGCCGGACCAGACGATGGCCCCCTTGTACCCGGCGCGGTCGCCGCGGTTGATGCCGTTGCCGTCGGGAGAACGGATGCCCAAGGCGGGCGAGATCCCGTTGGGCGCGGCCGGGATGAAGGCGTCGCCGCCGCAGCCGATGTAGGGGCCCTGGCGGAACCCGGCGCAGCCGGCGTAGTCGAGGCCGGCCCGATTGAGCTCGGGGTGGTTCTTGTCGACGACGTACCGGGCGTTCGTGCGGCGGGTCGGGCACTGGAAGCCCGGGACCACGGTCGCGGCGATCTGCATCTCGTTGTTGTAAGACGTGCGAGTATCGCTGGCGTCCGGCTCCATCGTGAAGTTGGCCATGTTGTACAGGGCCTGCTGCTCCATGTAGGGCAGGATCTTGAAGAACTGGTTCCAGCCGTTGGCATGGGCGGCGTTGCAGCAGACGTCGACCTTGGCGTCGTTGTAGCGGGCCGAGTCGAACTTGGGGTCGCCGTCGTAGGGCCCCTGCGGCAGGTGGCCGTTGGCGCTCTCGAAGTTGGCCACGCCCAGGCCCATCTGCTTCAGGTTGTTCGTGCATTGCGCACGGCGGGCGGCTTCGCGGGCGGACTGGACGGCGGGGAGGAGGAGGGCGATCAGCACGGCGATGATCGCGATCACGACGAGCAGCTCGATGAGGGTGAACCCCGAGTGCTTCGTACCGGCGGGGCGAGGCGGAATCACGTCAGGTCGACTCCCTGGACGGCGGATTCCCCGGGGCCGCCACGCGGCGGCGGAGGGGCGTCGCCCGTCCTACAAGTTAGGAACAGTGCGTGAGTCGCCATCATGCCGCCCGAGTGTGAAGGAATTGGGAGGCGAGGGAGAAGTCTCCGAGAGGCTTTCCCGGCCGGCCGCGACGGGCTCTTGGTCATCGACGCGAGCCGAGGTCGTCGCCGGGCTGATCGGCGCCGATCGCTTCTCTCAGGCGGAAGTAGAAGGCGTCGAAGCTGGGCATTCGGATCCGCCGCCAGTCGATCCCGCCGTCGTGGACCATTTCGCAGAGGTCTTCGCGCGTCGGCGAGCGGCCCGTCGCAGCGAGCCGGGACTCCAATTCGCCTTTCAACGAGTTCGGCGATCGGTCGTTCCCCGATCGGCTTTCGAGAGGATCGCAGCCGTGCTGATGGTGATGCAACGCGCAGAGGATCCAGGCTTCCGACTTCGGTTTGGGGATCATCGGGACGCCGGTCGCAAGGCCCTCCTCGGCGAAGCCGTCGAGCATCGATCGGCGCTTGGACGTCCAGTTTCCGCGACGGGCCGAGCGCGACCCGTCGGTGTCGTGGAAGAGGACGACGACGATCTCATCCTCGGTGCCGGGTTCCCTCAGCTTCTCCCTGGCGATTCGCGCGAGTGCCCGCGCGTTCCGGTAGAACTCGGTCGTCTCCTGATCCCGCTTCTTGCCGACGAAGCGGAAGCCCTTCTCGCCGTGGTTCGCCAGCATGGATTCCGGCACCCATCCCCAGTGCCCTGTATCGGCCGGCGAATAGCCCTGGTGGTGCTCGATGATCGCGGCCAGCACGAGCGCCAGGGGGCCGGGTAGGAACTGGTCGCCCTGGCTGATTCCGTCCGGGTTGAGACCGATTCCGAGATCCGTGGCACCCTCGCCGCTGAGCAGGAAGTACATCGTCAGCGGGCCTCGTGGAGTTCGTCGATCTCCTCGCCGAGCCGTAGCAAGTCCGTGTCCACGAAGGCTTCGCCCGGCCCCATGAACTTGAGCTTCCGCCCGATCGACGGGATGTCGAAGAACGGGATCGTGCGCGTGAGCCCGTCGTCTCCCTTGAAGATGTACAGGACGCTCTCGCGGGCGACGTCGTCTTCGAGGTAATTCAGGATCATCGGGCTGTGGGTCGTGACGATGACCTGCTTGTCCGCCTGGACCAGGGAATCCACGACGAACTCGACCAGCTCGGGATTGATACCGTTCTCGATCTCGTCGAAGAGCGCGATCGGATGGCGCGACTGGATCTCGGCGAGGATGGCCAACACGCGCAGCATGCCGTCGTTGATGTGACGGGCTTCGGTGGTGAGATAGGGCGGATGGTAGGCCGACGGGCTGGAGTACTCCTCGCGGATTTCCAACTGCTTCCACCCGGCCTGGAGCGAGGTCGACACCAATTCCCTGAGTCGCGGATAAACCTCGCGCATCCTGCCAACCAGGGCCGAGCGTTCGTCGTCGGACATCTCAGAGATTAGTGCGGAGAGGTTCCGCCCCCCCATGCCGAGCGTCCCGGCCGACTTTCTGGCTCGGCGTCGCAGGTGATCGGGGCTGAGTTGGTCCAGCGCCTGGATGCCGGCGACCGTCTCCTTCAGTCTCCGGATCCCGTCCGAGAGCAACTCGTCCTTGATCTGGGAGAGGATCGAGCCCTTGTATTCGAAGTGGATTCGCTCGGACAGGATCTCGGAGCCGTCGTGGCGAATCGTTACGACCTCGCCCCCCTCCGTCACGAGGGATGAACCGCCAAACTCCACCGATTCGTCGATGCAGGCGTTGGCGCCGAAGTCGAAGCGGCCCCCCCAACGTCCTTGAACGTCCTGATCCGTGTCGATGAAGTCGACGGCGAACGAGATATGGTTCGGGAGCAAGTGGAGCCTGGATTGTAGTTCATTCGAATCCCAACCCCGTTCCTCGAACCAGACATCCAACCCGTCCCTGACGACGAGCCGCGAGAGGAAGTCGAGGAACTGGAGGATGGTCGACTTCCCCGCCCCGTTGAGGCCGATGAGGCAGGTGAACTTGGGCAGGTTCATCGAGAAGCCGACGAGCGACTTGAAGTTGTCGACCTCGATCCGGCTGATGCGCATCATGGTCTGTAGCCCCCGGCTCGCACTCGATCCGCACGTCCACGCTCAAGCGTAACGGCCGACGGGACGTTGAGGAATCGGAGAAGGTCGATTCGTCGTCCCGATGCGAAGGCGGGCGTTTGCACTCGGCGGCCGGGCGCCGCAAAATCGAACGACGTTCGGACGAAAGCCTATGGCGATTCGGAGGGATGGAAATGGATCAGGCGAGGGCGAGTCGGCGCGGGTTCCTTCGGAGCGTCGGGGCGGCGTGGGCGTTCCCGATGGTGGTGAGCGGACGGGCGCGCGGGGCCTCGGCCCCGTCGGAGCGGATCCGGCTGGGGTTCGTCGGGATCGCGAACCAGGGGACGAACAACCTGAAGGACTTCCTCAAGCGGCCGGGCGTCGAGGTGGTCGCGCTGGCCGACGTGGATTCGAAGCACCTGGCCGCCGCCGCGGCGATCGTCGAGAAGGCGGGGGGCAGGCCGTCGACGTCCGGCGACTATCGCAGGCTGCTGGACGACCCGTCCCTCGACGGCGTCGTCGTCTCCACGCCCGACCACTGGCACGCTCTGATCACCACCGACGCCTGCCTCGCCGGCAAGGACGTCTATTGCGAGAAGCCCCTGAGCCTGACCATCGCCGAGGGCCGCCGCATGGTCGACGTCGCCCGCGCGACGAATCGGGTCGTCCAGACCGGCAGCCAGCAGCGATCGGACGCGAACTTCCGCCTGGCCTGCGAGCTGGTGCGCGGCGGCCGCCTGGGGAAGATCAAGGAGGTCCGCACGATCCTCCCCAAGGTCAACTTCGCCGGCCCCGCCGTCGCCGACTCCGCGGCCCCGCCCGAGCTGGACTATGAATTCTGGCTCGGCCCCGCCCCCGGGCGGCCGTACAACGCCAAGCGGGTCCACTACCTGTTCCGGTTCTTCTGGGACTACTCCGGCGGCCAGATGACCAACTTCGGCGCGCACCACCTGGACATCGCCCAGTGGGGCCTGGGCCGCGACGACTCCGGCCCCGTCGAGGTCGAGGCGACCGCCACGTTCAACAAGGACGGCTGGTTCGAGGTCGCCGAGACCAGCCGCATCGCCTACACCTACGACGACGGCGTGAAGCTCCTCTGCCTCCAGGGCCAGGGGAAGGGCCGCTCGGTCGAGTTCGAGGGCGAACGCGGGACCATCGGCGTCTGGCGCGGCGGCATCGAGGCCAGCGACCCCGAGATCCTCAAGGCCGCCGAGGGCGACGGCCGCACCCCGCTCTACGTCAGCGGGAATCACCACCAGAACTGGCTGGACTGCATCAAGTCCCGCGAGAAGCCCATCTGCGACGTCGAGATCGGCCACCGCTCGGCGACCGTCTGCCACCTGGGGAACATCGCGATCCGCGCCGGCCGCAAGATCGCCTGGGATCCGAAGGCCGAGGCGATCGTCGGCGACGACCAGGCCGCCGCGATGCTCTCCCGCCCCTACCGCACCCCGTGGAAGCTCGCCGAGCCCCCCGCCGGATCGACCGCCGGGTCCCGAGTCTGATAGAATTCGTCCTCGTCGCGGCCCCGCGACGTCGCGAGGGCCCGGCGCGGAGACGACGCGCGACGTTCGAGACGATTCGGGGGCCTGTGATGCGTAGGCGAGAGTTCCTCGGTGCGTGCGGGATCGGCCTGGCGGGGATGGCGGCGGGGCGGGCGCGGGCCGACGAGGGCCCGGGCGGGGCGACCTTCCGCGACTTCGACGTCGTGATCGCGGGCGGGACCACCGCGGCCTTCGCGGCGGCCGTCGCCGCGGCGGAGAGCGGCGCGAAGACCTGCCTGATCGAGCCCACCGACTGGGTCGGCGGCCAGATCACCGCCAGCGCCGTGCCGGCGATCGACGAGGCGTGGCACACCATCAAGGACAGGAAGACCGGCGAGTCGTACAAGGTCTTCGAGATCGCCCGCGACCGCGCCAACATGACGCCCAACTTCCGGGCCATGCTCGACGCCACGGGCAACCCCGGCATGGGCTGGGTGAGCAACTACTGCTTCGAGCCCAGGAACTTCCTCAACGACCACCTCCTGCCGCTGGAGCGCTCGCTCGTCGAGAAGGGGACGCTCGTCGTCTTCCGCGAGACGGTGATCAAGTCGGTTGACGTGGATGCGTCGAAGGGCCTGGTGACGGCGATCACGGCGATCCGCCGCAAGCCCCGGCCGGGCGTCGCCGCCGGGGGCTACGACGTCCTGCCGTCGAAGGACCTGCCCGACTGGTACGGCCCCGAGCCCTCCTCGCGGTTCGACAAGGAGACGCTCCGCTTCGAGGCCCCGAAGGGCCGCGACGTCGTCTTCATCGACGCGACCGAGTGGGGCGAGGTCCTGGTCCTGGCCGGTGCGCCGTACCTCCAGGGCGTCGAGGCGACGGACGGCGGCCCGCAGGGGGACGACCGCTGCGGCCAGTCGACGGTGTTCGATTTCGTCCAGCGCTACGCCGACGAGCCGACGGACGAGCCGGTGGGCCCCGAGGGGGTCTCGGGCTTCGGCTACGACGAGTTCGACGGCAAGGCCGAAGCCTGGAACAAGATCTGGACGTACCGCCGCATCAAGAGCGCGAAGGGGGGCGGCCCCGCGGCCGTGGGGGACCTCTGCCTCCAGAACTGGGGCTATTCGCCCAAGCTCCGGGCCGGCGGCAACGACTACCCGTTCGGCTACCTGTTCGTCTCCAAGGCCGACGCCGAGGCCCAGCGGGCCGACTGGAAGGGGGGCGTCGACCTCGCCGTGATGGCCGAGGCCGAGCGCCGGGCGCTGGGATGGCACCACTGGTTCAAGAATCACGCCCCGGAGGGGATCGACCCGCGCCGGATCCTCCTCGACGGCGACGTCCTGGGGACGGCCCACGGCCTGGCCAAGCTGCCGTACATCCGCGACACGCGGCGGTCGATCGGCGTCGACGGCTTCATCCTGAAGGGCCGCGACCTGACCGGCTCCATCGGGAAGAAGACGGGCCGCCGCTTCTTCGACCGCGTGGCGCTCGGGGCGTACCCGATGGACGTCCATCCGATGTCGGGCTGCGAGATGCCCGCCTACATCGTCTCGGCCCACGACACGCTGCCGTTCTACATCCCGTTCCGCGCGATGACGAACGAGAAGTTCGGCAACCTGCTGGTCGCGGGCAAGACGATGGCCCAGAGCTTCCTGGCCAACGCCGCGACCCGCCTCCACCCCATCGAGTGGTCGAGCGGCACCGCCGCGGGCGTCGCCGCCGCCGACATGGTCAAGAACCGCCGCTCGACCCGCGAAGTGCTGGAGAACATCGAGCAGCTCCAGGCGCTCGTGCGGCGGAAGACCCCGACCGAGTGGACCATCGGAGGGAAGCTCTACCCCGGGCCCGAGGCCGGCCGGGGGGAGTGACCGGAGGGATGACGAGGGGAGCCGGGATCTTGACGAGCCCGGCCCTCGCCCGTTACGCGGTGCGGGTGATGCACAAGCCGAGGGGCGGCGTCGAGCGTCGGCTCACTCCTCCAAGGGTTCCTCGTCGTCCTCGTCGACGCCCGGGCCGTGGGCGGCTGCGGCGAGGTGGCCGGCGCGGCTGGCCATGACCTTGGCGGCGATCTCCTCGGCGACGGCGGGGTTCTCGCGGAGGTAGTCCTTGGCCTTCTCGCGGCCCTGGCCCAGGCGCAGGTCGCCGTAGTTGAACCACGAGCCCGACTTCTCGACGAGCTTGTCGGCCAGCGCCATGTCGAGGACGTCCCCCTCGCGCGAGACGCCGTTGGTGTACATCATGTCGAACTCGCAGGTCCGGAACGGCGGCGCGACCTTGTTCTTCACCACCTTCACCTTCACCCGCGAGCCGACGATCTCCTCGCCGTCCTTCACCGGCCCGATGCGCCGGACGTCCACCCGGCACGAGCTGTAGAACTTCAGGGCGCGGCCGCCGGGCGTGGTCTCCGGGCTGCCGAACATCACGCCGATCTTCTCGCGGATCTGGTTGATGAAGATCAGCACGCACTTCGACCGCGACACCCCGCCGGTCAGCTTCCGCAGCGCCTGGCTCATCAGTCGGGCCTGCAAGCCGACGTGGCTGTCGCCGATCTCCCCCTCCATCTCCGCCTTCGGCACCAGGGCGGCGACCGAGTCGATCACCACGATGTCCACGGCGTTCGACATCACCAGCATCTCGGCGATCTGCAGCGCCTCCTCGGCGCTCCCCGGCTGGCTGACGAGCAGGGACTCGATGTCCACGCCCAGCCGCTTGCACCACGAGGGATCCAGCGCGTGCTCGACGTCGATGAACGCCGCCACGCCGCCGTTCTTCTGCGCGTTCGCCACCGTCTGCAGGGCGATCGTCGTCTTGCCGCTCGACTCCGGCCCGAACAGCTCGACGATCCGGCCCCGCGGCAGGCCCTTGCCCCCCAGCGCCAGGTCGAGCGACAGCGCGCCGGTGGAGACGCCTTCGATCTCCAGGTGGCTCGACTCGCCGAGCTTCATGATCGAGCCGGAGCCGAACGCCTTCTCGATCTGGCTGATCGTCGTGTTCAGCGCCTTCTGCTCGGCGGACATCGGCGCCGCCTTCGCCTCGGTTGCAACCTGTCGCTTCGCCACGACCTCGGCTCCTTCATGCTCGGCTGAGTTCTGTACGCACGACCACTACTGTATCACGGCGGGGCGTGCGGGTCAAGTCTCGGTGCGGGCCTTCGCCGAGGCCAGGGGGGCGCGGGCGAGGGCGGCGTAGGTGGGGCCTTCGGGGGTGAGGGTGGAGGAGTAGGCGACGACCTCGCCGACGGTGAACGCGCCGGGGGACCATTCGCGGTATTCCTCGACGAGCGGCGCGAGGTCCGGGGCGGGGGAGGGGGCCTTGCCGCGGCCCGCGCCGGCCTTCAGGCGGCCGAGGGTGACGTGGGGGGTGAAGCGCGGATCCTCGGGGGGCCGGCCGATGCGCCGGAGGTTGGAGACGACGGCCTTGTGCAGCTCGGCCAGGGGTTCGAGGCCCGGCCCGGCGAAGCCCGCCCAGGCGACGCGGGGCCGGTCGGGCTTCGGGAACGCCCCCAGGCCGGCGACCTGGACCTCGAACCGCTTGCAGGCGCGGGCGGCCTTGCGGGCGGCCTCGCAGACCTCGTTCAGCTCGGCGAACGGCACGTCGCCCAGGAAGGCGAGCGTCAGGTGGAACGGGGTCGAGTCGGCCCACCGGAAGGCGGGGAGCAGGGGGGCGAGCTTGTGCTGGAGCTTCGTCAGGCGGTCGGAGATGTTCGGGGGGACGTCGATCGCCAGGAACGTCCGGGTCGTCTGGGCCATGGCGTCGGCGTCCTTTCGCTAACGGGCTCCGTCGGTTCGGCGTCCCGACATCGTACCCCGTCGCGGCCGGCGTGGCGAGGCGGCCGGCTCACCAGAGGAGCGGCCGGACCGGGGCCGCCCTCATCGGGGCCGCGGGCCCGGGCGCCGTCGGCGTGGCGAAGAGGACGTCATAGAGCCATCGCCAGAGGCGGACGGGGGGGGAGGCGTCGTCGACGTGCTCGTCGTCCTCCAGGTAGCGGACGACCTGGCCGGGCTGGAACGTCAGGGCCATGCGCAGGCCGTCGCGGCGGGCCTGGTCCAGCTCGGCGCCGGCGATCGTCGCGCCCGGCGAGGCGTTCCCGGCCTGTTCGAACGCGATCGTGACCGCGTCGCTCGGCCCGGACTCCAGCCGGACGAGCTTCATGTCGCCGGGGGCGACGTCGCCGACGACCACCTGAACTCCCGAACAGGAGACGACCAGCTCCCGGATCGACTCCGCCCCGCCGTTGATCAGCACGAGCCCGGCCGACGGCCGCCTCGCCAGCCTCACGCCCAGTTCCACCCCGACCAGCGCCAGGGCGACCAGGCTGACGATCCACCAGCGTTTCCGACTCGTCGTCATGGCCCGGCCTCGCTCGGCGGCAAGTGACTCTTGTCCGAGGATCGCACGGCCGCGGCCCGGTCGGCAAGAGGACGCCGCCGGGATGCATCGAATTCGGCCGATACGGGGCCGCCGCGCGAGCGACCTGACCGGCTGGGCCGGAGGTTCGCATTCTGCGCATCAGGCCCCGGGGGCGGCCGGGCGGGGGGCTTCGAAAACGTCAATCGGCCCCGGGGGAGGGCCGATCAACGGTAAGGGGCCGGGAGGCGTCGCGAGGCGTCCGGCCGGCCCCTCGACGAAGGATCGGGGCGAGCAAACCTTGCCGGCTCGGAGGGCCGCGACGCCTGGGGAGACCCGGACGCCCGCGGCCTCGCGCCGGCTTCGTCACGCAGGATGGACCGGCCTTGAACGAGACTTCGACCCAGAGCCGCGCCGAGCCTCGGTCACGACCCGACCGGGCCCACGACGGCCGACGCACTCCCGCCTCCCCCGAGCGGGCCGGATCCGTCCGGCCGGGCCCGGGGAAGGTCTGGGGGCTGGTCGGCCTGGTGGCCCTGACGGCCGTGACGAGCCTGGTGGTGGCCACGATCTCGACCTGGCTGGTGCCGGCCTACATGGCGGCCATGGCCCTGATCTTCGCCGCGCCCCGGCCTCCCCGGCCGGCCGGCGGCCCGTCGACGCCCGAGGGATCCTCCGCCGCGCCCCCCGAAGACGCCGCGCCGCCGCGTGCGGACGACGTCGAGGGGACGCCCGTCGAGGGCCCCGAGGCCGCCGACGATCCGCCCGCGCCCGCCGAGGCCGTCGCGCCCGCGCCCGCCAAGCCCCGCAAGCGCAGGGCGAAGGCGAAGCGGGGCAAGGCGGCCCAGGCGGCCGAGGCGACGTCGGAGCCGACCTGGATCCGCGTCGGGCCGGGCAAATTCGTCCGGGCCGACGTCCAGGACGCGCCCGCCGACGCCGACGCGACGGCGGATCCCCCCTCCGACCCGGAGGCCGGGGCCCCGACCGAAGCCGAGCCCGCGACCCTGACCGCGGCCGATCTCCGGATCGAGGCCGAAGCGACCCCCTCCGCCGACGTCGAGCCCGACGCCCCGGCCGAGGCCGTCGACCTGCCGACGCACGAGGACGCGACGCCCGCGTCGCCGTTTGAAGCGGAGCCGAGCGAGGTCATCTCGCCGGCCTCCTTCAGCGACGACGAAGCGGAGCCCATGGAATCCGGCGAGGAGTACGGCATCGCGCCCTCTGCACTCGCCGGCGCCTTCGACGAGGGGTACGGCATCGCGCCCTCTGCACTCGTCGAGACGTGGACTCCCGAGGCCCTCCCCGAAGACGTCGCCGACGACGAGCCCGAGCCGGACGCCGAGCCGACCGATGCGGGGTGGTCCGCCGAGGACGAGACCCGGAGCGAAGCCCGTGCGGAGTTCGTGGACGAGGTGGAGGACGAGGCCCCGGCCGACGCGCCGGAGGCCGATCCCGAGTCCCCGGCCGCGACGCCCGCGACGGTCGCGCCGCCCAGCCCCGAGCGCCTCGCGCCCGGGGGGACGGCGACCGGCCCGAGGGGGGCCGCCCGGCCGAACGGGCTCGGCATCGCCCGCCGCGCCTCACGCCCGCGGGAGCGACTCGACCGCCCTCGGACCCCTCGCCATCGCGGCGCCGTCGCCCGCCCGGCCCGCTCGGGCCGTGCCGATCGCGTCCGCGTGAGGGTGGCCGAACGCGGCCGACGCCGCTCGGACCCGACCGGTCGACGCCATCACCCCCGGTCCCCGCCGGGACGCGCCTGACCGGCGCCTCGACATCTCGACGTGGCGCACGCGAAACGCCCCGGCCGGAGACGGCTCGGGGCGTTTCGCGTTTCGAATCCTCGGCGGGATCGATCAGGGCTCGGCGTGCTCGACCGGGGGCTCGACGGGCGTCGCCTCGGCCTCCGTCGGCCTCGACCGCGCGCCGGGGAGCCACCAGTTCACGGTGAGGCACAGGGCCACCAGGAAGCCCCGCAGCGCCCAGCCCGCCCACCGGGGGAACTCGGGCCAGGCCGAGTTGTGATGCACCTGGATGTAGTGGAAGAAGTCGTGCAGGTCGTGCGACATCATCTCGCCGGCCGCCGCCGCCAGCAGCGCCACGGCCGCATACGCGACCCAGCGGTAGCGGTGCATGAACTCGGTGATCACCGCGCTCAGGAACAGGAGCATGATGATCGAGAGGATCAGCCCGATGATGATCTCGGACCAGGTCCGCGCCGCGCTGGCGATGGCCAGGACGTTGTCCAGGCTCATGATGAAGTCGGCCATCGCGATCCGCTGGACGGCCTTGAACAGCGAGGTCGGCGCCGCGTCCGGGTCGCCGGCCGCCTGGACCTCCTCCTGCATCAGCTTGCAGGCGATCCAGACGAGGAGCATCGCCCCGACGAACCGCAGGCCGGGGACGTCCAGCAGCTTGTAGACGACGAGCGTGAAGGCGATCCGCATCACGATCGCCATGCCGCAGCCCCAGATCATCGCCTGCCGGCGCTGCCTGGCCGGCAGCCGGTGGGCGGCCAGGCCGATGACCGCGGCGTTGTCGCCCGAGAGGACCAGATCATACAGGATGATCTTGACGATCGCGATCACGGGCGCCAGGTCGAGAGCCATGCCAAGTCCGGAGGTTGGGGCGAGCGGCGAGATCCGCGGGACAGGAAGCGACCCCGCGGCGAGAGGCCCCATCATAGCCCCCCCGGCCCCCGCTGGGAACCCGGACGCCCGCCGCGGAATCCGGCCGAATTCGTCCCTCGGCGCCTCGTCCCGCGAGGGCCGACCGCGTATGGTTTTAAGGAGATCCCGATCCGGGGGCCTTTCGCCCCCCTCCCCAACCCCTCACACGCAAGGCGGCTCGGCCATGTTCAGGCGCGCCGGAACGTTCCTCGCGGGCTTCGTGATCGGCTCGACGTCGGCCCTCGCGGCCGAGCCCCCGGCGGCGGACCGGGCGGCCGTCGAGGCCGTCGTGGCCGAATTCGTCCGGGCCTTCGACGCCGGCGACGCGAAAGCGGTCGCCGCGCTCTTCACCGAGGGGGCCCGCATCGAGACCGAGGGCTCGCCGCCGATCGAGGGCCGCGAGGCCATCGAACGCCGGTTCGCCGAGCGCTTCGGCGAGGGCCTCGGCCAGACCATCGTCGTCAAGACGGAGTGCCTGCGGTTCCTGGGCGCCGACGCGGCCGTCGAGGAGGGCTCGGCCGCGATCACCACGCCGTCGGGCCCCGAGGGCGAGCCCGCCGAGGTCGTCCGCTACAAGTACACCGCCGCCTACGTCCGCAAGGACGGCCGCTGGCTCCAGGACAGCATCCACGACTATCCCGCGGCCCCCGACGCCGAGAAGACGCCTCGCGAACGGCTCGCGGAGCTGGGATGGCTGATCGGCGAGTGGATCGACGAGGACGACGCCGCCCGCGTGCACACCGCCTGCGAATGGGCCGACGGCGGCGCCTTCCTGGTCCGCAAGTACCGCGTCGAGGTCGACCGCAAGGACGTCATGACGGGCCTCCAGCGGATCGGCTGGGATCCCCGCCTGAAGCAGTTCCGGTCCTGGACGTTCGACTCCGAAGGGGGCTTCTCCGAGGCCGCCTGGTCGCACGAGCCCGGGGGCGACCGATGGGTCGTCAAGACGACCGGCGTCCTGAGCGACGGCCGGACCGTCTCGGCCACCAACATCGTCACCCGCCTGGGCCGCGACGTCCTGACCTGGGCGTCCGTCGACCGGACGCTCGGCGACCGCGCATTGCCCGACGCCGAGACGATCACCCTCGTCCGCCGGCCGCCCCAGCCCGCGCCCGTCACCTCCAACCAGCCCGCCTCGCCCCGGGGGACGCAACCATGAAGCCGATGACCCGCCTGGCCCTCGCGGGCCTCGTCGCCACGTCCCTGGGGCTTTGCACGACCCCGGCCCGCGCCCAGCGAGGGGGAGGAGGTCGGCCCAGCAGCGGCCTGCGCGGCGGCGGCTCGTACACCCCGCGACCGTCGTTCAACCGGACGCCCTCGTTCAACCCGGGGGCCGCGCAGCGATCGCGCCCCTCCGCCCCCGGCGGCTTCCAGGGGCAGATGCGGCCCTCCATGCCCGTCCAGCGGCCGAACTACCCGAACGTCGGGCAGCCGGGCGTCCCGCGACCGGGCCCGAGCGGCCCGGCGGGGGGCGGCATGCGTCCCCCCGTCGCCAACCCGGGCGGCCCGGCCAATCCCGGCGTGCGCCCCCCCGCCGCCGGCCCCGGCGTGCGGCCCCCCATCGCCGGCCCCGGAGGCCGCCCCCCGGGCGGGCCCGGCTATCCGGGCAATCGGCCGCCGGGCAACCCCGGCTACCCCGGCAATCGCCCGGGGGGGCCGGGCTATCCTCCTCCCGGCGGCCGGCCTCCGGGGTGGGGCGGCGGGCCCCCGCCGGCGTGGGCGGGGCGGCCGGGATGGAACAACCATCAGGCCTGGGTGAACGGCTACTGGCACGGGCGCAACAGCAACAATAACTTCTGGAACAACGGCGGCGCGTTCTGGGGCGGCCTCGCCCTCGGCGGGGTCGCCGGCTGGGGGCTGAACTCGGCCATCTACAACTGGGGGTATCGCCCGTACGTCAACCCGTACGCGATGGTCGCGACCCAGCCGGTGGTGATCCAGCAGCCGGTGGCGGTGCAGCCGGGGGTCGTCCAGCAGCCGCAGGCGATCGAGTCCGCGCCGGCCTACGACTATTCTCAACCGCTCCAGGCGTCGACGCCCGCCGCCGAGTCCGTCGACCCCGCGATGCAGACCTTCGACGACGCCCGCGCCGCGTTCAAGGCCAACGACTACGCCTCGGCCCTCCAGAAGACCGACGAGGCGCTGAAGGCCATGCCCAACGACGCGGCGGTCCACGAATTCCGCGCCCTCTGCCTGTTCGCGCTGAAGCAGTATGACCAGGCCGCCGGGGTCCTCTACGCCGTCCTCTCCGCCGGGCCGGGCTGGGACTGGACCACCCTGATCGGCCTGTACCCCGACGTCGACGTCTACACCGCACAGCTCCGGGCGCTCGAAGCCTATCGCTCGGCCAATCCCAACTCGACCGCCGCCCGCTTCGTCCTGGCCTATCACTACCTGACCGCGGGCTTCGAGGACGCCGCGGTCCGCGAGTTCAACAAGGTGGTCGAACTCCAGCCGAACGATGCGCTGTCGAAGCAGATCGTCGCCAGCCTGACCGGCGCGGCGAACCAGCCGGCTGACGCCTCCCAGCCCCAGCCGGCCGACGCCCCCGCAACCCCCGCGGCCGACGAGCCGAGCCTCGTCGGCACCTGGAAGGCCGCGCCGGATGCGACGACGGCCATCGACCTGACGCTCCAGGCCGACGGCAATTTCACCTGGAACGTCGCCCAGCAGGGGAAGGCCCAGCCGATCGCCGGGACCTACACCTACGGCGGCGGCGTCCTGACCCTCGTCCGCGCCGGCACCGAGAACGACGCGATGGTCGGCCGCGTGACGTGGAAGGACGCCTCGCACTTCGTCTTCCAGGCCCTCGGCGGCGGGGCGAACGACCCGGGGCTCGACTTCACCAAGTGAGCCCCGGAGCGAAGGTTACGACCGGGCTGCCGGCTTCGACGTCCGGCGGCGGGCCTCTGACAGCGCGGCGTCGGCCGCGTCGAGCAGGCCGCCGAGCGTCGTGGCGCTCGTCGGCAGCTCGGCCGCTCCCACGGAGAGGCTGATCCCCAGGGGCAGGCCCGAGAGCGCGGGGTCGGCGGCGGCCTTGCGGGCGAGCTTCTCCCCGACCTGCCGCGCGTCGTGCAGCTCGGCCCGGGGGAGGATGGCCATCAGCCGGTCGTCGTCGAGCCGGCCGACGAGGTCGCTGGAGCGGAGCAGGCCCGCGACCCTCGCCCCGACCCGGGCCACGACCCGATCGGCCTCGGCGGCGCCCAGCAGGTCGCGGACGCCGCGGAGCTGGTCGATCGCGATGAAGAGGACCGACAGCGGCTCCTCGTGCCGCCGTGCCTGGCCGATCGCGAACGGCAGCACGGCGCTCAGCAGGGTCGCGTCGTGGAGGGCCGGCTCCGGGGCCGGCTCGCCCCCCTCGGCCGATGGGCGGGCCGCCCGTCCCGCGCGATCCAGGCGGTCGAACGCCAGGGCGGCGAGCGTCGCGACGGTCTCCAGCCGGCGGACGGCCGTCGCATGGCGGGCCGCGTCGCCCCCCGGCCGGCCCACCTCGATCCGGCCCCAAACCCGTCCGCCCGCCGCGCGGACGGGGATGGTCGCGACGCCCCGGGCCGCCTCGTCGTCCGGCGCCAACCACGACGCCGCGTCGCCGGCCGCCCACCGGGCCGCCGCGGCCAGGGCCCGGCGGACCTCGTCCGCGTCGACCGCCCTCGCGACGGTCGCGGCGAAATCATGCACGGCCGCCTCGCCCGTCGCCGCCCGTCGGTCGCCATCGGGGGCCTCGCGCTCGGTGGTGGCCGTCGACGCCGGCGCATCCCTCCTCCATTCCCGCTCCGCATACATGGCGAACCTCATCGGATGTCGTGTCGACGCTGCGCCCAGGACGCTCCTCCCTTACCCTAGATCACGCGGGACGGATGGGCCGGATATATCGACCTTGCCGAGTTCGGGCCGATCGGGCAGGATGCGGCGTCCCCCCGAGCCTTCGGCCGTTCGCGCGCCGGGGCCGGCCCGCCCGTTTCATGTCCATCGCGGGGCCGGGACGCCGATACAGAAGGAAGGGAGCGGGGCGGAGCCCCGTCGATCCGCCCGTTCACGCGCGGGGCCGGGCAGGCCAGGCAGGATGAGGCCCAGAATCATGCGCAAATCGCGGAACGTCGCGAAGGGGGCGGGGGTGCTCGGGGCGATGGCCCTGACGCTCGCGCAGGCGGGGTGCGCCTCGGACTGGATCCCGACGACCCGGGTGTCGCGGGTCTTCGCCCCGGAGCCGGTGGCCGAGAACCCCCTGCGCGTCCCGGTCGACGACTTCGAAGCCGTCTGGAACAAGACCGTAGCCGAGCTGGGCGGCTACTTCGACGTCGCCGAGGAGAACCGGCTCTCGCGGAAGATCACGACCGAGCCGAAGATCAGCGCCACGGTGCTGGAGCCCTGGCTGGCCGACACCCAGACGCTGGGCGACCGGATCGAGGCGACGCTCCAGACGACGCGGCGATTCGCCGTCATCAAGATCGACCCGGCACCCAACGGCGGCTTCCTCGTAAAAGTGGAAGTCCACAAGGAGCTTGAGGACATGATCAAGCCCGACCGCCAGTCGATGGGCCGGGCCGTGTTCAACAACGACTTCCCGGTCAACCGCACGCGCGAGACCGTCGGCCCCGTCCCCGTGGCGTCCGGCTGGATCCCCCGGGGCCGGGACGCGGTGCTCGAACAGGCGATCCTCTCGCGGATCCGCGATGCCTTCTTCCTCTGAGATGAGATCCCCCGGCGCCGCGCCGGCGCGGGGGATCCGAGGGCCCGCTTACAGCCCGGCGCCGGGACGGCCGGCGACCTCGCGGGACTGGCCGCGGGCCTGGCGGGCGGTGATGGCGTTGACGGCGTTGATGTACGCCAGGGCCGACGCCTCGATGATGTCGGTGGAGGCGGCCCGGCCGCGGAAGCTGGTGTCGTCGCTCTCCACGGCCAGCTCCAGCGTCACCTCGCCCTGGGCGTCCTTCCCCTGGCTCACGCTCCGCACGACGAACTCGTGCAGGTCGGCGTGGACGCCGGTCACGCGCTCCACCGCCTTGAAGATGGCGTCGACCGGGCCATCGCCGATGGCCGCGTCCCGGACCACCTCGCCGTCCGGGCGCTGGATCGAGACCGTCGCCGTGGGCAGGACGCCGGTGCCGGCGGTGGTGTGCAGGCTCAGCAGCTTCCACGAGGCCGGCACGTCGCCCATCTGCTTCTCGACCAGGACGGCCAGGTCCTCGTCGTACACTTCCTTCTTCTTGTCGGCCAAGGCCTTGAAGTCGTTGAAGACGGCCTCCACCTGCTCGTCGGTCAGGGTGTAGCCCATCTCCACGATCCGGTCGCGCAGGGCGTGGCGGCCCGAGTGCTTGCCCAGGACCAGGTCGGTCTGCGGCACGCCGACGTCCTGGGGCCGCATGATCTCGTAGGTGGAGCGGTTCTTCAGCATCCCGTCCTGGTGGATGCCCGACTCGTGCGCGAAGGCGTTGCGGCCGACGATCGCCTTGTTCCGCTGGACGGTCAGGCCGGTGATGGTGGTCAGCATCCGGCTGACGGGATACAGCCGTTCGGTCTTGATGGCGGTGTCGACGCCGAAGTAGTCGCGGCGGG
>Ga0209958_1001080_pt1 | contig 26041 bp, 26 predicted proteins | sample ThiBio_inoc_plan_FD_183942 | JGI IMG/M metagenome (GOLD analysis project Ga0209958, IMG submission 183942) | Wastewater bioreactor microbial communities from Cape Town, South Africa - Thiocy_inoc_plan (SPAdes) | ecosystem: Engineered > Bioremediation > Thiocyanate > Unclassified | place: South...
TTGGCTGCATCGCTACAACCACCAGCGCCCCCATGAGTCCCTCGGCCGAATCCCACCGGTCGAGTACCGTGTCAAACTGTTCCCCAACCTCTACTTCTGACTGGCTCAGGAATTCGAGGGGACCACACCGGCGGCAAGGCTTCTCGAATCTAGCTGCCTGATCGCTTGGAATCGGTCGTGAACCTGGCTCCCTGCAAGAATATGGCTTGTAGCTGGTACGCCTACCGATGCTTTAGGGCTCCCGGTCTCTGTCACACTACGACGATGGCTGCGCTCACTTCCGGCCAAGAACGAGGGCTCGCCTCGCTACAAAGCGACTGGCGAAAGTGGCTTCGCGTCCGACATCGCTCCATCGCGCACTTGCACGGGGATGTCATCCAGCAGACGGTGGCAGACTTGCTGGAATGGTTGGGACGACAAGAGCAGCCTTTGTCCGAGGACGACCTACGGCGTGTGGGATTCAGAGTGCTTGAACGCCGAGCGATCGATGCCTATCGAGATGACGTTCTGCAGTGGGCTGGCGGTCCCCATGAGCCTTTGGCGGAGGATATCCACGGTGTTGACCGGGGCCCGCAGGAGTCGATCGAGTACGCCCAACTCCTAAAGGCCGTTATGGATCTGCTAGCACGCCTGTCGCCATCAGACCGCGCGCTCATTCTCCGGGACGAAATACTCGGCGATTCAGAGAAGCCGTCCGCTCTGACGCCTGCTGAACGAAAACGTTTGAGCCGGCTTCGACAGGAGCTTCGAGATCAGCTTCGCCGCAGACACTTTGTTTAACGTCCACAGCAAGCAAGCTCTTCGGCCTTGCACGCAGGGAGGGAAGATATGGGAGAAGAGGCAACAACGGGACCAGTCCCGGCCGAAACGACACCACAATCCTCTATTGACCTTGTACCGGTGCTTCAGATCGTTCATGTCACCGATCTGCACGTCAAGGAAGCCTCTGCAAACCCCATTGCCGTCCTGTCCAAAGGAATACGTCTGCGCGCGCGCTTCGCGCAAAGGCTGCAACGCCACGGTTGGTTTGGATGGGAAGAAGGGACTCAAGGCCATCTTCCTCGAGCGCCCCGAGCTTTCGAGAGATTCCTGAAGAGCTGGCGCGCTGATCATCCAAAGTGGCTGGATGTCCCTGTCTGGCTTGTAGACACGGGTGACCGCACGGCTTTTGGGGATCAGGCCTCCATCGAATCGGGTGGTCGAATGCTGCGCGAATGGGCGGATGCACTTGGCGGATGTCCTATCAGAACCCTCTACGGAAACCACGATATGTGGCCGCAGACGCTGCCTCTCCTAAATCGCGGCGATGTGCAAGAGCAATGGAAGCGCGTTCGTGCGGTAGAGGGGTGGGACGTACCAGGCTGGCTCACCGCGCCTCTCAGTGCGCCAATTCCTGGCCACAACGCGACCATTGATCTATACGCGCTAGACACTATCGCTTGGGGGACGGTTCTTGGCGTTGCAAAGAATACCCTTGCGGTTGGCCAGATCCTGGGCCAGGACCTTCTTCACTTCCGAATGCTCCTTGAGGGCTACGCCAAGCGGGGTCGCGTCGGTCTTCGAATCCTCGCCCTCCACCACCCCCTTGCGTTCCCATGGCTTGAAAACGAAGTATCCACCTACGGGGGACTTCCTACGATGAAGCTGCTGAATGAACACAAGGTTGGCGCGAGCTTGCGGAATGATCTAGGAGTTCCCCAAGGCATCGGCCCCTGGGCCCACCTATTTCTTTCAGGGCACACGCACATGACCCATCCTGGCCCTGGCCTGGATGGCGACGTTGGCTCGCTAGCTCAGAGCCCGCTCAACTCGTATCAAGCTCAGCTGGTCGGCAGCTCTTTGATGCTCAACCGCGATAGTAGGTCTCGAAAAAGTGGTCCTGCGAGCGTGGTCGATCGTAACGTCAAAGGATTTGCGCCTTCGAACGTCCACGGGCATCCATGTCAGGCGCACATCCTGCGGTTTTATGCGTCAAGCGATCCGAAAGATCCTTGGCTGCAGATGATTCGCACACCTGTGTACTCGGATGACGCCGGGCGCCACTACGTGGCCGGGGATCCCGACGATCTGCTGCTTCACTATCGCTGACAGTGCCTCGCTCAGGACACGAGTAGCGGGAAAGCGGACGGTGCATGCCCCGGCTCCATCATCCCGCGGAGCTTTCGGCTCAGTGCTTCCTGATCTGACTGCTCATTCGCTTCCGTGATTGCAGACGAAACGATAGCAATAGTCGTATTGAATACTTCCTGTTCAGGAGCCGTCAATTCAAGACAGTCAAAGGTAGATTCCAGCGGACCGTACGCGGAATTGAATGAGTCTTCCTCAGCAAGCAGAGCGGCAGTCACCGGAAGGGCAACCATATATGCATCTCCCAAGAAGCGGCTCTCGCCTTCTTTTTCCAGGAGAAATAGGAGCGCAGCGTTATTTGCCGGACCCACTCTTCTGTACAAGTGAAAAGCCGAATTTGGCTCAAGAGCCTCGAGGTCTTTGAGAACTGCTAGAGCGATATTTTTTGTCAATTGCGAGGACGCCAACTGGTAATTCTCCGTCCACTGTCCCGTGCAGCTACCCTGGTCGGCCAACTCCTTGAATCGCCTCCGAACTGCATTCGCAGCTTGATACGCACACCGGTGGCTTAGCGAGGTGCTAAGCAGTGGGCTCGCTTGGAACTGCATAGCACGACCGATGACAAGGGGAGAAAAAGCTTCAGTTGCCCTTTCGATAGCGTCCTTCAGACGAAGACATGCAGGCTCTTCCTCAGAGCGCAACTCGTTTAAGACCTCGGCGTGCTTACTGTGAAAGGCGTACCAAGGACCTCTCTCGCTTCGATACAGGCTCACGATCGGCGACAAAGTCACCGTCTCACCTACTTTAGCCAGGGACTGCTGGTACTCGAAAACCTTGGAGAGTGCCAACTCTGCAGGAAGTGCGAACCCCTCACACCCTTCCGTCACAACTCCCGGCGATGCAGTGGGAGGGAACGCCCGGTATTCAAGCTTCACTGCTTTGGCCGGTTGCGTCTCAACAGCCTCCTCAAGTACTGCGAACCAGTTGGAGATGAGCAGCCGCGCCAAGTCTGCACAGTGCTCCCAAACCTCCTCGTCGTCAACTGAGAAATAAGAGGCGTCCTTGAGCTTGGCCCCCAGGGCGTCAATGAGTTGCCGCTCTGTCGCGGCAACGGCAGATTGCGAGCGAGCCGGAACCTCTGTTGATGCGAATCCCAAGAACTTTGCGAGGCGACTCTTGAACCCGCCGACCGAGGACTTTGGCCCATCGGAGGCCAAGACGGCGCCGGTGTCGACGGCGCCCGTTCGGAGCAGCCAAGTCGCAACCGTCCGAGCCTCGGAGACCCAATTCTCCGCTGCTATGGCCGTGCCAACCTCACCCCTCAAGGCGCTGCCCACTGGTTCGTGCAGGAGGCGCGCCAAGCCATCGACATGGAGGTGGGTCAGGCGAGCGGACTCATCGTGGTCACGCCTTGTCGAGGTTACATACTGTCGTATTTGGCTGAGCTCATCCTTCAGGGCACGATGGCGACGTTCGTTCCAATCTGCGGTCATTTTTTTTCCTTCGAAGCGATCTACTATGCTCCGACACAGGGAACATCGGTACGTCTTGGGGGTCGTGACATTTATTTGTTAGATGCCGTCATAAGTCGTTGATTTGCAAGTGATTTTCGACGGCAGATTTTAGGGTGAATCTAGAGTCCAGACGCCCCTTCGGCAAGAGTGCCGGTACCTGAAGTGCTTCCCACCTCGTCACCCGCTTATCTTGTTTCAAAATGAGTCAGCGGGCGGCTAGGACTGAACCGCATCGGGCTGGTACTCCGTCACGAGCGAGTCCGTGGGACAGGTTTGGCCTATACGCGCCTAGGCCCCCCCCTGATATGCCAGTGGTAGATATAGACAAGCCTGAGTCATTTACGACTGACCGGCGGAACGCCCGCTGCTATCGTCTTCGGCCATTTTACGGATGGTCTCTCAGTCGTCAAATCAGTAGCGCCTCCAACCTAAAAAGCTGCGCGGCCATAAGGGGTCATTTCCGGTCAACGGTCGACCGGGTAAAGCCGCCTCCGAGAAGGTTGTCCACGTCCAATGCATACTGAACAAGGAGATTCTGGATGTGCGGCAGGGACAAATCCTTGAAATTGAGACGCTGAAAGGACTGGAAAAACTCCTTCACGGCCTTCACGAACGACTTCAGTTCCTTCTCGCGCATCACCCTGACATCCACCAAGAATTTGGCCGCACTCTGCACCTGATACGCAGGGTGGATCTCAATGTGGATGGCAGTACATCCCTCGTAGTGCTTCTTGAACCATGCCGCAGACCGATTCATCTGCTCGGCCTTTCGCGTATTCAGCAATCTCAAGACCGATTTCGATCTGCGCAGCCATCTGGGACGACAGGTAGCTTCGCGAATGTTTGTCTCGAAGCGCTCGAGTGAGATCGGGGCCGATTCCAAGAATGACGGAATAGTCCTTCTCGCCTCGCACACTTCGTCCCATGCCTTGTTCAATGGTTCGAACCAGACGCATGAGGGTGCTGTCACTCGCAGGACGGCAGCCCTCTTGGTACAAGTCGATCAGACTCTCAGAGTAAGGCTTTCCGTCTATCACCAGAATCCGGCAGGCATCGTCTGGCAGATCAATGCCGTCGTAGCGATTGACGAGCACCACCGATTGCTCGTAGCTACCCTTACGCAATGCATCGATATCCTTCCAAACCGTTTCCGCCGTTGCGACCTTGGCACCGTAAGCTTCCCAATCTGCCGTATTTCTGAACGAGGTCGCAAGGCTTACTACGCCATAGCGCCGACGTGGGTCCTTGGGCGCGAACTTAGCAACAATTGCTGTTCGGTCCAACAGGGGATTGATGACAGAGGGTAGCAGCACCATCTTCTCGCCCGACCAACCTTCGTTAGAATACAGAAGCGGAGCTGCAATCGTCGATGGCTTCAGGCGAAGTCCTTTGATTAGGAAGGCATCGTCCGTCACCGTGGCGGACATAAAGATGCGATGCTCGGCCTTCCAGTAGCTTCCGAAGGACTGAAGCGGTGCAATCTGCGGCTCAATCTCGATCGAGGTTCCGGAGACAACGCACTGGCAATGCGCGAGCATGTTGCGCAAGAGTGGCCACGCGAACTTGACGCTCTTTCGATCAGATGCTGCCGACAGGATCGCAGCTACGTCGGATTCGCGATCGCGCCAAACCCAATAGGGGACCGGCAGCAGCGCATCGTGTTTCCCATTGCAGATGTCAGCGTAAGTACCGACGCCTTGTTGTTCGAGGTCGGCAGCAAACAGGGTTCGAAGCGACTGATAGGCCGCGTCACTGGTATCGATACGGATCTTGCACTGCTCGCGGATCGTATCCGCGCACGCATGTGCATCGTCCATCAGTAGAGTCCCGACGACGACGGAGTTGCGTTCAAGGCCGAACTTCGTCAAGCCATTGAAGAGCTTTTGCACCGACGTCACAAGGATTTGCTCGCTTGTGAGAAATGCCTCAGGTAGATCTGGTTCTGCTTGGCACGTTGCAATGCCGAACTGACGCGCCTGCTCACACGTCTGTTCGATGAGGTAGTTGTTTGGGCACAGATAGACAGCTGGGCCTTTTCCTTCGTTCAGGCGAGCCTGCAGCATAAGCAGTCCAACCAGCGTCTTGCCTTGACCGGTGTGTAGCTTGACGATGACGTCCCGCTGACCGCGCCCTGTCGTATTCCATTCTCTGAGAATCGCATCCTGGGACGGGCGTAGAGGACCTTTGTCGCTCGCTCGGTCAAGCCCCTTATAGAGCTCAATTGGGTCCGAGATCTTTGAGACCTTCTTGTTTGCTAGCTTCTTGGTGAAATCAACCACAGGACATTCCTCCCTTTGATGCGTTCATTTGAGCGTGAGCTGTCGCCCGCTGACGCGAGCTCTTCTTCGACCAGCGCGCCCGTAACCCTAGCATGATGCGTCACCACCAGAACAGCGCACTATGGGGCCGCGCGGATGAGCGTCTGGTCCCCGGCAAAGATTCGTCATACAGTGGTCGCATGACGAACTGCAGCAATCGCTGCGCACCATATGTTCAGTCAGGTTTTGCTGATCCGTACCCGCAGCTCGGTTGATCCGTCAGGTCATCCAGCGTGAGATCATGATTGGTCATTGGTCGGTGAATATCTGCGATCACTTGCGCCCTCTCCGCGAGCGCGTCCCGCTCCGCCTCAGCGAAGAACGCGCTGGCGCTACGAATCAGTTCTTGGAAGCGGTCATCGCCTAGCGGCGTGGTCGCATATTGCGGCGACGCAGGGCCTCTAGTGCGCCCCGAGGGGCGATGCCTGTCCAGATGGAGGCGGGTGATGGCTTTGGATCGCATTCTGTATGCGTGTTCTCAACTATCCCCGACTTTCGGGAACAAGCCTGTGGACAACTGCACCCCTCTAGGTGCGAGGTCGCATCCCGCCTTAGCGGATCGCAGTTTGCGCAAGTTTTAAGCGGCTTGACCGCCGCAATTTCCGGGCTGCCACTATGCCTCGGGCCATACGCGCCATTGGGCTAGATGCGGACAAGTCGAAGGCATGTCGTGAGCGAACTCAGTCTTTGGCAGTACGTCTGCGGTCTTGCTCAATCTTGCTGAGATCGACTTTCAGAAACTGAGCCAGCGCCATGCGCAGCACGTCCGACCGACTGGGAATGGTGCTCATCGTCTTGGACAGTTCGATGCGCTTCGCGTCGATCAGGCGGCCTAGCTCCTCGGAGATTCGTAGATTGAGCTGGCTGCGTTCCATGCGCAGATTCTACCGGTCTGTTCAGCTTTCATGCATATCGTTAGACATTGCGCATGTCTTCTGATATAGTCTAGTTGTCTACCAATAGTAATGGTAGCAACTGGAGCCAAAATGACCTCGGAACTACTGACGACTGAAGAGCTTTCAAACCGCATCAAGTACGACGTGCGCACGATTCGCGAGCGCTTGAAGGACAGCGTTCTCGTTGAGGGTGAACAAGCAGGCGGCCAACGACAAGGCAAATGCTGAAGGCTCGGTTCGATCCGGCGCTGTTTCTGACACGGCTGCCGGTGGCTTCGAGCCCTACGCCGTCTCCCCCGGCGAAGAGATGCCCAACCTGCTGGGCGAACTGGCTGAGCCCGGCTCGGTGTTTCGCATGAACACGCTGCTGAGCGCGTCTTTCCCGTTCGGCCCAGTGGGCCCGTACATGAACCAGAACGGCCAGATCTGCCAGCGCCGGGAGGGAAGTGTCTCCATTGCCCTGCTCGGCAGCGGCGACCAGACGCTGGTGCTGCCCACGCCCTCGGAACAGACCGAGATTGCCCAGGCGTCCTCTCCCCGAGTGCGCTGGATCCGCGCGGCCAAGACCCGGGTGCCGGGCGTGCCGGGTGATGCGCTACTGGTCACGGGCATCGATCAGCCACGCTCGGGCCGCGGCTCCGGGCCCTGGCTGCTCGATCACCTGGGCTTGTCGGAGGGCATCACCGCCGACCTGAGCCACGCCATCCTGAGCCTGAAACCCGCTCACCAGGCGTTCTTCATGGCCGCGATCGCTCGGGCCGATATCGAACAGGCGCTCGTTGCGTTGCTGCCGGAAGTGCGTGCGCGCAGTGTGGTGCACCCGCTGGCCCTGGGCGTGGTCGCGGCCGAGCAGGTCAATGACCCCGAGCTGACCCGCGACGAAACCTCGCTCGTTCGCCTGGCCTGCCTGATCGCCGAACTGGGAGCGCTGCACGCAGCCCCGGATCTGGTATCCGATGGTGGTTATTCCTCCAGCGAAGCCCTCGCGCGTGAACGCGAATCCGAGCGCGCCGCGCACCCGCTGACCCAGCTCACGCTGCGTGGCCTACTCACCCGCTTCATCAACCTGGAGCCGAAGAGTGCTGAACTGGATGGCCTCGGTGGCATGAAGGAGGCGGTGAACGACGGAGTCTGGTTGCAGCTGCTGCTCTCCGACGCGGTGCACCAGCAGTACCGCATCGGCAGCAAGCACGGCCCGCTGGGCAAGAACCCCGTGAATCCGAGGTTCGCGCTCATGGCGCAGACCTTTGGGGACGCCATGCGGCTGGCGCGCCGTGAAGCCTATGCCCGTCTGCGCGATGCGGATGACGAAGCCCAGCAGCCGCTTCCGTTGGAGCCCGTGCCGACGCTGGTGACTGCGGCGCTGGCGCGGGTTCCGGGTGTGCCCGATGAGTTGGATGGCCAGGGCGTGCAGGCTGATGCCGAAGCCTCCAGCGACCTGGGCGCCGCGGAAGACGACGAGGACCAGCTGGCACTTGACCTGGACGAGGGCCCGCTCACCGAGATGCCCGAGATCGACGACAGCCATATCGATGACTCCGCAGGGTTTCTGTCCCTGGCCATGTTCTCGAGTGTCGGCTTGAAACCGGCGCCGGTGCGCATCCCCGACCACGAGCGCCGGGCCTATGAAAACCGTTCCATCCCCTGGCCTCGCCCGAGCCTGGCCTGGGCGGCCGGCATGCTCGACGGCGATGGGTGCATTGCCATCGTCAAACAGACGTACCCGAACCGCGCCAGCACCTACCGCCTGGTGGTGCAAGTGACGCAGAACTGCCTGCAGACCCTGAAGCACTTCCGGGTGTGTGTGGGTGTACCCGCCCCAATCCATGAGGTGAAACGCCGCATCGGCCACAACCGGCAGGTCTACGCCTTGATGTACTCCGGGCCCAAAGCCGTGCTGGTGCTGCAACGCCTGGCGGCTCACCTGGTGCGCAAGCGTCCGGAAGCCGAGGTGGCCCTGTCCTTCATTGAGAAAGGGCAGGTGGGCCGGCGATTCGGGGGCAGGGGTGTGCCAGCTGCGATCGAGCAGATCCGCATCAGCCACTACAACAAGCTGCGCGCTCTGAAGTGATGTCAGCCATGGAGGGCACGGATATGACCGACATCAACAGGAATGAGCCAGGCGAGGGTGCGCCGGTCGACCCAGCGGCCGATTCACCGGGTGACGCGCCACGCACCCCTGAATCCCCGAAGGCGGTGCTGGAGCCAGCAGCTCAGCAAGCGCAAGAAGGGTCAGTTGTGAAAGAGTGGCCAGAGGAGAAGAAATCCACCGTGGTTTGCGTACTGGCGCCCCTGGCCAGGCGCCGGCCCCCGAGCTTCACCTCGCGGACAGCCCCTGGACGAGCGCGCCTGCTCAGCGATGGCAACTTCATTGGCTACCCGCGCTTTGCCGGCAACTACCAGGACGATCTCCTGCTGCCCCCGGGCGTGGCCGCGCAGTACGACCTTCTCAAGGCCCAGCGCGAGCGCGAGGCGGTGGAGCGGGAGGGAGCCGGTCCAGCAGACCACGAACCCTCATGGGAGCAGCGGGAGAGGCTTGAGGCTGCCAAGCGGGAGGCGGATCGGCGCAGGCAGGCTGTTGAGCAAGCCGCGCGTGAGGCCAAGGAAGCCCAGGAGAAGATCGATGCACAGCTCAGGCGCCAGGGCTTCAACCTTGCTGATCAGAGGCGGTTCGGGGAGGAAGTCGCCAGGCTACCTGCGACCCAGCGGCTGCGGGTGTACCGGGAGGAGGATGTGCAGCGCATGGCTGCAGCAGCCCAATCCGTCGACGCGGACATCAAGAAGCGCAACGAACCCCTGGGGCACCTGCTCAACGCCAAGGGTCCCTGGCGCAGGATCGGTGCGCCTGAGTCGGTGGAGGCGATTCATGCGCTGCAGGAGGACCACCCGCACTTCGGAGAGGTGATCCAGTTCGTGGCGAACCACGTGGCGCTGCAGAAGATGCGATACAGGACGGGGGATGCCGAGACCGGGGGAGCGCCTGCGAGAAGTAATAAGGCCAGGGCAGGGAAGGGGGCGAGCAAGAGGGCGGGCAAGAGGGCGAGCGAGAGGGCCGGTGCAGATCCTGAAGCGGCAGAACAGGTGAAGCCACCGGTGCGCTTGCCTCCCTTGCTGCTCTACGGCCCACCCGGTGTCGGCAAGACCCACTTCTGCGAATCCCTGGCCAAGGTGCTCGGGGTGCCGGTGCGCCGCCACCCGATGGACCAGGCCGAGACGTCCTCGGCGCTGCTCGGCTCAGATGCTGTCTGGGGCAACTCGCGCTACGGGCTGGTCTTCGATCTGCTTGGCCTGGGTGACTACGCCAACCCGCTCGTGATTCTGGACGAGTTGGACAAGGCGCAGGTGATCGGCAAGACCTCGGGCGGGCTGTCGTCGCCGACCGGGGTGCTGCACTCGTTGCTGGAGCCGGTGTCGGCTGCCAATGTGCGTGACATCAGCCTGGACCTGGAGCTTGATGCGAGCCAGATCAACTGGATTGCCACGGCCAACTATCCCTGGTGGGTGCCGGCTACGTTGCGATCGCGTTTCAAGGAGTTTTTCATCATGCCGCCGGACGCGGAGCAGGCAATTCAGCTGGCGAGGAGCGTGGTGAAGAACGCGTTGAAGGCGGCCGGGTTCGGGGCAGGGGAGCCGGATCGGCGAGTTGTGGTGGCGCTGGCGCACTTGAGTGCGCGGGAGATCTTTCAGGCCACCATCGTGTCGGCTGGCAAGGCTGCAGCGCAAGGAAACGCTGTGCTGAGACTGGATCACCTACCGGCGGCGTTGCTGGCTAAGCTTGATGAGGGAAGCGCTGAAGGTGAAGGGCGAAAGGCGCGGCTTCATTGATTCGGTCAATATGACTAGAACGTTCGACACCGTTTACGCGGGACAAGATGCTGTTTTGCCGATTCGTTCAAAGCTTGGGGGTGGTTCCTTGTCCCTGACGTTTGCGCACACCGCCCGCATGAAGTTGCTCGATCACGAGGCTGTGCTGCACCAACTCATCAAGGCCGAGACCGCGCAGCGCGAGGTGCGCTCCACGGCTTACCAGATGCGCGTGGCGCGCTTCCCATCGCACCGAGATCTCGCCGGCTTTGACTTCGCCCATATCGGCTCAGGCCTGGCCGTGGGCCGCACGCTGGTGGCTGTGCTCGAAAACGGCCAGAACGCCGACGGCAGCGTGGCGATTCCCGAGGCGCTTCGGCCGTACATGGGCGGGCTGGAGAAGCAGCACGCGGCCTGAGGCCGGCAGCCTGACAGTAGCGGCCTGACGCCTGCGGCCTTTGCGCCGCGCATCACCACGATTTCAAGATCGCTACCCCGGCTTCACCCGTGAAGCCGGGCAGCGCTGTCCTGCGCGGCCGTTCTCCCACCTCCTCTTGCGACCCGTCGAGAACGGGCTGCGGACGACTGTTCCGTCCGCGGGTAGGGCGCGCGCCTTCGCTGCCGAAACCATCGACATCGAAGATACTTTTCTACTAAGGGAAATCACTGTCCCGTTTAATGCAAAGAACATTGCGTATATCAAAATCAGGATATACATTTGATGCAACGAAACTGTAGCGAGGTGCGGTGTGGCGGACATCGACAAGGCGGGCGGATCGGAGAAAAAGCGGCCGGGCACTCGGTCTGAGCGAGACGAGGGCGCTGCCGTCGGATCGCTCTCCCGGGGGCTCCAGATCCTCGACGTGCTCACGCAAGCGCCCGGCTGGCTCTCGCTGTCCGACATCGCTGCCGAGACCGGCCTCGATGCCAGCACCGCGCATCGATTGCTCCAGACGTTGATCGAGACCGGCCATGCCGTGCGCGATGACGCGCTCAAGCGCTACCTGCCGGGCCCCCGCGCGCTCTCGCCGCTTTCGCTGTTCCACCCGCTGACGCAACTCCGCCGCGAAGCCGTGCCGGTGCTGGAGTTCGTCCAGTCGCAGATCGGCGAGACCTGTGCGTTCGTCCTGTTCCTGGGGCAGGAGCGCCTGGTGGTGGACTTCGTGCGCGGCACCCACCCGCTCTCGCCGTACTACGACACCTGGCTGAAGAGTCCGCTGCACGGCTCGGCCTCGGGGAAACTGCTGCTGGCGTGGATGCCCGAGACCGAGCGGGCCGAACTGATGGGCCCCGGCCCCTATGCCGCGCACACCGCCAAGACCATCACCTCGCCCGAGAAGCTCGAGGCCGACCTGAAGTCGGTGCGCCAGAAAGGCTACGCCGTTGCCCGTGAAGACGCGTACGAAAGCCTGGTCGCGCTGGGCGTTCCGCTGACCTTCCAGCGCGACGCGCAGCCCGTGGGCTGTCTGGTCGTCACCTCGCCCAGCAACTCGCTCGCACCCGCGGCCGAACCCAGGGTGTGCGAACAGCTCCGAGCCGCGGCCACGCTGCTGATGAACGGCGCGCCCACGATGCAGGTATTTCGCCAGTGGGCGGCGCGAGGCATCCGACGGGGTGCCGCCACCCTGACCTGAACCCCTTCTTCCAGAGAGCACGCCATGACACGCAATGCCACCCAGTGGATAAGTCCACCCCGTCTGCCCGAAGACCACTACGTCGATGCGCAGGTCTATACCAATCAGACGCTGTTCGAGGAAGAGCGCGAGAAGATCTTCGCGCGCACGTGGAAGTTCATCTGCCACGAGAGCGAGCTGCCCAACCCGGGCGACTTCCGCTCCGTCGAGCACGCCGGCATTCCGCTGGTGGTGGTGCGCGGTCCCGACGGCACGGTCCGCACCTTCGTCAATGCATGCTCGCATCGGGGCGCCAAACTCGTCATCGAGCCGCGCGGTAACACGAAGAACTTCACCTGCTTCTTCCATCTCTGGTCGTACGACACGCAGGGGCGCTGCATCGAGATCACACGGGACGAGGGCTACAAGCAGTGCGGCCTGACCAAGGACGATTGCGGTCTGCGCAGCGTGCGTACGGCGATGAAGCTCGGCATGGTCTTCATCAACCTCGATGACCAGGCCGAAGACTTCGACACCCACGTCGGCAACGCCATGGACGACCTGCTGGAGCCCATGGGCACCCAACCTATGGAGGTCTTCCACTTCCACCGCGTGCTCATGCACGCCAACTGGAAGCAGTGGCACGAGACGAACATGGAGCTCTACCACGAGTGGGGTCATGTGGTGAACCGCACTACCAGCGTGGCGGTGCCGGGCTATCACGACCGCAAGTGGAAGATACACGCCAGCGGCCACGGTTCCCTCGAACCGCTGAAGGTGCAGTACGGCAACTACAAGGGCTGGGACCAGCGCGAAAACCTGACGCTGCCCGGTCTGTCGCCAGGCGAGTTCCGCGTGGTGGACCTCTTTCCAAACACCACGGTGATCGTGCGGGCGACCACGATCCGAATCGACACCAGCATCCCGATCGCGCCGGGCATCACACTGCTTGAACAGCGCGGGCTCGGGGTCAAGGGCGAGTCGGCGCAGGATAGATCGCACCGCCAGCACCACCACAACCAGTTCTGGGGACCCTTCGGTCGCAACCTGGCGGAAGACGTGATCTTCGTGGAGGCGGTAGAGCGGGCCAACCGCCACGGTGGTGCCCGTTTCGGGATCATCGCCCGCCACGAAGAGATGAAGTCGCAGGACGACGAAATCATGCGCGCGTACTACCGCACTTGGGGCGCCTACATGGGACGCTCAGCATCCGATCCACTGGGCGTCCGGCAACGGGAAGCCATGCCCGCGGCACACAGCACCCGAGCGATGAGGGCCAAATGAGCAACGACGCCATCCAACGACTTATCTACAGCGCCGCGCTCAAGCTCGACGCCGAGGACTTCAAGGGGTTCATGCGCGAGTGCGGCGACGAGTTCAAGTACTCCATCCGCGCCTACAGCCCGGAACTCGGACAGGACATGGTCTGGCTCGAGCACGGTCACAAAGGCATGCAGGACCTCTTCGCCATGCTGCCCCAGCACGTCCGCATCAAAGGTCGATTCAAGCGCCACGTCAGCGTTTACTTCGTCGACAGGGACGAAGGCGGTCGTGCCCGCGCCCATTCCAGCGTTCTGCTCGTGCACACCGACCCCGAGGGCAACTCCAGGCTCTTCGCGGCCGGCCAGTACGAAGACGTGATCGAGACCGCAGGTGATACCCCGCGCCTGCTCGAGCGAGTCGTCCGGCTCGAAACCCGAGAACTCGGCCCGGGTGTGCATGTGCCTGTCTAGGGCAGCTCCGCTCCACCGCTCCCGCCCCGCACGCGCCCGCATACGCGTGCAACCTATCTAACACGTTCTTAGGAGACACGTATGCGCCAGACCCAACCCCTTTCGCGAGCCGACCAGATCGACATCGCCCGGCGCTTCGGATTGAAAGCCGCCCTGTTCGCCACGGCCGCCGGCGTGACCGGCGGTATCGTGCCGGGACTGTCGGACTTCGTCTTGAAGGAGGCCAAGGCCCAGTCGAAGGCCAAGTACCGGTTGCGGTTCGGTGCCAGCGTGATCTCGCCGGCAAACGAGGCGTATCTGCGCTCTGGTGTCTACGACTTCGTCAAGCTCGTGGAGGAAAAGTCCGACGGTGAGGTGTCGATCCAGGTCATCGACAAGTCGCAGGGCTGCGCCGAGACCACCTGCGGCGAACGCGTCATCAACAACGTGCTGCATATCGGGTCCTCGTCGCCGCAGAACCTCGGCTCGATCATGCCGTACGCCATCGCGCTTGACTGGCCGTTCCTTTGGCGCAACCGGACCGAGTACCTCAACTTCCTGTTCAGCAAGGAATCGAACCGGATCTACCGCGACGTATTGCGCAAGAACTACAACATCGTGCCGCTGTTCGGCAGCGGCGAGATGCGCAACGTGATGATGGGCTTGAAGTACACGGGCAAGCCCGCCATCGTGAGCCCCGCGGGCTTGCAGGGCGCCAAGATCCGGATCACCAATAGCGCGATGATTTCTGGCTTCGCCCAAAGCATGAAGATGAACCCCATCCCGCTGGCGTTTACCGAGCTGCTCGAGGGCCTCAAGTCCGGTGTGGTGGATGCGGCCGAGACCTGGCCCGGCGCGGCGGTGGGCTTCGGCATGCAGAGCGTGCTGTCGCAGGACGTCGGCGTGGAGTTCTCGCCGGGTTTCGAGATGGTGTTCATCTCGGCCAGCACCTTTGACACGTTCCCGGACAAGATCAAGACGGTGTTCATGGAAGCGGCGCACGACGCCATGCGCACCGCTTACGACGGCGTCACAGAATCGCAGAACAAGCTGGTGGGCAATGGTCCGAATCCCTCGCCGGAGTCGGTCTACGCAAAGAGCAACATCAAGTACACCTCGCTCACGGAAGCGCAGCGCGAAGAGTTCCGTGCGGTCGGCAACGTCGACAAGAACCCGCAGATCTATGACGCCACGCGCAAGAGGCTGGATCAGATCGCCGGCATGGACGTCTACGGCGCCATGAAGGAGGCCGCTGCCAAGGTGGCCGGCAAACCGCTGCAACCGACCAAGTGGTGGGTTTGAAGCCCATGGCGCCCATCGCAGGAACCACCGTGGTCGGCGAGGCGTCGGCGGTCACGGATCAGCGGGCCGGCAGAGGCCTGGCCAGCGTGATCGCCCGCATGGATCGCGTCCTGGGCCGGCTCGAGAACGGCGTGATCCTCGCCAGCTACACGACACTGATCGTGATCGTCGGTGTCGAGACCTTGCGCCGCGCCTTGACCGGCGCGCAGGAGGTTTGGGGCCCGGAGATTGCGCTCTATGCGTTCGTCTGGTTGTCGTGGTTTTCGATGGCCAAGCACGGGCGCTTCGGGACGCACCTCGCGTTCTCCGAGCTCCGGCAGCGCATGCCGCAGGGCGCGCAGCGCACGCTGGAGCTCGTCGACTGCGTCTTGTGGATGACGGTGGGCGTGATCATCATCGTCACCTCCTGGGGCGTGGTCGAGAACCAGATCAAGATGGGGCAAACGGTCTTCGGCACGCCGATTCCGATGGCGGTGGCTAGTCTGGCCGTGCCGGTGGGGTGGGCCTTCTCGATGCTCCGCATCCTACAGCGCGCGGCCATGGTCCTGTTCGCTTGGGACCGGCTCAAGGCCGAGCGCGGCGGCTTCCTGAACCTGTAGGCCGAATTGGAGACATTCATGGCCCTCACCTTCATCTCGCTCCTCGCCGTCCTGATGTTTGCGCTGGGAACGCCCATCGTGTTGCTGATCGCACTGTGGGTGGCCGCCACGTCCTACTGGGTGATCGACTTCCCGCTCACCAACATGGGTCTGTCGGCGCTCGACTCGCTCAAGAGCTTTGCCTTCCTGGCGGTGCCCTTGTTTATCTGCACCGGTGACTTCCTCACTGCGGGCGGCCTCTCCCAGCGCCTGATCGGCTTATCCAAGAGCCTGGTGGCCTTCCTGCCCGGGCGCACGGCCGCCACGGCCGTGCTGGCCAGCGGGATGTTCGCGGCCGTGAGCGGCTCCAACGCGGCCACCGCCGCCACCATGGGCCAGCTCGTCGGGCCCGAGATGAAGAAGGCTGGCGTGGCGCCCGGTCTGTCGGGTGCGATCGTGGCCGCAGGTGGCACTCTGGGCGTGGTCATTCCGCCCAGCACGATCTTCATCATCTACGGCATCACCATGGGCGTGTCGCCGGTCGATCTCAACCTGGGTGGTCTGCTCCCCGGTCTGCTGATGATGGTGCTCATGATGGTCTTCTGCGTATGGCTCACCCGCCATAGCGAGCCCGCCGACCGACTGGTGCCGCTCACGCTGCTACGCAACATCGGGCGCGAGGCGGTTGGTGCGTCCCTCGGGCTCGTGGCGGTCGCGCTACTCTTCTTCGGTCTCTACCTCGGCTGGTTCAGCTCCACCGAGGCAGCGGGCGTGGCCACCATCTACTGCCTGCTGGTGGGCGTGTTCGTGACCCGGAAGATCGGCTGGCGCAGCATCCCGACCATCCTTCAAGCTAGTGCCGCGGTCACCGGCATCATCGCGCCGATGGTAGCGTTCTCGCTGCAGTTTCAGCAGATCCTCTCGGTGCTGGAGATCCAGAGTGCCGTGCAGAACCTGCTCACCGCGCTGGCCGCAGACCACGGGGCTGCCATGACCCTGGTCGCCATGATGGCCATAGTGCTGGTGGTCGGTTGCATCACCGAGTCAGTCGCGGTCGTACTGATCCTGGCGCCCATCCTCGGCCCGGTCGCGCTGAGCCTGGGCATGGACCCGGTGCATTGGGGCGTGGCCTTTGTCGTCGGTACGTCCATCGGCTTCATCACCCCGCCGTACGGCCTCAACCTCTTCGTCACGTCCGCCACCATGGGCATCCCTTACGGCCAGCTCGTCCGGCACATCTTAGTTTTCCTGGTGCCGCTGCTGATCGCCTGGGCCGCCATCGTGGCCTTCCCGGGGTTGACGTTGTCCTTCCTTCCGAACCGTTGAACCGGAGCAAGCCATGAGCGAGATTCAGCTGAGCCACGCGCGACCGCGCATTCCCGTTGCCATTCTGGGCTCGGGCAACATCGGCACCGACCTGATGGTCAAGATCCTGCGCAACCCAGCGTTCGACCTGCGCCTGCTGTCCGGCATCGATCCCGCCTCCGAGGGTCTGGCCCGGGCCAGGGAGCTCGGCTGCCGCACGTCCACCGATGGTGTCGAGGCGATCCTCGAAGAAAAGGGCGTGCAGATCGTCTTCGAGGCTACCTCTGCGCGGGCGCACATGGCGAACGCCCCGCGTTACAAGGAGGCGGGCATCTTCGCGGTCGACCTGACACCGGCCAAGGTCGGTCCCAGCGTGGTGCCTTGCGTCAATGGCGACAGCGGCTTCGATGCGCACAACGTCAACCTGATCTCTTGCGCCGCCCAGGCCACCATTCCGATCGTGCACGGCGTCAGCCGCGTGGCGAACGTGAAGTACGCCGAGATCGTGGCCACGGTCTCGAGCCGCAGCATAGGACCGGGCACCCGGCAGAACATCGAGGAGTTCACGCTCACCACGCAGAAGGCGCTGGCCGAACTCGGTGGTGCCGGGCGAGGCAAGGCCCTGGTGGTGGTGAACCCGGCCGATCCGCCGCTCATGATGCGCAACACCGTTTACACCATGGTGGACGGCGACGTGGACGAGCAGGCCGTCACGGCATCCGTGCTGGCGATGGTGAAGGCGGTGCAGAAGTACGTGCCTGGCTACCGCCTTACTGTGGAGCCTTTCCGTCGCGGCGATCACTTCATGATCGGCGTCGAGGTCGAAGGTGCGGGCGACTTCCTGCCGGCCTACGCCGGCAACCTGGACATCATCAACGCGGCGGCCGTGGCCGTCGCTGAACGCTACGCGGCCACTTTGAACTGAGGAGAAGCGAATGGCAAAGATCACGTTCGTCGACGTCACGCTTCGCGACGGCAACCACACCTATCGACACCAGTTCACGCCGGAGATCGTCTCGGCGACGGCAGCAGCGCTGGACCGCGCGGGGGTCGACATCATCGAAGTCGGGCATGGCGACGGCCTGGGCGGCAGCAGCCTGCACGTGGGCCGGGCCGCCGCGGGCGACGAAGAGCTACTGCGCGCGGCCTGCCGCGTCGTGCACAAGGCGAAGGTCGCAATTCTGCTGGTGCCCGGTTTCGGTCTGTTCCGCGACCTGGACATGGCGGCCGACGCCGGCGTGAAGGTGGCCCGCGTGGCCACCCATTGCACCGAAGCCGACATCACCGAGCAGCACCTCCGGCGCGCGAAAGACCTGGGGATGTTCACCGTCGGCTACCTCATCTCCGCAGGGATGGCTTCGCCCGAGCAGCTTGCCGAGGAAGCGCGCAAGCTCGAGTCCTACGGCGCCGACTACGTGAACCTGGCGGAGTCGCAGGGGCATCTGGTGCCGGCCGAGGTGGCGGCGCGGATGCGCGCGGTGCGTAACGCAGTCAAGATCCCCATCGGCTTTCATCCGCACAACAACCTGGGCCTAGCGATCGGCAACATCCTGGCCGCGGTGGAAGAGGGCGCGACCTTCATCGATGGCAGCCTCAAGGGGTTCGGCGGAGGCGCCGGAAACGCACAGACCGAGGTGGCGATCACGGCGCTCAAGCGTGCCGGCCACGAGGTGGGCGCTGACATCTTTGGCATCATGGACGCGGCCGACGTGTTCAGCAAACAGGTGGAGCCGCAGCCGATGCCCGTGATCGACAACGATTCGATCCTCATGGGTTATGCCAATGTGTACGGCGGCTACATCCATCCGGTCAAGCACGCGGCGGAACGCTACGGATGCGATCCGCGCCAGCTGGTCCTGCGCCTGGGTGAGCGCAAGGTGGTGGCGGCCCAGGAAGACGTGGTGATCGAAGAAGCCCAGCGGCTTGCCCATGCGATGCGCAAGGCCGCCTGACGTCCCCGAGGCATGCACACGATGGGACTGACGGTCGAGATCCGCAACGCAAGCGGATCGCATACGTTCACTTGCTCATCAGCCGAACGGCTGCTGTACGCGGGCCTGAGTGGCGGGGTCGCCCTGCCTTACGGTTGCGCCACCGGCACCTGCGGTCAGTGCCGGGCGACGCTGCTGGCGGGCGAGGTCGAGACCGTCTGGAAGGAGGCGCCCGCACTCCGTGCCTTGAAGAAGGACGGGGAGGTCCTGCTGTGCCAGTCGGCGCCGCTGCGCAATTGCGTTCTGGAGACACGGATAGGGGACTCGACGTGTCGGCGCGACGCCCCGGCCATGTATGCGGCCTCGGTGTCCTCGGTGACGGCCGACGAAGACGGCCTCGCCTGGGTCGTGCTCCAGCTCGCGCGGCCCATGCGGTTCCTCGCGGGTCAGTTCGTGCTCGTCGCGGTGCCGGGCGTCGAAGGGTTCCGGGCGTATTCCCCGGCTCACCATGGCGCGGAGGTAACCGAGCTCGCCCTCGTGGTGCGAGAGAAGGGGGGGGGCGGGGTCTCGCCACTGCTGTGCGGCCAACGGCTCGTCGGCAAGCCCGTCACGGTGTTCGGCCCGCTGGGCACCGCGCATGTGCATCCGGTCGTTGACAAGGACATGGCCGTCGTGGTCGGCGGGTCCGGCTCGGGGGTCGCGCTCTCGTTGATCGATTGGGCCAAGGCCACGGGCCACCTGTCGCGGCACCGCATGGATGTGTTTTGCGGTCTGCGGTCGCTGCGTTCCCGCCAGGTGATCGACCGGCTGGTCGAGGTGGCCAGGGACGCGGGCGAAGGTCTACGCGTCGTCGTGGCGCTGTCCGACGAGCCGGCGCACGGGGATCTGCGCGGTCCGCTGCCGGGGCTTCAGCACGAGCGCGGCCTAGTGCACGAGGTGGCGTCCCGTCATCTGGCCACCGGCGCGTGGAAGGACCGCGTTGTCTTCGTCGCTGGGCCGCCGCCCATGGTGGAGGCCAGCATGCGCATGCTGCTGCTGCATGCGAGGCTGAGCCCGGGCAGGATCCGGTACGACAGTTTTTCTTGAATCGACATCATGGAACCAGACAACACACGAGAGGACTGGCGCATCGCCTGCGATGCCGACGAGTTCGAGGGCGAGGAACTGCTCGAATGCCGATCGGGCGACCAGCAGATCCTGCTGGTGCGCACCGAGAGCGGCGTGGTCGCGTGCCCCGCGGTCTGCCCTCACATGGATGAGCGCCTGGCCCACGGCATCGTGGACGGCAACGTGCTCACCTGCACCAAGCACCTCTGGCAGTGGGATCTGTCTAGCGGCGAGCCGATCGGCATGGCCGAGATGCCACTGCAGGTCGCCCCGGTCCGTCTGGAAGGGGGCAAGTACGTGGTCAACGTGGAGAGACTCAAGCGCTGCGGCGACGCCTCGTGCAGCTGAACCCCCACGCCACGCCGCCACCGGGCCGCATCGCTACGGTGACCGCGGAGCCCTCGATCCAGAGCGCTTACGGGTGGTGGATCGCCGTGGTGACGCTCGTCATCGCATCGATCAGTTTCGGTGCAGTGACCAGCGTTCCTATCCTGCTCAAGCCGCTGTCGACCGACTGGCAGACCGGGGCCAGCACGATCGCGCTGATCCACACCTCCGCCATGTTCGGGGCCGGCGCGGGCAGCCTGCTGCTCGGGCGCCTGCTCGACCGGTTCGGGTTCTTCTGCATCGCGATGGTGGCGGCGCTCGCCACTGGCATCGGTCTGGTGATCGCCGCGCGGGCCGAAGACCTGCTCACCTTGCACCTGGCCTACGGCTTGCTCGTCGGAGGCATCGGGCAAGGGGCGTTCTTCAGCCCGCTGGCCGCGGCGGTGAGTCAGTGGTTCGACCGCCACCGGGCACTATCGATCGCGATCGCCGCTTCCGGTCAGAGTGTCGGCGGGCTGACGCTTCCGCCGCTGCTGCGCTGGGGCGCGGAGCAGGTCGGTTGGCGCCAAGCCATCGAGATCTACGGCATCGCGGCTGGCGTCATCCTGCTTGCCTGTGCGTTCGCGTTTCGCCGGGCGCCACCCAAGCCGGCCGCACCGAGCCGCGCCGCGACGGGCGGCGTCGTCCGGATCGACCGCGCGGGATTCGCGCTCTTGGGCTTGTGCATGGCGCTCTTCAACCTAGCCACCTTCGTGGCGATCGGCCACCTGACCGCATTCGGCGAGGAGATCGGTCTCGCGCCCGCCACGGCGGCCGTCTTCGTGTCGGTGATGTTGGGCGTGACCCTGGTGTCCCGCCTGTCGATCGGGCAGCTCTCCAAGCGTTTCGGGCATTACCGGATGCTGGTCACCGTGTCGATGCTGCACCTGTGCGGCGTGATGCTGCTGGCCATGTCCACCGGTGCGGCGTCGACGTTCGCGGCGGTCGTGCTGATCGGCTTGGGGTTCGGTGGGTATGTCCCGGCGTATGCGGTGATGGTGCGCGAGCTGTTCCCCGCCTCCGAGGCGGGTCGCCGCATCGCCGAGATCTACTTCTTCGCGTTTCTCGCCGCGGGGGTGGGCAGCTGGTCCGGCGGGCTGGCGCGCGACATGAGCGGCAGCTACGCGGTACCGTTCGCCTTGGCTGGGGGCGCCGCGCTGGTCGGGGCGCTGTTGCTGCTGCACCTCGCGCGCCGCCTGAGAAGCATCTAGTCCTTACTTCTCACGAGAGTTGCAGTGATGGTAGCTCGGATCCAAGCCAGTCTGGCAGACACCGCATCCGTGATGCTCGGCGTGCTCGTCTGTGCGTTGATCGCGATGTCGGCGACGTTCCTGTCGGACCACCACTACGGTCCACGGCTGTTGTAGGCCTTGCTGCTCGGCCTGTCGCTTCACTTCCTGACAGAGCAGACCCGGATCAAATCCGGCATCGATTTCTGCGCCCGCACGCTGCTGCGGCTCGGCGCGGCGCTCCTGGGAATGCGCGTGACGGTCTCGCAGGTCATGTAGCTCGGGGTGGGAACGGCGCTGGTCGCCGCCTTCGCGCTGGGATCTACGATCCTGTTCGGGCTGCCCGCCACTCGGGAGAACGAACGGTTCACCCTGCTCACGATTGTGGGCGTGACGCTCCTGTCGACGGTGGCTCTGGTGCTCTACCCACCTTGTCCACGGCCGTCTTCATGTTGTCGTAGATGCCGCGCCGCGGCATTCCGCCAAAGGCGGCAAACGCCCGGGCGTGGGCGTCGAAGAGCATCTCGTGGCTTTGCGCCGGGTAGGCCGTGAGCCAGAACGCGCGCGAGGCCGCCAGCTTGGTGTGCGCAACCTCCAGGCGTCGGCGCAGGCCGCCCACGAAGACGTACTCGCAGCTCCACTCGAACTGGAACGCATCGCCCAGCTCGAAGCTCATCGGCACGTAAGCCGCGCGCCGGGGCGCGTTGGCTTGCTGCTCGCGCCAGCGGCGCACCCACACCGCCACCCGCGGGTAGCTACCCTTGTAGCCGAGTGCGCGGATTTGCTCGAACAGCGCCTTAGCGGTGCGCCGCTCGCGCGCCGCACGGTGCTGGTCGGTTCGCAGCGCCGCCTCCAGGTGCTGCGCCCAGGCGTCCACGACGCTGACCTCGCTGCGCTTGGGGTACTTCGGCTCGGTCACGTCCTGCTGTCGCAACCACCCCCTCACCGTATTCCTGGACAGCCCGGTGACTCGGCTGATCTCTCGGATGGACTTCCCATCCCTCAGGTGCATTCGCCTGATCTTGGCCAACATGCCCACGTTGATCACTCCTGGTTCCCCTGCTCAAACATTGAGCAGGGCAGTGTCTACACGTGGGTCAGATTTGCTCGATCGCGTCCCTTGCAGGTGGGTCAGTTTTGAATGATCGTCAACAGCCTCTGCCTACGTAGGCCGGTTCGCCTCGCTGTGGGCGCTTCGCCGAGCAAGGAGTTGCGCAAGCAGGCCTTGTAGTGCCCGCCCGCTGTGGTTCGAGAAATAGGCCACGATTCTCAGCGGCACGTCGCTACCCTCCGATTGGACCTCCCGCAGCTTGCCCATTTGAAGGTCTTGCGCAATCAGGTTCCTCGGCAGCCACGCAGCGCCCTGATGGATCAGAGCCATTTCCCGCAGACCCAGGCTGAATTCGCTCACACACTGAATGGTGACCAACCGGGCGTGCATCAGTTCAGGCAGTGCATGGGTACGGATCGCTTGCCCGAAGAAGCTCTCCGGGGGAAAGCACAGCAGTGGCAGAGGCCGCTTCGGATTCATGAAGTCTTCCGATTCGCACAGTCTTGCACTTGCCACCAGCACAAGCGCGTCCTCGCCCAACTGGCAGTACGTGGCGAGCTGCGGCGGTACGTCGCTTTGGGTCTGGCGTGTTTCGTAGGTCAGCAGGATGTCGGCATGGCCACGCGCCAGCAGCGCAACGCTTTCGTCACGATTCTCGGAGCGGATCCTGAAACGCTGGTCCGGCATCAGGGAACGAAGCTCTTCCAGAAAGGTCGGCAAGTACCAGGCAGCTAGACTGTGTTGGGCGGCCATCACAAGACCGGGGGATTGGTTGGCGTCGGATCGCAACGTCGCCTGAAATTCGTAGATCTGCGTGGCGAGGCTGCGGAATGCCGCTTCGTGCTTTGCGGCCAGCGGCGTGAAGCGCAAGGGCTTGCGTGAGCGGTCGATCAGAGAGACGCCCAACCAGTCTTCCAACTGCTGGATGCGCCTCGAAAACGCCGGCTGGGACACATGCCGCTTCTCGGCCGCTGCCGAGAAGGAGCCTGTCTCTATCAAGGCAAGGTAGTCGTCCAGCCACTTCAGTTCCATGCAAGCCCCCGTGCTCTGCAAATTGGTGGCACGAGTTTAGGCAGCTTCATGGTCGAGCGCCGGGGTGAGGCCCCCCACCTGCCCGGCCCCGTCTACATAGGCTGGTTGGCAGGCCCGAGCAGGAAGTCCGCTACCAACCGATGAAACAACTCGGGGTACTCTAGGTGGAGTGCATGCGAACAATGCGGAAGCACCGCAAGCGACGCGTTGGGGATCTGTTGCCAGAGCTGCTCTACTTGCGGCCACTGGTAGCTGCGGTCCTGGTCGCCCCAGACGATCAGGGTTGATTGGGTAATGTGGGGCAAGTTCGGCCGCCCGTCCCAACGCTCCATGGCCCACAGGCCGGCTTCGGCCGCCTGCGCGCTCGCCTGCGTTGCCAGATCGCCCAGCACAGAGGCGTGGGGCGATTGCTCGCGGTGCAACAGCCAGGTCGCGCTGATGCGGCGCGCGGTGGCGTCCACGCCATCTTCGGCCAAACGTTCGCGCGACCGCGCCATGGTCTCGAAGCGCCCGGGCAGCAAGCCCAGAGGGCCGGTGCCATACAGCACCAGGCGATCCACGCGCGCCGGGGCCATGCGGACCATCTCCTGAACGATCATGCCGCCCATCGAATGTCCCAGCAGATGGAAGCGCTGCACGCCCAGCCGGTCCAGCGTTCCCAGCACGGCGCTGGCGTAGCCCTCAATGCGGTCTGGAGAGGTCAGGTGGCTGCTTTCACCAAAGCCAGGCAGGTCGGGCGCGATCACGTCCAGATGCTGACCCAGGGCCCGCAGCTCGGCAGCCCACTGACTGGAACCACCCAGATACCCATGCACCAGCACCAGCGGCTCGCCCTTGCCGGCCCGCGCCACATGAAGCACTTCAGAAGCCATCGCGCTCGCTGTCATTTCATGATCGAAGGCAGCCACAGGGCAATGCCGGGAATGGCAATCACCATGGCGATCAGCAACACCATGCAGGCCAGGAACGGCAGGCAGCCCTTGATAACGTCACCGATGGGAATGGTGCCTCGGCTGATGCCCTGGATGACGTACAGGTTCAAGCCCACCGGGGGTGTCAGCACGGCGATTTCCATGGTGATGGTGTAGACGATGCCAAACCAGATCAGGTCGTAGCCCGCGGCCTGCATCAGCGGGAAAATGGTGGGCAGCGTGATGAATGTCATCGACACCGGTTCCAGGAACATGCCCAAGATGACGTAGAACACGATCACCATGGTCAGCACCATGACGGGGCTCAGGTTGTAGGACAGGAACAGTTCGCTCACCTCTTGCGGTACCCGGTAGTACGTCAGCACGAAGCCGAACAGGATGCCCGCCGACAGCAGCAAGCCCAGGTAGCCCATGGTGCGCATGGTGGCAAACAGGGCTTCGTTGAAGCCCCGCAGGGTCAGGCCACCCACGGCAAACGCGAGGATCGTGGTCAGTAGCGCCGACACCGCTGCGGCTTCCGTGGGGGTAGCAATGCCGGCGTAGATCGAAACGGTGATCACCAGTCCGATGAGGAAGATCGGGCCGAAAGCAATCAGGAACTCGGTCACCGTTGGGCGGGGGGTGTTATCTGCACCGGGAATGTGGCTCGGGTACATGCGCCCCCAGACGAACACCACGACGGCGAACAGGAAGGTCAGCAGCAAACCGGGGATGACGCCTGCGATGAACAGCTCGCCAATCGAGGTGTCGGTGACGATGCCGTAGAACAGCAGGATCAGGCTGGGCGGAATCAACACGCTGAGGGTGCCGCCGGCAGCCAGCACACCGCTGGACAGCCGCTTGTTGTAGCCCAGCTTGGTCATCTCGGGCAGCGCCACCCCGCCGATGGTCAGTGAACCCACCATGGACGAGCCACAGACCGCGCCGAAGCCGGCACACGCTGCGATGCTGCCGTAGGCGGCCGAGCCCTTCACCCGCACCCCCCGGTGCATGAGCTGGTAGAGGTTGGCCCCGATGTTGGACCGTCCTATCAGTTCCCCCAGAAAGACAAACAGCGGGACGGCCAGCAACACGTAGTCGATCCAGACACCCCACAGCTTCAGCTCCGTACTCACCAGGGCGGTGGACCAACCCTGGATGTGCAGCAGGAAAGGCATGGAGGCCAGGGCCAACGCAAAGGGAATGGGCAAGCCAATCCCGATGAAGATGACCAGCAGCGCCAACAGCCCCAGTCCGACGTGGTACCACTCCATACGAGAGACCTCTACTTTGGTTGGGCAGCGA
>Ga0209958_1001081_pt1 | contig 26039 bp, 26 predicted proteins | sample ThiBio_inoc_plan_FD_183942 | JGI IMG/M metagenome (GOLD analysis project Ga0209958, IMG submission 183942) | Wastewater bioreactor microbial communities from Cape Town, South Africa - Thiocy_inoc_plan (SPAdes) | ecosystem: Engineered > Bioremediation > Thiocyanate > Unclassified | place: South...
TGCTGATGGACCTGGAGCCCGCCTGGCGCGGAGAGATCGACGCCTGGATGAAGGAGTACGGGATCGCAGGCGTCGAGGAGGTCTCCACGGTCCGCCGCTGGGCGATGGCCTGCCCCGCGCTCCCCACCTGCGGCCTGGCCGTGACCGACGCCGAGCGGGCTCTCCCCTCGGTCCTCGACATGCTGGAGGCCGAGCTGGCCCGCCAGGGCCTCGCCGACCTGCGGCTGACCGTCCGCATGACCGGCTGCCCCAACGGCTGCGCCCGGCCCTACAACGCCGACATCGGCCTGGTCGGGCGCTCGGCCAAGATCGGCGAGGACGGCATCCCGGAGCCCGGCAAGTACACCGTGTTCCTCGGCGGCCGGACCACCGGCGAGCGCCTGAACGTCGTGTTCAAGGACTACGTCCCGCACGACCGGATCGCGGCCGAGCTCTCCCCCGTCTTCGCCCGCTTCAAGGCCGAACGCCTCGACGGCGAGACCTTCGGCGACTTCTGCCACCGCGCCGTCGTCTCCGAGTCGGCCGAGGTCGAGACCGAGGCCGAGGCGGTCGCGGCGAATTGACCCCGCCGGAGGCCGGCCGCCGATGCTCGCCGACGACGATCGTCGACGCCTCCTGGAGGCCGCGAAGCTCGCGGCCTCGCGGGCCTATTGCCCGTACAGCCGGTTCCGCGTCGGCGCGGCCGTGCTGTCCGGGTCGGGGGCCGTCTTCGCGGGCTGCAACGTGGAGAACGCCTCCTACGGGCTGACGATCTGCGCCGAGCGGAACGCCGTGTTCCAGCTCGCGGCGTCGGGCGAGTCCCCTCCCCTGGTCCGGGCCGTGCTGATCTACACCCCCACCCCCGCGCCGACCGCACCCTGCGGCGCGTGCCGGCAGGTGCTCAACGAGTTCGGCCCCGGCTGCCTGGTGGTCTCGACGTGCGACGGCCCGGGCGTGATCGAGGCGACGCTCGACCGCCTCCTCCCCGGCGCGTTCGGGCCCCGGGACCTCGCCTGAGGCGGCGCCCCGCCTCGCTTGAATCGCCGGCGCCGCAGGCTAGAATAGGGCGGATCGATCCCCCGGGCCGGAAGGTCGTAAAGCGTTATGCCAGATCGCGATTACTACGAAGTCCTCGGGGTGGCGCGCGACGCCTCGCCGGACGCCGTGAAGAAGGCGTACCGGAAGCTCGCGCGGCAGTATCACCCGGACGTGAACCCGGGCGACAAGACGGCCGAGAAGAACTTCAAGGAGGTGCAGCAGGCGTACGACGTCCTCTCCGACCAGGAGAAGCGGGCGATGTACGACCGCTACGGCGCCGCCGGCTTCGAAGGCATGGGCGCGGCCGGCCCGCGGACGAGCGCCTCGGAGTGGTCCGCCCGGTTCGGCGACGGCGGCCAGCAGAACGTCGACTTCTCCGAGTTCTTCGGCGGATTTGGAGGCGGCCAGGGGGGCGGCGAGGGGGGCGCGGGGTTGTTCGAGGACCTGATCGGCCGCATGCGCGGCGGCAAGTCCGGCGGCGGACGCCCCCGACAGGGCCAGAGCGTCGAGGCCCACCTCTCCATCCCGTTCCTCACCGCGGTCCGAGGCGGCCAGACCTCCATCAACGTCCAGCGCGGCGACGGCAAGTCGGAGAGCCTGACCGTCAAGATCCCCCCCGGCGTCGACGAGGGCTCCAAGCTCCGGCTCAAGGGCCAGGGCGAGCCCGGCCCCAAGGGCGCGCCGGCCGGCGACATGACGATCATCCTCTCGATCGAGCCGCATCCCTACTTCAAGCGCGAGGACCGCAACCTCCTGGTCGAGGTCCCGCTGACGATCGCCGAGGCCGTCCTGGGCGCGAAGGTCGAGGTCCCGACGCTCGACGGCATGAAGCCGGTGCCCATCCCGGCGGGGGCCTCCAGCGGCCAGAAGCTGCGCCTGAAGGGCCAGGGCGTCCCCGGCGCCGGCGGCAAGCCCGACGGCGACCTGTTCGTCGTGGTGAAGGTCGTCGTGCCGAAGAACGTCGACGACGAGAGCCAGCGGCTCATCCGGCAGTTCGCCGACCTGAACAAGCAGAGCCCGCGGGATGGCCTCTGGTGAGCGTCGCCCGCCGAAGGCCGAGGAGCGTCCCCCCGCCCCCTTTTCCGAGCCGGCCATGAACGAACGGATCATCCCCCGCGAGAGCGTCGCCCGGCACCTGTCGATCACGACCGAGGCGCTCGTCCGCTACGAGCGCCTCGGCCTCGTCCGCTCCGTCCGCGAGGGGGAGGTCGAGGGCTACGAGCCCTCGCAGGTGCGGCGGATCTGGTCGATCACGACCTACCAGCGCGACCTGGGCGTGAACCTCGCGGGCGTCGAGGTCATCCTCAGGCTGCGCGACCGGATGTCGCACCTGCACCGCCACCTGTCGCACCTGGCCGACGACCTCGCCGCCCTGGCGGAGAGGCCGGGCGCCGACGACGAGCCGTCCTGAGCGGGCCCGCACCATGCCGCAAGCCCCCGAGCGCAAGACCCGGCTGGGCCGGCTCCTCCGCGAGCACCCCGAGGCCCGCGATCGCCTGCGAAACGCCGTCGGCGGCCTGCTGATGGCCGTGCTGGCCACCATCGCCGCCGTCGCCGCCCTGTCGATCTGGCACCTGAGACGCCGCGCCGACCGCATCCGCGACCGCCTGGAAGGCTGCCGCGGCTGCGACCTGGACCCGCCCGATCCGCGAACCGAGACCGAGAACAGCAAGGACCGCCCCGAGTGACCGAGCCGCAGCCCCCCCAGACCTTCCGCCCCCACGAGCGGATCAAGGACCCCGCCGACTTCCGCCGGGCGTTCGATCGCAAGCGCTCGGTCTCCGACGCCCACCTGATCGTCTACGGCGCGGAGAACGGGCTCGCGCACGCGCGGCTGGGGATCTCGGTCTCGCGGAAGAAGGTGCGCAAAGCGACGGCCCGCAACCGGATCAAGCGGCTGATCCGCGAGGCGTTCCGGCTCGTCAAGGCCGACATCCCGCCGGGCGTCGACCTCGTCGTCCTCCCGCGCGGCCCGAAGCTCGACTTCGAGGCGGCGCGGGCCTCGATGGCCGTCCTGGCGCGCGACGCCGCCCGCCGCCTCCGCGCCCCGCGTCGCGAAGGGCCCAAGCCCCCGCCGTCGCCGTGAGCGCCTCGCGGCCGGTCGTCGCGCTGCTCGTGCTCGCCATCCGCGGCTACCAGAAGGTGCTGAGCCCGCTGCTGGGGGACGTCTGCCGCTTCCACCCCAGTTGCAGCAACTACATGATCGAGTCCCTGCGCAAGCACGGCCCGATCGTCGGCCTCGCGAGGGGCCTTCGGCGGCTGGGCCGCTGCCACCCGTGGAACCCGGGCGGCTACGACCCGCCGTGAGCCCGCGCGGGGGCATGCCGAGGAAGCACGTCCTGGGCGGCCCGGAGGGCCGTCGGGTTTGCAGAAAGAGCGAGACCAAAACCGAAGGGTGGTCCGGGCGCCCCGCCCGGACGTCCCCATCCCGAAAGCTCTCGACGTCCGGGCGAGTCCGGCATGCCTTCTGCGCCCCGGCGACCCTCACCCGCCGCTTCGCGGCCACCCTCTCCCGGCGGGAGAGGGGATGAATAGCCCGGCTGTGGCATGGCCAAGGCGGTCTCGATCCGTCACAGCGCGTCCGACGAGACGACCTCGCCGCCGTTGCGGGTCGAGATCGAGCGCCAGGTCGGCAGGGCGACGGAGTCCTTCACGAACTGGACGTGGCCGTCGCAGAACAGGGCGCAGACGCCCCCGGCGTGGTTGCTGCGGGCGGCCTTGATCGCCGGGTTGTGCGGCGGGCTGGACTGCCAGCAGTCGTAGGCCGTGGAATTGGGCGTCAGGTAGTGGTTGTAGAGGGTCGTGCGGTAGTCGCCGTCCCACCAGCCGTAGCCCTTGTCCAGCCGCCAGCCGGTCGGCGCCGCGCAGCCGGCGTCGCTCAACGGGGTCGACCCGATCGCGGCCAGGCGGCGAACCTCGCCGGTCGGCGAGGCCCCCGTGATCGTCGACGCCCCGCCGCCCGCCGGGCCGATCAGTTGCTCCGACGCCGCGACGGTCCCGCTCGTCCCGTCGACGATCGACGAGGCCGATTGCGGCGGCCCGAGGATGAACGCCCCGTTGGGCGCGACCGTCACCCCCGCGTCGCCCGGGTTGGCGCTCCCCGGCGAGCCGTCTCCCGTGCAGAACTGGTAGTTCGACGGCCCCGAGAGCACGCCGCCCGGCAGGGTCGTCGGCGGCGCGGTCGGGTCGCTCGGGCAGGAGAAGACGGCCACCTTCGCCGCCATGACCGTCGTGTTCGCCGGAAATGGCGTCCAGGGGCTCGTCCCGAGCACGGCCCCTGGCCCGGCGGCGATCGGCCAATCCATGTTGAGGGCGTTGTAGACCGTGGATTGCTCCAGGTACGGCGAGAGCTGCGCCAGCACCGACCAGCGATAGTGGAGCGCCGGCACCCCCGGGTAGACCTGGCCCGTCCTCGGGTACAGGAACCCGACGGGGAACGTGTTCACCGACGAATGATAGTTGTGCATGGCCAGCCCGAGCTGCTTCAGGTTGTTCGTACACTGGGCGCGACGCGCGGCCTCGCGGGCCGCCTGGACGGCGGGGAGCAGCAGCGCGATCAGCACGGCGATGATCGCGATGACGACCAACAATTCGATGAGCGTAAAGGCCTTCCGACTCGACATATGCGGACCCCTGGAACGGATCTTCCACGAAGGCGCCGGGATCGCCGGCGCGGTCGAATGACGCGTGGAACGGCCCGGCCGCGAGGGCTCAGGCCGTGGGGTCCGCCTTCGGGGGCCTGTCGAGTCGGGAGTCGTCGGCCGGATGGGGGCGGTCGGACGACGGGGGGGGGAGGTGCTCGCCCGGCGATCCCTCGTGACGCGTCCCGGCGCGGAGCCACGCCTCGCCCGCCCCGACCGTCGCCGTCTTCACCGGCGCGGCGGCGTCGCCGCCGCACGGCATCGCCCCGAGGCACGGCCCCGACGGGCCGCAGGACTCATCGGGCGTGTCGTCGGTCGCGGGACGCTGAGGCTCGGGTTGCGGTTCGCGACGGGGAGTCGACCTCTTGGGCCCGCAGCAGCAGGCCCCGGGGCGGCAGTTCATGCCGCACTTGCAGGCCACCGCATGGTCGTCCGGAGTGGATGCCGTCGCGACGCCCCCCATCGCGAGCGCGATCGCGAACGCCGCCGGCAGGAGCCGGAGCAGGCGGGCGCAGGATCGAAGCCGTCGCGCGACGGGCATGGAGGATCGGCCTTCGGAGTGAGCCGGGGCGGGGAATCACCTGGAGCCTGTTCAGCTTTTGGGATCCGGCGGCGGATGTCAAGCCTCCGCCGGGTGCCGTCGTTTCGCGTCGCCGCCACATTCCTCACGGATTCCTGAAATCTCGACGCGATCCCCGCTGATCGTCGAGGAGACGCGTTCTTTGATAACCCGGCTGACTTGAGAACCCCCGGGCCCCGCCCCCTGTTCCGGCGAGGCTTCGGGACGGCGGCACCTCCACCGAGACCCAGAAGGACCTGGTTCTGCGTCACGGCCGATTCTTCGGGTGCCTCCCGTAGGCTGGGTCGTGACCCAGCCCGAGCGAGCCTCGGCCTTCTCAGGGCTGGGTCACGACCCAGCCTACAAAGGCGACCCGAAGCTTCGACTGTCCAGGGCGAGCCCCGCGGCCCGCTCGGACGGCTTCAGTTTCAAAGCCCGCCGAGGTCCGGGCGGGCTGCCCGGATCACCCTTCCCACGATCTCCGTTCGGCGCGACTCCCGTTTCCTGTCGAAGTCAGGATTCGCGATCGGGCTTCGCTTGGTTCCGACGGGGTTGAGCGAGGAGTGTTGCAGAAAGTCATTCGAAAACGACGAACGAACCCGCGACATTTGCATCGCAACTTGTTATTCATCCATGAACTTACGGCGTATTACGGGGAGCGCCGGGCGCGCGAACGGAGCCATCTTGCGGGGGATGAGGGTGCCTGGCAGGGGAGGCCGGGAATCCCTCGTGCCATGGAGGAGGAGGCATGGCCATAATGGAGGTCCAACGCCGCCTTTCCCCGCCCCAACGGACGAACGATGCCCGAATATCCCGCCGAACTCGCCATCGAACCCTACGCCGGCGCGCCGCCGGTCGCCTCGGTCCGCGTCCCCGGCTCCAAGAGCCTGACGAACCGCGCCCTCATCGTCGCCGCGCTGGCGAAGGGCCCGAGCACGCTGACCGGCGCGCTCGACAGCGAGGACACCCGCGTCATGGTCGACGCCCTGAAGAAGCTGGGCGTGGCCGTCGAGCATGACATCGAGGCCGCGACCATCCGGCTCGACGGTTGCAGCGGGCGGTTCCCGGCGGGCGAGGCCGACCTGTTCGTCGCCAACTCGGGGACCACCCTGCGGTTCCTGACGGCCGCCCTGACCGTCGGCAAGGGGACGTACCGCGTCGACGGCACGCCCCGGATGCGCCAGCGGCCGGTCGCCGACCTGCTCCAGGCGCTCAACGGCCTCGGGGCGTTCACCAGGAGCGAGTTGGGGACCGGGTGCCCCCCCGTCGAGATCAAGGCCGACGGCCTGGACGGCGGCTTCGCGTTCGTGAAAGGCGACGTCTCCAGCCAGTTCCTCAGCGGCCTCCTGATGGCCCTCCCCTACGCCCGCGGGGAGACGGTGGTGGAGGTGGAGGGAACGCTGGTGTCGGTCCCTTACGTCGCCATGACGCTCGACGTGATGCGCGAGTTCGGGTTCGAGCCCAGCAACCGCAAGTTCAAGCGGTTCGTCGTCCACCCCGGCCGGTACGAGGGCCGCAAGTATCCGATCGAGCCCGACGCCTCGGCCGCCAGCTACTTCTTCGCCCTCGCCGCGATCACCGGCGGCTCGATCACCGTCGAGGGCCTGGGCTCGTCCAGCATCCAGGGGGACGTCGACTTCGTCACGGTCCTGGAGCACATGGGCTGCACCGTCTCGCGGGGCCGCGACCGGATCACCGTGACGGGCGGGACGCTTCGGTCCGTCGACGTCGACATGAACGCCATCAGCGACACCGTGATGACCCTGGCCGTCGTCGCCCTGTTCGCCGAGGGGGTCACCCGGATCCGGAACGTCGGCCACATCCGTCACAAGGAGACCGACCGCATCGCGGCCCTCGCCGCCGAGCTTCGCAAGTTGGGGGCGACGGTCGACGAGCAGGCCGACGGCCTCCTCATCATCCCCCCCGCCGCCGGCGAGCTGAAGCCGGCCTCCATCAAGACCTACGACGACCACCGCATGGCCATGTCCTTCGCCCTGGCCGGGCTGAAGGCCCCCGGGGTCGTGATCCAGGATCCCGGCTGCGTCGCCAAGACCTACCCGAACTACTGGGACGACCTGGCCGCGGCGCTCTCGCGAACCGCCCCGACCGCTTGACGGTCCGGATCGCATCGGAGTATCGTGAACCCCTTCGCGAACGCCCGGCCGGCATCCCACAGGGGCGACCCAAACCGGAAGGGCGTCGGAATTTACGGCAACGACAGGCCGACGAGCGGACCATGCTGCTGAAACGGACCCACACCTGCGGAGACTTGACGAAGGCCAACGTCGGCGAGGAGGTCGCGCTGAACGGCTGGGTCGACGCCTGGCGCGACTTCGGCGGCCTGGTCTTCATCGACGTCCGCGACCGCTTCGGCGTCACCCAGGTCGTCTTCGAGCCCGAGGCCGGTGCCGACCTCCAGGCCCAGGCCCGCGAGCTTCGCAGCGAGTACGTCGTGGGGATCCGCGGCAAGGTCGCCCCCCGCCTCGCCGGCAAGGAGAACCCCAAGCTCAAGACGGGCCAGGTCGAAGTCCGCGCGACCGAACTCGTGGTCTACAACGCCTCCCCCACCCCGCCGTTCGAGATCAACGGCCCGGAGCCCAACGAGGAACTGCGGCTGAAGTACCGCTTCCTGGACCTCCGCCGGCCGGACCTCCAGCGCGTGTTCATCATGCGGCACCAGATCAGCCAGGTCATGCGACGGGCCCTCTCCGACCAGGGCTTCCTGGAGGTCGAGACCCCCGTGCTGGGCCGCAGCACGCCCGAGGGCGCCCGGGACTTCCTGGTCCCCAGCCGCGTCCACCCGGCGCACTTCTACGCCCTGCCGCAGTCGCCGCAGTTGTACAAGCAGTTGCTGATGGTCTCGGGCTTCGACCGCTACTTCCAGATCGCCCGCTGCTTCCGCGACGAAGACCTCCGCGCCACCCGACAGCCCGAGTTCACCCAGCTCGACGTCGAGATGTCGTTCGTCGAGGACCAGGACGTCATGACGACGATGGAGGGCCTGATCGCGGCCCTCGCCAAGGAATTCGGCGGCGAGGAGCTGGCCCTCCCCCTGCCCCGCGTCGAGTATCACGACGCGATGGAGCGGTTCGGCAGCGACCGGCCCGACCTCCGCTACGGCCTGGAGTTGAAGGACCTGGCCGACATCGCCGAGCAGACCGAGTTCCGCGTCTTCCAGCAGGCGAAGGAGGCGGGCAACCGGATCCGGGGCCTCTGCGCCCCCGGCGGCGGCCAGAAGTACAGCCGCAAGGACCTGGACGGCCTGACCGAGTTCGCCGGCTCCTTCGGCGCGAAGGGCCTGGTGTGGCTGAAGGTCGATGCCGACGCCCTGGCGGGCCCCACCGCCAAGTTCTTCATCCCCGAGGTCCAGGCCCGGCTCCGCGAACGCTTCGACGCCAAGGCCGGCGACCTGATCCTGATCGTCGCCGACACCCAGGCCGTCACCAGCCAGGCCCTCTCCAACCTCCGCGCCCGGCTCGCGGCCGAGCTGAACCTGTACGACCCGAAGTCGTTCCACTACTCCTGGGTCATCAAGTTCCCGCTCCTCGGCTGGGATGCGGAGGAGAACCGATACGTCGCCGAGCACCACCCATTCACCATGCCGCTGGTCGAGGACCTGCCGCTCCTGGACACCGACCCCTCCAAGGTCCGGGCCCAGGCTTACGACCTGGTCATCAATGGCGAGGAGGCCGGCGGCGGCACGATCCGTATCCACGACTCAGCCATCCAGTCCAAGGTCTTCGCCCTGCTGGGCCTCTCGCCCGAGGAGGCCGACGAGAAGTTCGGCTTCCTCCTCAGCGCCCTCCGCAACGGCGCGCCGCCGCACGGCGGGATCGCGTTCGGCGTCGACCGCATGGTGATGCTCTACGCCGGCCTGACCAACATCCGCGACTGCATCGCCTTCCCCAAGACCGCCAAGGGGACCGACCTGATGACCGGCGCCCCCGGCACGGTCTCGCCGCGGCAGGTCAAGGAGCTGCACATCAAGACAACCTGACGCCTATCCTGGCCGACAATTCGACGCAGCCAGGAGGCCGCGGGGCCATACACCGCGGCCTCCGTCGTTTCCGTTCATCGCGGCCCGGAAAATCGTTGACAGGGGCGGTCAGGGGTATACATTGATCCTCATCTCAACTCATGCTCCCGCCACGACGGCGGGCCCCGTGCGATCCCGAACCGGCCCCACCCCATGACGATGCCGCGCGCGTTACGCCCGATCGTCCGGCTCACGCCCCTGCTGGCTTGGCTGGTCGTCTGCGCGTCCGCGGCCCCGTCGGCCACAGCCGCCGGCTGTTCCCACCCCGCGCCGGTTGCGGGGACGTTCCGGGCTTCGGCGTCGCTCCAGATCCTGGAGATCGCCGACGCGGGCGGTACGAACTGGACCTTGCCGGGGGCTCCCTGCAACGGCCCGAGGTGTCGATCCAAGGCCCCCGCCGCCGACGTCCCCGCCGTCCCCGTCGCCATGCCCGACCGCCACGAGGCCGTGGCCGCCGCGATGGCCTTCTCGACCCCGCCGTCGTCGATCGCGGCCGTCCGGGTCGAGCCCCTCCTCTGCCCGATTCGCGCCCTCACGGCCCTCGAACGCCCGCCCCGCAGCGTCTGAGGCAAGCCCCGGGCCGCGTGACTCTCCCCGCCGCTACGGAATGGGCGATAGCTCGCGCCACGACGTCCCCTCTCCCGCCGGGAGAGGGCAGCCCGGGGGGCCGGGCGAGGGTCGTCGGACTTGTAAGCATGGCTTAGGTTCGTCGTCCGCGCGTCCCCATCGCCCTCTGCGCTCCCATGCCCCTCACCCGCCGCAGCGCGGCCGGGGGAGAGGGGACGAGAAGGGACCTCACGGGACGTCGCGAGACCGCCGCGTTCAGGCCCCGGCCCTTCATCCCGCATCCGACCCGAGACCGTCGACCGCATTCCTTCGCGCTCATCTCCTCATACTTCGAATTCGAGGTGTCCCATGTCCCGCCACGCCCGCCGCGACCGCGGCTTCACGCTGATCGAGCTGCTGGTGGTGATCGCCATCATCGCCGTGCTGATCGCCCTGCTGCTCCCCGCCGTCCAGGCGGCCCGCGAGGCGGCGAGGCGGATCCAGTGCACCAACAACCTCAAGCAGATCGGCCTGGCCTGCCACAACTACCACGAGTCCATCGGAGCCTTGCCCGGCGCGAACATGGTGTTCGGGGTCAACGCCCCGGTCAAGCTCACCGCCACGAGCTTCTCGGCCCTGAGCATGCTCCTCCCGCATCTGGAGCAGCGGGCCGCGTTCGACGCGATCAACTTCTCCCTGAGCCAAAGCGACCCCGTCAACTCGACGACGCGGAACATCACGATCGCCCAGTTCATCTGCCCTTCGGACGCCAGCCCGCCGCAGCCGGCGCTGGGTGGGCGTACCAATTACATGGCCGACATGGGGAGCGGCATCGTCTGGCAGGAGGCGGTCGACGGCAACGCCTCGCTGCCGGCGCCGAACGGGCTGTTCCACGGCAATACCTCCAAGAGGTTCTCGGCCGTGACGGACGGCCTGTCGAACACCGGCATGTTCTCGGAGCGGCTGCTGGCCGACGGCAACAACGCCGTGGTGAGCAAGGTGGCCGACGTCTTCTTCTCGCCGCTGGCCCCCACGACGGTCGACGAGGCGTACACGATGTGCCAGGCGATCGACATCTACAACCTGTCGAACCAGTTCCCGCTGTTCATGGGCGCGCCGTGGCTGACGGGCCAGCACATCTTCCAGCACATCAACCCGCCCAACGGCCGCTCGTGCGGCTTCTTCGTGACCAACCGGGCCGTCATGCCCCCCAGCAGCATGCACCCCGGCGGCGTGAACCTGCTGCTGGCCGACGGCTCGGTCAAGTTCATCAAGGACTCGGTGGCCCAGGCCCCCTGGCGGGCGCTCGGCACCATCGCCGGCGGCGAGGTCGTCAGCAGCGATTCCTACTGAGCCGCGGGCCGAACCGGAGACGCACGCATGACCGACCGAATCCGCCGCATCGCCCCCGCGGCGCTGCTCGCCGCCCTGGCCGCGGCCGCCTGGGGCTGCTCGCCCGGCGTGGCCAACCCCGTCGACCCGGACGGCGCGCGCGCCGCCCTCAAGACGACCCTCGATGCCTGGAAGGAGGGGAAGACGCCCGACTCGCTCCAGTCGGCGTCGCCCGCGATCGTCGCCCAGGACATGGAGTGGGCCTCGGGCGCCAAGCTCCTCGACTACTCCGTCGTGAGCGACAAGCCCGCCGACGCCAACCTCGACGCCCGGGTCAAGCTGACCCTCTCCGCCAGGGGGAAGAAGGTCGAGCGCGAGGCCAAGTACCTCGTCACCACCAGCCCCGCCGTCACCGTCTTCCGCGACATGATGAAGTGAACATCGCCCCGAACTTCTCGGACGAGAGGAATGAACCGATGACCCTGCGGACATGGATCCACCGCGCGGCGTGGCTCGCGGCGCCGGCCCTCGCCCTCCCCGCCGCGGCCGAGGAGCCGGCCCGGCCCCAGGCCCCCGAACGCGCCCTCGCCCAGGCCGCCGACGAGACCAGCCTCGCCCTCGGCGACGCCTGGCCGGACCGGCCCGAGTGGCTCGACATGTACACGGCGATCCTGAACGACGAGCCGATGGGGCCCACCAACGGTTGGTTCAAGACGTCGGCCACCCAGACCCGCTACGGCTGGGACGCGACCCGCACGAAGCTCGACCGCGACGGCGACGGCAAGGTCGCCCGCAAGGAGTACCCCGGCGACGACGAATCCTTCGCCCGCCTCGACCGCGATCGCGACGGCGACCTCACCGCCGCCGACTTCGACTTCTCGAAGGCGTACTCCGCCTCGCCGGGCTCGATGCTCTTCTCCCGCCTCGACCGCGACGGCGACGGCAAGGTCGTCCGGGAGGAGGTCGAGCGGTTCTTCAAGGCCGCCGACGCCGACGGCGCGGGCTTCCTCTCGCGGCTCGACCTGGAGCGGGCCCTCCCCGCCCCCTCCGGCTCCATGGGCCCCGGCGACCGCCCGACGAAGGCCCAACTCATCAAGGGCCTGTTCCGCCAGGAGATCGGCTCGCTCCAGAGCGGGCCCAGGCTCGACGAGTCGGCCCCGGACTTCACCCTCAAGACGGCCGACGGCCGCCAGGAGATCACCCTCTCCAAGATCGTCGGCCCCAAGCCGGTCGTCCTCATCTTCGGCAACTTCACCTGCGGCCCGTTCCGCAGCATGGCCGGGAACTTCGAGAAGCTCAACCGTCGCTACGGCGACCGGGCCACGTTCGTCATGGTCTACGTCCGCGAGGCCCACCCGACCGACGGCTGGCGGATGCAGTCGAACGACTCGGTGGGCGTCGCCACCGCCCAGCCCACCACCTATGAAGAACGCGCCGAGGTCGCCGGCCGCTGCGGGAAGCTCCTGAACCTCGGATTCCCCATGCTCGTCGACACCATCGACGACGCCGTCGGCGCCCGCTACAGCGGCATGCCGGGGCGGTTCTACATCCTCGACAAGGCCGGCAAGGTCGCCTTCAAGAACGCCCGCGGCCCCTTCGGCTTCAAGCCCGCCGAACTCGAACAGTCCCTCATCCTCCTCCTCCAGGCGGAAGGGGCCTCCGACCATCAGGCCCGCGCCGACGCCCCTTGATCCCCGGCCATCGAAAGCCTAAATAAGCAGGCGGCCGTCCGGATCAGGCTCCGGACGGCCGCCTGCCTTTCGAACCACACGAGCACTCGGCTAGCAGGGCGATGCTCATGACCTGTACAATGGTCGCCCGACGGCCGCGCCCCCGGTGACCCTGAAGTCCCCGGCGAGGCGTCGAATCGGCACTTCTTCCCCAGGCCGATCCGGCCCGGGGCCTTTCGTCCTTCCCTATCGCGAAACTTGTGTCAAAATAGATAAACTACAGAAACTAAAGCGTCGCTCCAAAGGCGGATGATGTTCGCGTTGCTCTCTTCGAGCGGATCGGAGACGATGGCCGCGATGGCCGAGCCCCGGGGACGCGGAGGCCGTTCGTGCGCACGATGACCACCAATCCTCACAGGCTGTTGCTGCGAGCGGCCGTCCTCGTCCTGGCGGCGGTCCCCTTCCTGGCGACCGGATTCGCACCTCGGCCTGAAGCGGAGCCGGTTGCGATCATCCAGCCGACGGCCGACGCGGGAACCCCGCCCGTCGTGGAAGTTGAACACCCGGAACTGGTGCGATTGGCACCCGGGACAAGGTTCCGGGACGACGCGCCGTCGGCCGGGTGGAGCCACGTCGCATTCAAGTCGACGCCCGTGCTGGCCTCGGGCGCGCTGGACACGCTCTCGCCCGAGGCCCACGCGACGGCCCGCCGGATCCGGCTGGTGATCCTGGCGGACGTGGCGGGGGCGAAGCTGCGGCGGGTGGGGATCGGCCTCTCCGCGCCGGTCGTGGGCGAGGGGCCCGACGCGGGGGACGTGGTGGTCGCGGCCACGAACGTCGGCGACGTCTCGGGCGAGTGGTCGACGAAGGAGCGGATCATCCTGGCGGCCGGCTCGCGCGAGCTGGGGCGGGCGAGCCTCGCGGCGGCGACCCCCACCTTCGCCCTGCTCCGCGCGCCGACGACGTGCCTGGTGGGCCAGGGCCACGAGACCGTGGGCGTGATGTACGCCCTCCTGGCCCAGCCATCGGGCCGGCTGCGACTCTTCGCGTGCAAACCCGCCGCCGACGGCTCCGCGCCGACGATCCGCGAGTTGAAGACCCCGGCGATCGTCGACGGCCCGCTGCATGTGAAGGCGAAGACCTTCGCGGGCTATCCGGTCTCCTGGTCGTTCGCGATGACCGACATCCCCGCGGGAGACGAGCGTCGCGTGCCCGAGGAGTTGACCCGCCTCCTCTCGCTCGCCGACCTGGAGGCGGCCGAGGTGGGTGCCAACGAGGTCGAGGCGGCGTTCCGGGCCTTCGCGGGGCGGCCGACGATCGCGCCGACCGCCCGCGCCGACGTTCCCGGTCAGGGCGACTGAGCCGGCTTCCTGTCCAGGAAGCCCTGGCCCTTCAGCCATACTTCGCAGAGCTTCGGCCACGCCTGGAATCCGGGCTCGGGGCCGATGTTGAACTGCTTCGCGCCGGTGCCCAGCCCCAGGCCGTGCTGGCCCTTCTCGAAGATGTGCAGCTCCAGGGGGACGCCCGCCTTGCGCAGGGCGAGCGCGAACAGCAGGCTGTTCTCGGGCACGACCGCCGCGTCGGCGTTGGTGTGGGCCAGGAAGGTCGGCGGCGTCTGGGGCGTCACCTGCTGGTCGTTGGAGTAGAACTTCACCAGGTCGGCCGGGGGATTCTCACCCAGGAGATTGCGGGCCGAGCCGCCGTGCGTGTAGGGCTCGGACATCACGATCACCGGATAGGCCAGGATCAGCCGGTCCGGGCGCGAGCTGACGCGGTCGATCGGGTCCTCGGCGTCGGCCTTGCCCGCGTCGAAGTGCGTCCCGCCCGTCGACGCCAGGTGGCCGCCGGCCGAGAAGCCCATCAGGGCGACCCGGTTCGGATCGACGCCCCACTTCGAGGCCCCCGCGCGGACCACGCGGATCGCCCGGTTGACGTCGTGGAGCATGGCCGGTTCGCGATACGCGGGCGCGAGCCGGTACTTCAGCACGAACGCCGCCACGCCGATCGAGTTCAGCCATTCGGCGACCTGCTTCCCCTCGTGGTCGAGGGCGAGCCCGCCGTAGCCGCCGCCGGGGCAGACCACCGCCGCCGCGCCCGTCGCGACGTCCGGCTTCGGCAGGAAGACGGACAGGGTCGGGACGTCCTTCGCCGGATCCGTCCCCTTCGCGTCCGGGGCCCCCTGCGCCCAGAGCTTCACCACCTCCGAGGCGGGGTCGAGCGCGTCGCCGCCCCTCGCGCCCGTCGCCGCCAGGGCGACCATCGTCAGACATCCGAACGCCGCCGATACACGTCGAATCACGTCGTCACCTCCTGGGCTGTTGCCGTCTCAATCGGGGCGACCCCCGGCGGCCCCGATCGTAGACCAGCGTCGAGGGGCCCGCAACCTTCCGCCGGCGACCCGCGTCATTTCGACGGCTCCTGTCAAAACGGCAGTCTTCGGGGGCCCGGCCGCCTGGAGTCATGGCCGCAAAATCCTGATTCCTAGAGACTTATACCTCTGATTCGGGTTCGGTACACCACTTGCATTTTGGCCGCACCGAATCACTCCGGGGGCCGCTATTGGCACGGCCCCCCGCGACGAGCCGGGCCCGCGCCCACGGCCGTCGCGATTGAGACGTCGATTGGGAGGATGAACGTGGCGAAGATTCTGGCATACGATGAAGAGGCCCGGCAGAAGCTGGCCAGCGGCGTCGGCAAGCTGGCCCGCGCGGTCCGCAGCACGCTGGGGCCGCGGGGCCGCAACGCCGTCATCGACAAGGGGTGGGGCGCCCCCACGGTGACCAAGGACGGCGTCTCGGTGGCCGAGGAGATCGAGCTGACCTGCCCTTATGAGAACATGGGCGCGCAGCTGGTGAAGGAGGCGGCCTCGAAGACGTCCGACGCCGCCGGCGACGGCACGACGACCGCCACCGTCCTGGCCGAGGCCATCTACAAGGAGGGCCTGAAGGCCCTGGCCGCCGGCGCCGACCCGATGGCCGTCAAGCGCGGGATCGACAAGGCCGTCGCCGCCCTCGTCGAGAACGTGAAGTCGCAGGCCAAGAAGATCAGCGGCAAGAAGGAGATCGCCGAGGTCGCCGCGATCGCCGCCAACAACGACAAGTCGATCGGCGAGAAGCTGGCCGACGCCTTCGAGAAGGTCGGCACCGACGGCGTCATCACCGTCGAGGAGGCCAAGGGCTTCGAGACGACCGTCGACGTCGTCGAGGGCATGCAGTTCGACCGCGGCTACCTCAGCCCCCACTTCGTCACCGATCAGGACCGCATGGAGGTCGTCCTGGAGGACGTCTACCTCCTGATCCACGAGGAGAAGATCAGCTCCCCCACCAAGCTGATCCCCCTCCTGGAGAAGATCGCCAAGGCCAACAAGCCCCTCCTCATCATCGCCGAGGACATCGAGGGCGAGGCCCTGGCGACCCTGGTCGTCAACAAGCTCCGCGGCATCCTGAAGATCGCGGCCGTCAAGGCGCCCGGCTACGGCGACCGCCGCAAGGCCATGCTGGAGGACATCGCGATCCTCACCGGCGGCAAGGCCATCTTCAAGGACCTGGGCATCGACCTCGACGCCGTCCAGCTGACCGACCTGGGCCGCGCCCGCAAGGTGACGATCAGCAGCGAGGAGACGACGATCGTCGAGGGCGCCGGGTCGAGCGAGGCCATCAAGGGCCGGGCCGACTCCATCCGCCGCGAGATCGGCGCGACCGACAGCGAGTATGACCGCGAGAAGCTCCAGGAGCGGCTCGCCAAGCTCGCCGGCGGCATCGCCCAGATCAACGTGGGCGCCGCCACCGAGACCGAGATGAAGGAGCGCAAGGCCCTCGTCGAGGACGCCCTGCACGCCACCCGCGCCGCGATCGAGGAGGGGGTCGTCCCCGGCGGCGGCACCGCCCTGATCCGCGCCTCCAGGGCTGTCGAGGGCCTGAAGGGCGAGGCCGACGAGCAGTTCGGGATCGACCTGGTCCGCCGCGCCGCCGAGCAGCCCGCCCGCTCGATCGCCGAGAACGCCGGCGTCGACGGGGCCGTGGTCGTCAACCGGGTCAAGAAGTCGTCCGACCCGAAGTTCGGCTACAACGCCGAGTCCAACACCTGGGGCGACCTGCTGGAAGCCGGCGTCGTCGACCCCGCCAAGGTCACCCGCACCGCCCTGCAGAACGCCGCGTCCGTCGCCGGCCTGCTGCTGACGACCGAGTGCATGATCGCCGAGCCCCCGAAGAAGAAGGAGGCCGGCGGCGGCCATGACCACCACCACCACGGCGGCGGCATGGACCCGATGGGCGGCATGGGCGGCATGGGCGGCATGGGGATGATGTGAGCGGGCGCGTCCCCGAGACGCCCCCCCGCCCCGGGCCCCTCGGCCGATCGAGGGGCCCCGCCCCGCCGACGAGAACGATCCACGAACACCGATTCGATCATCCGAGCAGATCAGAAGGAAACGGAAATGGCCACGCTGACGATTCGCCCCCTGGAAGACCGCGTCGTGATCAAGCAGATCGAGGCCGAGGCCAAGACGGCCGGCGGCATCGTCCTGCCGGACACCGCCAAGGAGAAGCCCCAGCGCGGCGAGGTCCTCGCCGTGGGCCCCGGCAAGCTGCTGGACTCCGGCGAGCGCAGCCCGATCGGCGTCGCGGTGGGCGACGAGGTCCTCTTCGGCAAGTACTCGGGGACCGAGATCAAGGTCGACGGCGAGGAGGTCAAGATCCTCCGCGAGTCCGACATCCTGGCCAAGGTCGTGAAGTGAGCCGGGCGTCGTCCAAGCGATCCTGACATGAACCTCGTGCGAGGAGCCTGATACCCGTGGCGAAGCAACTGCTCTTCTCCGACGCCGCCCGCCGCAAGCTGCTGGAAGGCGTCGACGTCCTGGCCCAGGCCGTGGGCTCGACCCTCGGCCCCACCGGCCGGAACGTGATCCTCAGCAAGTCCTTCGGCGGCCCGCTGGTCACCAAGGACGGCGTGACGGTCTCCAAGGAGATCGAGCTGAAGGATCCGTTCGAGAACATGGGCGCCAAGCTGGTCAACGTCGTCGCGTCCAAGACGTCCGACGTCGCCGGCGACGGCACCACCACCGCGACCATCCTGGCCCGCGCCCTCTACCGCGAGGGCCTGAAGAACGTCACCGCCGGCGCCAACCCGACCGCGCTGCGCCGCGGCATCGAGAAGGCCGTCGAGGCGGCCGTCGCCGAGCTGCACGACAAGGTCTCCCGCCCGGTGTCGAAGAAGGAGGAGATCGCCCAGGTCGGCGCCGTCTCCGCCAACAACGACCCCGAGGTCGGCAAGATGCTCGCCGACGCCGTCGAGAAGGTCGGCCGCGACGGCGTCATCACCGTCGAGGAGGGGAAGACCGCCTCCACCGTCCTCGAGTTCGTCGAGGGCATGCAGTTCGACAAGGGTTACCTCAGCCCCTACTTCGTCACCTCCCCCACCACGATGGAGGTGATCTTCGAGGACGCCTACATCCTCCTCCACGAGAAGAAGATCAGCAGCCTCCGCGAGCTGATCCCGCTGCTGGAGAAGGTGGCGCAGTCGGGCAAGCCGCTGCTGATCGTGGCCGAGGACGTCGAGGGCGAGGCCCTGGCGGCCCTGGTCGTCAACAAGCTCCGCGGCATCCTGAACATCGCGGCCGTGAAGGCCCCCGGCTTCGGCGACCGCCGCAAGGCGATGCTGGGCGACATGGCCGTCCTCACCGGCGGCACGGTCGTCAGCGAGGACCTCGGGCTGAAGCTGGAGAACCTCCAGCTCAACCAGCTCGGCCAGGCCAAGCAGCTGAAGGTCGACAAGGACAGCACCACGATCATCCAGGGTGCCGGCGAGCGCCAGGAGATCCAGCGCCGGATCGACCAGCTCCGCCGCCAGATCGAGGAGACCGACAGCGAGTACGACAAGGAGAAGTTCCAGGAGCGGCTCGCCAAGCTCTCCGGGGGCGTCGCCCTGATCCGCGTCGGCGCCCCGACCGAGGCCGACATGAAGCAGACCAAGGCCCGCATCGAGGACGCCCTCCACGCCACCCGCGCGGCGGCCGAGGAGGGGATCGTCCCCGGCGGCGGCACGGCCATGCTGCGGACCATCCCGGCCGTCGAGGCCCTCGTCGAGACGCTCGAAGGCGACGAGAAGCTCGGCGCCCGGATCGTCCTGCGGGGCCTGGAGGAGCCCGTCCGCTACATCGCCCAGAACGCGGGCCAGGACGGCGGCGTCATCGCCGACGAGGTCAAGGCCGCCGGCGGCTCGAAGGGCTACAACGCCGACGCCGGCGAGATCGTCGACATGTTCGAGGCCGGCATCATCGACCCGACCAAGGTCACCCGCACGGCCCTCCAGAACGCCTCCTCGATCGCCGGCCTGCTGCTGACGACCGAGGCCCTCATCACGAACATCAAGGAAGACGAGGACAAGGGCCCCCGCGTCGAGGGCTCCGTCCGCTGATCCCGCGATCGTCGTGAACCCCGGGGGCCGGGGCGGTCGCTCACCCGGGCGCCGCCCCGGCCCCTTCGCCGTCCGTCCCCGACGCGCCCCGCCCCGCCCCGCCCCGCCCCGCCCCGCCCCGGGCCGATCCGGCTGGGACGATGCGGGCCCGTATGCTAAAATTTTGATCCTGGACAGGGGATCGCGCGCGGCCCGGGGACGGCCGTCGCGACGCGTCCCGGGACCTCCGACCCGCCGAGACCCCGCGCCGATGGCGACCACCAAACGCGACTTTTACGAAGTCCTGGAGATCCAGCGCGACGCGTCCGGCGACGAGATCAAGCGCGCCTACCGCCAGATGGCCATGAAGTTCCACCCGGACCGCAACCCGGGCGACAAGGAGGCCGAGAAGCGGTTCCGCGAGTCCGCCGAGGCTTACGACGTCCTCTCGGACGCCCAGAAGCGCCAGCGCTACGACCGCTACGGCCACGCCGGGCTCGACGGCTCCGCCTTCCACGACTTCCGCAACGCCGACGACATCATGTCGACCTTCGGCGACATCTTCGGCGGCGGCCTGCTCGGGGACCTGTTCGGCGGCGGCGGGGGCGGCCGGCGCGGGCCGCGACAGGGCCCCGACCTGCTGATGCGCCTGGAGATCACGCTGGCCGAGGCCGCCCGCGGCGCCACCCGCGAGGTCGAGGTCGACCGCCAGGAGTTCTGCGGCGAATGCCGCGGGTCGGGCGCCCGCAAGGGGACCGTCGCGACCACCTGCAACTACTGCGGCGGCCGAGGCCAGGTCGTCCAGACGCGGGGCTTCTTCCAGGTCGCGACCGCCTGCCCGTCGTGCGGCGGCGAGGGGGTCAAGGTGACCGACCCCTGCCCCTCCTGCCACGGCGCCGGCCGCGTCCCCCAGCGGGCCAAGCTCCGCGTCGACGTCCCCCCCGGCGTCGAGACCAACATGCGGCTCCAGCTCCGCGGCCAGGGCGAGCTGGGCGACGTCGGTGCCCCGCGGGGGAACCTCCAGATCCAGATCCTCGTGCGCAAGCACCAGTTCTTCGAACGCCGCCGCAACGACCTGCACTGCCAGGTGCCGATCAGCTTCGCCCAGGCCGCCCTCGGGGCCGAGGTCGAGGTCCCCACGCTCGACGGCCCGGACAAGGTCCAGGTCCCCCGAGGCGCCCAGAGCGGCGAGCAGATCCGCATGAAGGGCCGCGGCATGCCCGACATCTCCGGCCGCGGCCGGGGCGACGAGATCGTCGAGGTCGTCGTGGAGACGCCCCGGCACCTCACGCCCCGCCAGGAGGAACTCCTCCGCGAGTTCGCCGAGACGGAGCACGAGCAGGTCAGCCCTCGCCGCAAGAGCTTCTTCGAGAAGCTTCGCGACTACTTCACCGAGGAAGAGGCCGAGCCCGAGGACCGCGAGAACGCCTGACGCGGCCGCACGGCCGGGAGACCGCAGCATGTCCGACGCCCACCGCCACGAAGCCACCCCCGACTCCGACCCCGCGCCGGGGACGACCGCCGAGGCCCCCCCCGCCGACCTCTCCGCCCTGACCAGGGAGCGCGACGAGGCCCGCGACCAGGTCCTCCGCACCCGCGCCGAGTTCGTCAACTACCAGAAGCGCACCAAGCAGCAGGCCGAGGCCGACCGCCTCTACGCCGTCGGCGACCTCGGCCGCGACCTGCTCGACGTCCTCGACAACCTGCAGCGCGCCGCCGACGCCCTCCGGTCCTCCGCCCAGGAGGGGATCGCCTCCGGGCTGGACATCGTCCACAAGCAGTTCCTCGCCGTGCTGGCCAAGTACGGCGTCGAGCCCATCGAGGCCCTCGGCCAGCCCTTCGACCCCAACTTCCACGAGGCCCTGATGCAGCAGCCCTCCGCCGACGCCCCCGAGGGGACCGTCGTCGCCGAGCTGGGCAAGGGCTACAAGATCCACGACCGCGTGCTCCGGCCCAGCAAGGTCGCCGTCTCGGTCAAACCCTGACCGACGCGATCGGAGAGAACCCATGCCCACGTACGACTACGTCTGCGACGCCTGCGGCCACGAGTTCGAGGCGTTCGAATCGATCAAGGCCGACCCGCAGACCGACTGCGCCGCCTGCGGCAAGCCCAGCCTCCGGCGCCGGATCGGCCCCGGCGCCGCCATCCTGTTCAAGGGCTCGGGCTTCTACCAGACCGACTACCGCAGCGACTCCTACAAGAAGGCCGCCAAGGCCGACACGTCGTCCGGCGGCCCGTCGAACGGCTCGTCCTCGGGCGGCGAGTCGAAGAAAGCCCCTTCGCCCCCCCCCTCGGCCGACGGCGGCGGGGCGAGTTGATGATCCAGGGTCGCTGCCCCATCTGCGCAAAGCCCTTCGAGGTCGAACGGATCGACGACCTGCCGACGTTCCCCTTCTGCTCCGAGCGCTGCCGCCTGGTCGACCTCGGCCGATGGATCGACCAGGCCTACGCCATCCCGGGGACCCCCGCCGACGTCGAGCCCGGGGGGGCGGCCGGGCCCGCCCCCGGCGTCGATGAAGGGGATGCCGATTGACGATCCTCAGCCTCGCCCCGGCCGAGGCCGGTGGGGACGAGGCGTGAGCTCTGCGGTTGACAGCCCCCCCCCCTTCTGTTAAGAACCACACGCATGTCCAGGGAGCGGCCCCGGCGGGGGTCGGGGGTATCGATCAAGGAGGATCGGCATGAATCCGGTGGTGACACCCAGCGGCACCGCTCAGGACGCGGCACGCGTCTCCGACTTCTGGGCCAAGCAGTCCGAGCACGCGCGGGCGATCAACTCGAACTGGGTCAACAATCAAATCATCTCGTCGAACATCTATCGGCTGGTCTCCGGCCAGGACAAGCACTGGCTGAGCTGGTTGCTGGAAGATTACCTCGCCGACCGCAAGTCGATCAACAACGTCCTGAGCATCTGCTGCGGCGACGGAGCCCACGAGCTGCAAATGATGCAGTCCGGCAAAGTCCGCTTCCTGCGCGGGTTCGACATCTCCAATGGGGCGATCCGGACGGCCGCCCAGCGCCTGCGCGACGCGGGATTCGCCGACGACCGATTCCAGCTGGAAGTGCAGGACGCGAACGACCTGCAAATCTCCGGCACGTTCGACCTGGTCCTCTCCGCCGGCGCCATCCACCACGTGACGAACCTCGAAGGCATGATGACGAAGGTCGGCGAGATGCTCGCCCCCGACGGTCGCTTCGCCTTGATGGAATTCGTCGGCCCCAATCGGTTTCAGTGGACCGATGAGCAGATCGAGCTCATCAACCGGCTGCTGGGCGCCCTCCACCCCGGCTACCTCCAGGACGGCGTCCGCGTCCAATTCGGCCGCCCGTCGATCAAGGACATGATGCGGATCGACCCGTCCGAAGCCGTCCGCTCGCGGGATATCGTCGATCTGGTGCGCGAGTGCTTCGACGTCGAGTATGAGCGGAGTTGGCACGGGACCATCCTCCACCAGCTTTTCCCGCTGCTGAACACCGACCTGTCGAACCAGGGCCGGGGCGACTTCGACTCGATCATCCGGCTCATCGCCGAGTTCGAGGACATCCTGATCCGTGGCGGGCTCATCCCGAGCGACTTCGTCTTCATGGTCTGCCGCCCTAAGGCGGGAGGCCCCCGCCGGCCGCGTCCGACCCGGAAGTCGTGGTTCTCCCCGATGATGTGGCGTCGGCGGGGGACCCCCCGAGGCCGCTGACGATCCGTACCATCAGGCGCGGGCGTCCGTGCGACGCCCGACGTTCTGCCGGCTCCACCGCCCGTCCCGCCGGGATCGGGCGTCGCACGCGAGAGGTGCCCCTAGGCGTCCGACCGCTTCAAAGCGACGACGCCCCGGCCGATCACCGGTCGGGGCGGGGCGTCTCGGCTTCCCGGCGTGTCGGATCCAGCGATCCATCTCAGATGTGGACGGATTCGCCGAGGCCCTGGCCGGCCGCCTCCATGACCGACTCGGAGAAGGTCGGGTGGGGGTGCATGGCGTGCATGATCTCCTCTTCGGTGGCCTCCAGCCGCATGGCCATGACCAGCTCGGAGATCATCTCGGTGGCGGCGGCCCCGATGATGTGGGCGCCCAGCAACTCGCCGTACTTCTTGCCGAAGATCAGCTTGACGAAGCCGTCGCTCTCGCCGGCGGCCAGGGCCCGGCCGCTGAAGGCGAACGGGAACTTGCCGACGCGGATCTCGTGCCCGGCGGCGCGGGCGGCCTTCTCGGTCAGGCCGACGCTGGCGACGCCCGGCTCGGTGTAGGTGCAGCCCGGGATGATGTTGTAGTCGACGTTGTGCTTCGAGTGCCCGGCGATCCGCTCGACGCAGTAGACGGCCTCGTGGTGGGCGACGTGCGCGAGCCACGGCGGGCCGATGACGTCGCCGACGGCGAAGATGCTCGGGACGTTGGTGACGAAGCCGTTCTCGCGGTCGACCTTGATGTGGCCGCGGTCGATCTCGACCTTCACGCCGGGGGCGAACAGGCCCTCGACGTTGCCGGTGACGCCGATCGCCACCAGCGCGACGTCGGCCTCGATGGTCTTCTTGCCCTGCGGCGTCTCGATCTCGGCCTTCACGCCCGTCCTGGTCTTCTCCAGCTTCGAGGTCTTCGAGCCGGTGTGGATCTCCAGGCCCTTGGCCGTCAGGCTCTTCTTCAGGGCGATCGAGACCTCCTCGTCCTCGATCGGCAGGACGTGTTCCTGCATCTCGACGACGATGACCTTGGTGCCGATGGCGTTGTAGAAGTAGCCGAATTCCAGGCCGATCGCCCCCGCGCCGATGATGAGCATCGACTTCGGCTGCTTCTCCAGCGACATCGCCTCCTTGGAGGTGATGATCCTCTCGCCGTCGAACTCGACGCCGGGGAAGGGCCGCGGCCGCGCGCCGGTGGCGATCACGATCGCGCCGGCCGTGACGACCTCGTCGCCGACCTTGACCTTGTTCGGCCCGACCACCTGAGCGGCACCGAACTTGGACTTCACCTTGTATTTGCGGAAGAGGCCCTCGATCCCCTTGTTGAGCTGGCCGGCGACGCCGCGGCTCCGGCCGATCATCTCGCCGAAGTTCCACTCGCCCTGGCCGTGGAAGCCGAACTGAGCGCCGTGGCGCTTGACCATCTCGACGAGGTGGGCGTTCGAGAGGAGGGCCTTGGTGGGGATGCAGCCCCAGTTGAGGCAGACGCCGCCGAGCTTGTCCTTCTCGACGCAGAGGACGCTCTTGCCGAGCTGGGCCGCGCGGATCGCCCCGGCGTAGCCTGCGGGGCCGCCGCCGATCACCACGATGTCGTAGTCGTTGGCCATGGTCGTGTCAGTCGGATTCCGGAAAGAGGGGATGGTTCGGACCTCGGTTCATCTCCCCTATTATGGGACGACGTGGCGAGGCCCGGAAGCGCGGGGCCCCGCGACGATCCTCGCGGTCTGCGAGGCCGGCGCGGGGCCCGTGGGCAGGGTCGGCTGTCAGAGCAGCATGCGGGCCGGCTCTTCGAGCAGGTTCTTGAGCGTCCGCATGTAGTCGGCGGCCGTGGCGCCGTCGACGGCGCGATGGTCGGCCGAGAGAGTCAGCGTCATGACGTGGCCGACGACGATCGCGTCGCCCTCGACGACGGGCCGCTTCTCGGCGGCGGAGACGGCCAGGATGGCGACCTCGGGGAGGTTGATGATGGCGTCGAACTGCTTGACGCCGTACATCCCCAGGTTGCTGATCGTGAACGTCCCGCCCGAGAGCTGCTCGCCCGAGAGGTTGCCGCCGCGGGCCGCGGAGGCCAGGGCCTCGCTCCCCTTGCGGACGTCGATCAGGCCCATCTCGTCGACGCGGTGCAGGACGGGGACGATGAGCCCCTCCTCCAGCGCGACGGCGATGCCGATGTTGATCTCGCCGTGGCGGATGATGGCGTCGGGCTCGAACGTCGCGTTCAAGGCCGGGTGGCGGCGGAGCGCGACGGCGACGGCCTTGGTGACGAAGTCGCCGACCGAGAGCTTGACCTTCTCGGCGGCCAGCTCCTTGTTCAGCGTCTCGCGAAGGGCCAGCAGTTTGTCGACCCGGACGTCCAGCGTGACGTGGATCTCCGGGGCGGTCTGCTTGGACTGCACCATGCGCTGGGCGATGGTCTTGCGCATCCGCGAGTTCGGGATCCGCTTCTCTTCGAGCGGGGCCGTCGAGATGCGGGCGGCGGGCGCGGCGGGGGCCTTGGCGGCGGCCGGCGCGGCGGGGGCCTTGGCGGCCGGGGCGGAGACGCCCCCCTTGCCGGCGAGGAAGTCCTCGACGTCCTTGCGGACGACGCGACCGCCGGGGCCGGAGCCCTTCACGCGGGCGAGGTCCACGCGGGCCTCGGCGGCGATCTTGCGGGCCAGCGGGCTGGACCGGACGCGACCGCCGGCACCGACCGCGACCGCCTCCTCGCCCTCGTCGTCGACCTCCTCGGCCTTCGGCTCGTACTGCTGCTTGCCGTTACCGCCGCCGGACGGGGCGGCCGGGGCGGGCTTGGCCTCGGCCTTGGTGGCGCCGCCGCCCATCTTGGAGGCGACGTCCTTGGGGTCCTCGCCCTTCTTGGCGAGGACCATGACGCGGTCGCCCAGCTTGACCTCGTCGCCGGCCTGATGGTCGATGAGGGCGATGACGCCGTCCTCATACGACTTCATCTGCATCGTGGCCTTGTCGGTCTCGATGTCGGCCAGGACGTCGCCTTCCTTGATCGTATCCCCCCCCTTGACGAGCCACTGCGCGATGACCCCGCTCTCCATGGTGGGGCTGAGCTTGGGCATGGTCACTTCGATCGGCACGAGTCTGCTCCTCGGGGCCCGTGCGAGGGCCGCCGCCATCTATCGAGGATCCGTGGTTGTTCAGTTCATCTTATCTTGGCTTCAGCGA
>Ga0209958_1001084_pt1 | contig 25930 bp, 16 predicted proteins | sample ThiBio_inoc_plan_FD_183942 | JGI IMG/M metagenome (GOLD analysis project Ga0209958, IMG submission 183942) | Wastewater bioreactor microbial communities from Cape Town, South Africa - Thiocy_inoc_plan (SPAdes) | ecosystem: Engineered > Bioremediation > Thiocyanate > Unclassified | place: South...
GCGCAAGGATGGGCAGGGACGCTGGCAAGGGCGGTCGCCGGCACTGGCGGCCGGGTTGACCGATCACGTATGGACATGGCCGGAATGGTTCAACCGTCCGGCCGCGCAATCATCGTAGGACACCACCAGGAAGCAGGTTTTGCCCCAAAGTTATTAATTTGCCTTGTAGCGACCATCGCAATACCTTGAATCTCCTGAGCAACGGAGAGGGGATATTCACCGACGAAGACGGATTCTAGACGAGCCCGAACAGGCTGCCGGTCGCGTCGCTTCTGCCATATGGCCTTTGAGCTTGAGGAGGGCGGAATGTCCACGGTGGCCGACCACATCGAGCGGATCGATTCCGAGGTTTATCGTGCCCTATTTGCCCCCCCACCGCCGTGGGCCGCCGGGATGGCGCCACCCGGGAGCGCCCCGACAATGCCGTGGGGCGGCGCGGTGCCACCGCCTGGAAGCGCGCCAACATCGGGCAACGAGGCACCCGGCCTGGAACGTGAAGCAGCCGAGGCGCCGATCGATTGGGTGGCCGGCCGACCCGGGGGAGAGTACGAACCGCCGTCGCGCGTGGCCAGAGGCCTGTTCCGGTGGCTCTTGCACGGCAGGCTGCCGGAAGACGGGGTGGCGCCCATCGCGCCCGCGGATCTCGTGGCGCGGCTCGGAGGTTCGTTCCCGACTGACCCCGAGCTCATGGTTATGTGGGCGTACGTCTGGGCCCTCGCCCGACTCGACGATCGGACCAGACAGGTCGCCGGTAAGGTCCGCTCGGCCCTTGGAGTGAGCGCGGCCTTCGACGCCGAGTGTGTCGCGCATCTGTCGTCGATCGTGGCCGAGTGTGCCGATCCCGTTGCGCTGCTCCTGGACACGCCCCAGCCGGTAGCTGACGCCGTGTTAGCGGCGGTCGTCCGGGGCGTCGCGCCGGGAGGCTGGCGTCGCAAGCCGCTCGCCGGAATCTCGCCGGTGGCCTACCAGCACCCGGCCGACCGGATGATTCTAAGCGGGCTGTCGGCAGTCCCCGCGCTCGGCCCGGTGGTCACATGGTTCACGGACTTTTTCAAGCAGTCGGGCGAGGTCGGGCTGCTCGGCGGAGCGCTCGAGGTGACCAGAACGTCGATGCCCACAACAGCAGCCGCCTACGCCGAGGCATGTCGGGTGCTCGATATCGCCAATCCCCCTCGATTGTTCGTTTCCTACCAAGGAGAAATGGCGGCGGAAATCTTCGGCGTGGATGAGCCGTACATCCTGATGGGCGCGATGGCAACCAGCATCCTGGACCCGGCCGAACAGATCTTCCTCCTTGGCCGCGAGTTGGGTCACTTTCAGGCCAAGCACGTGAAGTATCGCACGCTCGCCCGCTGGCTCCAGAGCACAGCGAACGCTGCCGCCATGATGACCGCCGGACTTGCCGACCTGCTCTCCAACGTGACCTTGCGACCGATGCTGGCCGCGTGGTATCGGCGTACGGCCTACACCGCCGACCGCGCCGGCATGCTCGCCTGCCAGAGCCGCGAGGTGGCCTTCCGCGTGCTGATGAAGCAGGCCGGATTCCCAATTCGCTCCTACCCGGAGTTAAGAACCAGGGCCCTGATTGAGCAGGTGATCCGCTACCGGGCCAGTATGGATGATCGCATGATGGCCAGAATCTTCGGACTCGGTCAGCAGTTCGAGTCGAGCCAGCCCTGGGTGGTGGACCGGGCGGCCGAATTGCTGACCTGGATTGAGGACGGCGGCTATCAGGAAATCGTCGCGTCGACCGAGGTCCAGCGCCGCGCCATCGGTCGACGAATGGTGGAGGACCCGCAATTCCAGACATTAAGCGATGCCGCCCTGCGGGCGCTGACCGCGTGGGCCTCGGGTCGGTTCGGTGTTCGACGGTCCACGATCGGGCCGACGGTCCGGCGCATGGTTTACGACCGGGTGAGCCCGGCGGGGACCCCTCTCGTCGGTGTCCGCAGGATCGAACTGACCGCTCGATGGCTGGCCGCAAATAAGATCGAGTATGATGCCCTGATGGTGTTTCAGGCTGACGGGAAGGAGAAGCTCGCCGCCATTCCCGTACAGTTCCCTTCGTCCTATGACGACGTGCCCCAGGTGATGCGTACCGAGCGACTGCGTCGGGGCGGTCGCGAGGCGACGTGCCTGATCTTTGACGAGGCCGAAGCGATCTGAAGGTTCGTGCAGAACGCGGGTCCGGCCGCGTCCTTGTTTGCGGTGGACGGCCTCACCCAGCATTCCCTGGGAGCCAGACAATGCCCGATCCGATTACTATCGCCGTCCTGATCGCCGTCGGCCTGTTCTTTGGCTCGCTGGCCTTATGGCATTACATCGCCGATGTCATGGCGGAACACGTCATTCCCTGGATTCGCCACAACGTTTCCGACGCGGTCGGCGAGCAGATCTTCGGCCTGTTCAACTGGCTCGACGGCAAAGTCTCGCTCATTCGTTCGGCCGTGAAACGGGCTTTCGAGGTTTTTAGGACTCGAGTCCTTGGCTTCAAAACCAGATACGAACGTGAGACCGCGACGAGATACAAGCGCGTGGCGACGGTACGAGTGAAGGCCGCCGACGGCACCCTCGATGATCTGGTGGTGGAGGACATGGTCGATCGCGACGACCTGCCGGAGGACGCCCGCACTTCGCTCAACCGCAACCCCCGTGCGCCGGTCGAATTCGACCTGATGCCCGAGTTTGAGAAGGCGGTCAAGGAGAAGAGCAAGCGGTTGCCCGATGAGTCTGGGGTCATCCCGCCACCCGCCATCTGATCGAAGGGGCGACGCGGCGTGGAACCCCCTATAAAGAGGTAGGCCTCGCGGAGCTAGTCATGGAGCCGTTTACAATCGGCCTCGCGACCGCCGCCGGGATCGGGGCGATCATCGGGGTGTTGTGGAATTACTTCGCTGCGGCCCTGTTCGAGGACGTCATACCCTTCATCCGCCGGCACATCTCCGAGATTCTGGGGGAGGCGATCTTCCAAGTCGTCAACTGGATGGATGGAAAAGTCACCCTCGCGCGGTCCGGGTTGAAGCATTACTGGAGGACGTTCAGGGAACAGATCATGGGGGCGACCAGCACGTACAAGAAAACCGGCGCCAACTCGGTTACCGTCACCACGCGAACGGCCGTGAAAGTCTCGGAAACGCACGCCGAGCAGGTCACGACTGTGAGGCGAGATGTCCCGATCGCCGAGCTTCCGCCCAAGCTTCGTGAGCAGGTACTGCTGGAGGCGGGCGGACCGGTGACCGTTGACGTCGCCGCGGGATTATCCAGGCTTGTGGCACAGAAAGCCGATCGGGAAGGGATCAAGCCGGAAGAGCTCGACCTGAAGTTGTAATCTTGGAGGTGACCGATGCTGCGCGGAATCCTAACGACGGCCACGGTCGTGGTGGGGGCGTACCTCATCTACCGTTGGTTCCAGGCGGCGCAGGCGGCGCATGCCAGCCGATTCCGGGGGGGAGTCGTCAACGATGTCGCGACCTGGATGGCCGACGAACTCGGCGAGGAGCGCGCCGCACTGACGTCGGCTCTGTTCGACACTATCGAACGTGGCCGGCCCAACCCGATGACCAAGCGGCTTCGCCGCATCGAATGCGAGTTCGCCAAGAAGGATTTCAGCACCTATCGCCGCACGGTGATCGCGCTACTGGACAGCGGCGAGGAAGAAGGGCTCGTCGGCAGGATGGCCTGCGACCTGTCGCGCGACGACCTGCCAGATCAGGTCCGGACCCTATTCAATCGAGAAGGAGGGTCCGACCACTCCTTCGTGCTCTACGACCGGAATGAGGCCATGGCCGGAGGATTTGCATGATCGACCTGGTATGGCAGATCGGTGCTGCCATCCTCGGCGCGGTGGCGGCCGCCGTCGTGGCGGACATGGTTGTCGAGCAGGTGACGGGTAAGGACATCGCCACGCACTTCAGCGCCTGGTGGAATGCACTTCGGGACCGAGTTCTGGCCTGGAGGAAATCGAACCCGAGCCTCGCGTCCGCACGGATTCTCGCTAGGATTGTGCTGGTCGCGGATGAGGCACAGCATGCCGCCAGGCAGATGGTGAACGTGATCCTCTCGGCCAAGCAGTCGGAGCGTGAGGTCGAGATCAGCTCGGAGCGGGTGGCTCTCGAAGACATCCAGAAGAAGGTATCCACTGCCTCCGCGGGCAAGGTGCTCGACCTGACCGACGTGATTTGACCACTCCCACTCGCCCGGAGATCCGCCGATGGAATTCAGGCCGATACCGAAGGGAAAGGGGATCCGGGATCTCTACCGTGCGGCCGATGGACAGCCTGCTTCCGACGATCCGTCCAAGGAACGCACGGCAACGGCCGAAACCGCTGCAGTCGAGCCCGATCAGTTTGAGGTACGCGACCCGAAGTACCGGATGAGTGATGTAATCCTGCCTGAGGCGACCCGTGACCAGATCACCGTCCTGCTTAGCCGAATCCGCAACCACGATTTGATTTACCACCAGTGGGGGCTGGTCGAGGTCGACCCGATCGGGCAGAGCAAGGCAGTGAATTTCTACGGCCCGCCGGGCACAGGCAAGTCCATGCTCGCCGAGGCCCTAGCTTCCGAACTCGGCCTGCGGGTTCTCGACGTCAGCTACGCCGAGATCGAATCGAAGTATGTTGGGGATACCCCCAAGAAGATCCGAGCCGTATTTCGCGCAGTTCATCAAGCGACGCCCAGCCCTGTGCTGCTCTTCTTCGACGAGGCGGACGCGATCCTGGGCCGTCGTATGACGAATGTGACCCAAGCGGCCGACCACAGCGTAAACGTCTCGCGGGCCGTCATGCTGAAGGAACTCGACCTCGCCAAGGGCATCGTCGTATTCGCGACGAACCTTGCCAGGAACATCGACGCGGCGTTCGTGCGGCGGATTATGCAGCACGTCCCGGTCCCGCTGCCAGACGAGCCGGGCCGGTTCCGGATCTGGGAGCGGATGATCACTTCACGCGTGCCCGGCCGCGAAGCCGTGGACTGGGCTGCACTCGCGGCGAGGTCCGAAGGGCTGTCCGGGGGCGACATCCGTAACGCGGTTGTCCTGGCCCTAGCTCGCGTCGCCGAACGTTTTGGCCTGGAGCAGGTCGTTCGGACGTCCGACCTAGAGCAGGCCATCAAGCACGTGCGCCAGGCGAAGAAGGCCATCGGCCGGAGACGCCGCGAGCCTCGGGCCTGGCACACAACAATAGACCGCTATACATTCGACTCGGGAGCCGAGTCGAATGGAGAATCCGATGCAAGCAGCTAAAGCTGCGCCCCGCGTGCTTCACCGTGTTCTGGGCCAGCGACATGCAAGCTGGTCTCCGCAATACCAGTCGATAGGCAATCCTCGGCGATCGGTGTCAGACTCATATTACCCAAACACATTGCGGCAGCTCGATCTTGAAACAGACAGGGGCGGATCGAAACCATGAATAACGACTCGTTGAGGATCCGCTCGTCCGAGCCTCAGCAAAGCACATCGGGCGGCCCTGACATCGGGCCGCACATCCCTGCTACCCGCGTCAACTACCTCCGTTCCCTCTCGAAGATCGTCCACCTTTCAGACGAGGCGAAAGCCGAATTGGAGTCAGTCTCTAAGCAGTATGCATTCCGCGTCTCGGACTACTACCTCGGGTTGGTGGACTGGGGGGACCCCGACGACCCGATCCGTCAACTCATCCTCCCTCGCGTCGAGGAATTGCACGAATGGGGATCTTTGGATGCAAGCAATGAACTCTCCGTAACCGTCGCCAAAGGTGTCCAGCACAAATACAAAGACACTGCGCTTCTGCTATGCAACAAGGCATGCGGCGCCTACTGTCGTTATTGCTTTCGGAAACGTCTGTTTATGAATGAAAATGATGAAGTTATGCACGATGTCACGGAAGGCATTAGGTATATAACAGCTCACCCGGAAATCAACAACGTTTTGCTGACGGGAGGCGACCCTCTATTGATTCGCGCCAACCGGTTGGCCGACCTCTTCTCGAGCCTCTCTGCGATTCCTCACGTGCGCGTCATACGCTTGGGCTCGAAGATGCCCGCCTTCAATCCTTGGTGCATACTAGACAACTCCGAGTTGCAGGCCGCGTTCCGCACCTTTTCTGGTGGCGCCCGGCGTATATACTTAATGGCACATTTCGATCATCCTCGGGAACTGACCGAACCGGCCCTGGAGTCCATCGCCTGCTGCCTTGCCAACGGGCTGATCTGCGTTAACCAGTGTCCAGTCATTCGGGGGATCAATGACGATCCCGGCGTGCTCGCCGCTTTGTTTGAGACGCTGTCATATATCGGTTGTCCACAGTATTACGTCTTTCAATGCCGGCCGACCGCGGGCAACGAGCCATATTGTTTGCCGATCGTCCGCACCTGGCAGGTGTTTTCGGAAGCCATGCGGCGCGGCTCTGGATTGGCCCGACGGGCACGCTTGGTTCTCTCTCACGAGACTGGCAAAGTCGAGGTGATGTCGGTCGACGCCCGGCAAATTTATCTCCGTTACCACGAGGCAAAGGACCCGGCGGACACCGGAAGATTGCTCATATGTCACCGCGACGACCAAGCCGTCTGGCTCGACGACCTCCGGCCGGTGGACGGCTGACGGGCTCGTTAAGCCGGTCTGGGGCCACATCCTCACTGCCCGTCCTACCGACGTACCTGAATGGTTTTATTGCTGCCCGCTTCTTCCAGTGGCTATGTCGCGGCGTCGCCTGGTGCCTACGCCGCCACTCGGCGGTCCAGTTTTCGGGATCCACTACTTGTCGCGAGTGCAACTGCGGGACGCTATTGACTCCAGCGTAGCCAACCGAACCGGCCTGGCCTGACGGTCGTACCGATGGTCATGAGACCCATCGGCACCGCAGAAGAACTCCAACGCCGCCGCATCCGGGCCGTCGAGCTCGTCGACCAGGGCGAGTCCCCCGACGAGGTCGCCCACTTCCTCGGCTGCGGCCGGTCCTCGGTCTACACCTGGGTGAAGCAGGCCAAGCAATCGCTCGAGACCCTCGCCGCCAAGCCCCACCCTGGGCCCACTCCCCGCCTCAACTCCGACCAACTCAAGCAGTTGGAGGACGAGTTGAAGAAGGGGGCCAAGCACCACGGCTGGAAGACCGAGTTGTGGACCGCCGCCCGGGTCACGGTCCTGATCGAGCGACTGTTCCGGATCACCTTCCATGTCGAGCACGTCCGCAAGATCCTCAAGGCTCGGCTCCGCTGGAGCAGCCAGAAGCCGGAGAGACGGGCCAAGGAGCGGGATGAGGAGGCGATCCGCCACTGAAGGGGTAAGGCCCTGCCCAACATCGTCCGCAAGGCCCGTCGGCGTGGTGAGACGTTGGTGTTCCTCGACGAGTCGGGCTTCATGCTCACCCCGACGGTGAGGCGGACCTACGCCCCGATCGGCCAGACGCCGATCTTGCGAGGCTGGGACCGCCACGACCGGATCTCGGCGATCAGTTGCATCACCGTCAGCCCGGGGCGTCGGCGTCGTCTCGGCCTGTGCTTCCAACTCCTGCCGGACGACACCAACGTCAACGGCGACAGGATGGTGGAGTTCCTGCGGGAGTTGCGGCGGCAGATGCCCTGGCCGTTGCGGATCGTGTGGGACCGGGGCAACGTCCACGACCGGAGCAAGGCGGTGCGGGCCTTCCTGGCGGAGCATCCGTCGATCCGTACGGAGCAGTTCCCGTCGTACACGCCGGAGGCGAACCCGGACGAGGGGGTGTGGCAGCACACCAAGCACGGTCGGCTGGCGAACTTCACGCCCGAGGGGACGTCCGAGTTGCGAGCGGCGGTGACGGCGGAGTTGACGAGGTTGCAGCGGAACCCGAAGCTGCTGGCGTCATTCATCCGGCGAGCCGGGGTCCCGATTCGCATACCGGTCCCGTCTCGTTAGCTATGCTGTATTCAATAGCCGGGCAGCCGTCCGGGCGTGTGGACCGATCCGAGCCCCGAGACCGTGTCAGCCAGACGGCCGTCCCTGATCGCAAGGGCTAGGTACTCAAGGGGGTCGATCCACGCGGGGGATGACAAATCGGTTGAAGTCCTCCGGGCTCGCGACAGCAGATGGAATTCGGTGCAGCCGCAAAGCAGGGCGCCGGCACTTCCCGTCCCGAGGACGGTCTCGAGCCGGTTCAAGCCTCGCTCAGGTGACAGGCCGGTCTTCAGCTGGTAGATGAGGTCGTGGACGTGCTCTTGAAGCATAGCATCCGGAAACTCGACATGGCAGGCTACGTCCGACCAGAGCGGGGAAGATTCGAAGAGCCGAGCCAAGCGAGCACCTTCCGTGCAAAGCACCAGAGTCGATTCGCGACGCTTCGCCACTAGGCCGAGGGCGACATCCGGCAAGCGGACCAACCTCTCCTGCAAGCGGGACGGCAAAAAGGGGACAACCGCATGGGCGGTGAAGCAGCAGAGGATTAAGAACTGGGCGCCGCCGGCCTCCAGCTGTTCGAGCCTCACCCGGACGGCCTCCGCGAGTCGTCGGCGTTGGCCGGTCCGGAGCATGGCCGTCCGATCGTCGAGGCTCGGATCGGAGAGCAATAGGATCCGCGGCTGGTCCTGCTCGGGGTCTGAGACGCCTCCTTCGTAGACCGAGGCGAGAAAGGCCGACGAGGCCAGAGGGCCTGCCCCCCCGAGCACGCCAATCAGTGGCCGACTCGAACAGACCCCGGACGCGAGATTCACGTTACCTCGTGACCCTCCGAACGAAACCAACGGTTTTCCTGCTCTGAGCCTCACGATAGGGGGAGCCACGGGGCTCGTCAAGGAAGAGGTGGAGCCGCGGCGGATCGAGCGGACATGCCAAGCCCCTTCGCTATCCGCCGAACTTTGTGATTGACTACATCTAACGCCGATTGTCTCATGATCATCGGTCTGATGACCCGGTTCGAGGGCAACCGCCCAGCCAAACGACCGTCTTATCATATCGACGAGGCCGGACGCGCGCGTTCCGCCTTCTGGTGACCGCACGAGGCAAGCGTGGCGTCCAGGCGTGCAAACTTGGGGCGATCCGCCAGTGCCACGTTGCCCGGCACTCGCCGCACCAATATCGTGAGGTCGTACCCCTATCCTTTCCGAGGCTCGCGGAGGCCTGGGCCACTCGATCTACCCGCCGGTGCGAGTCGATACGGGTGAGGGAGTCGCAGCCTGGACCAAAGTGCCTTGTCCATGAAAACGCTGGGCAAAGTAGTCGGCATCACAGGATGAAAAGGGAATCGGTCATGCTTGACTGCCTCGTGGTCGGCTATCACGAGCTGGATTTCCTGCTCCACGAGCAGATGGCGCTGAGCAAGGGCCAGCAATCTGCCGAATATGGCATCTTCCAGCGAGATCATCTCCTCGTCGATGGGCACCGGCTCCCCTATCTCGACGCGATATCCTACTTCGTCAACAACTCGGAGCGTCGCCGGGGCGGCGTCGGCGACCATTGGTATCATATCACCGAAGTCCCCAACCTTGCCGCCGTTTACCTGACGTCCTACCTCCGGAAGCGGGGCCTGGGCGCAGAATTCGTCAGCTTCCTGTCCGGCGACCAAGCCCGCTTCCAGGACTTGCTGATCTTGGAACGGCCGCTCGCCGTCGCCGTCACCACCACCTTTTACCTGACCCCGCTCCCGGTCATCGACATTTGCTCCCGGATCCGCCAGCTGCAGCCCGGTGCGGTGATTATCGTCGGGGGGCCGCTTATCAATAATCTTGTATCCGACCTGAACCCCGATCAACTGCACCGCGCCTTTCAGGAGATGGACGCGGATGTCTACGTCCGCGAGTCCCAGGGGGAGGCCGCGTTGGCGGAGTTGGTGAGGCGGCTAGCGTCTGGCCACGACCTGCGACCGGTCCCCAACTGCTACGTACGCCAGGGGGAGCGGTACCTCTTCACACCAGGACCTGCCGAGGACAACCCCCTCAACGACAACGCCGTCGACTGGGATTTGTTCCACGATGAGGAGATGGGCGAGACCGTCCAGATGCGCACCGCCCGGAGCTGTGCCTTCAAGTGCAGCTTCTGTGACTACCCCGTCCGCGCGGGCGGGCTGTCCCTGGCTGACTTAGAGGTCGTGAGGAAGGAACTCGCCCAGCTGGCCGCCCGGGGCGTCCGGAACGTTGTGTTCATCGACGACACATTCAACGTACCGGAATCGCGCTTCCGGGAACTCTGTCGGATGATGATTGAGCAGCGATTCGGCCTTTCCTGGTTCTCCTACTTCCGCTGCTCGAACGTCCGCGGCGAGGATACCTTCGATCTGATGGCCGAAAGCGGCTGCCGCGGTGTGTTCCTGGGCATCGAGTCGGCTGACGACGGGGTCTTGCGGAACATGAGCAAACGGGCCTCTGCCGACCAGTACCGACGTGGCATCGAGCAGCTTAATCGACGCGGGATTCTTAGCTTCGCCTCATTTATCACGGGGTTTCCCGGTGAGAGAGATGGATCGATCGAGCGCGCCATCGATCTCCTGAATGACTGCGCGCCTACGTTCTATCGGGCCGAGCCATTCTGGTACAACCCTCGGGCGCCGGTGGCTCGCGAGGCCGAACGCTTCGGGTTGAGGGGGCAGGGCTACAACTGGTCGCACGACACCATGGACGTGTCGGAGGCTCGTCGGGCCGTCGACCGCATCTTCGACGAGGTGACCGAGTCCGTCTGGATGCCGATGTATATGTTCGACTTCTGGGCGCTGCCCTACCTGCTCGGCAAGGGCATGACGGCCGAGGAGATCCGCTCGTTCCTGAGGTCGGCTCAGTTTACGCTTCCCGGGGCCGGCCGGCTCCCAGTTGACGCAGCCGGACACTCCGAATTGCAGACCCTCGCCGACAACTTGAATCTGGAACCGGCCAGATTCCGGCGCCAGGTGAGCGACTGCCCCCCGACCCAGGCGGGCGCCGTGTTCTGAACGTCCGGACTGTACTCGAGTCTTTCATTCGGCGAGACCGTGATTGCACACAATGATGCAGTTCATCGAGACTAAATAGATGGGCGGACACCCAGGAACGACCTCGGCAGAGTTGCCCGCGGAGACAGTCGCTGCTCTGCTCGCCCATTCGTTGGCCGTCTACGCAGACTGCCCGGCGTTGACGGATGGCGTGCAAACGTACCGTTATGGCCAGCTGTCCGAAATGGCCCGCCGGATCGCGGCTGTGCGGACGGCGGGACCGGTTGGCATGTGCGCGCAACGCGACGTGGCTGCCGTCGCCGCCGCCATGGCCGTCTTCCGTTGCGGGGCACCGTTCCTACCAATCGACTCTTCTCGCCCGCCCGAGCAAATCGACGAGGTCTTGGCCACCTCCCGGCCTGGTCTGCTCCTCGTCGGGTCGGGCAACAGGCCGTCGGGCGTGGCGCGCGAAGCCCGCCGGCGCGGCGTCCCCGTGATCCCTATAGCCGATCTCCTCGAGTCGGCGGGGGCCAGCGCCCCCGAACTGGCCGCTTCCGCGGACGAACCCGCCTACCTGCTTGGGACGTCCGGGTCAACGGGGACGCCTCGCATGGTCGCTGGCCAACAACACTCGCTGGTGCATTACATTCGATGGCAGATCGATGCGGTCGGGGCCGTGCCCGGCGATCGCTACAGCCAGTTGGCCCCGCTGGGGTTCGACTTCTCCTTCAAGGAGTGGCTGGTCCCCCTGTGCGGAGGGGCCTGCGTCGTGGTCGGGCCCGAAGGCCTTCGGTTCGACGGCCCGGCCCTTCTGTCCTGGCTGGCCCGCCATCAGATCTCCGTCTGCTGCCTTATCCCAACGGCCTTCCGCGCCTTGGTCCGGGCCGCTGGGGGAAGCAGCGACCTGCGCGCTGCCATCGCCTCGTTACGGCTCATCATGGTCTCAGGGGAAGCTCTCCGGGCGGAGACCGTTCGAGAATGGCAGCACCTGGCCGGCGAGGTTCCCGCGCTGATGAACCTGTACGGTCCGACCGAATCGACGGTCATAAAACTGTACTACCCTATCCAGTATCCTTTCAGGGATCCCGGGGATATCGTCCCGCTAGGATGGCCAATTCCGGGCACTCGAGTCGAGATCCTCGATGAGGACCAGACTCCCTTGCCGGCGGGCCATGTCGGGCAGATCAGTTTGATTAGTCGCGACCTCGCGGCAGGTTATCTGGGTGACCCGATCGGAACGTCAGGGCGATTTGTACACACGGGCCGGGAGGTCGACTCCGCCGAGGTGACGCTCCTGACCGGCGACCGAGGCCTCCTGACGGACGACGGGCTGGTCCACTTCCGCGGTCGGGCCGATCGGCAGGTCAAGCGGCATGGCGTGCGAATCGAGTTGGACGAGATTGAGGCGGCCGTCGCCTCCGCCCAGCCGGCCGACTGGGCCGTTGTCGATGTGCTGGGGGACCCGGTCCGGATCATCGCCGTAGCCGTCCCCGGCCCCGACGGGCCCTCCTCCGACGGGTTGAGGGAAACGTTGAAGGCGCGGCTTCCAGCCCACACGATGCCGGACGAGATCGTCCTGGCTCCATCGCTGCCGAAGCTGGCCACCGGCAAGACGGACTACGCCCGGCTGCTGGATGCGGTCGCTTTGAACCGCCCGTTCCCGCCCGGTGCCCCACGGCCCGAGGACGTGCAGGAGTCCCTCGCCGCCATCTGGGCCCACGTTCTCGGCGTTTCGGCCATCCCGCTCGATGCCAACTTTTTTGAGCTGGGCGGCGACTCCGTCCGGCTGCTCGACCTGCTGGCGCACATCCGCAGCGCCCTGTGGCCGGACCTGACGCTACTAGACGTCTTTACGCACGGCACGGTTCAGTCTCTCGCCGAAGTAATCGTCCGCGGGATGGGCGGCTCGACCGAGGGAAGCCGTACATGAAACCCGCAGATCGCAACGGTGCCCTTTTGCTCCCGCTGCAGGACTCGCCGGGCTCGGGCCTCACGCTCTCCTGGGGCCTCGCCCTGCGCATTGAGGCACCGGCCGACCCGCAACCCTGGCACGTAGCCCTTCGATGCCTTGGCATGAGGCCTCACCTGCGGCGTCGATTCTCCCGGAACGAGCATAGGTGGTCCTCCCGCATTGTCCCAGGCTCCACCGTCAATCACGCATGGATGGATAGGGCTCGCTGGCAGGACGAGGCAGTGGCGCGTGAGCTTGCTCAGCTGCAGAGGGAACCTTTCGTCGATGATGACGACTTACCCTGGCGGACTCGGCTCCTCGCGGCCGGAGGTCGAGCGGAACATCTGCTCTTGGCCTGGCATGGCACGCTCCTTTCCCCAGGCTCGCTGTCCCAGCTCCCGAACGTTTTGGCCGACTGCCTCGCCGGAGCCGGGGAGGAGGCTGTCAGTGACGCGGCGGTCACGGCTGGAACTTACGCCCGCCGGGACGATCTCACGCTCGACTGGCCCGACCTGTCGTTATCCATCCCGGGTCGGGGGGACGCGCCATCGGGCTCGTGTGGCGTGGTGGCGTGCGACTGCGGGCCCGCACCGGCCGAGGCCGTGCGCAGCCTAGCGAACGCCGTGGGGTTCCGCGTGCGAACGATCTATCTGGCCGCCTACCTGGCACTCCTCCGGATCTATACCCGGCAGAAGGATTTGGGCCTCGGCATCTTTCTCCCATCCGAGCAGGGCGACGTGTTCACAACTCTGCGCGTAGGGATCGACCCTCGCCAGAGCTTCGCCTCTTTCTTAGAGTCGGTGCGACGTGCGGAAGACGCTGCCCTCGATGCTGCATTTCGACCGCTGGTCCCCGCGCCGCCTCCTCTCCATCACCTGTTCGCCTGGACGTCGGACACCGAAGGGGCAGCGTTCGCCGAGTTCGCACTGGGACGGCCCTCGACTCGCGTGGCAGTCGGTCAACTCCGCATGACTATCCGCCCGATCGGCGAGCGTTTCTCTCCCTTTCCGATTGTCGTCCGGCTAGGGGAATCTACCGGCGGGGCGTTTGGTCAAGTCGAATACCACCGCGACCGCTACCAGGAAGGGCGGATGACCGAGTTCGCCAGGCACTACCGCCGCTTGGTGGACGGGTTGATCGAGCAGCCTAGCCGGCCGGTCGCTCGGACGACGTGCCTGTCGTCGGAGGAACGGCGCCGCATCCTCGTCGACTTCAACCGGACCGCTCGGACGTACCCCTTCAGAGGCTGGATCCCGGAAATTATCTCGAACGCATGCCGAGCCGGCGGCGAACGGATCGCTCTGTGCTTCGAGGGGCGGTCGCTGTCCTATGCCGAGCTGGGGGAGGGCTCGGCCCGCATCGCGGCGGCCCTAGCGGCGCGCGGCGTGGGGCCGGGCCAGACGGTCGGCCTTCTCCTGGAGAGATCGTTCGCGATGATGACCGGCGTGCTAGGCATCATCCGGGCCGGAGGCGCCTACGTCCCGATCGACCCCACGCTGCCGGCGGCCCGGATCCGCAACATCCTGGAGCAGAGTGGTGCCCACCAGGTCGTGACGACTGCCGAATGCCGCACACGGGTCCCTGACGGCCCGTGGGCGGTGATCTTGGCAGAGTGCCCAGCTGAGGCTGAGGAAGCCGAACCGCTACGGCGGCCGCTCCGGGCTGAGGACCCCGCCTACGTCATCTTCACCTCCGGCACAACCGGCCAGCCGAAGGGCGTCGTCGTCCCGCACGCGGCCATCCTCAACCGCCTGGACTGGATGCAGGATGCCTATCGGCTCGGGCGGGACGATCGAGTCCTCCAAAAGACCCCCCTCGGGTTCGACGTGTCGGTCTGGGAGCTGTTCTGGGCGCTGATGAACGGCGCCGGCCTGGTGATCGCACGCCCCGAGGGCCACAAGGACCCGGTCTACTTGACCCGGCTCATCGCCCGTGAGCGGGTGACGACCCTGCACTTCGTCCCGTCGATGATGGCCGCTTTCCTGGAGAGTGCCAACACCACCGACTGTGCGACCCTGCGGCAGGTGTTCGCCAGCGGCGAAGCGCTCTCCCCCGAGCTGCGGGCGCGCTTCTTCGAGGTGCTGCCGCACTGCCAGCTCCACAACCTTTACGGCCCGACCGAGGCCGCAGTGGACGTCACCGCCTGGAACTGCGCCCACGAACATCCGAGCGGCTTCGTGCCCATCGGCTGCCCGATTGCCAATGTCCGCGCCCACGTCCTGGACGAGGACCAAGAGCCGGTCCCGGTGGGCGTGCCGGGCGAGTTGCACCTCGGCGGCGTGTGCCTGGCGTCTGGCTACATAGGGCAGCCAGCCCTTACCGCCAAGCAGTTCGTCGCCGACCCGTTCGGCGGCGAGGGCGGGCGCCTCTATCGCACGGGCGACCTGTGCCGCTACGACGACGACGGCGTGATCGAGTTCCTCGGCCGGATAGACCATCAGGTAAAGATCCGGGGATTTCGCATAGAAATTGCGGAAATCGAGGCTCACCTAGAGCGCTGCCCGGGAGTGCGCCAGGGTCTGGTCCTGGCTCGCGAGGTCGGAGCTCTAGGGAAGGTGCTCGTGGCCTACGTCCTCACCGAGGACGCCTCCGCAGCCTTCGTCGCCGGTCTGCGTGCCAGCCTGGAGCGGACCCTGCCAGACTACATGGTCCCAACTTTCTTCGTCGTCCTGCCCGAATTCCCGCTGAACGCCAGCGGCAAGGTGGACCGCAAGCGTCTGCCCGAGCCGGAGAGATTTGATCGGGCTGCGGACGAACCTGCGATCACCCCTGGACTCACGCCCCGGGAGCAGGCCTTGGGCACTCTTTGGAGGGAGGTCCTAGGCTGCGGCACCGTCGGGCCGGACGACGACTTCTTCGCCCTCGGCGGTCACTCGCTGCTCGCTGCCCGGCTCGCCCACCGCATCGGGCCGCCGGCCACCCTCCGCCTGGTCTTCGAGCACCCCACCATCCGGCGTCTAGCCTCCGCGCTGGAGCAAGCCGGCACCGGCGCAGCGGCCACGGCAGTGGCGACACCCCAGGTGGAGGGTGGGCCGCCCTCGGCCGACCTCTGGCCGCTCTCGGCAACGCAGCAGGATCTGTGGCTCGCGGAGCAGCTCGACCCAGGAGCCCAGTTCAACCTGTGCCACGCCTTTCTCTTCCGAGGCGAGATCGACAAGTTGGCGCTGGAGGACGCGCTGGCCGGGATCGTGGCCGAACACGCCGTGTTGCGGAGCACGGTTCGGCGCGATGCGGAGGGCGCAGCCGCCTGGATCGAGCCATTGCGGCGGCCAGTGCTAGTGACCAGCGACCTGAGCACCGAGCCAGACCCGCGCGCCGCTTTCCTGGCGGCCTGCCAGCGCGAGGTAGTGCGGCCATTCGACGCGACTCGCGGCCCCCTGTACCGATTCCTCCTCTGCCGACTCGGGCTAGGGCGGTGGGGACTGTGCCTCGTTTTTCATCATCTCATCTTCGATGGCCTTTCACTTGTCCCCTTCGGTCAGGAGCTTGGCTCCCGTTACGACCGCCTAACCGGGAAGCCCGGCTCCGCCTCGGCGGGACCAGCAGGTATGTACCTAGACTATATACGGAGCGAGCGGGCCGACCTCGACAGTGCGGAGGCGGCCGAATCCCGACGGCTGTGGAGGGCTTGGTTGGCCGGCGCGCCGCAGGCCGTCGAAATGCCGACCGACCGGCCGCGGCGCTCGAGGCAAGACGCCGCCGGGTCGGTCCACGAGGAAGTCCTGAGCTCGGAGATCGTCGCGAGCCTAGAGCGGACGGCCCGTTACTACGGCGCCACGCCGTTCGTCCTAGTCCTGGCTGCCTGGGCGGAGGTGCTGTCCCGGCGCAGCGGTCAGGACGAGCTTCTCATCGGGGTGCCCGCCGACGTCCGGGGTGGTCCGGACTACGAGCGGACCATCGGCCTGTTTGTCAACACCCTCTCGGTGCGCCTGCGTGCGGGAGGAGGCAGGTCGGTCACCGAACGGCTGGCGGCGACCCGCGACGCGCTAATCTTAGCCCTGACCCACCGACGCATCCCGCTCGGCTGGATCGCGCAGGACTTACTGAAGGACCGGGACCTCTGCCGGCCCACGCTCGTCCAGTACGCGCTTTCGATCTTGCCGGACGCAGCGTCGAACCCCCGGCTCGGTGACGCCGAGCCCGAGCGGGTGATCGTGCCGCAGGCGTCCCGCTTCGAAATGGCCCTCTACTTTTACCCCGAGGCGGGGGGGGCACGCCTCGCACTGGAATACCGCTCGGCACTGTTCGATGCCGGAACCGCTGCCGCCATCACTCGGGACGTCACCCAGACATTGGAGCGGTACTGCCTTGGGGGATGCGATTTGCCCAAGTCCCCGGCCGCTCCAGCCCGCAGTGAACCCGCGGCGTCCCAGCCGAGGACCGACCCGGCGCGGGATGGCGACACGCTCCCCCGGCTTGTGCGGATCTGGGAGAACGTGCTCGGCCACCGACGCATCGAGCCGGACGATTCATTTTTCGCCCTCGGGGGGCACTCGTTGCTGGCTGTCACGCTGGCGCAGCGCGTCGGTCGTGAGTTCGGGGTGGAGGTAGCTCTAGGGGACGTGTTCGCCTACCCCAGCCCGGCGGCGATGTCCGAGTACGTAGCGCAGCGTCCGCCCGCGGCGTCGGGACCCCGCCTCGCCCCGGGCGCCCCACCGCCCGCGGAGGTGCCGGTTTCCGCAACGCAGCAGCGACTATGGTACCTCGAACGCCTCGACCCCGGGCGCGGTGGCCTGAACATGCCCGGCGGACTGATCCTCACCGGGGTGCCGCTGACGGAGGCCGACTTCCGCAGCGCGCTCGGAGCCTTGCAGCGCCGGCACGACGTCCTGAGGACGACGTACCGGGAGCGAGCCGGGGAATTGATCGGCACGATTGGTGCGGCCTCGGAGGAACGCGTCCTTTCGTTCCAGGAGGGTCTGCCCCCCGAGGACTTCACCGTGTTCGCCACGCGGTCGTTCGATTTGTCCGCCTGCCCGCCATGGCGTGTCCAGGTATGGCAGACCGGTCCTGAGAGCTTCGTCCTGGCGTTTAATTTCCACCACCTCATCGCCGACGGTGTCACGCTAGATATCTTCCGTGACGAGTTGGGGAGGCTGCTTGCGGGGATGGAGCCCCCGCCAGAGTCGGCGTCGTATGCGGACTACGTGGCCTGGGAGCACGGGCCAGAGGCACTGGCGCTCTTCGAGCGGCAGGCTAAGCTCTGGTCAGAGCGTCTCGCGACCCCTCCGCGCCCCCTCGCCCTGCCGTACGATCGCGACCCCGGCCAGCGATCGGCGAGCGGCACACGGCCCGGCGGGATCTGCCACGTGGACGGGGACCCCGTGGGCATCGCAAGCCTGGCCCGCCAGGCCCGGACGACGCCGTTCGTCGTACTCCTCGCCACCTTCCGACTCCTGCTGGGTCGCTACGCAGCGACCCGAGAGGTGGGAATCACCACGCCGGCCGCCGGGCGGACCCAGCCCAGATTCGCTCGGACCTTCGGGCCGTTCGTGAATTCCCTGTTCCTGCACAACACGCTTGAGCCCGCCGAGCCGTTCCTCGACCTGATGCGGCGCGAGCACGCGGCTCTCGTCGCCGCACTGGACGCCCAAGACGTCCCACTAGAAAGGCTGTCTTTCGCGAACGGCTCCGGCCGGGGCGCGCTCGATCAGACGATGCTCGTCTATCAATCCGAGTCGGAAGCTCTGCGCTTCGGCACGTTGACGTTGAGGTCGTTCGACATCGAGCTGCCACTCACGAAGGTCGATCTGAAACTACTGGCGGTCCCCTCCGCGAACGGCCTTCGGCTGTCGGCCCAGTTCGCCGAGGACTGCTTCGAGCGAGAGACCGCCGAGCTGATCCTTCGTCACTTTCACGATTTGCTTGGGCAGGCGGCCGTGTCGCCCACCCGGCCGGTCGGTCGGTTCACCCTCCGATCCGATTGAGGCTAGGGCCCTGCTCCAGGAGCGAGCATGTCACCGAATGTCGTCGGGATCTCTGCCCACTACCACGACGCAGCCTGCTGCGTGCTCCGCGCCGGCCGGCTCGTCGCCGCCGCGCAGGAGGAGCGATTCACCCGGCGCAAGCACGACCCTGCCATCCCACGCCGGGCGTTCCGCTATTGCCTGGAAGAGGCCGGCCTGACCCTGCCTCAGGTCGATTGCGTTGCTTACTACGAAAACCCACTGCTAAAGGCCGAGCGGCAATCCTGGATGTCGCAGAGGCGCGCCGGCCCCGGGCTGGCGGGTCCCGATGCCGACCGCCCGCTCCGGGACATCCGCCGGGTCCTCGGCATCGAGGGATCCATCGAGATCGTCAGGCATCACCAGTCCCACGCGGCGGGGGCGTACTTCTTTTCCGGTTTCGAGGATGCGGCGATCCTGACGGTCGACGGGGTGGGCGAGTGGGAGACGATGACGTTCGCCCATGGGCGAGGGGCCGAGATCCGACAGCTCGCGGCGGTGAACTTCCCCCACTCAATCGGGTTACTTTACAGCACGATCACCGCGTTCCTCGGCTTCGAGGTCAACGATGGCGAATACAAGGTGATGGGCTTGGCCCCCTACGGCCGGCCCCGGTACGTCGATCAACTTTGGGACCTCGTCGGCCGGCACGACGGCCCGAACTTCGAGCTTCGCCTGGAGTACTTCGGCTTCCTCGACGGCGACACCATGTACGCTCCCGCCCTGGCGGAACTGCTCGGCCATTCGCCGCGGTCACCCGAGAGCGAGTTGACCCCCTTCGCAGAGGACCTCGCTCGAAGTCTCCAGATAGTCCTCAACGAGTTGCTGCTGGCCAAGGTGCGGTGGCTGCACGAGCAGACCGGAGCGGAAGCTCTGTGCCTCTCGGGTGGCGTTGCCCTGAACTGCGTCGCCAATCACCGCATCCGCGCCGAGGGCCCGTTTTTCCGAGTGTTCGTCCAGCCGGCGGCCAGCGACGCCGGCGGTGCCCTCGGCGCGGCCGCGCTTGCGCACGTCCGCCTGACGGGCGAGCGGCCGGCGACAGAACCGCTCGACCACGTCTTCCTCGGCCCGGCATACTCCGTCGACGGGATCGCCCGGCTGCTCGCCGCTGGCCCGGCCCGCTATCGGGACTTCCGCGGCGACGAGGCGAGGCTGATCACGGACGTCGCGGCGCGTCTGGAGGGTGGCCAGGTGATCGGCTGGTTCCACGGGCGGATGGAGTTTGGCCCACGTGCCCTCGGAGGGCGATCGATTCTGGGAGACCCCCGCCGGGACGACATGCGTGACCGGATCAACGCCTTGGTGAAGAAGCGCGAGGCCTTCCGCCCCTTCGCGCCGGCGGTGCTGGAGGCGGTGGCGGCCGAGCACTTCGACCTGCCCGGCCCATCACCGTTCATGCTGGAAACCTTCCCCGTGCGCTCGCCGTTGGCCCTGCCGGCCATCACTCACGTCGACGGGTCCGCCCGAGTGCAGACGGTCCACCCAAGGCAGAATCCGCGCTTCGCCCGGCTGCTGGATGCATTCGGCCGGCGGACGGGATGCCCGTTGCTCCTTAACACGTCGTTCAACCTGCGCGGCGAGCCGATCGTCTGCACGCCTCTGGATGCGATGCTGTGCTTCATCCGCTCCGACATTGACACGCTGGTGCTGGAGGACTTCGTCATCGAGCGCGCCGGGCTGCCTGCGAGTTGGGTGGAATGGTGGCACGAGACAGCGCCCGACTCATTCCAGGCGGTGAGCAATGTGGTCTACACGTTCTTGTGAGCTTGGGGGTTGCGATGACGTGGTCCCAACCGGATCCTGACCGAGAGGTGGGCACCCCACGGGAGGAGCCCGAGCCCGGGACTGTCGGCATCTGGCGGCTGGACGCGCAGCTCGGCGCCTTTGTCCGCCTACCTCAACTGCGCTCGCAATTTCGCACCTGGGGTACGGCCGAGCGGCTGCCACCGAAGTCGGGCGCCCGTCGGGTGGTCCTCATTGGTGAGAGCGCGGCGCGAGGATACCTCTACGACCCGGCTCTGACACCGGCGTCGATGCTCGAGGCGATGCTCCAGGCCGTCGGAAGCGGGGCCGGCCCATGGGAGGTCCTGGACCTGGCCCGCACGGACATCACCGCCTTCGGCCTAGTCACCCTACTGGGGCAGGCTGCTCAACTTGAGCCCGACGCCGTGGTCTGCTGGGCCGGAAACAACTGGCTTGACCAAGGGCACCGAACCCCGCGGGAGATCGACCAGTGGTCCGAGCACGCAGACGAAGGATACCGGTATGCACACGAGCAGTCCGTGCGCGAGGTGCTGCCGCGGGTCGGTCGTCGAGCCATTGCCTCCTTGGCGGATACGTGTGCAGCCACTGGGGCGCCCGGCGTAGTGTTGATCCCCGAGTTCAACTTGGCGGAATGGGATGACGAGCCGGGGGTCCTCTTACCGTACCTGCCGGGCGATCCCCACGTCGCCTGGATGCTTGCACGGCGACGAGCGCTCGCCGCGCTGGAGCGCGGGGATACGCAGTCCGCCCTCGCTACGGCCAACCACATGGCTGAGCTCGACGGCGGGTTGAGCGCCGTCGCCCAACGGCTGCGTGCGCGGTCGCTGCTGGCCGAAGGACGCACCGCGGAGGCCGACGCGGCCTTCGTTGCGGCCCGCGACGCCGTATGTGGGCTGCTGGTTCCCGCCACCCCGCGTTGCCCCGCACCCCTAGCGGAGGCGATGCGGGCCGCGTGTCGGCAGCGGGGCATCGCGGTCGTCGACCTCCCCAAGTTATTCCGCGACGAGCTTGGCGGCGAAATCCCGGATGGCCGCTTGTTCCTCGACTACTGCCACCACAACCTGCGCGGGCTCACCCTGGCGACCGCCGCAGCCGCTGCCCAAGTTCTCCGGTCGGCTGGCGACGAGCGGCCCCAGGCCGAGCTACGCGCCCACTGCCGCGCGGCCGCTCCCGGGCTGTCACCGGCCGATCAGGCCGTCACCCACCTCCTCGCGGCGGTCCACAACGCTCACTACGGCCAGGAATACCCTGCCATCATGCGACACTGCCGCCGCGCGGCGGAACTCGACGCCGGAGTGAAGCCGCTGATGCTTGCCTTGCTGCAAGTTCAGAACAGCACCGCCCCACGCTGGATGTGCGGCCCGTTCGACGAGCTGGCTCGGCAGCCCATGATCGCTCGCTACCTCCACCCCCGCAACCCGACTGAGTGGGACAAGTTTGCTGACGACCAGCTCAATCAGGCCCTGCTCCAAGCCATCGCGGAGCCGGGGCGGGACGATGAACTAGCCGACCTCCTCGTCCGCGAGCACGCCCCGGAGTGCGGGCCGGTCGATTTACTTGCCTATGCCTACCGGGCGCGGACCTTCCGCGGACGCGAGGGGCATACACTCGGGCCGAAGCCGGCGTTCGTCCAGTGCACCGAACCGGTGCTACGTGTCTACCTGTCGACCTCTGGGCCTCGGCCGGTGCACCTCGACGTCACCTACCGGATGCCGACGGGCGAGCCGGCCGACGGCGAGACATGCGCGGTTTCAGTCAACGGCTCGGGGTTCGCGGAGCTTCGCTTCTCCGCGCTCTGGCGGGACACTCGGTTGGAGGTCCCAGCCGATCGGCTGCGCCGTGGAGCTAACTGCATTGAAATCTCGTGGCCGTTGCAGATCTTCCGATGGGATGCATACCGCGAAGAGTTACGTTATTGTCTGCAGGCTGGGGAGATGCCGCATGCCCTACCGGTTTACGGTGAGGTCAGCAGGCTGACGGCCCGGTACGCAACGACTGGATGAGGGAAGCCGGACCCATGCGCTTCAGCCTGATGTTCTTCTCCGGGGATGCGGCCGGGGATGCGCCTTACCGACTGATGCTGGAGGCCGCCCGCGCGGCCGACCGGCTAGGCTTCTGCGCCGTCTGGACTCCGGAGCGGCACTTCACGCGGTTTGGGGGCCTGTTTCCGAACCCGGCGGTCACCGCCGCCGCGCTGGCGATGATCACCGAACGCGTTCAATTGCGTGCGGGGAGCTTGGTCGCGCCGCTGCACGACGTCGTTCGAATCGCCGAAGACTGGGCTGTAGTTGACCAGCTCTCCGGCGGCCGCGTCGCGATCTCGTTCGGCTCCGGCTGGAATGCCAACGACTTTGTGCTCTTCCCCGACCGCTACGACCGCCGTCACGTGGTGATGTATGAGCAGATCGAACAACTGAGGCGGCTCTGGCAAGATGGGGCCGTCACTCGAATCAACGGGACCGGGCGCACGATCGAGATCAGAACTCTCCCGCGGCCCGTCCAGCCGCAGCTACCGCTCTGGATCACCTCGTCAGGCAACATCGATACCTTTCGGTCCGCCGGCCGCCTTGGCGCCTACGTCCTGACGCACATGATCCAGCAGGATCGCGCCGGGCTGGCTGAGAAGATTGACGCCTATCGTCGGGCTTGGGCTGTGGCCGGGCACGATCCTGACGCGGGGGTCGTGTCCCTGATGCTCCACACCTATCTCACCACCGACGCCGGGCGAGCTCGGGAGACTGTGCGGCCCTGGATGCGTGAATATCTGCGATCCGCGGTCGACTTAGAGCTTCAGGCGGCCGCGGCCGGCGGCGTCATCAGCGGAGGGCTGGAGGCTCCGGCGCAGGAGATCGATCCTGCCGTCCTCGAGGAGTTGCTGGATGTCACCTTCGATCGCTATTTCGAGACCGCGTCCCTCTTGGGGACGGTCGAGACCGCGTCCGCGTTCGTCGAGCAGGTGGCACGGTTGGGCATCGACGAGATCGCCTGTCTGGTCGACTTCGGGGTCGAGCGGCCGCTGGTCCTGGAGAGCTTGGAGCACGTTGCGACGCTGATCCGACTCTGGAGTTGATGTTGGGGGACGGACGACGCCATGAGACTCGACATCCCGATGCGGGCCGCGCCGCAACCGACCGTGCTAGAACTATTCCGCCAATGGGCGGCATGCGAGCCGGACCGTACCGCTATAGTCCAAGCGGACCGTGTCATCGGTCGCGCAAAGCTCTCGAGCGACGTCGCGGAGCTCGCCGCGGGCCTCCGGGCTCACGGACTGACCGCCGGGGACGTCGTGGCCGTGGAGTTGCCGCGCGGGCCAGCCGCCATCGCCGCCCTACTCGCCGTTTGGGAAGCCGGGGCCGTCTTCTTGGGCCTCGACCCAAGCCTCCCGGCTCTCCGGCGGGACGTGCTCCGCGCGGAGGCCGGGGCACGGTGGCTTGTCCGAGCCGCGGGTGGCCCGCTGCCGTACGCCCCTTCCGATGGGCTGTCCGTTGCTGAGGTCGACTTGGACACGCGCCGGCTCGTGCGGACGACGCCGGCCGCGGTGAGTGACCTGCATCGAGCCACCCCGGCCGGGGCCGATGCCGCCTATCTTGTGTTCACCTCCGGGACGACGGGACGGCCGAAGGGCATCCTCGGGCGACACGCCGGGCTGAGCCACTTCGTCACGTTCCAATCCCGGCTCTTTGAGGTTGGCCCGGATGACCGCGTGCTGCAGACGGCGAGTCTTACAGTGGACGGCGCGCTCAAGGAGATCGGCTTGGCACTGGTCTCCGGCGCGTCCCTCATTTTCGCCCCGCATGACGACGACCTGCGCAGCGACCCCTTCGGGCATCGGACGGTTGGCCGGGTACCCACGATCGTTCAAATGATGCCAAGCCTGCTTGCAAACTGGCTTGCAATGCCAGGGCCATCCTCGCTAGGCGAACTGCGCGTCGTGGCCTTGGCCGGCGAGCCACTCTCCGGACGGCTCGTGCGCCGGTTGCGTGATTGCTACCCCAATTTCACCGGGTCGGTCTTCAACTTCTACGGCCAGACAGAGACCACGGTGAGCAAGACCTTCTACCGAGTCCCCGATGACCCACCCGAGGGGGTCCTACCGCTGGGCCGTCCGCTCCCGGACACCGAGGTTTACGTCCTGAACGACGACCTTCGTCCTTGCGGGCCGCTGGAGGTCGGCCAGATTGCCGTGCGCACGCCCTACCGCACTGCTGGCTACGTCAACAGCCCCGACGCGCAGGCAGCCGCCTTTGTGCCCAATCCGGCCTGCGATGATCCGGACGACCTGCTGTATCTCAGCGGCGATCTCGGCCGTTTCGACCGGGCCGGAAATCTCGTCTACGTCGGCCGGCTCGACGACGAGATCAAGATCAACGGCGTCCGCATCCACCCGGGTGAGCCCGAGGCGGTCCTAGCCGAGCAGCCCGAGATCCGGGCGGCACGCGTACTGGCGGTCGAGCAGGACGGCGTTTATACCATGCTGGCGTTCTGCCAACCGAGGGACGAGGCGACCGCTGGCCCCGGGCTGGAGGCACGGTGCCGGCGCTTCCTGGAGGAACGCCTTCCGACAGCGCTGATCCCCGCGGCCGTAGTAGCCGTTCCCCGGTGGCCGCTCACCGGCAGCGGCAAGGCCGACCGCTCCGCGCTTCTGGAGATCTGGCGCCATCGGCAGTTACGACGTCCTATTGTCCCGCCGCGCGACGAGATGGAGCGGGCGGTTGCCGCTGTGTGGGGCGATGTACTGGGCCGGCCGGCCGCCGGCGTGACGGACAACTTCTTCGAGTCGGGCGGGCATTCACTGATGATCGTCCGGCTCGTTGCACTCCTCCGCGAGCGATTGGGGGTGGACCTCCCGGTCCGCACCGTCTGGACTCATCCGACCGTGGCCGAACTAGCCACCGCGGTCCGCACGGCGGGCCAGAGCACCCCGCGGCCTGCCTTCACCCAGGTCGACCGCTCCCGGCCTGTCCCTCTGACCGACGCTCAGAAACGCCTCTGGCTGGTCCAAGAGCTGCTGCCGTCCAATGCCGCGTACAACATGCCGACGCTGGTCCGGCTGCGCGGGCCACTGCTAGCAGCCCCGCTTCAGGATGCCTTCGACCGGTTGCGACAGCGGCATGAAGTACTCCGACTGCGCTTCCAGGAACAGGACGGCGAGCCGGCCCAAGTCGTGGATGACAACCTCCACGTCCCGGTCGAGTTTCACGACCTAACAACCTTACCTGCGGCACAGCGGGACGGGGCTGCGCGGCGGCTGATCGAGGCCGATGCCCTCGTGCCATTCAACCTACATCGCGGGGCCTGCGTCCGGCTCTGGCTGCTCAGGCTGGACGAGGCGAACCACCTGCTCTACCTTAACGCCCACCATGTACTCGCCGACGGCTGGTCGGTTGGGCTTCTCCTTAACGATCTGTTCGCCCTGTGGCGGGGGG
>Ga0209958_1001086_pt1 | contig 25829 bp, 28 predicted proteins | sample ThiBio_inoc_plan_FD_183942 | JGI IMG/M metagenome (GOLD analysis project Ga0209958, IMG submission 183942) | Wastewater bioreactor microbial communities from Cape Town, South Africa - Thiocy_inoc_plan (SPAdes) | ecosystem: Engineered > Bioremediation > Thiocyanate > Unclassified | place: South...
GAAATTCTGTTGAAAATCCGCAATCATTTCTTGAAACATTATTTTATTGGTCCTTCAAGTCCTAATTGTTGCTCGTGGTCGGGCAAGCGCTAGATGATAGTGAAATATTTTCGGTCATTGGTGAAGCACCAAGACCCTTAATTTTTTGAGTTACCCTTTTATTTTCCTTTGAATCAGGACATCACAATCGTATAAAAAGGCAACGATGCTGTCGATTGAATACCTTTCCATGGTAATGCAGATCTTGACTTGCCATCTTAGCACCAATTTTTGCTTTGTGTTGAGCAGAATGGGCAAGAATTGTTGATTTAACTCTCCTTATTTTGTGCTTTGCGATGAAATTTTAGTTTAAATATCAGTGTCGATTGCTCAATCCAATGAAAAAACAAGATAGATGATGAATTGCGATGCGTCAAAGCGTGAAAAATGTTAGAATATGGCGCTTAATTCATTTGCCTTTATGATGAACCATGACGACCAATACTCAAATTACTGAAGATCGTATCCTTATTTTGGATTTCGGCTCTCAATATAGCCAGCTCATTGCACGTCGTGTACGTGAAGCGGGTGTCTATTCTGAAATGTATGCATTCGATATGTCGGAAGAAGACATTCGTGCGTTTAATCCAAACGGGATTATTTTATCAGGTGGCCCTGAGAGCGTACATGAAGAAGGAAGCCCACGCGCGCCACAAGTTGTATTTGAATTAGGCGTACCAGTATTGGGTATTTGCTATGGTTTACAAACCATGTCTGAACAACTTGGCGGTAAAGTAGAGCCAGGTACAGTGCATGAATTTGGTTATGCGGAAGTTGATATCCTTGTTCGTGATCATTTGATTGGCAACTTGCAAGACCGTGAAAACCAATTGCATGTTTGGATGAGTCATGGCGATAAAGTAAGTGCGATTCCAGAAGGTTTCCAAGTCACAGCAAGCACACCAAGCTGCCCATTTGCTGCGGTGAGTGATGAAACACGTCGTTTCTATGGCGTTCAGTTCCATCCAGAAGTAACGCACACAGCAAAGGGTGCTGAATTACTGTCTAACTTCGTACATCAGATTTGTGGTTGCCGCGGTTTGTGGACGCCTGAACACATTATCGACTTACGTGTAGAACAGTTACGCGAACAAATTGGTGATGAAAAAGTTCTTTTAGGTTTATCTGGTGGTGTGGATTCATCTGTAGTTGCTGCGCTATTGCATAAAGCCATTGGCGACCAGTTAACCTGCGTATTTGTAGACAATGGTTTACTTCGTTTAAACGAAGGTGATCAAGTGATGCAAATGTTCGCAGAAAACATGGGGATTCGTGTGATCCGTGCTGATGCTGAACAACGTTTCTTGACCGCATTGGCAGGCGAAGTTGATCCTGAGAAAAAACGTAAAATCATTGGTCGTGAGTTTATTGAAGTTTTTGCAGAAGAAGCGCGTAAACTTGATGGCGTGAAATTCTTGGCGCAAGGTACGATTTATCCAGACGTGATCGAATCTGCAGCAAGCAAACAAGGTAAAGCACACGTGATTAAATCACACCACAACGTGGGTGGTTTGCCTGATGACCTAGAATTTGAATTGGTTGAACCATTACGTGACTTGTTCAAAGACGAAGTACGTAAATTAGGTACAACCATTGGTTTACCGCATAGCATGATTTACCGCCATCCGTTCCCAGGTCCAGGTTTGGGCGTGCGTATTTTGGGTGAAGTGAAAAAAGAATATGCAGATATTCTTCGCCTTGCTGACGACATCTTTATGCAAGAACTGCGTGACAGTGGTTGGTACGACAAAACTGCACAAGCATTTGCGGTATTCCAACCTGTAAAATCAGTGGGTGTGGTGGGTGATGGTCGCCGTTATGCATGGGTGATTGCACTTCGTGCCGTAGAAACCGTTGACTTCATGACAGCACGCTTTGCACATTTACCATATGAATTGGTTGATAAAATTTCAACCCGTATCATGAACGAAATTAAAGATGTTTCTCGCGTTGTCTACGACGTGTCATCTAAACCACCAGCAACGATTGAGTGGGAATAAGATGAAGGGCAGGATGAAAATCCTGCCTTTTTTTATGCGATTGAAAAAGAGGTCCAGCATGTCCGAAACCTTGCAACTCGAACAATTAACAGGGTCTTTACAGCAGCTTTTGGGTGAATCGCTCTTTGCCATTTATCTGTATGGATCAGCCGTTGATGGCGGGCTAGGTCCAGAAAGTGATCTGGATATTCTGGTTGTGGTGAGTCAAGCACTGACACTCCAGCAACGACAGCAACTGGCAGAAACCTTATTAAAAATTTCGTATCCAATTGGGGCTACACAGCGTGCACTTGAAGTCACCATTGTACTGAAAGCACAAATTCTTTCGGGAAGTTACCCACTCAGCTACGAACTACAATTTGGGGAGTGGTTACGGGAGGAATTAAACCAAGGTGCTTTGCTTCGCGGCCATACAGACCCCGATCTGAGTATTTTGCTGAAGAAAGCACAACTACATCATCGTTGTTTGTTGGGGCCAAGTTTGACACAGTGGTCAACGGCAATTCCTGAACAGCAACTCTGGCAGGCAATGGCAGACACCTATCCATCAATTGTGGCGCATTGGGATGAGGATGCTGATGAACGTAATCAGATTTTGGCCTTATGCCGTATTTATTTTAGCTTGATGACGAAAGAGATTGTGCCTAAAGATCAAGCCGCACACTGGGTAATGACTCAGTTACCGCCGCAGCATCAACCCGTTTTGCAGCGCATGATCCAAGAATATAAAGGTGAGATAGGCAAGCAAAACTGGCAACAACAGCATCAGGCTTTAGGCCCTGTTGTTGACTTCCTCAGTATGAACATAAGAGTGCTTTTAGAACAAAAAAGACATAAATAATAAACATTAAGGGACGGTACTTGAATTGTTGCATAGATGAGACCGAGTATTGCAAGAACAGACTATTCAAGTAGGCGCGATTAGACCTAACATTCGTCTATGATCAAACCCAGACAGGGAGTGCCTTTTGAATCAGATTGTTGAAATGCAGACATTCATTGCAGTGGTTGAGGCCGGTAGTATTACTCACGCTGCGAAACGTTTGGGCATTACTAAATCGGTGGTGAGTCAACGGATTCAGCAATTGGAACAGCGTTTATCTGCCGCACTGATTCATCGTGGTCGAAGCATGTTGCTCACCGAGGTTGGGCAGGAATTTTATCAGCAGTCCAGCAAGATTCTAGCTGAGTTAAGTGACTTGGAAGAGTCGATCAGCGCTCGGTATGAGCATTTAAGTGGCAGTTTTCGTTTGTCGGTACCGCAGGCGTTTAATATTCAATATCTTGCGCCTTATTTAGCCGAATTTATGCAACTGTATCCTGAACTCAAGCTAGATATTGAGTCGAGTGATCATTTCGTCAATCTGAATAATGGTCATTATGATGCGGCGATTCGGATGGGGGAGTTACCCGATTCCAATCTAATCAGTCAAACCATAGCACCGAACCATCATTATATTTGTGCAAGTCCAGACTACTTACAAGTATATGGAAGACCAACACATCCCAATGAACTGTTGCGACACCGTGGTCTGTTGTATTTGTCCCGAGAACCACATGCTATGTGGCAACTCCCTGTCGATGGTAAGAAGGCATTTTTTCGCATTTCACCTTATCTACGTACAGATAGTGGTCATCAATTATTGGAAGCTGCCAAGCTTGGCTTGGGGATTGCGATTTTACCAAGCTTTCTTGCCGCAGACGCCATTTGCCAGCAGCAACTTAAAGTGATCTTGCCTGAGTTTTCTCCTTCGGGAGGCAATATTTCAGTGGTTTACCGTATGTCGAATCGAGCCTCTCCTAAAATTCAAGCTTTGGTCGATTTTCTATCCAGAAAAATAGGCCATCCTACGCCTTGGGATAGCCAGATTCAGCGCATTTTGCAGCAGTCATCATAAAATGCTGTTCGGAAAAATCGAATCATGGTTTTGCATTTTGTGGTCTAGTGAACAAAAAACTTCATTTGGTAGGGTGTTTGCCTCACTTTAACCCCTGTTGAATCGGGTGATCTCAGGAGATCGCATGTTCAATCCGTATTTATGTTACCGATGTATTGTCTTAATCAGTCGAACCCATGAATCCAAAGTTACTTGCAAGTGTGGTTTAGAAATAGCTTGGGTTGCAGTCTGGCAATTGCTTAGATCGTCAATCTTGATGATGAAATATGACAGTGAATAGGGTGGTAAATAGGTATTTGATTCAGGACTCAACCGATCTTCGCTTATTTTCATTTTTAGGATGTGCAGATGAATAGACTAGCTAAAAACTGGATTAATGGTGAGTGGGTGGACTCTCATCAGCATATACAATCGATTAATCCAGCAACATATGAAGTGATTGGGCAATATGCCAATGCGACGGTAGAGCAGGCGCAGAGTGCCATATGGGCCGCAAAGACTGCATTTAAAAAAACCGATTGGAAGCGCGACCGTCGTTTACGCGCAAAAGTACTCAATGAAATGGCAGATGCTTTTGAACGCCATGCAGATGAATTGATTGAGATCCTTGCCACTGAAAATGGAAAAATTAAAGCAGAAGCCAGCTTTGAAGTGACGATGGTTCCGGCCAAATTACGTTATTACGCAGCATTAACCTTGACCGAGTATGGTCGAGCATTAGAACCAAAGCCAGGTAGTTACTCGATGGTTTTGCGTGAACCGATGGGTGTGTCTGGAATTATTGTGCCGTGGAATTCTCCAGTAGTTTTAATGATTCGTTCACTGGCACCTGCATTAGCCGCGGGCACCACAACAGTCATTAAGATGCCGGGTCAAACCGCACAAACCAACGCCATCATTTCCCGAATTTTTTCTGAACTTCCTTCTTTACCACAAGGGGTGATCAATCTATTTAGTGAGTCGACTGGAGGTGGATCGCGTTTACTGGTGGAATCACCTGATGTCCCTGTGATTAGTTTTACCGGCAGCACAGCAACAGGCAAGGCCATTTCGGCAACAGGTGCACAGCATCTGAAACGATTTGGCTTAGAGTTGGGGGGTAAAACCCCGATGATCGTGTTTAAAGATGCGGATCTTGATCTGGTATTACCTAAACTGGAAAAAGCCTTGACCATCTTCGCGGGCCAGTTCTGTATGACTGGTTCACGTTTGTTGGTGCAGCGTGAGTTGGCAGATGAACTAAAACAGAAACTGGCTCAGCGTTTGGAAGCGGTTAAAGTTGGCCCTGCTGCTGATCCAAGCAGTGATATGGGACCCTTGATCGATAAGGATAATGTGGCACGTGTTGATGCGGTGGTTGAAAAAGCGATTGCCGAAGGAGCCAAGGTTATTGTTCGTGGTGGGCCGATCACTGAGGGAGCGTTGGCGAAAGGCGCTTTCTATCGCCCAACTTTACTCGAAGTGAATGATAATGCGATGGAAATCATTCAGGAAGAAACGTTTGGACCAGTGCTGACCTTGCAAGTATTTGATACTGAAGCGGAAGCGATTGCACTCGCCAATGACAACCAATATGGTTTAGCGGCTTCAATCTGGAGTCGTGATGTGGATTTACCATTGCGTGTGGCGACAGAAATGGAAGCGGGTACGGTTTGGATCAATGATTGGGCCGTGGTGTATGACGAGTTTGAAGAAGGTGGGTTCAAAAATTCTGGACTCGGCCGAATGAATGGTATGGCGGCCATGGATGACTTTATTGAATATAAGCACATTACCATTTCAACCGGTGTTTCTAGAACGGACTAGATGTTTTGTCAGCCATGGAATGAGATATCAAATAGCGCATCAATTTCGATGCGCTATTTTATTTTAACCTTGCTCAGCATTAAGCCGAGAACAGTTTAAAGCAGATCTGCCTTAACCACTGATTACTTGGGTTCTGATGCATACGTGAATGCCAGTGTTGCTTGACGCTGAATTGAGGGAATTTATAAGGTGGGTCGAAGCTTTTCAGTCCGCCCTGTGTCATTAACACCTGCGCCAGATAATTTGGAATAGTGGCAATGACATCGGTATCACGGACAATCAGGCCGACCCCTAAATAGCTGGGTAAACGCACCAGAATATTTCGGCTGACGCCGTGTTTTTGCAGTTCATGCTCCACCACATAATGTCCCCCCGTTGCCAAGATATCGACATGTAATTCTTGAGCGAACTCCAAAGCAGACAGGCTGGTTCCGGTCAGTCTTGGATGCTGTTGACTGGCAATACAGGTGTAATGTTGCTGAAACAGGGTTTGTTGATAAAAACCAGCTTCCAACTGAGGGAGAAATCCAATGGCGAGATCAATATCTCCATTTGACATCATCGGTGCGGTTTGGCTGTCAATCGGTAAAATTTCCAGTCGAATTGAGGGGGCATGCTGACGCATGTAATTCATCAGACGTGGTAAAAACACCAAATGACTGATGTCGGTCATGCTGATACGGAATTGATAAGTCGAAGTCTGTGGATCAAAGTCAATATTGTAATTCTGGACCAACTTCAAGCGGTTTAAGATTTCCACCACCATCGGATAGATCTGTTGGGCGAGCTCGGTAGGCTGCATTTTATTTTCAATACGTACAAACAGCGGGTCTCCAAAATGGGCCCTGAGTTTATTTAGTGCAATACTCAAAGTGGGTTGTCCGATACCCAACTGTTCTGCAGCTTTAGAAATACTTTTGTGTTGATAAATTTCAAAGAAAATTTTCAGCAGCCGTGTATCCAGATCAAACATTAACATCAACCACCGTATTGATTTTATCAATACAGCCTATTGTTTTTTGTGCATAGATTCAACACATCCTGATTGCTACATTGAGTCAATACCGAATATTGATGAAATTATCGTCATTAGTATTGTGCTCCATGGGCAGTAAAAGGAATGACATATGGAACAGCTAGGCACGCTCGAAGAGCTACCAGAGCGTTATCGTGAAGAACTGAATGCATCCAATCTGGTGCCATTGTGGCCCAATTTAAGAAGCTTTATTCCACCTCATAAACCAAGACCGCAAACGGTTGCCACTGCTTGGTATTTTCAGCAGATTAAGCCTCTGTTGCTTGAAGCTGGGGAGTTAACACCGATTGAAAAGGCCGAGCGTCGTGTGTTGGCACTCGCCAACCCTGGGCATGGTTTGGAGAATATGAAAGTCAGCCCAGCCATGTATCTCGGCATGCAATTACTGCTTCCGCAAGAGTGGGCGCCTGCACATCGACATGCACCGAATGCGGTACGGCTCATTGTTGAAGGACAGGGGGCCTATACCACGGTCGAAGGGCAAAAATGTTTGATGGAACATGGTGACATGATCCTGACGCCATCTGGGTTGTGGCATGAGCATGGACATGATGGCGATCAACCTGTGATCTGGATGGATATCCTTGATTTACCATTGGTTTATTACATGGAAGCCTCTTTTGTTGAAGAGGGGCGTCGTCAGGAAGTCGAACGAATTAATCAGGGGGCTACCCTTCAGTATGCGGCGGGTATTGTGCCAACACCACATTTTAGTCGTGAAGATGCCCCTTATCCGATGATGCGTTATGCCTGGAAAGACACCAAAAAAGTACTGGATGCTTTGGCCGAAAAAGCTGGCTATCAGGACCCCTTACAAGTGGCCTATGTTAATCCTGAAACGGGTCAAGATTGTCAGAACATTCTGGGTTATTCAGCGTTGTTACTGCGTCCAAATGAAACGCTGTCTTTGCCTTTGCGTTCCACTGCACAGGTCTTTCATGTGATTGAAGGAGGTCTGACTATCCAGATTGATCAACAGGATTTCCATTTAACCCAAGCGGATACCGCATGTGCACCGTGTTTTGCTGCTATTGATTTAATCAATACATCTGCGCAGCCATGCTATGTTTTTGTTGCCGATGAGGCACCTTTGCAACGCAAATTAGGCCTGTATTCGATACGTGACCGCCATGCTGAAGGAGTGAGCCCATGAAACTGTATGGTTTTTTCCGTAGTGGCACATCGCACCGTACCCGCATTGTCCTAAATCTCAAAGGTTTGGATTATGAAGCGAGCTATGTATCGCTGGCGAAAAATGAGCATCATCAAGCAGCTTTTCAAAGGCTCAATCCACAAGGTTTTGTTCCAGTGTTGGAAACGGAAGCAGGCAGGTTATTACAAAGCCCCGCCATAATCGAATGGTTAGAACAGCAATACCCTGAACCAGCCCTGTTGCCAGCAGATGCGTTGGGTAAAGAGAGGGTACGCGCCATTGCGGCCTTGATCGGATGTGATATTCATCCCTTAAACAATAAGCGTGTACTGGAATACTTACGCCAGCTTGGGCTGGATCAGAACCAGATCAATGCGTGGTGTGCCAAGTGGATTCAGGATGGTTTTTCAGCCTTAGAGCACCTATTGGCTGAAGATTCAACTCGAGAAAAGCTCTGCTATGGCAAGCAAGTCAGCATTGCCGATGCGTATTTGATTCCGCAAGTGGTATCGGCACAACGCTTTCAGGTCGACCTGTCGGCGTATCCTCTAATTAATGAAATTTATCAGCATTGTATGACCCTAGACGCGTTCCAGAAAGCTGCCCCTGAACAGCAGGCCGATGCGTTTTAAGGCTCTGATTCAACCTATATCAACAAGGAATATGCCATGACTTTTATTTTCCAGCCAATGACACCCGCGGGCCTGTTTATTCATGGCTCAGATCAGCAATTTCCAGTACGCCGTGTCTATTGTGTCGGCCGTAACTACGCTGCCCACGCACGTGAAATGGGCTTTGACCCAGATCGTGAACCGCCTTTTTTCTTTTGTAAACCTAACGATCTTGAGTCGATCGTACCTGTCAATCAGGATGTAGTAGAAATTCCTTATCCAACTGAAACCTCAAACTATCACTATGAAATCGAGTTGGTGGTGGCAATAGGACGCGATGCTAAAAATGTTTCGGTTGAAGATGCCGCAAATTACATTTATGGCTATGCCGTTGGTTTGGACATGACTCGCCGTGACTTGCAAATGAGTATGCGTGAAAAAGGTCGTCCATGGGAAATTGGCAAAGCATTCGATTTTTCTGCGCCGATTGGCCCTATTCATCCAATGACTGAAACTGGTGAAATCAATCAGGCCGAGATTCATTTGAGCGTGAATGGTGAAACGGTACAGCGTAGTGATATCACTCATTTGATTTGGTCCGTTGCTGAAACCATTGCCAATCTGTCGACCTTATTTGAATTGAAAGCAGGTGATTTGATCTTTACCGGTACGCCTGAAGGGGTCGGTGCTGTGGTTCGTGGTGATGTTATGCGTGCCGAGATCACAGGTTTAACAGGCATCACCGTGAATGTGAAATAACTCACTTGATCTGAGTGGTTTAAACAGGTGCTCAAACTGAACAATAAATAGAGTTGAGTACCTTTGCTAAGGATTGCACTGGCCAAGATATTGGCAAAAGGAGTCGTTATGTCTCAGAAAACCATAGACGTACAAAGTTTCATCGATGAAATACCACTGTCGGCTTTGCAAAAATTAATCATGTGGTTGTGCTTTTTGATTGTTGCGATTGATGGTTTTGATACCGCAGCAGTGGGTTTTATTGCTCCTGCATTGAAAGCCGAGTGGGGCTTACAACCCACTGATCTGGCACCGTTATTTGGCGCAGGCTTATTTGGCTTGATGGCAGGTGCTCTGATTTTTGGCCCGTTGTCCGATAAACTTGGGCGTAAGCCGATTCTGATCGGCTCGGTGATCATGTTTGGCTGTGCCAGCCTATTTGCCGCCTTTTCATCGGACTTGCAAACGCTGATTATTTGGCGTTTTCTCACTGGGCTGGGTTTAGGTGGTGCTTTACCGAATGCCATTACCTTAACGTCAGAATATGCACCGACGTCCCGCCGTTCCAATTTGGTCACCATGATGTTTTGTGGTTTTACCATTGGCTCTGCGCTGGGTGGGGTTCTGTCGGCACAACTGCTACCGCATATCGGTTGGCATGGCATTTTATTGATCGGGGGAATTGCACCTTTATGTACAGTGCCTTTGTTATATTATCTCTTGCCTGAATCGCTGCGTTTTCTGGTTTTGAAACAAAAAAGTGCTGAACACATTGAAAGCATCATTCGTCGTATGGCACCGCATATCACGCAGATTCCAAGCTTAGTCCCACCTGCCAATGAAGTGGCAAAATCTAGTCTCAAAGACCTATTTAGCAAGGGACTTGCTTTGGGTACTTTTTTGATTTGGTTTACATTTTTTATGAGTCTGCTGATCATTTATATGATCTCGAGCTGGATGCCGACCTTGCTCACCAATGCGGGTTTTAACTTATCCAATGCCTCTTGGCTCACCTCGATCTTTCAGATTGGCGGAACGATCGGTGCCATCGTCTTAGGTTTGTTGATGGATAAAATGGATGCAACTAAAATTCTAAGTGCAGCCTATGTCTTTGGTGGTTTGTTCCTGATCTGTCTAGGTCTCGGGATCGAACAGTCTAATACCGTATTGCTGATGTTTGCCATGTTTGGTGTGGGTGTGGGGATTAGTGGCTCACAAGTTGGCGCAAATGCCTTTTCATCCAGTTTTTATCCAACGCATTGCCGTGCAACTGGTGTGAGTTGGGCCAATGCGATTGGACGTGTAGGTTCGGTTGTCGGCTCTATCATGGGCGGCTGGTTGATGTCATTGCATCTTTCTAGTTTTGCCATTCTCAGCATTCTTGCTATTCCTGCTTTCTGTGCAGCCATTTCATTATTGCTGATTAAACGCCTTAAAAAAGAACAGCCTGTCGTTATGCCAACGCTAGGCTGAAATCAAAGATATTCCGAATAAAAATAGATGGCTGTGCCAATGGATGGCACAGCACCCAGCGATGGATGATTCCTTCTATGAACCATTTAAATACACAAACTTTAACGCTTACCACACTGTTATTGATGTTTGGAAGTAGTTCGATGTTGTGGGCAGCAGATCCAACCCAAGCCATTCAAGATGAATGGAAATTTAACTTGAAGAACGCTTATCTATATCGGGATTATGACAATCCGAATGCCAAAAACTTTGGCAGTTGGTCACAAGGGTTATCCTTATTTTATACCTCGAATTTACATGACACCCCTTTAGTGATCGCAGACAAACCACTTCGGATTGGGGCGGATGCTTCGGTGCAATATGCCGTACGTTTAAGTGCAGATCGGCATGTCAGTGATATGGTGTTACCCTTTGACTCACAAACTCAATCCCAAGCTGCTGATTATTCAAAATATGGGGCAACCTTAAAACTGGCTTATGACAAAACCTTGCTGAGTATCGGGGAGTTATGGCTGGACTTGCCTGTCACCACTTCCGATGCGAGTCGGCAACTGATTACCTCGTACTGGGGAACGAATTTAAAGTCACAGATTTCGGATCAGCTTTATGCTGAAATTGGTCGGGTTGAAAAAGTATCTCCACGCAATGAGGAGGATTTTCATCGCTTTTCCTTTACTGCCAATGGCAAAACGGCCTATTCCGATGGCTTGAATTATCTTGACCTACGTTACCAACTGACACCCGCGCTGAAAGCTGAATATTACTTTGGTAATTTGGAAGATTTATATAACAAACACTATCTCGGTTTAGAGCATACGTGGAAACAGCCGACTTTTTCGCTTAACTCCAAGTTTAAATATTTCAACGCCAAAAATGATGGCAGTAATTTTGAAATTGATGCGCAAAATATTGGTGTATTGGAAATGCTGAAAGTAAACAATCAGAGCTTTGGCTTGGGCTATCAACAGATTGTTGGTGAATCGGCCTATCCTTTACCTGATGGTTTTTTGCCTGAGTTGTATTTTATTAACTGGAATGCCACAGGCTTCTTTAAGCAGAATGAAAAGTCCTATCATTTGATGTATGGCTATGATTTTAAAGATTATGTACCTGGGCTAAATGCCATGCTGAAGTATGTTTATGGTCATGATTTTAAAACCGCCAATGGTGAGAAAAATCATGAAACTGAATCCAATGTCTTGATCAATTATGCCTTTCAGCAGCCTTATTTAAAGGGTTTTGCTGTTCAATATCTGCGTGTTGATTACAAGGTCAAACATGGCAATGACTTTGGTGAAGACCGTCTGTTTGTGAACTATACGAAGCGGTTTTAATCGATATTAATGTTGTTAAAAAAGAGCGCCTAGGTGCTCTTTTTTATTACTTAACTTTCTTAAAGTCCTTCCTTAGAAAAAAATAATTCTTTCCATATCAAAATACTAAAATATTAAGATATAACTTAACTTGATAAAAGATATATTAAGATATATCTTAATAAGCGTAAATTAAGCAAATATAGAGAAAAATAACAGATGAAACATCAATCCGAGCATTCCCATGATGAAGCCGAGGCGGCTTTATTACATCGAGAACATCACCGTTCAGGCCGTCGTGGTCGCTTATTTGAATCAGGTCGCATGAAACTGTTGGTGCTGCATTTGATTCAGCAAAGCCCCAAACATGGCTATGAAATTATTAAAGAAATTAGTGATCTGGTAGGGGATGGCTATACCCCAAGTGCAGGAACGATTTATCCAACACTCACTGCGTTGGAAGAAATGAATTTGATTCGCGTGCTGGATGCTGAACGTAAGCAATATCAGATTACCGACTATGGCGACAGCTATTTAAAAGAGCAGCAAGACATGCTGTTGGCACTTCTACAAAAGCTGCGACTAAGACGTGAAATTCACAATAATGATCAGTTGATTGATATCCATCGTGCGATGGAAAATCTGAAAACCGCATTGCGATTAAAGCTGAATATTGCAGATTTGCAACAAGAGCAGATCCATCAAATTGCGGAACAAATTGATCAGGCCGCCATCGCCATCGGACGTTTATAAGTTGGGAGCGAAACATGTTAGAGCTACAACAGAAAATCAAGCAGGCGGGTTTAAGAGTGACGCATCCACGTATGGCGGTATTGTCTGTGTTGGAACAACAATCAGAAGAGCTTACGGTGAAACAGATCTATCAACGGCTGAATCAACAGAAACAACAGCTGAGTTTGGCCACGGTGTATCGAGTGGTCAGTGATCTGGTGCAGGCAGGCTTAATTGCCAGTTACCAGTTTCATCGGGCAGAGACCAAGTTTAATTTGCCGTCAATCCCTAACAATCAAATGCTGCATATCCGTTGTGCCGATTTAACCACTGCCAAACAGACCGCATTTTTACAGTCGTTGGCTGCAGTATTCCATCAATTTCAAGTCGACCTGATGCAGGTTGAAATTAAAGAGAGTGCTTAAAAGCCTCTTGGAGCAGAATCATGAAACAACATCAATATCATGTCACGGTACAGCATTTAAAGGATGCGAAAGGGCAGGTTTCAACCTATACCGAGCGTTTAGAGTTTTATACGGGCAACCATGACGATATTTTCGAGATTGTTGAACGGTTGAAGAAGGCCGATTTTTTTGACGATCAAACCACCAAGTCCTTTGCAGTAGGTTTAAAGCTGTTTAGTGAAGTGATGTTGGAAAATAAAGATCATCCTTTATTTGAGGAGTTTCTTCCGCAATTTGGTCAATTCATGAAAAATTTAAAACAACAGGTAAAGAAATAGTGAAAAACTTCAACGAAATGGAGTTGGCAGCTAAAAAGTGGTCGGTGAAAAAACTACCTGCAAAATATGCGGCGTGGATTTTACCGTTGATTTTATCTTTTTTTATGAGTGGGACTTTATCACTGGTTAATCTATGGATGAGAACAGGCTTTATTTCAGGATTTACCATGATCTGGTTGGAAACATGGATGTTTTCTTGGTTGATTGCTTATCCATTGGTCTTGATGCTATTGCCTGTGGTACGGCGTTTAACAGGCTTGATTGTGGATATGCAAGCTCAACCCTAGGCTTGATAGCATCATATTTTATCGGAGGATAATGCTTCTAAGTTGTGTTGTATCAAGATTGTCTCATGAATAACACTCTGTGTATTACTAAAAGACTATATTGCTGAATGATTGTATTGTTAAGATCAAACTATCAACTCATTGCAATAGCATAGGTAAAAGAGAGCAATATCATGAGCAATAATAACGAATACGATATTTCTGATTCAAAAGACTGCGAAACGTATATCAATCAATTTATTCAAGAATTTACCATTCGTTCTGCTGAAATTGGCAAGGGAACTGTGATTAAACGTGCCTTGCCAAGTCGACAAAAACGCTTAGTTGGGGCATGGTGTTTTCTCGATCATGCTGGGCCTGTGAGTTTTCCAGCGGGCGATGGTCTGGATGTAGGACCGCATCCGCATATTGGTTTGCAGACATTTACCTGGATGATTGAAGGCACCATGATGCATACCGATAGTCTGGGTTCAAAACAATTAATCCGTCCAAAGCAGGTCAATTTGATGACCGCAGGTCACGGAATTTCACATACTGAAGTTGCACCCGATACCGAAACCAAAATGCATGCTGCACAGCTTTGGATTGCTTTGCCAGATGACAAACTGAATATGTCGCCTAAGTTTGAGCACTATCCAGAATTACCCATCGTGAATAAGGATCAAGTTGAATTTACGGTGCTGGTTGGAGATTTCCTTGACACAACTTCACCTGTGCAAGTGCATACGCCTTTGGTGGGGGTAGATCTCACGGCACAAGCTGATACCAAAACCCGTATTCCACTCAATCCAAAGTTTGAATATGCTTTCATGGCACTTGAAGGTACCGCTCGCGTTAATGGGCATGAATTGACTGCCGATAATATGGTTGTTTTAGAAACTGGTTTAACTGAAATTGAAGTTGAGTTAACCCAAGGTCATCGTCTGTTATTGATTGGGGGCGAACCGTTTGAATCGCCGATTTTACTGTGGTGGAATTTTGTAGGGCGCACCATGGAAGAGCTAAAGCAAGCGCGTGAAGACTGGATTAATCACGATGCTCGTTTTGGGGAAATTCCAGATTACCAAGGCAAACGTTTAGAAGCACCCGTGTTACCTGATCAAATGAGGGCATCAAAATGAGTATTATAGCCAGCGCAACTGTGCAGACTTTGCCAGAACCTTGGAAGGGTGAGGTGAAGAGCGGTACACATCAATTCCTCACCGATAAGCCAGAGCAGTTTGGTGGACACGATACGGGTCCTGCACCTTATGATTTCCTCACTGCGAGTTTGGCATCCTGTACTATGATTACCTTACGTATGTACGCACAGCATAAGGAAATGGATTTAGGTGAATTTACAGTTGAAGTAGATTTTCATACCAATCGTGAACAACAGGAACGGATCGAACGCCGTGTAATATTTAAACAACCTGTTTCACAAGATTTAAAAGAAAAGCTTCTTAATGTCTGTAGCAAAACCCCTGTTACTAAAACTTTGTTACGTAGTTTAGACATTCAGACCATGATTCTTTAAGACTAAAGTGCTATTGTGCTTGGGCAAAACATAATTCTAAGCGTAACTATGAGAGGGACTAAAACCATAGTTACGCAGCTAAAAAGCAGGCACAAAAATGATTACCTTACATTACCTACAATGTTCACGTTCTTTCCGTATCTTGTGGGCATTAGAAGAACTTGGTGTGGATTGCCAAGTTGAGTATTATCAAAGGTTAGCCAATTTCTCAGCACCAGACAGCCTCAAACAGATTCACCCGCTCGGTAAAGCGCCGATTTTGGTGGATGGTGAAGATGTCATTGTTGAATCTGCTGTCATCCTTGATTACTTGCAACAACAGTATGATCTTCAACACCAGTTTAAACCGCAACAACCTGCTGAGCAGCGTCAATATTCGTATTGGATGCATTATGCCGAGGGCTCATTGATGCCTTTATTGGTCATGACCTTGGTGATGAATAATGTCAGCAAACACGTTCCATGGGTCATTCGCCCCATTGCTGAAAAAATTAGTGATGGTGTCAAAGCGGGTTTTGTACGTCCACGGGTGAAAGAACATATTTTGTATCTTGAAGATTATCTGGCAAAACATGATTATTTTGCAGGTGATTTTTCATTTGCCGATATTCAAATGGCTTTTCCACTTATTGCCATCCAAAATCGTTTACATGGTAAATATCCAAACATTCAAGCCTTTGTGCAACGGATTCAGCAACGCCCAGCCTTCCAACGTGCCGAGCAAAGAACTTTGCATTCTCAATGCGCATAAATTTTTGAGCACAAAAAAGGGAACAATCAGTTCCCTTTTTTATGATGAATCGGTTTAGCGCTTAATCACAATTGAATCAATACCACTGTGTTGCAGGGTTTGTTGTGCAGCCAATGCTGACTCTTGGCTGTCATAAGGGCCAGAGAATACACGATACCAAGTTTGACCATTTTCAACACTTTTCACCACATCTGCAGATAAACCATTCAGGATGATTTCTGCACGACGTGCGTCGGCACTGTCTGGGTCAGGGTAGCTGCGTACTTGTAGAATATAAGTTGCATGTGCAGGTGCTGCAGCTTGTTCACTCGGGGTGATGCCACTTGGATCTTCTGTTGTGGTGGTCTCAGGTTTTGGTGACTCAATAATGACCACATTGCCTTGAGGTTTGGCCTCAGGCACGGCTTGCTCTGGAATAGGGGTCACTTGTTGCTGAGGAAGTAAGTCATAAAAACGATAGTCTTTATTGGTGTTTTCTTCTTCATAATGTTCAGAGGTGACCTGATTTTTCGCAGGCACAGGCTGCCAAGGTTGCCAAAGCATTAACATCACGGCAGCACATAGGATCGCGAGAATTGCGACAAGCATTCCTAACCACTTTGGAATAAGCGGTTTTTTAGGCTTGTTTGGTCGTTCAGATACACCACGTTGCGTTTTTCCAAACACCGGAAAATTCCTCTTGATCCTATTAGGTTATTTGTAACTTGAATCTGCTTAAAAACAAAGCATTATGTTTAAAAATAATGCTTTGTTTACCATATTGTTTAACAATGATGGCTTAAGTTTACATGTGTTTAAGCTCTGATTTACTGGTTGCCGTTTTACCTTAGGCAAAGCCTTCGGTCTTGCGACGATGTGCAAAGCGTTACTTTGCTGTTTTATAGCCCACCTCAAGCATAGCTTTAGGTCTTGCAGCCATGTGTGAAGCTTTCGCTTCACTATTTACATGGTTACTTCGGGCACAGCCCTTCGTCTTACGACCATGTGTGAAGCTTTCGCTTCACTTTTTTACATGGTCTCAGGAGCGGATACACCGAGTAATTCTAAACCATTACGCAGAACTTGCTGTACGTTGATTGAAAGTAATAAACGTGCTTGTGTCAGTGCTACATCATCACCCAATACTTTATGTTCGTTGTACCAAGCGTGGAATAGGGCAGCCAACTCTTTCAGATAGTTACCAATTTGGTGTGGTTCATAGGCATTGGCTGCACGGACTAAAATATCTGGATAAGCAGCAAGCTTAGATAAGATCTCGGTTTCAGCATCAAGTTCTAAACGATTAGCTTGTTCACGCGCCGTAACTGCATCAAAATTGATCCCCGTAGAAGCTGCTTTTTCTAACATACGGCAAATACGTGCATGGGCATATTGAATGTAGTACACCGCATTGTCTTTGCTTTGTGAAACGGCAAGATCAAGGTCAAAGTCGATGTGCTGTTCAGACTTACGCATGACATAGTAGAAACGTGCAGCATCATTACCTACTTCTTTACGTAGATCACGTAAAGTCACGAATTGACCTGAACGAGATGACATTTGTACCATCTCGCCACCACGCCACAAGCTCACGAACTGAACCAAAAGCACGGTCAGTTTCTTCGAGTCGTAACCCATAGCATCAATCGCTGCTTTGACACGTGAAATATAACCGTGGTGGTCTGAACCCCAAATATCAATCAGGTCGGTATAGCCGCGTTGTAGTTTATTCAAGTGATAAGCAATGTCAGAAGCAAAGTAAGTGGTTTGACCATTACGACGTTTCACCACACGGTCTTTTTCATCACCAAATTCAGTTGATTTAAACCAGATGTTACCGTCCTTTTCATAGAGGTAGCCACGTTGGTCCAGAGTCTCAAGTGCTTCGTCAATTTTGTCGGTCAAGGAGTCTTCACTAAACCATTTGTCAAAGGTCACACCAAAGTCAGCCAAGTCATCTTTGATATCATCCAAGATGGCATGCAAGGCTGCTTGATGGAAAACACGGTAGTCAGCACCCAAGTGTTGTTGTGAGTTTGCGATCAAACCATCAATGTGCTTTTCTTTGTCGCCAGAAAGGACAACTTTGTTACCTTCTGCATCGAGTTCTTCAGCATATTGAACATCTTCTGGTACATCTTTATAAATGTCAGCAACAGCACGAACATGTGCATTGCCATCTTTATCAATAATTTCTTGTGCGATTTCTTTAACGTAGTCGCCTTGGTAGGCATTTTTAGGGAAAACTAAAGTTTGTCCCGTCAATTCTAAATAACGTAAGTAGGTTGAAGTCGCCAAAATGTCCATTTGACGGCCTGCGTCATTGACATAGTATTCGCGATCAACTGTTGCACCTGTTGCTTCTAATAGATTCGCAACCGTCATGCCATACGCTGCACCACGCCCATGTCCGACATGCAGACTTGAGGTTGGGTTGGCAGAGACAAACTCGACTTGGATTTTCTTAGCTGCATTGGCTTGGCTACGACCATAGTCATTTTTTTGTGCTTGGATTTGATCAAGCACTGCAAAGCGTTGGTCTGCATTTAAAAAGAAGTTAATAAAACCTGGACCTGCAATTTCTGCTTTGGTAATGTCAGCCACTTCTGGGAGGGCTGCCAAGATTTTTTCAGCAAGATCGCGTGGTTTCATGCCAGCCGCTTTTGAGCCGATCATGGCAATATTTGAAGCAAAGTCTCCGTGACTTCGGTCTTTGGTACGGGTTAAATGGCTCGTGTTGGTCCAATCGGAAGGAAGTACATCTTGCTGTTGCAGGGTTTGTACCGCATGATCGAGAGCTGCTTGTATTGCCGTATTCATAGTTACCGAAAATAAATGTCGCGGAAAAACGAACAATATAGCAAACTTTATCGGCTTAGGGGGAGTGGGATTGATCTGGAATTAACATATTCCTATAAAACTTTTTAAGTTCACGCTTTGGAGTTGTGTATTGAAGATGCTATACCTTTGATAGATATAGCATCTTGTTGTTTCAGTCTTCTAAAATCTGTTCTAATAATTCATCACTTGGTGCAAAATAATAAGCACCATCAATTGCAGTGGTAAAGTGCAATAAGCGGTCATGAATACCATCCCCTGTAGTCCCAAACATACGTTTCAGCATTTCATCGATAATGCTTAAATTGTTGGTGTAGGCAACAAAGAATAAACCTTGCTCACCTTTGCCATCGCCATAAGGCAAGCTGTGGCGCAAGATTTCCATTTCTTCACCTTGGTCATCTTCCACGACGGTACGGGCAACATGCGAGTTCTTTGGTTTGATGTCATCATCTAGTTCAATCGACTCCAGTTTGGTCCGACCAAATACATGCTCTTGCGCATCAACTTTGAGTTGCTGCCATTTTGCTAGATCATGAATATAACGCTGCGCAAAGATAAAGCTACCATCGGCAAAGGCACCTGCTGTTTCTGGCAGTAATGCTGCTTCTGCACGGTCATCTGGAAATTGTGGATTCTCTGTTCCATCAATAAAGCCGGTCATGTCACGGCCGTCAAAGAAACGGAAACATGCGCGTTCGTCCAAGACCTCTACTTTATTCTGGATACCACTAAAGAAGGCTTGGCTCATGGCAAAGCAGATATCAGCACGGGCACTGGCAATATGAATAAATACATCAGCGGGTACCACGGGCATCTGAAAGGCACCTTGTTGCGGGTCAAGTTGCTTAAAGCCCTCAGGAGTTTGGGCATAAAGTTTTGCCCATAGTTCGGGACCAAACGCGATCGCTGTTTTGATTTGGTCATTCGGGTGTTGCGTGATCAAGCGGTCACGCGTCGAAAGTAGTGCTTCAATTTGTTGTTTTAATTCAGCAATGCTTAAATCTTTTAAACGTAAAACAATAAAGCGGGCATGGTCGGAAGGTAATGGAAGAATGACAGATTGCGCAGTCATTAAAATCTCCTTAGTTATTTTTAAGGGGCAAAAAGAATAATTGTGCCTGATGTTATGAGGGCTGAGTAGCTTATTTGTTAAATTTTCTTGCCTAAAATATCATCGCGAGGCATTGATAAAACGGTATAATTCACCTTTTATGGTTCGACGTTGTTGCTATGGCTGTGCAGGTTTGGTTTGCTTTTATGTTGGCGTGCTGGGTGATTAGTGTCTCACCAGGAGCTGGCGCAATTGCCTCAATGTCGAGTGGGCTGAACTATGGTTTTCGACATGGTTATTGGAATGCGATTGGTTTGCAAGTCGCGTTGATCATTCAAATCATGATTGTTGCAGCGGGTGTTGGCGTCCTGTTTGCGACCACCCCTTGGGCTTTTCAGGTGGTAAAATGGTTTGGGGTGATCTATTTACTGTACTTGGCTTATACACAGTGGAAAGCACCGATTCAGCACATTGAGCTTCAGCAGGAGCAGAATGATAAATCTGCCTTGGCTTTGGTGTTTAAAGGCTTTGTGGTGAATATGAGCAACCCCAAAGCAATCGTGTTTTTATTGGCTGTTTTGCCACAGTTTTTGGACTTGAATCGACCACAATGGCTGCAATACCTCATCATGGCAGTTACGATGGTGACGATTGATCTGATTGTCATGGCGGGCTATACCGGACTGGCATCGAAAGTATTGAGGCTGCTTCGCTCGCCGACACAGCAAAAATACTTAAATCGTGGTTTTGCGGTGATGTTTAGTTGTGCAGCCTTATTATTGAGTGCGATTCAGCAATCGGCCTAAACCTCGTTAGGCAGATTGTGACTGGCTTTTGAGTTTCTGTACGATAAAAATGGCAGCAAAACACAGTGCCATGCATAACACAATGCTTAAGCCAGTTGAAATATTCAACGCAGCACTTGACCATAAACCAACCGTAACGCCGAATTGTGCCAACACAAATGCCCAAACCACCATCTGTTTGGGAGAGTGCGCCAATAAGCGTGCGCTGAGTGCTGGAATCACCAGTAAAGCGCCCATCAATAATGAACCCACCGCACGTAAAGCCAGTACCGTAAACAATGCCAACAACAACATAAAGATCAGGCGTTGCCAATTGGCACTGACACCCTCACTCATGGCGATATCTGGATCAATCGCAATTTGAATCTGTGCTGACCAAGAGCGATACAATACGATCAAGGCTGCAATGATGACCACGGCAAACATCGGTAAATCAGACCATTCGATACTGAGTAAATCACCGAATAAATAGCTGAGCAATTCTGGACGCAAACTTGGCACTTGTTGAATTAACAGCAAGCCTGAGCAGAGTAAGGTCGCTGAGCTTAACGCGAGCAGCGCATCATTGGGTAGCCTTGAATCATGCAGTACCCATAGCAGCGCCACCAATAACAGGGCCAGACAGGCAACACCCAACCAGAATGGCAAATTCAGAATACCTGCAACCGCGACACCGAGTAAGGTGCCGTGTGCCATGGTATCGGCAAAAAAAGACATTCTGCGCCACAACATCAGGCAACCGAGTGGAGCGGTCAGGAAAACCAGCAATGACCCCATGATCCAAGCAGGTAGGAGGAGTTGTAACCATTCCATCATGGCTTAGACCTTTGGCTCTGGGTGAATGTGTGGACGAGGATCGTGCGAACATGGTTCGGCATGATCACTATGCCCACAGTGGTTGTGATGGTGTTGATAGAACATCCGTTGGGTGCCAAAAATGGCTTGGTATTCGGGATGTTGTTGAATACTTTCAGGCAAACCGCTGCAACAGATATGTTTGTTGAGGCAGACCACACGATGCGTACCTTGCATGACCCATTGTAAATCATGAGATACCATCAGGACGGCACATCCATAGCGTTCAGGTAAGCTGCGTACATATTCATACAGCTCAGCTTCGGATTGGATGTCCAGACCTTGCATCGGCTCATCCAAGACTAAAATGTCAGGCTGACGTAATAAAGCACGTGCCAGTAAAACCCGTTGCCGTTCTCCACCTGAGAGCTGCTGTACTTTGGATGCCTGTAATTTTTGGATGCCCGTGTCGCTGATAATCTCTGCACGTAAATCGGCGCTGCAGATTTCAAGATCGAGTAAATCTTGTACCCGTAGAGGCAGACTGGCAGAAGGATTAAATTTCTGCGGCACATAGGCCAGTTTTAATTTTTTTGAAAAATGCACCTTGCCTTTATTCGGTGACATGATGCCAAGTAATACTTTAATTAAGGTTGATTTGCCTGCACCATTGGGACCAATCAGCGTCACAATCTCTTTTGCCTGCAAAGCAAAATCTACATTTCTCAAAATATCCCGTTCGTCACGTCGAACCGAGATTTTCTCCAACTGTATAAGCGGAGTGTTTACTGGCGGGTGCTGCACTGATGACATTTTCCAGAAATTTCAATAATGCTGTGTTGCGCTAAAAACTGGTCTGAGGCGGCAAGTTGGTCGAGTTGTTGAATCAAGCCTTGCGCAGAAGCCTCTTTGACAGAATGACATTCCGTACAGATCAGAAAAGCAGCTTGATGTCCTTCACGTGGATGACAACAAGGAATATAGGCATTGATCGAGGTTAGTCTGTGAATGAGGCCTTTTTCTAATAAAAAGTCTAAACTGCGGTATACCGTTGGTGGGGCAGCAGGACGGTCTGCTTGACCTTTGATTTTCGCCAATAAATCATAAGCACCCATTGGGCCAGAGGCATTTAAAATGAGTTCAAGCACTTCTTTACGCAAAGGTGTCAGGCGAGCGCCAGTCGCAGTACATAACAGTTCTGCTTCAGCAAGTCGCGCTTTAATATCGTGATGACCGTGAACACCATGTAAAGCATTGTCATGTTCATGTGAACAAGAACTCATAGATTGACCTCATTGTTTTTGTAGAACCTATTGATCTTTTACAAGGTCATAAAGGCTTATGACTTTACAATAGACTCGCTATCATAACACGCAATTTAATATAACTATCTATATATAGTTAAAGCCACGTCTGTTCAGGTGACGAATCTCAAAAATAGACATAGGCATTTTTTAACTTTTGTTATATTATAACATGCTTCGCTTTTTGAGTAATGCTGTGATGTCTCGCCTAATTGTTTTGGTCTTGTTTTCGATGTTAAGCACATGGGGCTGGACACAAAGCTTGGTGGTTTCAACACATCCAATTTATTTGATTGCCAAACAAGTGACAGACGGGGTGGAACAGCCTGTTTTGTTATTGAAAGATCAAAGTGGGCATGATGTGCAACTCACACCCGCTCATCGTAAAGCGATTCAAGAGGCTTCCTTGGTGATTTGGCTGGGTAAAGCACATGAAGCACCCTTAGAAAAAATGCTGAGCCAAAACCGTAAAGCGATTGCTTTATTGGATTCAGGCATTTTAACCGCTTTGCCACTACGTAATTTACGTGGTGTATCTATGGCCAACACCGTAGATAGTCATGTGTGGTTAGATCCGAATAATGCGGTTCGGATTGCTTTCTTTATTGCAACTTTGCGTTCACAGCAATATCCAGAAAATAAAGCCAAATATATGGCCAACGCGAAAGAATTCTCACAGCAAATGTTGCAAGCTTCACAACAATATGAAAGCTCGAATAAAGCTAAAAACTATTGGTCTTATCATGATGCTTATCAGTATCTAGAACGTGCCTTAAACTTGAAATTTTCGGGCGCATTGACGGATGATCCACATATTGCCCCAACAGCAGCTCAAATTAAGTACTTAAGAGACAATCGTCCGCAAAATAAAATGTGTCTATTGGCCGAAACGACAGCAAGTGCCAGTCAGTACCAAAAAATGAACCCAGTAGTTTTCCAGTCGGTCGATGAAAGTATGCGTGGCGAAGACAATTTTGTAACAGCGTGGCAAAAATTGGCTTCAAAAACCGATAAATGCGTAATAAGTGCACAAAATTGATCAAAAAAATAAAAATCAATTGACTCTATCGTCAAAAAATATGGTAACGAAAAAAGCAGACTTAAGTCGAGAAAAGATTGCATGTTCAGGGGTGTAACTCTATAATGCCTGCGATTCGAAACGATCATGATTAAAACTTGTCAAGCAGTTCTGCTGTAAGTGGGTAAAAAATGAGCCAAACTAGTCGCATGATTGACCGACGATTAGCAAAAGCTTTGGTCTTCTTACAAGCATGTATGATTCCTGTTGCCGCTTTGCTGGCATGGGCAATGAAAGATACAACTGCTGCTTTGAGTGCTGCGCTTGGGGCTTTGGTATGTTGGTTGGCACATTGTTATTTTGCTTGGCAGTCGTTTAGAACGGCAGGCGCAAGAGCATCAAAACAAGTCATGCTGAATATGTACCGAGGAATGCTCGGTAAGTTTGCGATTGTGATCGTGGGTTTTATATTAATTTTGAGCAATGTTAAACCGTTGTCACCGGTTGCATTGTTTTGTGGATTTATTCTCGTACAAGCGATGTCGTGGGTCGCGCCATTTTGGGTGGCGCTTCTACAAAAACGAGAATAAGGCACATTTTGAGATTTTTGGAAGTAGAGGCGGGATCTTTGCCATCCGCTTGATTCGTTTCTGCTTCTTTTTAATGATTGACATTGACCAGGTGTGATTTATGGCTGCTGAAGAACATGCCCTGACTTCGACCGAGTATATCAAGCATCACTTGACCAATATGACCTATGGCAAAATGCCTGACGGTACATGGAAATTGGCTGAGACTGCTGAAGAAGCTCATTCGATGGGGTTCACTGCAATTCACTTGGATTCAATGGGTTGGTCTATCGGACTTGGTGTGATTTTCTGTTTGTTGTTTTGGACAGTTGCGAAAGCTGCGAATGCAGGTGTTCCAACTAAATTCCAATCAGCAATTGAAATGATTATCGAGTTTGTTGACTCAAGTGTTCGTGATACTTTCCACGGCAAATCACGCTTAATTGCACCCTTGGCATTAACCATTTTCGTGTGGATTTTCCTCATGAACGCAATGGACTTAATCCCAGTTGACTGGATTCCGTATACAGCTCAATTGATTGGTGCAAACGTATTTGGCATGGACCCTCACCACGTTTACTTCAAGGTTGTTCCTTCTACTGACCCGAACATTACCCTTGGTATGTCGTTGTCTGTATTTGTTCTAATCTTGTTCTATAGTATTCGCGAGAAAGGGATCGGCGGTTTCGTCGGTGAATTGGCACTTAACCCATTCAACCCAAGTAACCCAGTTGCAAAAGCGTTATTGATTCCAGTGAACTTAATTTTGGAATTAGTAACTTTCCTTGCTCGTCCAGTTTCGTTAGCTCTACGACTGTTCGGTAACATGTATGCGGGTGAGTTGATCTTCATCTTGATCGCATTATTGCCGTTCTGGATCCAGTGGGCGTTATCTGTGCCTTGGGCTATCTTCCACATTCTCGTAATCACGCTGCAAGCATTTATCTTTATGATGCTGACCATCGTTTACTTGAGCATGGCAAGCGAAAAGCATTAATGGTATTGCCTGATTGTCACCTGACAGTTGGGCTTAAATTTTAGTTTAATTTGGTAATAACCTAACCTCTGAGGAATTTTTCATGGAACTCACTTTAGGTCTAGTTGCAATTGCATCTGCTATCTTGATCGCTTTCGGTGCTTTAGGTACTGCGATTGGTTTCGGTCTTTTAGGCGGTCGCTTCTTAGAAGCTGTTGCTCGTCAACCAGAATTGGCTCCACAACTTCAAACTCGTATGTTCTTAATCGCGGGTCTTCTTGATGCTGTGCCTATGATCGGTGTTGGTATTGGCTTGTTCTTCATCTTCGCTAATCCATTTGTAGGTTAATAGCTTAATTCCTAAATCCACATATTGAGGAATAGCGAAATGAATA
>Ga0209958_1001092_pt1 | contig 25594 bp, 15 predicted proteins | sample ThiBio_inoc_plan_FD_183942 | JGI IMG/M metagenome (GOLD analysis project Ga0209958, IMG submission 183942) | Wastewater bioreactor microbial communities from Cape Town, South Africa - Thiocy_inoc_plan (SPAdes) | ecosystem: Engineered > Bioremediation > Thiocyanate > Unclassified | place: South...
ACGGGGCGCCGCCTCCACCCGCTCGAGCGGTTCGGGATACTGGCTGGGGTGGTTGAGCGGGAAGCCGTGGTAGTCGCCCGCCGCTTCGTTGGTGATGCGAGCCTCATGCAGGACGCCGTTGATCCACACCCACGCGCGACGCGGGAATACGCCGCCGAAGTCCCCCACGCACCTCGCCCGGATCGCCAGCCGGAGCGCCTCGCGGAGCCTCGGCCAATCCTCGCGAGCGTACCGGTCGCATTTGGCCGTGTCGGCGTCCCGCCACGCCGGCGGTCCGGCCGGAGAGGGATATGACTTGTGTTTCGGGCTCCCCGTGTAAGTCACCCGGTCAGCCAGGTCTTCGGGCGATACGGCCCCGCCGGGCCATTCGCATACCTTGCCTCGCTTGATTCCATGTTGAAAGGAGGGCCTTCGTCCCATAACCGTCCCATTCTAGCCCGCATCGTCGTGCGGAGCCAGGATGAATCGATCGCCGACGGACGCCGTCCCTCCCCCCGGGATCGCGTCTCCAACTGCGAGCAGGCCGCCGCGAAGCTTCCGGTCGAGGCGCCCTCCCCATTACGGCCTGCGTCGGGCCACTTGCGATTGACCGATCCCGCCCGGCCGCCTAAGATCCCCCCGATTTTCGGGGTGGTTCCGACGGCCCTTCGGCCCGCGGCCACACGGCTCACGGAGGAGCAACGACGATGCGAGACCACAACAAGGCGTTCTGCCGCCTTGTGGCCGAGAACTTCGACTGCCCCGCGCCGGTCGTCGAGTTCGGGTCGTACCAGGTCGAGGGCCAGGAGGGGTACGCCAACCTCCGGGGGATGTTCGCCGGCAAGGCGTTCATCGGCTGCGACATGCGGCCGGGACCGGGGGTCGACCGGATCGAGGACGTCTCGGCCGTGGGCATGCCCGACGACTCCGTCGGCGCGGTCCTCTGCATCGAGACCTTCGAACACGTCTTCGAGGTCCGCCGGGCCTTCGACGAGGTCTTCCGCATCCTGGCGCCGGGCGGGATCTTCGTCATCACGTCGCCGCTGAACTTCCGGATCCACGCCTACCCGGACGACTACTGGCGGATGACGCCCAGTTGCCTGAAGCGGATGATGCGGCCGTACGACGCCCGCATCGTCGGCTCGCAGGGCTTCCGGCCGTTCCCCCACTCCGTCATGGCGATGGGGATCAAGGGGCCCGCCCCGGCCGACTTCCACGACCGCGCCCGCGCCCTGGTCGCCGGCTACGACGCCTTCCTGGCCGAGTCCGAGGCCGCCGTGCCGCTGCGGCAGAAGGTCCGCCGGAGGCTCGGGATGCTCTACCGCTCCAAGGGCGAGCGCCAGGCCGTCGCCGGCTACTACCAGTCCGAGTTCAGCGTGGAGACGGGGGCCGAGTCGGTCTCCGTCCCGATCGCGGCGTCCGGCCGCGAGCTGCGGGTCGACCCGGCGGTCGACGGCTCCCCCATCCCCATGATCCACGACGCGAAGGGCCAAGGCGCATGGCGGCACACCTCGATCGTCTACTGATCCTCGGCCTCGACGGCGCGACCTGGACCGTCCTGGACCCGATGCGGGCGCGGGGCGTCATGCCGAACCTGGACGCCCTGCTCAAGTCGGCGGCGCACGGCATCCTCACGTCGGTCGACCCGCCCGTGACCACCGCCGCCTGGACGTCCATGTCCACCGGCTGCACCCCGGCGCGGCACGGCGTCTTCGACCATCGCTACTACGACGCCGCCGCCGACCGCATGAAGGTCAACCACCACGGCCGCGTCCGCGTCCCGAACATCTGGAAGATCCTCTCCGACGCCGGCCGCCGCTGCGCCTGCCTGAACGTCCCCGGCCTCTTCCCGCCCCCGCGGGTCGACGGCGTGGTCGTCTCCGGCATGGACGCCCCCCACCTCGACGCCGCGCTCCAGGGCTCGGCCGCGTTCGCCGAGCGGCTCAAGGCCGAGGTCCCGGACTACACCCTCCGCTACTTCTGGAAGCGCGCGCCGCAGTCGCTGGAGGAGATCCGGGCCAACGCCGCGTACACCGTCGAGAGCTTCCTCGGCCGCGCCAAGGGGGGCCTGCTCGCCGACCGGATGTTCCCCGACTGGTCGGCGCTGATGGTCCAGTTCCAGAACCTCGACCCGTTCCAGCACCGCGCCTGGCGGCACCTGAACGTGGACGGGACCGGGATCGAGGCCCCCGAGTGGAACGCCGCCGCCGCCGAGGTGATGCGCGGGCTCGACCGCGCCGTCGGCATGCTCTGCGAGATGGCCTCGGCCCGCGGGGCCGGGATCATGGTGGTCAGCGACCACGGCTTCGGCCCGTGCGAGGGCCGCATCGACGTCAACCGGATCCTCCTCGACGCCGGCGTCGCGCAAGCGGCCGGTCTGGGCCGCAAGCTGGTCCGCCGCGGCCGGCAGGCCGTCGACCGCGTGCGCGTCTGGAACGCCAAGCGGGGCGATCCCACGGCGCGCTCGGCGTCGTTCGACCAGTCGGTCGCCGGCTCGTTCCCGTTCGACTGGTCGCGGACGCTGGCCTTCGCGCCCCACCAGGACACGGCGGCGATGGTCTACGTGAACTCGCCGGCGCGCCGCGGCTCCACCCGCCACGCCGCCCCGCTGTTCACCCCCCGCGAGGTCGACGAGGCCCGCGCCGCCGCCCACCAGGCCCTCGACGAAGCCCGGCATCCCGAGACCGGCCGGAAGCTGTTCCCGAAGATCATCGCCACGGCCGACGCCTACGGCGTCGACCCGGCGCGCGAGGGCTACCCCGACCTCATCGCCCTCCCCGACGGCCCCTTCTGGGTCCGCACCAAGCTGGCGGGCGTCGCCCCCGGCGACTGGGTCCACGAGGACCCCAACCTCACCGGCACCCACCGCCCCGAGGGCGTCGTCGCCCTCGCCGGCGCGGGCCTCGCCCCCGGCCGGAACCTCCGCGCCCGCCTGATCGACGCGGCCCCCACCGTCCTCAGCCTGCTGGGCCTCCCCGTCCCGCCCCACATGGAAGGCTGCCCCATCGGCACCTACCGCCCCAAGCCCGTCGAGCGCCTCGACGAGGCCGAGACCCAGCCCATCGCCGGCCCCCACCAGCCAGCCTTCGAGTTCTCTGAAGAGGAGCAGGCGATCCTGGAACAGCGGCTCATGGACCTGGGCTACATGGAGTGAGCGACGACGGCCGCGCCGCGGCGGGTGAGGGTCGTCGGAGCGCCGCGGGCGTGCCGGACGCGCGAGGGTCGCGGAGTCGACGCGAATCACCCTTCTCCCCTCGTGGTGCTCCGTCGAAAACATCCGGGAGGCGAGCGATGGACGGCCTTCCCCCCTCGCGGGGGAAGGTGGCCCGGAGGGCCGGATGAGGGGGGCGACGCGCCGGACGGCCGTCGGATCTCGCAAAGGCTCCCTCGGGCGGGCCTCCGAAATCCCGAGGAGGCTCGTGCTTCGCGCCCCCCTCATCTGACGCCTTCGGCGTCTGTCTTCCCCCGCGAGGGGGGAAGACCCCCTGCGACCCGCATCGGCATGTTTTCGACGCAGCACCCTCGTGGGAGAAGGGGGGATTCCTGCTCGCCCCCGGGTTTTTCGACGGGATCGATCGTACCGCTCGGCACCCAAGAATGGACCCGGGACGTCGAATCACCTTTCGATGATCCCGAGACGCCGATTCCGAAAAGGGACGAACCATGGACCCCTGGATGGCCTGGATCTTCGCCCTGAGCGCGATGGGCATGGCGAGCGCGGCGTTGCAGCAGGTGACCTCGCTCAAGCAGGAAGTCCAGGCCCTCGCCGACGAGCTGCATCGCCGCAACCAGGACAAGCCGCCCGCGGCGATGCGGTGAGCCCCGTCAGATCAGATCCAGCCGGCGCCGGGGGCTGTGCGAGCGGTCGCACTTGGAGCAGACGCCCTCGATGAGGAAGCGGTGGCCGGTGGCGCGGAAGCCGTGGGCGCGGCTGACCTCGTCGCGAAGCTTCAGCAGGTCCTCGTTGCGGAACTCGACCACGCGGTTGCAGGTCGTGCAGTGCAGGTGGTCGTGCGCGGGGTAGCCGTAGTCGTGCTCGTAGGCCGAGCGGTTCGTCAGCCGAAGCTCGCGCAACAGGCCCGCCTCGACGAGCAGGCGGAGGGTCCGGTAGACCGTCGACCGGCTGATGGCGTGGCCGGCGTCGTGCAGGTCGCGGACCAGCTCGTCGGCGTCGAAGTGTTTGTGGCTGCTGTAGATGTGCCGGACCAAGGTGCGCCGGGGGTCCGTGAGCTTCTCGCCCCGGATCTCCAGGAATTCGCGGAACTTGTCCTCGGGCGACTCCTTGACGTCGAGGGGGGTCAAGTCGTCGGTCTGGGTCTTCGCCACGGCCGCGTCCTTCCGTCCAGGCTGCGAGCGTTACTCAAAAAGGTGCTCTCGTCCGTCGCCAATCGAGAATCATTCTCCATTGTAGTCCACGCCGGTACGGAAGGCCAGCACCGGGCGGACGGCCGAGGTTCGGGACGTATCGTAACGTCCCGACCGCGAGCGGGGAAGGGGCCGGCGGCCCCCCCTTGCCCGACTCGTCCGACAACAGTAAAACAGACCCCAGGGCGGTCGCGTAGCGCGCATCCAGGACGGGGACCGGCGTCATGAAGGTCGATCGGCGGGCATTCATCGTCGCGGCCCTCGGCGTCGGCGGGGTCGGCGTCGCGAGCCGGCTCGCGACGTGGGACGAGACGACGGACCGGGACCGGACGCCGGCCCCTATGCCCCCGGAGCCGCCCGACGACGCCGTGCCGACGGTGGCCTTCCGGGGCCTCCTGCCGGGGGGACGTCCCTGCGTGAAGCCGACGATCGCGGTGGACGGGGGGCGGGCGATGGTCGTCGCGATCGACGTGGCGGGCGGCACGGAGATGGGGCTGGCCTGCTGGACCTCCGGGGATGGGGGGCGGCATTGGGGGGCCCCGGCCCCGATCGCGACGTGGCCCGCCGCCTCCCGGGCGATGTTCGACCCCTGGCTGCTGACCGACCATCGCGGGCGGTTCCACCTGGTCCACGCCTCGGTCGCCCGCGAGCCGGTCGCGGATCGGTCCCCCGTCGTGTTCCGCCGGTCCACCGACGACGGCGTCTCCTGGGGAGGGCCGGAGGGGGTCGCGGGGATCGGCGACCGTCCCATGCTCGGGATCGGCCCGGGCGGCCGGCGGCTGGCGATCGCCTGCGCCATGGTCGACCCGGCCAGCCTGCCGACCCGGCCGCTCCGGTCGCCGGACGAGGCGTCCGCGGCGATCGCGAAGATCCGCCGCCTCTGCGGGCTCTTCGTCTCGGGCGACCGGGGCCGTTCCTGGTCGGCCGTCGCCGGCCCCGAGGGCATGATCCACGGCATCCCCTTCGGCGTCGCGTGCGACGACGGCGATCGGATCGCGTGCTGCTGGATCGACTCCGACGGGAAGGGCTCGACCTCGCGGAGCCTCGCCTGCACCACCGTCGACGGGGGCCGCACGTGGCAGACGACGACGCTGGTGGAGCGGCTCCAGCCCGACCGGGAGCACGGATTCAACGGCGGACGCTTCCCCGTCCTCGCCCAGGGGGGCGGGGGCGCGCTCCATCTCGCCTACGTCGGGGCGAACGGGAAGGGGCTCTCCGTCCGCTCCAGTCGAGACTGGCGGGCCTGGGGCGAGGCGATCCCGCTCGCGTCCGACGCGGCCGAGGAGGTCCGCTTCCCCAGCATCGCGGCGCGAGGCCCCATGGTCCACGCGACCTGGATGGAGCGCCGGGGCGGGCGATACCGGATGTGGTATCGAGGCTCCGGGGACCGGGGCACGAGCTGGTCCGCCCCGATCCTCCTCGACCCGCCGACGGCCCCCGATTCGCCCGAGGACGGGTTCTACGTCTCCTCCGACGACGACCAGGCCAGCGTCGCGGACGACGGGGCCGGGACGGCGCACGCGGTCTGGGCCGCCCGGGCGTCGGCCGGCGGGACGCTGGAGGTCCGGCACGCGGTCATCGCCTGGAAGGTCGCCGAGCCTTCGGGCCCCTGAGGGATCGATCGCGATCCCGCAAGGGCCCGAGCCGTGGAGGGGCCCCGGATCTCAGCGCGGGTCGGCCGGGGTCAGGGGGATGACCGGTCCGCTCGGCGCGGCGGGGGCCTCGCCGAGCGGCGGCAGGACGCGGCCGGCACCGGGGACGACGCCCGGGCGCGGGGCGACCGCCCCGCGGGGCGCGGCCATGACGGGGGCGGCCGCGGGGAGCGGCGCGGCCTCGGGGGCCGGGGCCGCCAGGTCGGCCGGGGCGACGACGGGGGCGGGGACGCCCGAGGCGTCGGCGACGGCGGCCGGCTGGCCGCTGAGGCGGAGCTGGAGGTTGTCGATCACGGCGTGGAGCTGGCGGACGGACGGGTCGCAGCCCTGGGGGTTGCCCGAGTACGAGAACGGCTGCGCGGTCAGGCGGCCGAGCCGGCGTTCGAAGACGACGACGTGGACCTCCTCGATGTAGTCGCCCGAGGGGGAGCCGCAGTGGCCGCGGTTCCGGCCGAGTTCGCCGCTGGCGACCAGGTCGGCGAGCGGCTTGACGTCGGCCGGCGAGAGGCGATGCACGCCCTCGGAGTCGATGACGGTGCCGTCGGCGTAGACCTGCATGAACATCCCGAACTTGCCGCCGTCGTTGGAGCGGCCCAGGGCCATGCGGGTCAGGAGCGGGTCGGCCTCGGTGGCCGCGCTGCTGACTCGGGAGCGGGGCGTGATCGTGGGCGCGGGGCCCGCGTCGGCGACCTCCGGCGTGCTCGGCCCGCCGCCCAGGGGGAGGGGGGCGGCCGGCGGCGGGGCGGCCGTGCGGGGCGCGACGCCGCCGCGGGGCGAGGCCGGCGGGATGAAGGCGTCGCCGCCCGGGTCGCGATCGTGGTTATGGTCGTGGTCCCGCCCGGCCGCCGCGCCCGGCTTCTCGCCGAACGGCGAGGCGGGCTTGCCGGCGTTCCCCTTCGAGGCGTTCGAGCCCCCCATGCGGAAGAGCCGGCCGAACAGGCCCGGCTCGTCGGCCCCGGCGGCCGGGGCGAAGGCCAGGGCCGCCCCCAGGCCCGCGGCCGTGAGACCCTTGCGGAGACGTTGCGCGCGCATCGCCGACCTCCTGTCGGTGCGGCCGGGCCGGCCCGTTCCTTGGGCCGATCCGCCGGATCGATCCTGATTTCAGAACGACACCACGCGGTAGACCTCCTCCACCGTGGTGACCCCTTCCAGGATCTTATCGACCGCGGACTGCTTCAAAGTTCGCATTCCCAGGTCGACCGCCACACGTCGCAGGACGTCCCGGGGGATCTGCTGGAAGATCAGGTCGCGCAACTCCTCGCCGATCATCATGATTTCGAACACGCCGGTCCGGCCGATGTACCCCGTGTTGAAGCAGGCCGGGCAGCCCGTGCCGCGGTAGAGCCGCGTCGACTCGTGCTCCTCGGGGTCCAGCTCCAGCGAGAGGAGGAGCTTCTCGTCCGGGGCGTAGGCGACCCGGCACTGCGGGCAGATCTTGCGGACCAGGCGCTGCGAGACGATCGCGAGGAGGCTGCTGGAGAGCTGGTAGCCCGGGATGCCGAAGTTGTACAGATTGCTGATGGTGCTGGGCGCGTCCGAGCCGTGCAGGGTGCTGAACACCAGGACCCCGGTGAGAGCCGCGCGGATGCCGATGCGGGCGGTCTCCTCGTCGCGGATCTCGCCGATCATGACGATGTCCGGATCCTGCCGCAGCAGGGCGCGGAGGCCCTCGCTGAAGGTCATCTCGCCGACGCCGGAGCCGACCTGGGTCTGGTTGACGCCCGGCATCCGGTGCTCGATCGGGTCCTCGATCGTCATCACGTTCCGCAGCGGCGAGTTGATCCGCTCCAGGCAGTTGTACAGCGTGGACGTCTTGCCGGCGCCGACCGGCCCGGCGACGAGCACCGCGCCGTAGGGCTGGGTGATGAGCCGGTCCATCGTCTCGGCCTGGGACTTCGACATGCCCAGGTGCGTGAAGCCGACGACGTCGGTGAGGACTTCGTGGATCCGGATGACGATCTTCTCGCCGTAGATGGTCGGGAACGTGGCGACGCGGAGGTCGCGGGGCTTGCCGTTGTAGACGATCGTGATCCGGCCGTCCTGCGAGTGCCGGCGCTCCACGATGTTGAGGTTGGACATCACCTTGAGCCGGCTGAGGGCCGCCGCGGCCGTCGCCGAGTCGATGAACAGGATGTCCTGGAGCTGGCCGTCGATCCGGTATCGGATCCGCATCCCGTTGTCGAGCGAGTCGAAGTGGATGTCCGTGGCCCGGCAGTCGATGGCGCGTTCCAGGATCTGGCCCACCAGCGCCGGGACCGGGACGACCTGCGACTGCTCCTGCAACTCCTTGCGGACGTCGCGCTGGATCTGGTTGCGGTCGGGCAGCGTGAGGATGGCGGTCCCGGCGGCCTCGCCCTGGCCCTTCCCCTGGCCGTCCACCGCGGCGGGGGCGGGGGCGGGGACGGCGTCGGGGGCCTCGGCCAGGGCGCGGAGCCGTTCGAAGGCGAGCTGGTTGAGCCGCTCCGGGGAGATGAGGTTCATCTCCAGGACCGCCTGCTTGAACTCGCGGCGATGATCCTCGGCGAAGCGGCGGGCCTCCTCGACCTGGTCCGCGGTGAGGACGCCGTTCTTGATCAGGACGGCGGCCAGGGCCGCGTCCTCGGCCGAGGTGCCGGTCGGGGACGTCGGGGCGGTGTTGGAATCCATCGGGAAGGGCCTCTCGATACGCCGAATGCGGGGCGGCGCAACGACTTCGTCGCCCGGGCGCGACGCCGATCGGGATGGTCGGAGGTGGCCGCGATCGTCGCCCTGACGCCCTGGTCCGCATTGTTCACCATAAGCCGGGCGCGCACAAGACGGAGGTCGCGACGATCCCCGCCCCGAGGGCCCGCCTTGCGGCCCCCGGCGATTTGCGGTATTTCGACGGTCGCCGCCGCCGGGCCGGCGGGTCCCGGCCGACGAACCGGGGCGTGCCTTTGGATCTTGGCGGCCGGTCGTCGACGTCTTCCCCCCTCGCGGGGGAAGACAGACCCCGAAGGGGTCAGATGAGGGGGATGCGAAGCACGAGGCCCGTCGGGATTCGAATCCCCGCCCGCTCGGCCTTCGCCGCAATCCGACGGTTTTCTCGCTCGTCGTCCCCCTCATCCGGCCCTTCGGGCCACCTTCCCCCGCGAGGGGGGAAGGGCGTCATGATGGCCCCCAAGATCCGAGACGGTCGGCCGAATTCCGAAGGCTCACCCAAGACCCACGTCCCACGGAGCCCCGCCCATGACCAGGCTCTCGCCCGCGGCCCGGGCCGACGCCTCATCCTTCCTGGCCTGCGCGGCCTTCGTGGCCCTCGCGGCGTTCGCGCCCCAGAACGACTGGATGCGCGCGGCCCGCGGCGAGGCCCGGCTCGGCCGCGAGATCCGGAGCCTGGAGACCCGGGGCTACTACGAGGCCCTCATCGACGCCAACCGCGACCCGGCCGCCGCCGACTCGCCCCCCGGAGGCTGGGTCCCGTTCGGCGCCTCCGGGATCGTCGAGCCCTCGCCCTCCTACCTCCGCTGGCGGATGCGTCCGAACCTGGACATGACCTGGAACGGCGTCCCGTTCCGGACCAATTCCCGCGGCTACCGCACGCCCGAGGTCGCCGCCCCCAAGCCCGACGGCGTCTATCGGATCGTCTTCTTCGGGTCGTCGAACACGATGGGCCACGGCGTCGGCGACGACGAGGCGTACCCCCGGCTGATGGAGCCCTGGCTCGACCGCCGGACCGACCCGGGCGTCCGCGTCGAGCTGGTCAACCTCTCCGTCTCCGGCGACTCACCCTCGCGACGGCTGGCCCGCATGGCCGAGGAGGCCGCGGCCTACCAGCCCGACTGGCTCCTCTGCGACGCCTCCGTCCTCGACCCCGCCCTGGAGGAGATGCACCTGGAGGCCGTCGTCCGGGCCGAGCCCCGGCCCGAGATCCCGGCCGTGCTCGACTACGTCGGCCGGGCCCTCGAACGCTCCGAAGCCTCACCGGCCGACCCGCCGGCGGCCCTCCGCAAGAAGCTCCAGCGCGAGGCCCAATCGCTGCTGGAGGAGTCTTATAAGGGCTGGGCCGAGCAGGCCCGCGAGCTGGGCGTCCCGCTGACCGTGGTCGTCATCCCCCGCGCCGACGCCAAGCTCGACAACCCGGCGCTCGACCAGATCATCCACGCCGCGATCCGCCGCGAGGGCCTCGACGCCCTGGACCTGGGCGACGCCTTCGCCGACCTGGAGCCCGAGGAATTCCGCGTCTCCCCCTGGGACAAGCACCCCAGCGCCCGCGGCCACCGCGCTATCTTCGAAGCCTTCTGCGCCGCCATGCAGGCCCGCGGCGCCTTGCCGGGTCTGGACCTGGAAGATTGAGCGGGCGGGGCGGGCCCGATTGGCATTGCCGCTCATTCGGACTTCGACTAAAGTCCGCCACGATCCGGGACGACCGCGGCGCGCGTCTGCGCCGTCGGCCGCGACCCCGGGGACGCTGTTCACGGAAGAGCAGTGACACCGGATGAGACCTACCCTCGGGACGGCAGCGCTGGCCCTGATCCTCCTGGCGACGTCGCAGGGATGCGGCATGGCCAAGGCGCGGAACTTCCGCAAGATCCAGCATCCCGCGCCGATGGTCCGCGCCCGGGCGCTGAGCCTGGGGGACCGCAAGCCCGGCGCCCAGGTCGTCCCCGCGCTGGTGGGGCGGTTGGACGACCCCGACCCGGTCGTCCGCATGGCCGCGCACGAGGAGCTGAAGCAGCGCACCGGCCGCGACTTCGGCTACGTCCCGTGGGCCGAGGACCCGGAACGCCAGGCGGCCGTCGGCCGCTGGCGCGACTGGCTCTCCGGGAAGGAACCGCGGGCGACCCCCTCGCCCCAGACGACGGCGACGGCGACGCCCCAGCACCAGGCCACCACCCAGATCCGGCGGACCATCCCGAATTGAGGGCCCCATGGCGATGATCGCGGGCGGACACGCCCCCTCGCCCGGCTGGCTCGCCCCGATCGGGCGCGTCGGCCGGCTGACGACCGGCACCCTGGGCTACTTCGGCTCCGCGGCCCTGCTGACGCTCGCGGCGGCGGGCGCGATCGTCCGCGGCAAGGACGACGAGGACGAGCCCTCGCTCTACGCCGCGGCCACGCACGAGCTGTCGTGGATGCTCTGGGCGGGGATGCCGCTGGTGGGGCTGGTCCACGTCGCGATGGGGTCGTTCCTGTCGATGCAGGCGTACTTCGGCAGCACGTTCGTCGACGGCACCGGCGCGGTGGTGGGCGTGGGGCTGCTGCGGAACCTCGCCACCATGATGACCGGGCTGACCCTGGCCGGCCTCCTCCCGGGCCGGATCGTCCCGGAGCTGCGCCGGGGCGGGCCGACGTCGGCCGGCCGCGCCGCCGCGGCGCGGATCGGGGCGGCGATGCTGGCGACGCCGCTGCTCTCGCTCTGGGGCTGCGTGGTCGGGACGGTCGTCGGCTGGAAGGCGTCGGAGGCCCTGATGGGCCTGTCGACGGAGATGTACTTCATGATGCTCGTCCGGATGCTCTGGTTCCGCGACGTCGTCGGCCTGGTGGTCAAGGGCGTCCTCTTCGGCGGCGTCACCGCCGCGCTCGCCTGCGCCGAGGGCCTGGCCCGCGGCGAGGCCGACGAGGATCCCGACGCCGACCCGGTGGTCGCGATCGTCGCGGCGGTCGTGCGGGCGGCGTGCCTGGCGATGGCGGCGATCCTCCTGCTGAACATGACCTGGTTCGTCTTCGTCTATCACGCGGTCCCGGTCTACGGGCCCTCGCTTCTGCAACCGCCGACCCCGTGACGGGCCGGGCCCCCGCGCGGGGGCCGCGGCGCCGGGAGGGAGCCCGATGCGTCCACGATCGTCGATGAGGGAAGTCTGGATCGGCCTGCTGGTGCTGGCGAGCCTCGCCGGCGTCGTCGCGCTGGTGGGCCTGGCCAGCGACGGCCCGGGGTTCCTCGCCCGGCACGCCGCGTTCGACGTCGTCTTCCGCGACGGCCAGGGGATCCGCGTCGGCAGCCCGGTCCGCATCGCCGGACTCGACGCCGGCAACGTCGTCGACCTGGCGCTGGTGGAGGTCGAGGGGACCCTCCGGGCCCGCGTGCGGCTCTCCATGCCGGCCAGCCTCCTGAAGAAGCTGCGGCAGGACGTGAAGGTCACCATCGCCCCGGGGCTCACCGGGATGAGCCACGTCAACATCGTCTCCTCGGGGTCGTCCGAGGTCACGCTCGTCGCCGGCCAGACGATCACCGGCGTGGAGTCCTCGTTCTTCGACCCGATCATCGAACAGGTCGGGCTCGGGCCCCAGGAGCGCAACCACCTCAGCCACACCATCGGCGAGATCCGCCAGACGGTCGACGCCGTCGGCCCCCGGCTGCGGCAGATCCTCGCCTCGTTCGAGGACGCCTCGGGCAACGTGAAGGAGATGAGCGACTCCCTCCGCCCGGCCGTCGAGAACACCGTCGGCAACGTCGAGGAGCTGGCCAGGCGCATCGGCGCGACCTCCCCCCGGATCGAGGCCGCCGTCACCCGGCTCGACGTCATCACCCGCCTGGTGGAGCTGATCCTCAGCGACAACCGCGACAACATCCGGCTGGCCGTCGCCTCGGGCAAGGACGCCGTCGGCGTGGTCAAGGACGTGCTGACCACCCAGCGCCCCAAGATCGACCGGACCGTCGAGCAGGTCGACATGCTCGCCGCCCGCGCCAACCGCGTCGCCTACAACGCCGACGTCCTGACGACCCAGGGGGTGCAGATCGTGGCCAACGGCCGCGCCGACGTCGAGCGCTCGATCTCCAACATCCGCGACGCCACCGACTGGGCCGACAAGCTCGTGCAGAAGATCTACACCAACCCGTTCGTCCTCAGCCCGTTCTACAAGCCCAGCAACGAGGACCTGCGGGTCCAGCAGGTGTACGACACGGCCCAGGTCTTCACCAAGGGCGCCCAGGAACTGGCCGACGCCGCCAAGACGCTCGAAGCCCTCTCCGCCCGCCCGGCCACGGCCGAGCAGCAGCAGGAGGTCCAGAAGCTCCAGGCCAAGGTCATGACCCTCACCCAGGGGCTCGGCCAGACGTCGCAACTGCTGGCCGAGGGGCTGAAGGCCCCGGCCCAGCAAGGCCGAGTCCGGCGCTGACGGGGTGGCGAAGGGAGGTTTTTTCCGATTTTGACTCAACCGGCCGGCCCCGCGGGTCGATAACAAGACCATCGACGTTCGACCTCGGACGTCAACGCGGTGGACGAAGACCGGAGCTGAGAACCCCGGCTGACCGTCAGTCGGCTCGCTCTTCGGAGAAGTCTCTCAGCCGTCCCAATCGAACGGCACCCGGATCCGCTGAAGGTCAGGCCTTCGGCCACGGCACCTATAAGGAGGCGAACGATGGAAATCTTCGGCGCGGGGGGCGCTCAAGGCCCTCAACCCATCTATCCCCGACTGGCCCCGTTCAGCGTGGACTCCGGCGCGTCCGTGCACGCCGGCGCCCCTCGGGACCACGTCGAGATCTCCCCGCTCGGCCAGATGCTCGACGGCATCAGCCGCCTGCCCGAGATCCGCCACGAGCGGGTCGAGGAGATCCGCCGCCAGATCGCCGAGGGGACGTACGACACCCCCGAACGGCTCGAGCTGGCCCTCGACCGCATGATGGACGAATTCTTCGGCTGATCCCCCCGAGGATCCGCCCGCCCCATAGAGGCGTAACGACCAGGCCGGCCCCGGATCCGCCATGCATGGCGATCCGGGCCGGCCTGTTGGCGTTGATGCACCGGCCAGCCCCTCCTGAAGTCCCCTCTCCCGCCGGGAGAGGATGGTCGCGCAGCGGCGGGTGAGGGTCGTCGGAGCGCGGAGGGCATATCGGCGCGCGACATCTTCACCGGCTCATGCCAAGCATCCTTCTCCCCTTGAGGTGCTGCGTCGAGAACATGCCGATGCGGGTCGAAGACGGTCTTCCCCCCTCGCGGGGGAAGACCGACCGCGAAGCGGTCAGATGAGGGGGACGCGAAGCACCGGCTCTGTCGGGATTCGAAAGCTCGCCCGACCGACCCGGGCCCGACGGCCGTCCTGCTCGTCCTCCCCCTCATCCGGCCCTCCGGGCCACCTTCCCCCGCGAGGGGGGAAGGCCGTTCATCGCTCTCATCCCCAGTGTTTTCGACGCCCCCCCCTCGAGGAAGAAGGGTCCGATCGTCGAGGCCGCCTCGAACTCCGGCGACCCTCACCCGGCCCTCCGGGCCGCGGTCAGGGTTGCGCCTTCTCCACGGCGATCGCCCCCACGTCGATGTACTGGCCGCCGCGGTCCTGGTGGCAGGAGACGGCGATCACGTTCTTGCCGGCCTTCAGGGCCTGCACGGCCTCGGGCGGCAGGGGGAAGAACTCGTAGGCCGACGTCCACTTCGGCAGCTTGGCGACGGACCGGCCGTTGATGAAAACCTCGGCCTCGTCGTCGTGATGGATGGAGAGCCAGACCTGGCCCGTCGGGGCCTCGGCCAGGTCGAACGCCTTGCGGAGGTGGATGTCCGACGTCGTCCACTCCGTGTTCACGAGCGCGCCCGGGGTCTCCTTCTTGCCGAACCCGCTCGGCCCGGACGGCCAGGCGGAGTCGTCGAATTCGGGCTGGTTCCAGCCCTCGGCCGGGGGCTCGGTCGTGTACTTCCACTCCTGCGGCCCGCCCTGCGCCGTGGGGACCAGCACGGTCGACTTCAGCGATTCGGGCGAGTACAGCCCCGCGTGCGCCGCGGCGACGGCCTCGGCCGGGAATTTCAGGACCTCGCGGTCATACGTCATGAAGCCGTTGACCTCGACCTCCACGTCGGTCGTCTGGGTGTAGACGCCCGCGGAGAGGCCCAGGCCGGCCAGCACCTTCAGGCGGTCGATCAGCCCGAGGTATCGCGCGGCCAGGTCCTCGGTGTTCTTGAAGCTGACGTAGCCCCAGTTGTCCTTGGCCGAGAACGTGTGGCCCTCCAGGGGCAGGCCGAGGCCGCCGAACTCGCCCAGCACGACCGCCCGATTCTCCTCCAGCGCGGGCATGCCCGGTCCGGGGTAGTTGTGCATGTCGTTGACGTCGCCGACCCCCTTGTCGGTCCAGCCGCTGGCGTTGTTCACCAGCCGCGAGGGGTCGTACTCCTTCGTCCAGGCCACGACGCGCTCGGTGTCGTGCTGGCCCCAGCCCTCGTTGAACGGCACCCACATGACGATCGACGGGTGGTTGTGCAGGGCGTCGATGATCGCCTTCCACTCGGCGTCGAACTGCACCCTGGACTCGTCCGTCTTGTTGTCGGCCGAGGGCATGTCCTGCCAGACCAGGAAGCCCATCTCGTCGCAGTAGCGGTACCAGCGGGCCGGCTCGACCTTCACATGCTTGCGGATCATGTTGAAGTTGAGCCGCTTCGTCACGTCGAGGTCGTACTTCAGCGCCTCGTCGGTCGGGGCGGTGTAGAGGCCGTCCGGCCACCAGCCCTGGTCGAGCGGGCCGTACTGGAACAGCGGCCTGTCGTTCAGCATCAGCCGCAGGACGCCCGCCTCGTCCTTCCCGATCGCGATCTTGCGCATGCCGAAGTACGAGCCGACGGCGTCGTCGCCGACGGTGACCTTCAGGTCATACAGGAACGGCGAGTCCGGGCTCCAGAGCTTGGGCTCGGCCAGGGCGATCGAGATCGGCTCGCCGGCCTTGCCCGTCGCCTCGGCCACGACGGCGTCGCCGTCGAAGGCGACCACGCGGACCTCGTCGCCCTCCTCGCCGCCGACGACCGTCGGCGTGACGACGACGGCCTTCGCGTCGACGTCCGGGACGATCTTCAGGGCGTCGATCCGCTTCGCCGGGACGGGCTCTAGCCAGGCGGTCTGCCAGATGCCGGTGACGGCCGTGTACCAGATCCCGTTAGGCTTGAGCACCTGCTTGCCGCGCGGCTGGCTGCCGGCGTCGGTCGGGTCCTGGACCGCGACGACGACCTCCTGCCCCGGCTTGTCGAAGTCCAGGGCGTCGGTGACGTCGAAGGTGAACGGGTCGAAGCCCCCCTTGTGTTCGCCGACGACCTGGCCGTTGACGGACACGGTCGACGCCCAGTCCACGGCGCCGAAGTGGAGCAGGAACCGGGTCCCCTCGGCCGGCTTCGCCAGTTCGAACGTCCGGCGATACCAGAGCGTCTCCTCCGGCTTCACGTCCTTCTTGACGCCGCTGAGGGCCGACTGGATCGGGAACGGGACGAGGATCTGGCCGTCGAACGCCTCGGGCTTCGCGTCGTCCGCGGGCCGGACGGCGTAGTCCCACAGGCCGTTCAGGTTCGTCCACGCCTCGCGGACGAGTTGCGGGCGGGGGTATTCCGGATGGACCGTCGCCGGATCCACCTGCGCCGCCCACCGGGTCATGAGCGAGCCGGGCGCGGGCTTCCACGTCGTTTCGTCGTCGGCGTAGGTCGACGCCGGCAGCGCCGCGAGCAGCGCGCCGAGGAGGATGCGTCTCAAGGGGTCGTCCTTTCGAGTTTCAGGAGCGGCGGGGCCCGCGCCGGGCGGCGCGGGGCCCCGAAGGGATCAGGGCTCCGATTATCGCGCGCCGGCCCTCGGGTTTCCACCGCCGCGCCCCGACGGCCAGCCCGGGATCGACGCCGCGGACGAACGCACGACCTGGAACACAAAATCACACCCATTGACAAGGCGGATCAACATCGTCAATATCCGGCAGGAAGGGCACTCTTTAGTCCGTTTCCAACCCGTTCGCGACGAAGGTCGCCGGCCGTCCATGAGATCGGCCGGTGCACCCTCGCCGGATGGGGACGGCCGCGAGGACGACGCCGGCCCGTGGCCACGACGTCGTGGTCCCCGCCCCCACGCCGCCCCCCGCGAGAAGCCTCCTACCCCTGACACTCGACCCCAACCCGTGATGACGACGCCGGGCCGCAACGCCGCGCCCCGAGTCCGGCCGCACGGCCGACCCGACGCCTCGTCATCCCCTCCCAGGGAGGACGTTGATGTCCCACCTCCTGCGTTCGACAGCCTCGCGTCCCCTCACCCTCCTCCTGCTCGGCCTCCTGACGACCTCCCCCCTCCGCGCCGGCGAGATCGTCGCCTGGGGCGACGACGGCCGCGGCCTGGTCTCCGGCGCGCCGAGCGGCGACGACTTCACCGCCATCGCCGCCGATGGCTTCAACGCCTATGCGCTGCGGGCGGACGGCTCGATCGTCGCCTGGGGCGAGGACAACCACGGCCAGGTCTCCGGCGCGCCTGTCGGAACCGGATTCACCGCCATCTTCGCCGGCTTCAGGAAAGCTTGCGCGCTGCGGGCGGACGGCTCGATCGTCGCCTGGGGCGACGACGGCCGTGGTGAGGTCTCTGGCACGCCAACCGACAGCGGTTATAAGGCCGTCGCCTTCACCCACTTCAACACTTACGCGCTGCGTGCCGACGGCTCGATCGCCTGCTGGGGCCTCTTCGGGGATCCCGGGACCCCGACTGGAGCGGGCTTCACCGCCATCGCCGCCAACGAGGTGAATGTCTACGCGCTGCGGGCGGACGGCTCGATCGTCGCCTGGGGCGACGACTACTTCGGCCTCGTCTCCGGCGCGCCCACCGGAGCGGGCTTCACCGCCGTCGCCCCCGGCGTCTTCAGCAACCTCGCGCTGGGCGCGGACGGATCGATCGCCACCTGGGGTCAGAACAACGAAGGCCAGGTCTCGGACAAGCCGACCGCCACCGGCTTCACCGCCATCGCCGCCGGCGGCTACAGTCGCTATGCACTAGGTGCTGACGGATCGATCACCGCCTGGGGCGGCGACTATTACGGCATGGTCTCGAACACGCCCACCGGAACCGGCTTCACCGCCATCGCCGCCGGTAACTATACCGCCTTCGCCTTGCGGGATGCGGCGGTACCGGAACCGTCGAGCCTGGTCGCCGCCGGCACCGCCTCAATCCTCCTGGCCGCCGCGGCCATCCGCCGCCGCCGTGCGTAATCCCGGACGACCCTCCCGGATCACCAGCCCGCCGCGCCGCGCGGCGGGCGTGCGTCGTCTTCCGGCCCCGCGACCCGCCGGGTCGGATCTCCGCTTTTCTCGAAGATTCCTGAAATCCCGCCGGCCGCCATGCGGATCATGCCGGGGACGAGAGGTTCTTTGGCAATCCGCGTGAATCCAGAAGCCCGGCCCATGCCGTCCGGCGGGACTTGCCCGTCGGTCACGCCCGAAGCCGGCCCCATTCCGTTTCGCGCAGAGATGTGGACACATCTTATCGACTCGGATCCTGGGCAAGATAGACACGGACTCACCCGGTGCCGACGTCCCCTCTCCCACCGGGAGAGGGCGGCCCGAAGGGTCGGGTGAGGGTCGCCGGACCTGTTGAGATAGCTTGGCGATCGACGCCTTCTCCCTCAAGGGGAGAAGGATGCTTGTCGTAGGCCTGTTTTCGAAACATCGCGTCCTGAATGCCTTCCGCGCACCGACGACCCTCACCCGCCGCTGCGCGGCTACCCTCTCCCGAGGGGAGAGGGGCGGGATGGGCGCTATAGGGCCGTCTGAAGATGGCCCATGTCGCCTAAACTTCGGGTCCGAAAGATGGGCCCCCCATCTCCTCCCCTCGTGGAGAAGGACGCTCGCCCGGCACCGCAAAAACTCATTCGAAATCGACGATCGAACCCAGCCGCGCCCCACAACAAAACCATGACAGTAAAAGCCTTACAACCATCAATCACCCTGTCCGACGCGGCGAACGGAGCCAGTCTCGGGACGTCCGGCGGGGCCGAGAAGTCGGCCCCGCCGGGGACGGGTCACTCGGCCTCGACGGTCACGGCCATGACGACCGGGGCGGTCTGGTCGTCGCCCTTGACCAGCTCGATGCGGGCGATGGGCTCGGGCCGCGCGGGGGCGACCTTGACGTGGCGGACCTGACGGCCGCGGAGGGTGAAGGCCAGGTCCGAGCCGGGGACGTCCACCGGCCGGATGTAGTCGGCGATGTGGACGCCGTTCAGGAGCGGGTGGTCCTCTACCCGGCCGTCGGCGTAGTGCAGGCGGACGATCATCGAGGTCGTCTTGCTCGGCTCGCCGCCGTTGTACGCCCAGCCGCCGATCCCGCCCAGGATGTGGATGGCCTTCGCGGGCGCGTTGCAGGAGACCTCGACGGCCTTCGGCATCTTCGGGGCGACCTCGCCGATCGGACCGTTCAGCATGATGGCGTTCGGGGTGCGGTCCCCCTGGGGGTCGATGAGCTGGTACGGCACGCCCTGGAACTCCTTCGGGCCCCAGTCGGGGAAGACCAGGCGCTCGACGGGCGACTCGGAGGCGTAGAACATCCCCTTCGTCGTGACGACGGTCGCCGCCTTGCGGAGGTCCAGCGGCAGGTACTTGCCGCGGGCCGTGAGGAACGCGAGGACGTCCTTCAGCCCCTCCTCGCCGAGCTGCTGCTCGAAGCCCTCGGGCATGAGCGACTTCTTCGACGCGGCCAGCTCGTCGATGTCCTCGCGGAGGATGGCGTGGGTCTTGGCCTCGGCGTCGAGGATCTCGACGGCCGTCTTCGACTCCGACGCCATCAGGCCGTTGATGACGCGGCCGTCCGACGTGGCCACGGCGTACTGGACGAAGTTCCCCTCCACGCTCCGGCTGGGATCGACGACGTGGACGAGCAATTCGGACCGGGGGTGCGAGGCCATGCCGCTGAGGTCCGGGCCGACGTTCCCCCCCTCGCCGCCGTGCTTGTGGCACTTGGCGCACTGGTCGACGAACAGCTTCTTCCCCCGGACGGCGTCGCCCCCTTCCAGGACCACCTTGGAGAGCCGGTCGACGACGGCCTGGCGGTCGGCGTCGGGGAGCACCCCGCCGCGGGCGATGAGCATGGCGGCGCGCCCGGCCAGCGCCTTGTCGGGATGGCCGGCGAGCCCCTGCTTCTGGTCGAGCGTCAGGTCGTTCAGGCTCACGTCGCCGGAGTCCACGGCGTCGAGCAGGTCGGCCGTCCAGTCGGCCCGGCCCAGCAGGGCGCGGAGGGCCGCCGAGCGGGCGCCGGGCGTCATGCGAGGCAGCCCGGACAGGATCGCCGCGCCGGCCGACCGGGCCCGGCCCTTCGCCAGCGCCTCGACCAGGCCGACGGCCAGGGCGGGCGACGTGCGGGGCGTGACCTGCTCGACCAGGCCCTCGGCGACGGCGTCGTCCTCGGGGCGAAGCTCGACGACCTCGCGGGCCGCGGCGATCCGGTCGGCCTCGGCCGCGGCGTCGTCGGCGACCTTCGCGAGCAGCCCCTTCGCGACGGCCTCGGAAGCCTCCGTCATGGCCCGGCTCCCCCAGCGTGAGCCGAGCGAGACCAGCGGGCCGCGACCCTTCGAAGGCAGCCGTTCCAGCAGCAAGGCGAGCGACTTCTCGGCGGCCTCGTCGAGCGTCGGCCGGGCGTCGGCCGGCCAGCCCTTCGCCTCGCCGATCACCACCTGATGGGCGATCGACCGGCCGAAGGGGTTCCCCGCGGCGCCGGCGAAATCACTCAGGACGCCGCCGATCGTCGCCGCCGGCCCGCCCCGGGCGTGGTGCTCGGCGACCCTGGCCGTCAACGTCAGGAGTTCCAGCGTCGGCTCGCTCCGGGCCCGGCTCGACCTGAGGGCCAGGGCCTTGAGGAAGGGCTCGGCGTGGGCCGACGCGGCGCTCGTGGCGGCGTCGGCGATCCAGCGGTCGCCTTCGCCCAGCTTGACGATCAGGGCCCCCGCCAGCGCATCGCCGACCGCGGGGTCGGCGGGGACGTCGGCCAGCGTCAGCAGCGCGGCCAGCCGGACCTGGGCGTCCGGGTCGAGGATGGAGCCGGCGGCGACGATCGCCTTCGCCGCCTCGGCGTCGCGCGGGAGCACCTGCAAGGCGTTCCGCCGCACGCCGGCCGACGGGTGCTTCAGCGCCGAGACCGCGGCCTCGCGGGCCTTGGCGTCGGCGTCGATCGCCCCGAGCCCGCGGAGCGTCCAGAGGGCGTGGATCGCGCCGGGGTTCAGGCCGATCGCGTCGACCTTCGGGTCGGCCGCCAGGGCCAGCAGCGCCGGGACGACGTCGGCCTTGCCGCGCTCGACCAGCAGCCGCTGGGCGTGCATCCGCCAGAGTTGGTTGTCGCCGGAGAGGGCGGCCACGAGGCCGTCGGCGTCGGCCGGGTCGAGCGGCTTCCAGTCGGGCTTCGGGGCGTCCTTCCAGACGATCCGGTGGATGCGGCCGTGGGTCTTGTCCCGCAACGGCGTCTCATAGGCGTTCCCCTTGCCGGTCTGGAAGCCCTGCGGCGTGGGGTTGTGCTGCACGATGTAGTTGTACCAGTCGACGACCCAGACGTGGCCGTCGGGGCCGACCTCCGCGATGATGGGCGCGGTCCACTCGTCGTCGCTGGCGACGAGGTTCCAGCCGTTGTACGAGGCGAAGTCGCTCCCCTTCGGCTGGAGCGTGAACGTCGCCATCAGGTGCCCCGTCGGCTCGGCGACGAACGCCGTCCGGTTCCAGTAGGGCGCGGGGTACGTCCGGGCCGTGTACAGGGCGTGCCCCGCCCCGGCGGTGAACCCGCCGTGGTGGTCGACCTGCCGGACCTTGTCGGTCTCCGGGTAGATGTTGTTCGTCGCGGCGATCATCCGGAGGACGCTCGGCGACCAGCCCCGGACCGACTCGTAGTAGCGGTTCGGCACGCCGAGGAAGACACTGGGGCAACCGTTGGCGGTGGAGCCGAAGATCAGGCCCTCCTCGCTGATCCCCACGCCCCACGAGTTGTTGCTGGTGCTGCGGAGGAACTCCAGCTTCGAGCCGTCGGGCCGGAAGCGGTAGAACCCCTGGCCGAACTCCAGCCGCTCGCCGCCGACGGTCCCCTTGAAGGCCGAGTAGCCCACGATCCCGTAGATCCAGCCGTCCGGCCCGTAGCGGAGGTTGCTCGGCCCGGCGTGGGTGTCCTCGACGCCCCAGCCGGTGAACAGCACCTGGCGGACATCGGCCTTGCCGTCGCCGTCCGCATCCTTGAGGAACAGGGTGTCCGGGGCCTGGAGGACGATCACGCCGCCGTCGTAATGGCAGAGGCTCGTCGGGATGTTCAGGCCCTCGGCGAAGACGGTGGAAGTCTCGGCCTTGCCGTCGCCGTCCTGATCTTCGAGGATCTTGATCCGGTCGCGGCCCTCGGCCCCGCGCTTCTGCTTGGTATTGGGGTAGTCGAAGCTCTCGGCGATCCAGAGCCGGCCCCGGTGGTCCCAGGCCATGCAGATCGGCTTGGCGATCTCGGGCTCGGCGGCGAAGAGGGACGGCTCGAAGCCCTTCGGGACGACCAGGTGCTTGAGCGACTCTTCTGGGCTGAGCGGCTCGGGCATCTTCCGGTAGGGCTCGCCCTGGGTCCCCCACTTCTCGGACGGGAGGTAGTTGGGGATGTCGGACCCGGCGTCGACGACCGCCGCCGGCTTCAGCCCCGGCGCGACGGTCGGCCGCGAGTCGTACACCGACTTGCCGGCCGCCCAGCGGATCCCGCGCTCCAGCAGGGCCTGGAAGCCCGGCTGCTCCCACGTCCGCGAGTCGTGGCCGTAGGCGGTGTAGAAGACGCGGCCCTTCCCTTGCTCCCGGGTCCAGGTGTAGGGCTCCTCGTCGCGGACCTGGAGGACGGTCCGGCCTTGCTCGTTGTGCTTCTCGTGGACGTAGGTCTCGTCCCAGGTCTTGAACGGGGCGAAGCCCTTCATGATCGGGTGCTCGGGCGCGACGACGGCCGTCTCGAACGTCCCCGTCTCGTGGCTCTTGAACTGGCCGCCGATCAGCGCGACGCACTCGGGCGCGTTGCGGAAGCAGAACGAGGCGCAGTGGACCGGCACGAACCCGCCGCCGGCCTCGACGTAGTCCACCAGCGCCTTCGCCCGACCCGGGGCGATCTCGTCGATGTTGGCATAAAGGACGAGGGCGTCGTAGCCCTGGAGCGCCTGCGGGTCGAGGGCCTTCGCGACGTCCTCGGTGTACGTCACGTCGATGCCGCGGAGGGCGAGGACCGGCGCGATCTGGGCCGCGCGATCGGCCGGCGCGTGGTGGCCGCGGTCGCCGAGGAACAGCACGCGGATCGGCGGCGGATCGGACGGGCCGGCCGCGACGGTCGACAGGGCCGACAGGATCAAGGCGAGGCGCAGCATGGATGGCGATCCCGCGAAGGAGTTCAGGTCGCGGGCGCCGCCGATGCGTGGTGCGACGTGGAATCCTCGGCGCCGCGGACGACCCGATTCTAACGGCTCGCCGCCCCCGCGGGCCACGGCCCGCCCGACGCGCCGGCGACTTCTTCCCCGGGCGTCGGGCCGAGGCGGCGATTCACCGCGCCGCGGCGGTCTCGGCGGGCTCCTTCTCCTCGCCGGGATCCTGGCGGAGGACGACGACGCGGTCGTGGAGGATCATGACCAGGTCGGTGCGGCCGTCGCCGTCGACGTCGCCGGCGGCCATCTCGCGGGGCTCGAAGGAGGAGCCCCCGCCGCCGTGGAACGACTTCCGCTCGTAGAGCTTGAACGTCAGGGCGTGGAGCAGGTCCTCGGTGCCGTCGTAGGAGGCGACGTCCAGGGCCTGCTCGGCGACGTCGGTGAAGATCACGTCGGCGACGCCATCGGCGTTGAAGTCGCCGGCGATGAGGTCCCCGAGGCGGCCCTCGGCGGTCTTCGGCTCGTAGCCGGCGATCTCCTTCAGGCGGCGGCCGCGGCCGCCGGTCTGGAGGACGGCGAAGCGGTCGGTGCCGGCGACGAGGAGGTCGTCGCGGCCGTCGCCGTCGAAGTCGCCGACATGCAGGCCGTCGAAGTTGATCGCGCCCACGGCCAGGCTGCCGGCCTGGCGATAGACGCCGTCCTTGGGGGTCAGGAACAGCAGCGACTTGGAGTTGCGATCCAGCAGCACGACGTCCTTGCGGCCCTCGCCGGTGACGTCGAGGGCCGCGGCGCCCTGGACCTGGGCGGTGCCGCGGGCGGCGTTGTACTGGTCCTTGATCTGCCACTGGCCCTTGTCGTCCAGCAGGACGTTGCGGGCGAAGGTGTTCTGGGCGACGAAGACGGCCGGCCCCTCCAGGTCGACCGCGCCCACGCCGGCGGGCGTCGCGCCGCCGAGCGGGCCGAGGCCGCCGGCGAACGGCTTGAGGCCCTCGTCCTCCTGGCCCAGCAGCAGGATCGGCGACCCGAAGGCGCTGAAGACCAGCAGGTCGGTCTCGCCGTCGCGGTCGACGTCCAGGGCGCGGATGGCCGTGGGCGCGCCGGAGAGGCCGGACAGCGCGACCGTCTCGGCCGCGCCGAACTTCGCGGCGGCGAAGCCCCCGGCCCCTTCGGGCCGGATCGCCCGCAGCTCGAACGAGTCGGCGCCGGGCTTGGTGCGGGCGGCGTAGACCAGGGCCGGCCTGCCCGACTCGTCGAGGTCGGCGAACGCCATGGCGACGGGCTCGCCCTGGATCGGCAGGGCGGAGGGGAAGGTGAGGCGCCCCCCCTCGAACCGGCTGCGGCCGATCTGCTTCTCCTGCTCCGACAGGACGAACGCCTCGGCCTTGCCGTCGCCGTCCGCGTCCGTGAGGAGCACCTGCCTCCCTCCCAGCAGGCCCGGGAAGGACTCGGCGGAGCCGAGGCCGCCGCCCCCGGCCTGGCGGTAGACCCAGAACTGGGCGTTGGCCGGGTCGGTGACGACGACGTCCACCTTCTTATCGCCGTCGACGTCCCCCACGGCCAGGCTGCGGCCGCGCTCGTTCCCCTTGGGGAAGCCGAAGAAGGCCAGGCGGCCCCACTTGTCGTCCGACTCGGGGGCCGACTCGTCGAGCGTGTAGACCTTGCCCCGGCCCGACTGCTCCTCGACCGTCAGCACCTCCACGCCGGCCTTGCCGTCGACCTGGCCGAACGCCAGGGCCCGGACCTTGGGCAGCGCGAACTGCTGCTCCGGCCCCAGCTTCTTGTCGGGGGTGGAGAGCCGGGCGTGGATCGGGTGGTCGGTGTCGCCGTCGAGGATGATGACGTCGAGGCCGCCGTCGCCGTCGACGTCCTGGAGCTTGACCATGCTGGGGGTGGTCGCGGTGTGGGGCGAGCGCTCGGGCTCGGACATCACGCCGGGCTCGACCTGGCGGATCAGCACCAGTTCGCCCTCGGTCAGCAGCGCGACGTCGTCGCGGCCGTCGCGGTCGACGTCGCCGACGGCCAGGGCGTTGCCGCTCTCCAGGGCGTCGCCCGTCTTGATGCGCCGGGGCGGGCCGAACTTGCCGCCCCCCTCGTTGGGGAGGATGACCACCTCGGCGGGGGTGCCGTAGAAGACCAGGTCGGGCTTGCCGTCGCCGTTGAAGTCGCCGGCGGCCAGGCTGACGACCTCGCGATCCACCGAGACGCTCACCGGCCGCATCCGCTTGTCGGACTCCAGGTCGTTGACCTCCTTGCGGAAGGGGCGCGCTTCGGCGGCCTCGGCGGACTTCCTGGAGGAGAGGAGCAGGTCGATCCGCGACCGGGCGTTGTTGGCGACGATCACGTCGCCCACCTTGTCGCCGTCGACGTCGGCGACCGTCAGGTTGCCGATGCGGTAGTCGAGCTTGTACAGCTCCAGCGGCAGGAACCCGAAGTAGTCGGCCAGCCTGGGCCCGACGCCGGCCTTGGGGGCGTCGGCCTTGGGGGCGTCGTCCCCGGCCGAGGCGGGGCCCGCCGTCGTCCCGAGGCAGGCCCAGGCCAGAGCGATCCCGCGAATCCACAGCGGTCTTGTCATCATGACGGTTCCCGACGAGCG